>ERZ827496.118-NODE-118-length-112851-cov-20.430175_pt1 | contig 112851 bp, 78 predicted proteins | sample MGYA00519769_ERZ827496 | MGnify/ENA primary metagenome ERZ827496 (study PRJEB31778, sample SAMEA3449327) | human gut metagenome | biome: human gut; feature: human-associated habitat; material: faeces | place: United Kingdom | collected 2010/2012 ...
GCGTAAGGCTGCTAAATCTGCAGTTTGCAAGATCAACATCGACTCAGACTCTCGTTTGGCTATGACTGCTGCTATCCGTAAAGTATTCGCTGAAAAACCGGCTGAATTCGACCCGCGTAAATACTTGGGCCCGGCTCGTGACAACATGGAAAAACTTTACAAGCACAAAATCATCAACGTATTGGGTTCTGACAACAAGTTGGCTCAGTGCTAATCGTGTTTGATACTTATCACACCTGATAAAATGAATAAAGGCTGCTTTTCTTTCGGAAGGCAGCCTTTTTTATTTGTTTGCGTTCTTTTTTACCAGAACTTGTTCTGCGAGGGGTTGTATTCGAATCCCACCGCTTTCAGACGGTTCACAATATCTTCCTTGCTCACGTTCAGGTCGGCACAGAGTGCGTCGAGCGAAGGATAATAGTCTCTTAATTTCATGTTGATGAAGCTGAACAGCATCATCGGGTCTTTGGGTAATTCCATATTCTGAACTTGTTTTTTACGAATTCTTCTTTTTCGGGGTGCAAAGTTACGGCTTTTATTGTTTCCTTGTACTTATTCGGTTGATAATTTATTTGTTATCTTTGCAAGGCTATGTCAACTAAACGAGTGATAGAAGATAAAGATTTCCGTCGCATTGTGATTGCCACCCGCCGTGGGGCAAGAAACATCACGATGCGGGTCAAGCCCGACGGCCTGTATCTCACGGTGCCGCCTTATAGCAAGACCGATAAAGTGCTGGCCACGCTGGAACAGTTCCGGACAGATTTACTGGAGCGTTTCCGCCGGGTGGCCCAGCAGACTTTGGACTTTAATTTCCGGATAGAAGCCGATTGTTTCCGCCTGTCGCTGGAACCCAGCCAGTTGAAATGTTTTACCGTGCGGCTACGGCCCTCGGGCGAGGTGACCGTATTTTGTCCGGCACACACCGATTTTTCGGATGAGGCCGTGCAGAAGCTGGTACGGGCAGCCATTGTGCGGGCCCTGAAGAAAGTGGCCTCGGAATTTCTGCCTCCCTTGCTGAAAGTATGGGCCGAACGTTTCGGCCTCACCTACCGGAAGGTGCGGATTACGGGTGCCCGTTCGCGGTGGGGCAGTTGCACGTCGGCTCGCACCATCAGTCTTTCCTGCTATCTGATGCTGGTACCCTCGCACCTGATTGATTATGTTATATTGCACGAACTGGCCCACACGAGGGAGATGAACCATGGTCCCCGTTTTTGGGAATTGCTGAACGATATGACGGCGGGACAAGCCTTGCGCCTGCGTGCGGAACTCCGTCGGTTTCATCCTTCTTTTTGAGACATTTAAAAAGAAGGGATATTGTGTCTTTTATACACTTTTTTGATGTAAATTTGCATCGGAAAAGGTTAGGTAAAAAAGATTGTTTGAATGAAAAAGAGTTTGTTGGCGTTGGCTTCCGGCACGTTGGGGCTGGGCATCGCCGAATTTGTCATGATGGGGATTCTTCCCCATGTAGCTCGTGATTTAGGTATTAGTATTCCCCAGGCCGGACATTTTATTTCGGCGTATGCCATCGGCGTGTGTGTGGGTGCTCCGTTGACGGTGTTGATTGCCCGTACACGGCCCCTGAAGCAGATATTGCTGGGGCTGGCGGCCATTTATGTGATAGGAAATCTCTGTGCGGCACTTTCGCCGGGCTATTGGATGCTGTTGCTGATGCGTTTCGTGTCGGGACTTCCCCATGGAGCCTTCTTTGGAGTGGGGTCCATTGTAGCTGAGAAAGTGGCCGATAAGGGAAAGACTTCGCAGGCCGTGGCACTGATGATTGCGGGTATGACCATAGCCAATTTGTTCGGTGTGCCTTTCGGTACGTTGCTGAGCACATTGTTCTCCTGGCGTTTTCCCTTCTTGTTCAACACGTGTTGGGGACTGCTGGTGTTCTATCTGGTGTGGAAGTGGATTCCTTCGCTGCCGGCTTTGCCCGACATGGGACTGAAAGGACAGTTCCGCTTTCTCCGTAATCTGGCTCCGTGGCTGATCATTCTGACCACGATGTTCGGCAACGGAGGGGTGTTCTGTTGGTTCAGCTATGTTACTCCGCAGATGCTGCACGAAGCTGGGTTCCAGCCAGAAAGTCTGACGTGGATCATGATGCTGGCCGGACTGGGAATGACCCTCGGCAACCTGATTGGCGGACGTTGCGGTGATTTGTACGGACTGGCCCCGGTGGTACAGTTCACGCAGGTATTCATGATGCTGGCTTTGCTGGGTACTTTCCTCTTTGCGGGAGTGCCGTGGCTTTCCGTCTTGCTGATGTTCGTTTGTGCGGCTGCCCTGTTTGCCGTGTCACCTCCCCAGCAGCTGTTGCTGTTGCAGAATTCGCGTGGAAGTGAGATGATGGGAGCTGCCTGCGTGCAGATTGCCTTTAATCTGGGCAATGCCGTAGGAGCCTACGCCGGAGGACTTCCGATTGATGCCGGACTGGGTTACCGGTATCCGGCACTGGTGGGAGTCTTTGTGGTAGCCTTGGGATGGATTTGCGTCACCTGGTATATCAGGCGGGAGCGCAGGTGCCTTCTGAAAAGAAAAACAACAGATACGGTTGTATCATAAAATAATATACTATGAGATTGCTTTTGTTGACTTTGATGATATGGGTGGGAGGATATTCTTTTTGTCTGGAGGCAAAGGATACCTTTTTCTCTCGATATAACTTTTATCACCTCACCGAGGAAGTAGGTTTGCCAAACAACTCGGTGACTTCGGTGATGAAGGACTCGTATGGTTACATCTGGATTGCTACTCAGGACGGACTGGCACGTTATGACGGATACCGTTTTTTGACCTATGGGACAGAAAAAGCCTTGTATCGCCTGAAAGGAGATTATGTGTATACCGTGTGTGAGGACCGTCACAAGAGGCTCTGGGTGGGTTCGGATGCCGGACTGGACTTGATTGACTTGCAGACGGGGATGTCATTATCCTTGTCACGGTTGGGGGGAGAGGAGTTTCCTGAACTCTCCGCCTTGTTTGCTTCGTTTGTGCGTTCTGTTGTGCAAGCTTCGAATGGAGATATTTGGGTGGTAACCGACAAAATGCTGTGGTGCCTGGAATTGGGCGATGACGGGAAGATTACGGGATGTTATCGGATGCAGGGACAGACGGATAATTCTATTTCTGCCGTTACGGAATTGGACGGAGGGCTTTGTGCCGGCATTGGAAACCAGGTATACTGGATTATGAAAAAAGACGGTAATGTGCTCGAAAAGCAGTTGCTCTCGGATGACATTGTGCCTTTCAGTGACGACTGGCGTATTTCTTGCTTGCAGGTGGATGGCGATTACTTGTGGATAGGAAGTAACCGTGGACTTTTTCGCTACGGACGGGTGACAAAGAGCCTGAAGCGTTATCGTTACTCGTCACACCGGGAAGGTATGCTCAGTCAGGCTTATATTACAGACATCAAACGGACGTCTGACGGACATCTGATTGTCTCTACCTTTAACGGGCTGAACGTGTATAACCGGGCTTCTGATACATTTTCCTTTATCCGCCGTCTGGAAACTCCCGATGAGGGTGGATTAAATTCCAATACCATTGGTTGCCTGTTTGTGGATGGACAGGATATTTGGGCCGGTACACAGGATGGGGGTGTGAACCTCCTGTATTGTTCGCGCAGGTTGGAGATATCCCGACTGGGGGATATTCCTTGGAAATTGTCGGAAGGACGCACACCCCAGATTAGTGCCATTACAGAGGACAAGACGGGGAACTTGTGGGTTGGAACGATTGAAGGAGGGCTTTATCAGATGAATCCGGTGACGGAGGCTGTAAAGCATTATGCTTTCATACCGCAGAATCCGGCGTCTATTCTTTCGAACAATGTGAACGGACTCTTGATTGACAGAGATAATCACCTGTGGGTATATACGTGGGGAGCAGGTATCAGTGAACTGGATTTGAATAAGCCGCAACCGTCGTTCCGCCAGCATTCCAATGGGAAAGTTCCCGGTCTGGAGGATGATTTTATCATGAGTGCGGTCGAAGATTCCATCAACCGGGGTATCTGGTTTGGCACCACACACGGGCTGGTTTTTTATGACAAAGGACAGGAGCGGTTCCGTCGGGTAGATTTTCGTGCGGCGGTGTCGGAGTTTAAGGCAATCGGTTCGTTGTGTGTCGATTACAAGGGTCGCCTGTGGGTAGGTACTTCCGAGGGGCTGTTTGTCGTAGACCTGTTTTCTTTTGCACGTTCTCGTCAACATTTCAATTATATTTATTTGCGCTACAAACTCGATGATGCCAAATCCACGCAAGTGGAGCAAATCAACGTGGTTTTTCAGGACAGTCAGGGAAGAATCTGGCTGGGAGGAAAGGGCACGGGACTGTATCGTTTGGTTTCGGATGAAGGAAACCGTTTCCGGTTCAAGCATTATGGTAAGGAAGAGGGCTTTGCTGAGAATTCGGTGTATGGATTGTCGGAAGATAGCAAAGGGAACTTGTGGATTGCGACAGACAACGGGCTGTCCCGTTTGCGGGTAGCGGAGGGTACGTTTGTCTCTTACGGTAAGTCCGATGGTCTTTTGGATAGTGATTACGATGTGAATACATTGTATTTTTCATTGAAACATAATCGATTGTATTGTGGAAAGGACCATGGGTTGTATGAGGTATTTCTAAAGAGAATCCCTCCACATACCAACGAGCGTTCAATCGCCATCTCTTCATGTCGCATCAATGACGGAGAATGGGAGTATTGGACCTGGGATTGTGTGGCAGGTTTGGAGGAAGGTGACAAACTGGAACTGGCTTTGACGACTCATGAATATGGTTACAATGAGGCTGTCCGCATCCGTTACAGAGTAGAAGAAGACGGTGGAAAATGGACAGAACTTCCGGCACAGAATCCAGTGGTGGTACTTTCCTCGCTTCCGTCGAGAAACTGTCGGCTGGAAATACAGGTCACCAACCCGGAGGGAGAATGGCAGCAGGATATGCTGAGGCTGGATTTGCAGGTACGTCCGTATTATTATAAGTCCTGGTGGTTCTGGTCGCTGATTTTTCTGGCGGCGGGATCCCTTTCCGTTCTTTTCTATCGTTATAAGGTACGTCGGCTGAAACGCCGGCAGGTTGTTTTGGAACAGTTGGTGGCACAGCGTACCCACGAACTGGAGGTACAGAATCACAGTCTGGAGGTCATGGCACATCATGCGGAAGAAATGGCCGAGGAAAAGATTCGTTTCTTTACGCACATCACTCATGAGTTTCGTACGCCGGTCACGCTCATCCACGGCCCCATTGAGCAGGCTTTGTCGCTCACTTCCGATGAGGAGGTGAAAGAGCAGCTTCAAATCGCCGAACGAAATGTGGAGGATTTACTTTCCTTGGTGAATGAACTGATGGATTTCCGAAAACTGGATGCGGAAAAAGTGAAGTTGAATGTCCGTCCGTTTGATCTGGTGGCCATGATAAAAGATTTGCTTCTGCCTTTTGTCTCTTTTGTGAAAGATCGGCATATTACGTTGCAGACATATTATCATTTACAGGGATTTTCTGTCAGTGCCGATCCTAAGTATCTTCACCGGGTATTGACAAATTTGCTGGCTAATGCGGTAAAATTTACCCCCGATGGAGGAACCATCCGTCTGTATGCAGCCCGCGTAGTCGATAAAGGGGGAAAGGTACAACTGTATTTAGCCGTATCGGATACGGGATGTGGTATTCCGGAAAAAGATCTTCCGCAAGTGTTCGACAGTTTCTTCCAAGCACAAAATACCGTGGCTTATCCTGTATTCGGACAAAGCGGAACTGGTATCGGTTTGAATGTTTGTAAGCGTATTATCGCACTGCATGGTGGGGTAATTTCTGCCCGGAATAATCCGTCTGGAGGAGCTTCTTTCCGGATTCTGCTGCCCATGAAAGAAATGCCTTCAGAAGAACAGTATGCAACTGGAGAAACGGTTCTTCCTGCCGAAAAGAGTGCTACAGTTGAGGCTGATTCAGCGGCACTGGCTACCGTATTGATTGTGGACGATAACCACGATATGCGTCGTTACATCCGTTCACTTTTGAAGAAAGATTATAAGCTGCTGGAAGCTGAAAATGGAGTGAAAGCCTTGGAGGTGATAAAGAAGCATTCTGTCGACCTGATTATCAGCGACCTGCTCATGCCGGAGATGGACGGACTGGAGTTATCGAAGCGGGTGAAAGAAAACTTGGAAACCAGCCACATTCCTTTCTTGATTCTGACGGCTGTCCGTTCGGAAGAGAATGAAAAAATTTGTTACTCAGTGGGGGTGGATGAATATTTGTGCAAACCTTTTGATGCAGAGGTGTTCAAATATCGTATCCGTAACATTCTGGCTTTGCGGCGTGGTTATCGGGAAAGACTTTCCAAGCCGGTTGCTCTGGCAGATGTAAGTGAACTGGGATTGATTGAAGACTCCAGAGACAAGACTTTCATGGACAAGGCGATGGAGTTGATGAAGCAGCATTATGCCGATTCTGAGTATGGATTGGATGCGTTTATCCGCGATATGGGGTATAGCAAGACATTGGTGAACCAGAAGATGCAGAATCTGGCCGGGATGCCGATTGGGCAGTTCATGAAAAATTTCCGTTTGGATATGGGATATCAGTTGCTGGAACAAGGCAAAGGAGAGTCCAATGTATCGGAGGTAGCTTATGCGGTAGGCTTCAATGATCCAAAGTATTTCACGAAATGTTTCAAGCAGCGTTTCGGTTGCCTGCCAAGTTCTATTGGACATTCCTAAATTTGAAAAAAACCGGAACCCGCAAGGAAATTGCGCGGTTCCGGCCTAAAAAAAGAAATTTAGAAATGTACCGTTTCACAACGGGTGGGTTTATGAGCACTAAGCTAGTGTCATTTTTGTATGATTCTGGCTGCATTTTCCAGGTGTACGTCTTCTGCTGCATAGTCGGGCCGTGTGTCTCCCCAGTTTACCATGCAGTCTTCCATCTGAATGTCAGAGGCCGTATGGATAAAGAATCCGTAGGTCTTGCCTTTCAGGAAACCTTCTCCATCGCACGGACGTTTGTCGTAGATTCCTCCTTCGAAGGTAGTCCGCTTGTGGAGATTCACTTCTACCTGGTCGAAGTAAATCCGGTTGATTTTGTCGGGGGTATCACCACCCACAAAGACTCCGTTTTCACTCGTACACTTGATGTTGTGGAAATAAATGCGGCTAACTTCCCCACAGGCACCTTTCACAGCTCCTTTCGGGAAACGCCATCCTGCATCTTTATGGTTGCCTACAGCCCGCGGATAAGAGGTGACATAGATGGGTTCAGCCTTGCCCCACCATACGTCGGAAAAGAAGCGGCAATCGACAATCATGTTCGAGAAAATCACGTTGGTCACCGTACCTTCGTCACGGTTCTGTATGCCGATTCCCCGGTTGCTGTCCTTGATAATGCAGTTGGTGAACAAAACGTTGTTGATTTTGTCCATGTTCTCCGAACCGATCTTTACGGCGCAGGAACGTGAAGCCATGGTGCAGTTCGTCACTACCACATCCTCGCAGCTTCCATACTCCTCAAACTCTCTTCGGTTTTTCAGACAGATGCAGTCATCGCCCGATTCAATGAAACAGTTGGAGATGCGCACATCCTTGGAATGGTCTACGTCGATGCCGTCGCCGTTCCGGATTTTGAGGTTGTTGAGGATACTGATGCCGTCAATCATGACGTTTCGGCAGCCTATCAGATGGACTGTCCAGTAGGCACTGTTGCAGATGTTCACATCGCGTATCACCAACTTCTCGATATTGGTCAGGGTGAGTACATGCGGGCGCGGGTCAAAGTCCGTAACCGGCTTCAGTTCGTAAGAATCGTCCAGTTCCTTGCCCATGAAGGCTACTCCGTTGCCGTCGATACTTCCCGTACCAGTGATGGACACGTTTTTCAGGTCTTTTCCGCTGATCCACATCATTCCCTCTCCGCGGTTGGCACCGAAGGCACTTTCGGTATAGATGCTTTCATCCGGATTCGCCAGCAGCCGGGAATTGGGGGCCAGCTGTAACTCTACGTAAGAAGCCAGTTTGAACGGTCCGCAAAGGAAGGTATGTCCCGAAGGTACGAGAACCGTACCGCCTCCGGCTTCCGAACAGGCATTAATAGCTTTCTGGATGGCTGAGGCATCGTCCGTTTCCCCGTCACCGGTAGCCCCGTAGTCCATAATGTTGTAAATCCCCGTTTGTGGCGAGTGGCATGCTCCGAGAAGGAAGATGCTGAGTAGTGCAAGTAGAATATTTTTTGTTTTCATAATATAATATGGGATTTATGTTTTTATTCAGAATTTTTCAATCAGCGAAGGGGGACAGTCTTCCGGAGCACTGCCCCATGTCTTATTGGGCATATTTCCCATGACAAATACCATTTCGCCTCCTTCCGTAATATCTTTATGCGTAATGTAGTTTCGGGTATAAGGTTTCCCGTTCAAGGTTACTTGTTGTATGTAAATGTTCTCCTTGGAAGTGTTTTCAGCTTGCAGGGTAAAAGTCTTGCCGTTTTCCAAGTGTAGTGTAGCCTTGGAGAAAGACGGACTGGCCAGTACATAATAGGGGGAGCCCGGGCAAACCGGATAGAAGCCTAAAGAGGCAAAAATATACCAGGCCGACATCTGTCCCGCATCGTCGTTGCCCGACAAGCCTCCGGGGGCATTCAGGTATTCTGTTTCCATGATGTGACGTACGGCCTGCTGGGTTTTCCATGGCTGCCCTGCATAGTTGAACATAAAGGCCACCTGATGGCAGGGTTCGTTGCCGTGCCAGTATCTTTGTGCGCTGAACATGGAGTCCAGTTTCTCCACATAGTGCTGACGTCCGCCCATACATTCCATCAGTCCATACGGGTCTTGTGGCGCGTACCATGTATAATGGCAGGGTGCCCCTTCGGTGATGAACTTGGCAAACTGGAAGGCGTTCGCTTCTTTCAGGAAGGTGCCGTCGGCATGCCGTCCCTGTGCATATCCTGTAGCAGGGTCGATGACGTTACGGTAGTTCAGGGCACGGGCGGCCAATAATTTGTAATCCTCATCTTTTTGAAGCAGTTTGGCTACTTGGGAAAGAACAAAATCATCGTAAGCATATTCCAAAGTACGCGACACCTGTTCTTTGGTGTGGAAGGCATCGGGTACACTGTCCTCCAGCGGAATGTAGCCGTATTTCAGGTACGACTGTAAGGCCCGGCGTCCCATCCCGTTCCGGTAATCTGCTTCCTGGACGGGCAATTCGAACGCATTCTGCCGCATGGCCTTGTAAGCCGTTTCGATGTCAAAGTTGCGGATGCCTTTCACGTAAGCATCTCCTATGGCTGCTATGCAATGGTCGCCAATCATGGCTGCCGTATAGCTGTTCCAGCACGGGAAGATGGGCAACCAGCCACCCTGTTCATATTTGTGGACGAGCGACTGCATCATCTGGCCTCCTCGCGTGGGGTATAATAGGTTGATAAGCGGATGCAGGGCCCGATAGGTATCCCACATGCTGAAGTCATCATAATAGGTTTCGTTTTGGGCTAGCTGGAGAATGGAATCTTTCTGTGCAAAGGCCGGGTATCTTCCATCCACGTCGTTGAATGTACGGGGAAGGAAAGAAGACCGATAGAAGGCTCCGTAGAATTTCTCCTTGGCTTCCTGGTCAGGTGTTTCCACTTCGATGGCCGAGAGATGCTTCTCCCAGATTGCGGTAAGTTCCTTCCGCGTCTGGTCGAAATTCCAGTGCGGAATTTCCTGTTGCAGATTTTGTTCGGCTCCTTTTCTATCGGTGAAGGAAGAAGCCGCTTTTACCAATACTTGTTCATGGCTTTTTACGTGAAAGCCTATATAGATTCCGATATTTTTTTCATGACCGATTTTGGTCTGTCCAGGGAACAGACTGTCTTCCCGGAAAGTTCCGAAGTCACAGAGGTCTTTCTGGTAGTCTATAATAAAATGTCCGCTGTATCCGGCCGGTTCTCCCCAGCCTTGATAAATGCGATGTACGGGATTGTAGCCGTAAATACGTTTCTGAAGGGTATCAATTTCGATATATCCTTCTCCTTCGTCACTGTTAGGATTGACGATGAGATAAGCTTTTCCTTCCTTTTGGTAGGAAAAACGGAAAATGGCCGACCGTGAACGGCCTGTCATTTCAGCCTGAAGATGTTCGTCAGGCAAAGTCACAGCATAATAAGATGGAGTAGCAGTTTCCTGTTCGTGCAAGAATCGGGTAGCTCTTTTTTCCGGCAAGCATCGTAATGAATCAAACGAAGCTGCTAGTGTCATGGAACCATAATCTTGTGTACATCCTCCCACAATCCAATGGGAATTGCGGAATCCTTGAAACAAGGAATCACGATAATAATATGGTGCGATGCATTTCAGTTCGGTGTCTTGTGTCTGTGGGGTCCAGAAATTCATGCCGTTGGGTTCCAGTACGGCAGGTAAGGTTTGTCCGTATTCCTCGGTGTGCTTGCCAAACATACCGGCAGTATGAGTCGTGCTGGCGGCAGTACCTACTCTTGTGTCGATGTACGACAACAGGTTTTCGGAAGTATGACCGTTAGCGCATGAAACAATCAATGGAGCAATCGCTCCATAAATCAGTGATTTGAGTAATGTAGTAAAGTGTGTCTTCATGAATCTTAAATCTACGTGATTGCTATTTTTCAATAATAAGCATAGCAATTATATGGTTTGTATGGGTTTAAGACTATTCAACTCATCATTTGTACATTCCTGTTATAGAATTAACCTTTGAAAACTGAATGAAAAAATGAATGGCAAATATCGGTGAGGGAAGTCCCTCACCGATATTTTATAAAGTAATCAATAACCCGGATTCTGTTTCCAGTTCGGATTGGTATTCAACATATCAATATGGATTGGGAAAATACGGCAGGTCTTTTCAAATCTAGCAGTTGGGAAGTTTTTGTAATGTGGGAAAAATTCATCTTCAAAATGACCGAAACGAATCATATCATTTCTACGCCAGTTTTCATCAAAGAATTCACGTCCACGTTCGTCATACAATTCATCAAGAGTTACATTTGTTACTTCGTCTGCATGTACATACCTGCGGATTTCGTTGAACAGACTTACAGCTGTGTCTTGGGGTCTTACTGTAGATACTCCTCCACGTAAAAGAGCTTCAGCTTTGGTTAATAGAATATCTGCATAACGGAAGATAGGCAAGTCATTAGACTGGTTTCTGCCGTTTTTAAAGTCATCATCAATTACAAAAAACTTGACAGAACGATATCCTTGATTGTATCCATTAATATTATCGCCTACTCCCAATTGAATATCCCCTTCAGTTGTAAGGGTGACAGTCTTTGTAAGCACAATTTGGTTCCCATCTGGATCTAATGCTGGTTCGCTAGTCGGTTCATAAGTTGTAGGATTATATACGTAAACAGGACCCATAAGAACACTCTTTGCACGGTCACCTGCTTTACTCTTATCTTCAAACAAAGATGCAAATTCAGGTGTCATAGTGATATAAGCACCAGCTGATTGACTTAGTTTCATGCCATAATAACTCTTATCCACATCGCCAGCCTTTTTCCATGTACGAGCACGACCATATTGCATACCAGTGGCATTATATGTATCGTATGGCATAGCATAGATGAAGTCTTCCACTTGGTATCCGTTGTCCGGACCAAATTTCTTTTGGTAAGACATGGATCCGAGGTTGAATTTACCACTCTCCATGATATCATCGCAGAGGGCAATACAATCGTTTAATTTTTCATTAGTAGCAGTCGCTGCATCATATTGGTCTACAGATTGTGCTGTATAAACAGGCCAGTTGATATACAATTTAGCCAATAAGGCTTCTGCCATCCATTTGGTCGGTTTTCCGTAGGTGTTGGAGTTTACTTCCGTAGTCAGTTGTGGAATTATTTCTTGTAATTCTTTTTCAATGAATTTAGCTACTTCGGCACGTGGTGAACGCTCTACTTGTTCTCCTTCAGCAAGTTTATGGTCAAGAATAGGGGCATCTCCCCAACAATCCATCATAATGAAATGGAAGAAGGCACGCATAGCACGGGCTGGAGCGATGACGGCACCTGCTTCATCTCCTCCCATCTCTACAATGACATCGTTGGCTTTTGTACAACCACTTGTCAAATTTCCCATCCAGTCGATACTTGCATCTTCTTTTTGGAAATTATGCAAGCTGGGATGTGCATATGCACCACTATCATACCAGCCACCACCGTAAGATACGGCGGTGTATTCATCGCTTGACAAGGATTGTGCTTCCATGTATCGGCGGCCGAAAGTATCACGCAACTGAAAGTATATATCAGACATTTTGGCTTCCACTGCAATTTCGCTGTTTGGATACTCTGTGTACTGGGAATCCACGTTTACATCCAAATCTGTACATCCGGTAATTAGAGCGGCTGCACATACAGAAAATAGGGATTTTATTTTAGTTTTCATAATTCTAGTGTCTATATTGATAAATTAGAAATTAACTTTTAAACCAATCATTGTGGTACGGGTATGCGGATATACGCTCCAGCGATAATCGATACCAGGATCAATTCCACCCAAGTTGACTTCTGGGTCAAGACCTTTATAACCTGTAATCGTGAACAAGTTGTTGCAAGTAACATACAGTTGTACATTTTGTAACCATCCGTTAAAGTTCTTGAAAGTGTAACCCAAAGTTAAGGTAGCCAAACGGAGGTATGAACCGTTTTCAATGAATCGGTCAGATGGAATGCTTGCTGAAGTAGTCGGATTATCAAGGAATTCTTTCAATACATTTTTACCGTTTGATAACATTTCAGGACTCATGTAGTTGGCGCGTGTACCATTGTAGATGTCGTTTCCAAATACTCCTGTGAAGAATACAGTGGCATTCCAATTTTTATAGTTGAATGTATTGTTCCAACCGAAGTTCAATTTAGGTTGTGCACAACCAGTAATTGTACGGTCTTCGTAGCTTGGATCAGTAGTCGTAGCTCCAGTGCGTTCTCCCGTTTCTTTATCTCTCACATAATAAGTAGCTTTTCCTTCATTGTTGAATCCTGCAAATTCATAGGTATAGAATGTTCCGAGAGGTTCACCTTCAATGATACGTTGTGTATAACCTTCTGCAGAAACTCCGGCAACCATCGGATCACCTTGAGTAAATCGACCTACTTCATATTTATCATTAGATAGTCTGTCTACTGTATTCTTATTGTGTGAAAGGGTAACGGTTGTATTCCATGTAAAGTTTTTGGTCTGAACTGGAGTTGCATTGATAGAAATTTCAATACCCTTATTGGTAATTTCACCTACGTTTGCTTTGATGGTTCCAAATGGATAGATACTAGTAGAAACAGGATAGTCCCAAATCAAATCCTTGGTTTTCTTATTGTAATATTCGATGGTACCGCTGAGGCGTCCATTGAAGAGTGAGTAATCCAAACCTACATTGAACATACCTGTTGTTTCCCACTTTAAGTCAGGGTTCGCATTTTGAGTGGCGGCTAATACTCGCCATTCTTTACCATTATAGTTGAATGTGTTGGCAGATGCTCCATAGGTTGCAACAGCTGAATAAGCTCCAAATCCTAGGGCATTACCGCTAACACCGTAACCAAGACGGAGTTTCAAATTATCAAATAAGTTTTGGTTTTTCATGAAGTTTTCTTCCGTAATATTCCATGCAACACTGACTGAAGGGAAGGTACCCCACTGATGACCTGTACCGAATACAGAAGAACCATCTCGACGGACAGTAGCTTGAAGCATATATTTACTGTTGAAAGAATAACTAGCACGGCCATAGAAAGAAATGTTGCGGACTGTTTCTTTTGTTCCACTTTCTACGCTAGTCATACCGTTGATGGTACTAGCGTAAGTCAATTGGTTCCATTTCAATACGTCATCATAGAAATCGTGTACTGTCAGTCCAAAACCATCGTTGGATGTTCTTTCTTCCCAAGAGTATCCTGCCATTACTGACAATTTATGGATATCATTAAATGTGGCGTCATAGTTTCCATAAGTTTCAAAAATATGTTCTTGACCGAAATAAGTATTACGTCTTGCACGACCATTGTCGGCAGCTACACCTTCAATCTGGCTGTTACGTGTGTCATAAGAACTGTAAGTACTCTGGTTGTTAGTGAATGAGTAGTTGACGTTCCATTTTAAACCATCGATAATTTCCAAGCTTGCTTTACCTAATAACTGCGTGTTTTTGTAAATAGTTTCTGATGTATCTTCGTAAATTAAGGACATCGGGTTATAGTTCTTTGAGCCAGAACCTGTTGTCCATGAACCATCTTCATTTCTTACAGCAATGGTCGGTGAGAAATAGTTCATGGCATCCAATACAGAAGCACCTTCATTGTTCATTGGAACGCCAATTGCTTTTCCATATCTAGCGTTTACTCCGGCTGATAATTCCAAACGGTCTTTCAGTACTTTTGTTGTAACCAAAGAACGGACATTCAGTCTATCCATACTGGACCCTAAAATGACACCTTCACGATTCTGGTAGTTTAAGCTGGCCATGTAAGTGGTCTTCGCTGAACCTCCATTGATAGATAGGTTATGGTTGTGGCTGATAGCCGTACGCAGTACTTCGTCTTGCCAGTTGGTATTGGCTCCTTGATCGACGATAGTTGAGCCTGTTGTTTTTGCATAAGCACGCAGGTCATCAGCAGTAGCCATATCTAGTGTATTAAGGATGTTATCAAATGCTACATAGCCGCTATAACTTACGTTAGTGCGTTCAGCTCCGTGTTTACCTTTCTTTGTATTGATGATAATTACACCGTTGGCAGCTTTTGAACCGTAGATGGCGGTTGCAGTAGCATCACGAAGTACATCAATACTTTCTATATCATCGGGAGCTACCAAAGAGATATCTACACCCGGAATACCATCGATTACATAGTAAGGCTGCATGGCTTGTCCAGTACGGAGAGATGAAGAACCACGCAGGGTGATACTTGGAGAACCGTTCGGGTCACCAGAAGTGGTGATGCTCAATCCTGCTACTTTACCTTGCAACATACTAGCTGCATCAGAGTATACGCCGACATTTAACTGGTCTGCTTTCACAGTAGTGATAGAACTGGTTACATCTTTACGTGCCATGCTACCGTAACCGATAACTACGACCTCGTCCAATGTCTCTGTGTCTTCTTTCAAGGTTACGTTTACTTTTGCATTGTTTACAACAATCTCTTGGCTCAGAAAACCGATGTAGGAGAATACAAGGGTTTTTCCTTTTGCTACACGAAGCGTGTAATTACCATCCAGATCGGTCACTGTTCCATTGGTGGTGCCTTTTTCAACTACGTTTACACCTATCAATGGTTCACCGGTTGTACTTTGTACATTTCCTGTAACTGTGAGTTGCGCGAATGCCCATGAGACATTCATCAGAAAAAGAGCCATAAATAAAACGAATGGCCTTAGTCTTGCATTTTTCATTTGTACTTTACACATAAACTTAGATTTTTAAAAGGTTAGTTTTCAAAATCATATCTTGATATAGATTTTTTTTCGATGTAGGATATAGCCTGTGATGCACATGAGGGAACAGAAAAGCAACGCATAGATGAGGGAAGCGAAATATGGGTCCGTGAATACGACCAGAATGCCTTCGTAAATTGCTTTTCGAATGCCCCATTGAGAAAAGGCAATGGCTACCACTTCACTGAGTACGTAAAGGAAGAGCGGATTCATGCCGAAAACCAGGAAGAAAGTCCAGCCTTTGTTCACTTCCTTTACGTCGATTACATACATGAGCAAGGCAAGCAGCAAGGAGCCCCATCCACAGGTTACGAAAACAAAGCTTGTAGACCAGATTCGTTTGTTGAGAGGCATCCAGATGGAAAGGATATAACCGACTGCCAGCATCATCGCTGCCACTGTGATGAGTTTGACAACCCGTTGGCTTACGGGAATCTTTTCCAATAACAGCTTGCCGCACAAAAAGCCGATGAGGGTGTGGGCTACTGCGGATAAGGTGGCCATCAGTCCTTCCGGATCGATCGGACTCTTTTTATAAAGATGGGCTTCCCCGAAAATGCTTCTGTCGACAACGGCCAAGATGTTGGTGTCGTCGCAGGCATAGCCGTTCCCCACCAGCAGGAGAATGGAATAGACTACCAGCAAACCACCCGCAATCCAAGGAAGGTATTTGTGGCGGATGTAGATGACCATCAGCGACACAATGCCGTAGCACAAACCGATGCGTTGCAGTACACCGGGGATGCGAAGCGTGTCTATCGGGAAAAATTCTCCTTTGCAGGCATAGCCGAACCATTCGATGCCGAGTCCGATGAGAATGATAAGGAAAGTCCGCCGGAAAATCTTTTTGACGACCTCGTGCGAGGACCTGAAGTCGAATTTCCGAAGAGAAATGTAAGTGGAAATACCTACCATGAACAGGAAGAACGGGAAGACCAGGTCACACGGAGTCAGGCCATTCCATACGGAGTGGCGCAACGGGGCATACGAAATGGAGCCTCCGGCATTGTTTACCAGAATCATGCCGCATACCGTGATGCCGCGTAATACATCGAGTGACAAGAGTCGTTTCATGGTGCTTTTCTGTTTTTAAGGGGGTAGTCCCGGCTTTTATTTATCTTTGAATACCTTGTTGAAAACTTCTTTTGCTACAGTAATGCAATCTCCTTCTCCTTTTGCCGGATAGGGGTTGTGAGCCAGTGTCCAAGGCTCTTCCATGGCGTAATAGTCGAGTTCTACCATCGGTTTTCCATCCAATACATCCTGAAGGGTCTGCCAGTAAGCAGCCCAGCGTTTGTAGTAGAAATCTTTCAATATACCGTTCCATTCTTTGTGGGCATAGTCACGAAGACCTCCGTCGTTGGCACATACACGGTCGCCCCAAGTGGTGATTTGTACGCGGGCGTTCCATTCATACAGGTCTTTTTCTTCCGGAGTAGTTCCCAAACTGCGTGCCTGTTCAATCCAGCGTCCTACGCGGAATTCGCTTCTTGTAGCCAGCAGTTGATCTTGTGCCAGCAGGATGTTCAGGAATTCCTGAGAATGAGCTGCGAAACTTTTCTTGTCGAAGCTCTTGAAGTCGGCTACCGTCTGGTTGTAGACGATACGTCCTCTGTCTGACAAGGACTGGCGGACGATGTCTATCAGGTCGTATTCGAAGTTGTTATTGCCTTTGTATTTGTCGGCTACTTCCAACATCAGGCGGGCAGCGTCTTCGGTAGTAGTCGGGTCATAATAGTTTTCCATTTTTGACCAGCTGGAAGCCTGGAAATTGTTCAGGCTCGGACGGCCGCAGAAGATGGATTCGTGAGTACCCTGCTGGTTGTTGCCGAACGGACAGTTATAGATACCGTTTGCCAGGATATCCCATGCTTTGGCCACCGTTTCATCGTATGTGCCGTAACGTGCCTTGATGTAGTCTTTCAACCATTCTTCTTTGGTGAATTTCTCTGGGCGCCAGGGTAGTTCGCACATCAGTTCGAACATCACCGGATTGTTTTCACTGCCTTCCATGGTCAGACCGATACCTTTAAGGTGGGCTGCCAGCGGATTGTTTTTGGTAAGATAGAAGTTGTTCAGCAGCTGGTCCATACGTCCGTGCAAGCCTACGTTGCCTCCGAAATTTTCTATCATGCAGAACAGCCAGTTATGCTGTTCGTATCCTTTTTCGCGTTTCCAAATGGAAGGGATACCCCACATCGGACGGCATTCGCTGAACAAATCCAGAATCAGGATGTCGCCGTTGTTCAGGTTCTTAATCATTTCCGGACGCGGATTTTCTGTCCATCCCTGAATAACCCATGTGGCTTTCGGATTGGCTTGCTTCATGGCTTTAAGTACGGCCTTGCCGGCTGCGTCGAAATCTACGCTTCCTGCATCTTCAAGTTCATGGAATGGGTCCATGGAGTAGTAGTTGGCTTTTCCGAATAATTTTTCCAGTTCTTTATAATATAAGGAAGCAATTTCATTGAAGCGTGCATCTGTAGGAAGCAGGAAGGCGGGACGGGTGAATCCGTTCCATAATGCCGGTTCCGTTACATTCAATCCCAGTTTCTTATTGGCATCGTGGGGAACCATTCCGGAGTAGCCTGGGAATACCGGCTCGATGCCGTATTCACGCATGCGTTTCAGAATTTTTTTCTGCAAGGCTTCCTGCTGTGTGTACCAGCTGTCTGGATTGGGGCCTCCCCATCCTTCCAGGTTGTTCATGGCCCACCATGCCAGGAAAGCAGGTCCTGCGATGAATTTATTGATTTCTTCTTTCGTATAACCTAATTTGGCCAGCATGTTTTTCCACACGCATTCTTGTCCCACTACGGCCAGTGGGAGGTTGATGCCGTGTAAGGCCATCCAGTCGATTTCCTTCTCCCAACGGTTCCAGTCCCAGAATGCCATTGTATAAGAGTAGGTACAGTAGTTGAAATCGTATCTCAACGAGAGGTTGGTTTCCTTACGGACCGGGGTGGATACTTTCGGCAGACTTTCCGGTAGCTGGGCTGTCATCCCGTTCCAGGAAAGATGGATACCTGCATAATATTTAAGGTACCAGTTAAGTCCCGTAGCGATGTTCACGTAATTGTTTCCTCGGATGACGACTTTATTGCCTTTCTGGTCAAGTTCGAAAAAGTCGTTTTCACCTTTTTGCAATTGTATGATAAATTTGTGGGATGCTCCCGGACAAATTCTTTCCAAAAGTCCGTCAATAGGGTTACTCCATAGGCTGAATGGAATGCAAATACATGCTAAAAGGATAAGTAGGAATCTTCTGATTTTCATAATATTCATTTTTAAGTGTTACAAAATTCATATTTTATAGGTAATGTAAGGGGGAAAATAGTCAAGAAAAGGGGGAAAATAGTACAATGTGAGGGGGAGGGCCTGAAATTGACCTATGTCAAGACACTCTCTGAGGCAAATATCGTATTTTTGCAATGTTTTTAGAGAGTTAACACGTGGAACAGACAATTCAACAGACGAACATCCGGAAGGGCTTGACGAAGCTCGTGATTCCTATCTTCATAGAGACTTTATTGATTATGATGCTGGGGGCAGTAGACACCATCATGCTGAGCCAGTACTCCGACGAGAGTGTGGCGGCAGTAGGAGTGGTGAACCAGATTGTAATGTTTGCTTTCCTCATTTTCGAGGTCATCAATATCGGTACGTCAGTGCTATGTTCACAGTATCTGGGTGCCGGATTGAAGAACAAGATGGTGCAGGTGGTAGGGGTGTCTCTGTTGTTGAACCTGGTGGTGGGTATTCTGGTCAGTGCCATTCTGCATTATGGGGCTACTACCTTGCTGGGCTGGATGGGACTGCGTCCGGAACTGTTGAAGTACGGTATCGGTTACATGGAGATTGTGGGAGCCTTTGCCTTCTTTCAGGCTATTTCGCTGACCATTTCCGCTTCGCTCCGCAGTGCGAACAAGGCCATCTATCCCATGCTGGTCACCGTGCTGGTCAATGTGATGAATATCATCGGAAACTATTCCCTGATTTTCGGTAAGTTCGGTCTGCCTGCCATGGGAGCGGAAGGAGCGGCTATTTCTACCTCCATTGCCCGAGGCGTCAGTATGATTGTGTTGTTTGTCATCCTGTTCAAGAAACATATTCCTTCTTTCCCGCTGGCCCTGTTCCGTCCTTTCCCGTGGAAAGAGTTGAAAAATCTGTTGAAGGTGGGATTGCCTTCGGCGGGCGAGAACATGTCGTACAGTTTCTCGCAGGTGGTGATTACTTATCTGATTAATATCCTGGGTAACGATTCGCTGGCCACCCGTACCTATACGGTGAATACCACCATGTTTGTCTACCTGTTTGCCATTGCTATGGCACAGGGTGGAGCCATCAGTATCGGACATCTGGTGGGACAGAAGAAGATTCGCGCGGCCTATCTGCTGGGAAAATACGTGATGCGCCTGTCCATTCTGGTGTCCTTGGGGCTTTCGTGCATTTGGGCCATCTTCGGCCATACCATTTTCAGTCTGCTCACCGATAACGAGCACATCATCCGCCTGGGTGTGACCATTCTGATTGTCGATGTCATTGTGGAGATTGGACGTGCCGTGAACATTTATGCCACGAATGCTCTGCGTTCGGCGGGCGACGTGAATTTCCCTTTCTATGTGGGACTGGTCGTGCAATGGACGGTTTCCGTGGGCTTGAGCTATCTGTTCGGTATCCATTGGGGATGGGGATTGGTAGGCATGTGGTGTGCCTTCCTGCTCGACGAGAATATCCGTGCCCTTATCTTTGTGAAACGTTGGAACAGTCTGAAGTGGGCCAAGAAGGGGTTTGTGAGATAAAAAGGTTTGACCGGACGTCACATCAGGTAGAGATAGAAAAGGATGATGCAGATGATGTCGATGGTCAGTGCGATGACCGACCAGCGGAGGAACCGCTTGTTCCTTTTGACAGCCCCGTACACAATGCCCAGGATGGCGGATAGGAAGACACCCGCCACGATTCCGAACAAGCCTTGTATGGCCACACCCAGCAATACCAGGATGCCCATGGTGATAAGAATGTTGTTTTTCATGTCGATTCGGGTTAAGTGAGGAAAACAGGGAGCACGAAGCCCCCTGTAGAATTCGTTTATAAACTGGCCTTGATGGCACGAATGATGGCCGACGTGAAACCGTCGTGTTCCAGTGAGTTGATGCCTTTGATGGTGATACCCCCCGGAGTGGTTACCTTTTCTATTTCGGTAGCCGGATGTGCGTGCTCGTTGTTCAGCAGCAGTTGTGCGGCTCCCTCCAGTGTCTGTGCCAGCATGGTCTGCGCGTCGTGGGGCTTGATGCCCAGTTCCACTCCAGCCTGCATGGCAGCCTGCACGTATTTCAGTACGTAGGCAATGCCACAGGAAGTCAGTGAGGTGGCGGCCGCAAACAGCTTTTCGTCAATCAGCAGGGAACGCCCCATCTCGTTGAACAAGGCAGTCATGCCTGCCACCTGTTCTTCCGAAGCATTGCGTGCGGCAATCAGGGTCATGCTGGCTCCTTCCGAGATAGCTGTATTCGGGATGACGCGGAAAATCGGCATTTCCGGGTCCACGAAGTGGGCCAGGTCTTCAATCGTCAGTCCGGCAGCTACGGACACCAGTGCCTGAGGTTGCCGCAGTCTCAAGGGTTTTAGCACTTCTTCCACCTTCCAGGGTTTTACTGCGATGATGACGATGTCGGCATCTTCGGCCGCTTCCTTGTTGGAATGAGTTACGTGGATGGCGGGAAATTCCGCTTTCAGCGCTTCCAGCTTTCCGGCACTGGGATTGGATACCGCTATCTGTTGTGCCTGAATATAATGTCCGTTGGCCAGACCACGGGCAATGGCACCTCCCATGTTTCCGGCTCCGATGATTGCTACTTTCATATTTTCCAAGTTTGAGTTGTTTATCTGCAAAGTTATAATTAAAAATGGGAGTCTGGCTATATAATGGTATTTATTTTGGCTGTTCGCGAGTGGGAGCGTAGCCATTTGGTGAAACATACGGGCATTTATACATTATTCTCCGTTCGTTTTTTATGTTTCTCTTAAGGAAAACGTACGTTTCCCTTGGCCGAAACGTATGTTTCCGCATTGGGAAATGTACGTCTCCGCCTCGGGAAACATAGAAGATGCAGAGGGACTTGGAAGAAAATGTAGCGTCATTGGAAAGATTTAGGAAAAACTTGGATAAAAAAGTACCAAGCGAATTCGCAAGAGATGCATTATCTTTGTAGAGCATTCCGCTTCGCGTTTTGTGCGGAAAGGAATGTCTGTGAAGAACGTAAAACCTGAAAGAAATAGCATGAAAACGAAGAAATGGATGGTAAGTGCCTGCCTGTTGCTGATGCAGGCAGGTGCATGGGGCAAGATTACGTTGCCTGACATTGTGAGTGACAATATGGTATTGCAGCAGCAGACCGAGGCTTGTTTGTGGGGAAAGGCGAATGCCAATGCCGAAGTAACCATCCGCCCGTCGTGGAACCGGGAAGTATATAAAGTAACTGCCGATGCGGAAGGAAAATGGGTGGCTAAAATCCAGACACCGACGGCCAGTTACCAGACCTATACGATTTCCATATCCGATGGAGAGGAAGTGAAACTGAACAATGTACTGGTAGGAGAAGTGTGGTTTTGCTCGGGACAGTCGAACATGGAGATGCCTCTCCGTGGATTCTGGAATTGTCCGATAGCAGGAGCCAATGAAACCATTGCCACTGCCTCGAAGTGGAAAGGCATTCGGGTAGCTACTGTCGAAAAGAACGGACAATTGCAACCTGTTGACGAGTGTAAGGGAAGCTGGAAGGTGAGCAATCCGGAAAATGCACCTGCTTTCAGTGCTACGGCTTTTAATTTCGCCATGATGATGAACCAGGTACTGGATATTCCGGTGGGCATTATCAATTGCAGCTGGGGAGGTTCCATGGTGGAAGGCTGGTTGCCCCGTGAAATCGTGGCACAGTACCCCGATATTGATTTGAAGAAGGATATCCGTAAGGAAGACGGACACGACTGGTGGCATTACCTGAGTCCGACGTTGATGTATAACGGTATGCTCAAGCCGTTGCAGAATTATACGATTAAAGGTTTCCTGTGGTATCAGGGTGAATCGAATGTCGGAAAGCACAAGACGTATGCTGAACGCATGAAAACCATGGTAGAACTCTGGCGCAAGGAATGGGGACTGGGAGAACTTCCGTTCTATTATGTGGAGATTGCTCCGTTCAATTCTACGGAAACCACAGGTTGTGCCTTGTTGCGTGAAGCACAGTTCAAGGCACAGGCGCTCATCCCGAACAGTGGCATGATTTCGACCAATGATTTGGTGGAACCTTATGAAATGAAAAATGTGCATCCGAAAAATAAGACCGATGTGGGAAAGCGTCTGGCTTATATGGCGCTGAGCAAGACGTATCATGTGCCGGGAATTGAGGCATACGGACCGGTGTATAAGTCGATGGAAGTGAAAGACGGAGCGGTAATTCTTTCATTTGACCATGCGGAGGAAGGGTTTAACCGCTTGTCGGGGATGGAAGGTTTTGAAGTGGCTGGAAGCGACAAGGTGTTTTATCCGGCTAAAGCGGAGGTTTTCAACAACCTGCAGATAAAGGTGATCTGCGACAAAGTGGCACAGCCCGTAGCGGTACGTTACTGTTTCCGCGACTTCCAGCCGGGTAACGTGGCTAATCTGCGTGAGCTTCCTTTGTATCCGTTCCGTACGGATGATTGGGAATAATTTGAAGGGACTTGAAACAAAAATCTCCTTATTCGTGTGGTTTCGGCAGAATAAGGAGATTTTTTTGTTTCTTATTTCATGACGTGTTGCAAACGGGTCAGGAAGTCGTCGGCTTCCTGCATGCTCAGACAGAGTGGGGGAAGCAGACGGAGCACGTTGGTTCCACTGACTCCGGTAAATACCTTCTGTTCGAACAGGAGTTGCTTGCGGAGTTCCTTGATAGGTTCTTCAAATTCCAGTCCAATCATCAGACCACGTCCGCGTACTTCCTTGATGCCTTTGAACTTTTTCAGTTCTTCCAGCAGGTGTGCACCCACTTTAGCCGCATTTTCTACCAGATTTTCTTCCTTCATCACATCGAGTACGGCGATGGCGGCCGCACAAGCCAAGTGGTTGCCTCCAAAGGTGGTTCCCAGCTGTCCGTACACCGGGGTGAATTTCGGGCTGATTAATACGGCGGCCATCGGGAAGCCGTTGCCGATACCTTTGGCTACGGTAATCATGTCTGGGCGGATGCCGTTGTACTGGTGGGCGAAGAATTTACCACTTCGTCCGTAACCGGATTGGATTTCATCGAGAATCAATACCGTGTTGGTTTCGTCGCAGGCCTGGCGCATGGCTTTCATGAAATCGGTGTCGGGTACCTGGATACCGCCTACACCCTGGATTCCTTCAATAATCACGGCACAGACATCGCCTTTGGCCAGTTCGGCTTTCAGGGCTTCGGTATCGTTCAGCGGAAGGTAAGTGACATGACCGTTGTCATTGATAGGAGCAATGATTTTCGGGTTGTTGGTCACTTCTACCGCCAATGAAGTACGTCCGTGGAACGCTTTGGCGAAAGAGACGACGCGGGTACGTCCGTTATAAAAAGAGGCCAGTTTCAAGGCATTTTCGTTGGCTTCTGCACCGGAGTTAATCAGGAAAAGCTGGTAATCGTCGTATCCGCTGATGGCTCCTAAGCGGTCGGCTACTTCCTGCTGCAGTTTGTTGATGACGGAATTGGAATAGAATCCCAATGTGGCTACTTGTTTGCTGATGGCTTCCACGTAGTGAGGATGTGCGTGGCCGATGGAGATTACGGCATGGCCTCCGTAGAGGTCAAGGTATTCCTGGCCTTTGTCGTCCCATACGTGACAGCCTTTTCCCTTGACGATATTGACATCGAAGAGAGGATATACGTCGAATAATTTCATACTCATATTAAGATTAAAAATGAATAATTAAAAGACGGAATCAACGGATTCTGTTTGGGCATTCATTTTTAATTATTCATTATTCATTGATTTAGAATGCGCTCGGTTTTAGTTTCAGTCCTACGGTTTCTTCCAGGTTGAACATCAGGTTCATGTTGTGTACGGCCTGACCGCTGGCCCCTTTCAGCAAGTTGTCGATGCAGGAAACGATGAGCAGCTTGTCACCGTGCTTCTCCAGATGAATCAAACATTTGTTGGTGTTGACCACCTGCTTCAGGTCGATGTTCTTGTCCACGATGTGGGTGAAAGAATCTTCTGCATAATACTCTTCGTACATCTTCACGATTTCTTCCAGTTCCACTTTCGTTTTCACCACGATGGTGGCGAAGATGCCGCGCGGGAAATCACCTCTATAAGGGATGAAGTCGATTTCAGAATGGAAACTGTTCTGCAACTGCTTCAGCGATTGCTTGATTTCCGGCACGTGCTGGTGTGCGAATGGTTTGTAGATGCTGAGGTTGTTGTTGCGCCAGCTGAAGTGGCTGGTAGCTCCCGGTTTGACACCGGCTCCAGTACTTCCTGTAATGGCGTTGACCATGATGTCGTCGTTCAGCATCAGGTGTTTGGCCAACGGCAGCAGTCCGAGCTGGATGCAAGTGGCAAAACATCCCGGGTTGGCCACGTGTTTGCTTTGGCAGATAGTCCGGCGGTTTAGTTCCGGCAGGCCGTATACGAAGTCGTGGTCGTCCGACTTGATTCGGTAATCCATGGAGAGGTCGATAATTTTCAAGTCCTCGGGCACGTTGTGGCTTTCCATGAACTTCTTTGTATCTCCGTGTGCCGTGCAGAAGAAGAGCACGTCGATGGTATCGAGCGGGAGTTCGTCCGTAAAGACCAGGTCGGTTTCCCCATACAGTCCTTCGTGCACATCGGTAATCTTGTTGCCGGCATTGCTGGAACTGTTGATGAATTTGATTTCTACATCCGGGTGGTTGATGAGCAGGCGAATCAGTTCGCCTGCTGTATATCCTGCACCTCCTATAATTCCTACTTTAATCATATATTGGCCTCGTCTTTATGGTTTGCATAATATGCACGAAGCGGAGTAGAGAGCACTTTGATGAAGCCTTTGGCATCTTCAGCTGTCCATCCTTTCTGCATTTCACCATATTCACCGAACTTGTTCTTTACCAAGTCGTCTTTGGAGTCTACGCCTACGGTAGAGAAGCAGTACGGACGAAGTTCCAGAATGGCAGTTCCGTTCACGTTACGCTGTGATTCCTGCAGCATGGCTTCGATGTCGCGCATCACCGGTTCCAGGTACTGGCTTTCATGCAGGAACATGCCATACCAGTTGGCTACCTGGTCTTTCCAGTACTGCTGCCATTTGCTCAAGGTATATTTTTCCAGGAATTTGTGGGCACCGATAATTAGCATCGGAGCGGCTGCTTCGAAACCTACACGTCCCTTGATACCGATGATAGTGTCGCCTACATGCATGTCACGTCCGATACCGTAAGCTGCACCGATTTCTTCCACTTTCTGGATAGCTTTGATTTTGTCGTCGAAGATGACACCGTTGACGGCATACAGCTCTCCTTTCTTGAATTCCAGTTTCAACAGTTCGCTGCCTGTCTTGCTCACCTGTTTCAGGTAAGCACTTTCCGGCAGTCCCTGTGTAGAGTCCAGAATCTCACCGCCGCAGATGGAAGTTCCCCAAATCCCCACGTTGTAAGAATATTTCAGTTTGGTGAAGTCAGCCTCAAATCCATGTTCTTTCAGGTAGTTGATTTCATAGTCACGGCTTAATGCCATATCACGTGTCAGAGTGATGATTTCCACACCCGGAGCCATTACCAGGAAGGTCATGTCGAAACGAACCTGATCGTTTCCGGCACCTGTAGAACCGTGTGCAATGGCGTGTGCACCGATTTCGTTGGCATAGCGGGCAATGGCCAGTGCTTGGAAGATTCGTTCAGAACTTACAGAGATAGGGTAGGTTCCGTTACGGAGTACGTTACCGAATATCATGTATTTCAGACTCTTTTCGTAGTATTCCTGGGTTACATCGATGGTGACATATTTCGTGGCTCCCAGTTTGTATGCATTTTCTTCGTTTTTCTTCAGCTGCTCGGGACTGAATCCGCCGGTGTTGGCACAAGCTGCATATACTTCATATCCTTTTTCTTTTGCCAGGTACATCACGGTGAAAGATGTATCCAATCCGCCGCTGAAAGCAACGACAACTTTTTTCTTTTCTTCCATGGTCTTTATTTTTTAGGGAGAAGTCTTCCGGAGTAGTTTGGGGAGAGGCTTCGTCGTCAGTTATTTTTGTATTTTAGAAATTGTTCACTTTGTCATCTGTGTGCAGGGCCGGGTCGTAGAGCATGGCGGTGCAGATACAGAACTTACGCTTCTTGGCCATCAGGATTTCGTGGTTGATGCAGCCTTCGCATCCCTTCCAGAATGATTCATCGTCTGTCAGTTCATTGAAGGTGACCGGCACATAGCCCAGTTCCGTGTTCATTTTCATCACGGCGGCTCCTGAAGTCAGACTGAAAATCTTGGCTTTCGGCCATCGCAGGCGGGCCAGGGTGAACGAAGCGTGTTTGATACGTTTGGCCAGTCCCAGACCTCTGTATTTCGGATGGACAATCAATCCGGAGGTAGCTACATATTGTTTGTTACCCCATGATTCGATGTAAGTAAATCCGGCAAAGTCGTCTCCGCATAAAGCGATGATGGCTTTCCCCTCCTTCATCTTGGTAGCTACATATTCGTGTGTGCGTTCGGCAATACCCGTACCACGGACTTTAGCGGCTTCTCTAATCGTGTCCAATATTGTGTCAACATAAACCTCGTGTGAGGCGTCGGCTACCATTACATCAATTTGTTTAGTAGGTTCCATTCTTGTTCTTATCAGTTATAGTTGGTTTATATTCGGGATGATATTTGCAAGGGCATGCTTGACTTCCGTGCGGGTACAGTTTTCGCGTACTACTAACATGATAGTGTCATCGCCGGCAATAGTGCCGATGATTTCATGGAAGTTGTGCATGTCAATGTCGTATGCCAGGCTGCTGGCGTAACCGGGGCGAGTCTTGATTACGGCGATGTTGTTGGAGAACTCGATAGAGATGAAACCATTGTGACGCAGCATTTCGCTGGCTTTCTGCGGTTCGGTCATGCGCTTGTACATCGTGTTGTTGGGGAGTACATACACATAGTTTCCGTTCATACTGGCGGCTTTGGCCACTTTCAGCTGTTTTAAGTCGCGTGACAGGGTGGCTTGTGTCAATTGGAATCCTTCTTTCGTCAACTCTTGCAAGAGTTCGTCTTGACTTCCAATCTCCTTGCTGGAGATGATCATTTTAATGGAATCAAGTCTGCTATTCTTGTTCTTCATTGTATAATTATTCTTTTACGGCTGCAAAAATACGGATATATTTTGAATATCATGCATAAATTCTTACTTTTTTAGGGCGTTTTTCTGAAAAATGCATGAATATAATGAATAAATAACCAAAATGGAATTTGTTTTGTATCTTTGTGCAGTTTTATATAAAGGAAGATGACAATGGAAACCACAATCTTGCAAAAAGAGAAGGACCCGATGGGGACTGCGATATATGATTATTTCAAGACTGGGAAAGCCGGAAAGTTGAGGGTATTCTCTTCTCAGTTTGAAGAGGATGAGATTCCGGTGAAAGAATTGTTCCGCACGTATGCCCACATGCCTGTGCTGGAGCAGACGGCTTTGGAACTGGCGGAAGGAAAGATTCTGGATGTAGGTGCAGGTAGTGGATGTCATTCGCTGGCTTTGCAGGAAATGGGAAAGAAGTCGGTGGCTATCGACATTTCACCGCTTTCGGTGGAAGTGATGCAGGCTCGCGGAGTGGATGCACGGCTGGTGAATTTGTTCGACCCGCATTTTGTAGAGCGTTTTGATACCATCCTGATGCTGATGAACGGTTCGGGCATCATTGGTCGGGTGGAAAATTTCGGGACTTTCTTCCAGCGGATAAAGCTGCTGCTGAATCCCGGAGGCTCCATTCTGATGGATTCCAGTGACCTGAGATACCTGTTTGAGGAAGAGGACGGGAGTTTTGTGGTGGATTTGGCGGCCGATTATTATGGACAGCTGGACTTCCGGATGCAGTACAAACAGATAAAAGGGGAAGCATTCGACTGGCTGTATGTGGATTTCAATACGTTGAGTCTGTATGCCTCCCAATATGGCTTCAAGGCCGAACTTGTGAAGGAAGGCAGTCATTATGACTACCTGGCCCGACTTACCTTGTAGATTTTCTTCTCTTTTTCCACCACAGGTAATACCCGCTGAGTGGAAGTACGCCTCCTATAAAGGCGGCTAGAAAATAGAGTACCTTGGTGTAGATTCCTCCCCAGCTTCCGGTGTGGAAGGCATAAAACCAGCTTCTCAGCTTTTGCGAACGGGGTGTTTCCGTAGAGGGGATGATTCGTGTGGGTTCCCCGTTTGCCGGGTTGAATTCTACGGTATCCGTACGGCGCAGGTAGCGGCTTTGGTTCACTTGTATCTTGTTCTTTTCGATACGAAGGGAGGCATAACCGGAATACTGGGCCTGTACATGCTGGAATGCTTTATCCCATGCTGTATAGTCAGTCTCTGTTTTGCCCTTTCCTTTCGCACGCATGCTCCCTGCCTCCTGTGGGGCAGAGTGGGAATGGGGGGAGGTGGAAGAGGATGGAGTGGTACCGAAAAGTCCGTAGGCAAACGAACGGTACCATCCGAACGACCAGGTGAGACCGGTAAGGGCCATGACCAGCAGGAAAAGGGTGGAGTAGAATCCCAGGGTTACGTGGCTGTCGTACCAGAAACGGCGCCAGCCTTTGGTGCAGGACACTTGCAGTCGGTTGCGCAGGGCCTTCCGGCTATGTGGCCACCAGATAACGAGTCCGCTCACCAGAATCACGACCATCAGCAAGGTGGAGATGCCAACGATTACTTTCCCGGCGGAGTATGCACCTTTTTGTAAAGGAGGGTTCAACAGCCAGCGGTGCAGTTTCCGCATGGTCTGGAAGAACGGATAGCTTGGGGTCCATCCATTCACTTCTCCGGTATAGGGATTCACACTCAGGCTTTTCCGACTCACATTCTGGAAGGTGACCATGACGGGCTCGTCGGTTGCACCTCCGTATTGGAAGGCGCTCAGCCTCAACGAATCGGTGACCTGTGTTTTCAGGCGAGCTACTAGTTCCGAGGGAGGCAATGGGGTAGTTTCTCCTTCCGGTACTTCTACCTTATATATAGAGGGATTCAACCACTGGGTGATTTCCTTCTCGAAGACCAGTGTGGCACCCGAGAAACAGATGACCGAAAGAATGATTCCCAACGGAATGGAAATCCAGCGGTGTATTTTTCCGAATAATTTTCTCATTTTTCTTTTAATGTTATTGCGCAGTTAATGCGATTTTGCCTACCGTGGTGATTTCGTCGGCTTCTACTTCCAGCCCTTTTACGGCTTCTCCTGTTTCCGGGTTGATTTTATAGAACGTAGGAGTGGCACCTTCTTCAGTGGTCAGTACTGGGATGTAAAAATACTTATTTTCCAGATAAGGCGAATTGCCGAAAGAAGAAATCAGGTCCTTGTCGGGTAGTCCTGTGATACTAATTAATTTTTTTTCACTAGCTTTGAAGAGGACCAGTTCGTTTTTGGGCGCGTTGGTCCCCAAGGTGGCGACTTCTTCGATACTGCATCCGTAGTTGTTGAGCAGGAAGTAGTCACCGCCTACATGCCAGCAGCGGAACAGCGGATGTCCGCTGGCACCTTCCATGGTTTCCAGATTGCAGTAATACTCGTCGAAGCGGGTGCTTCCGGCGGGGATGCGGACCACTCCCGAAGGCAGTTTGCCTTGCACTTTGGCTTTCAGGTTGGCGTCGGCTGCCGGCTGGGTGGCTGTGCGTCCGTATCCCCCGGAAAATACATACAGGTTGCCGTCGTCGTCGCTCCAGATGGTCTGGTAATATTGGGAACGCATGCGTCCGCAGGCAAAACCGATTTTATCCGTCTGGGCAATGACAGGGGTTTCGTCGAAACTGCTGCCGCTGTAGATGGCAATGTAGGCGTTGTCCGGGTACTGGGTCGACGGGATTTGTCCGGCGGTGTATTTACCGCTGCCGGTTCCTCCTTCACCGGTGGCCACATAGTCCTGGCTCAGCACCTTGTCGGGCCAGGTGTTCACTCCGTAGTGGCTCATTCCCATCGGGATGATGGAGGTATAAAGTTTTCCGTTGGCTTCCACGAATCCGGCCATGGTCACTTTCTCACCGTTGCCCAGATAATTTTCCGCCAGGATGTCTTTTTGATTGGTGCTGGTCGTACCGTTCTTGGCATTCAGGTAGTTGAACAGGAAGCCTTGGGCCGCATTGCCCTTGCTGTCGGTCTGTTTGGTATTGCCGGTCGATACGGTAATCACGTTGTCACCCCAGGTGCCGTAAGTCGTGAAGCGGTTGAAGGTATAGCTGTATTTCTTCTGGGGTACGTTGTTCGCATCCAGGTAATAGCAGCCTCCGGTGCCTTGCGAACCGTCGTTGTATTTGATGCCGAAGAAATAATTCTGGTCATAGAAAATCCAGTAGGAAATCTGTTCCTGAAACTCTTTTCCGTTGTTGAGCACCGAGATTTTTCCTTCATCCAGGCTTTCTGCCGTGAGCAGATAAGAGGTTCCTCCGGCAGTGACCGGAATGACATAATTCCCTTTGAAGTTGTTGTGATTGTTGAAGGTGGGGTCATTGTTTTCTTTTTGACACCCTGCGAACAGGCCTCCCATGCAGAACATGCCTAGGCCCAGCATCCAGTTTTTTGTGGTCATATACTTATATTTTTATTGTGATAGATGATAAATTAATTCCCAAAATATACCCGGAATTTGCCATAGAAGGCTCGTCCGGCTTTTTGCAGGCTGAAGTTGTCGTACAGCTTTTCATCCGTGAGGTTCCGGCATTCCAGTGAGAGATTGTAGCGTCCGTTGCGGATGTTGTAGCTCAGGGACAGGTTGTGTGAAACCTGTTCCGGTACCCGGATTTTCGTGGTAGGGTCACCAAACTTTTCCCAGTACAGGGGGAAATCGTGCTGATAGAAGCAGTCCCACCCCAATGTAAGGGTGTTTCCCTTGGCAAACAGGTCGTGCCAGTAGAAATTGGCATCAAGGTTGGCATAACGGTAGGGCAGGTTCGGAATACGCTGCCCGTAGGTCAGGGCATTCTGTCCGCTGCTGGCTGCCCGTTTCTTTTCCTTGTCGCGGATGTCCAGGTTGTTGAAAGTGCCGCCCATGCTGAACCAGTTACTGTAGCTGTAGCGAAGGGATACATTGAATCCCTTGGTTTCTACCCGGCCATGGTTGGTATAGCTGCCATAGCTGGTACCTCCTACGGTAGAAAGGTCACGCTTGATGTAATCCTGTGTGTGGCGGTAAATCAGTCCTCCTTCTGCATACAGTCCGTGTTTACCCCATTGCTTGCTGTAGCTGGCATTGAGGTTCACATTGTCACTGCGTTCCGGTTTCAGGTCGGCCTTTCCCGCTTCCAGGTCGCCGTCACCAAACAATTCCTGGGTGCTGGGCATGCGCAGTGCCTTCTCGTACGAGAGCTTCAGCTGGATATCTTTCCCCAGGAAATACGTGCCTGCCGCTCCATATCCGAAGGAACGGACACTTTGTGACACCCGGGTGTTGTTTCCTACGCTGTTGTCGCTTATCTGTACCGTACCCTCACTGTAGGAACTGTAATGTTTTCCGAAGGCCGACAGGTTCCATTTTTCCGAAGGCATCAGGCGGTAGGAGAGACCGGCAATGTTTTTCCGGTTTTTGGTAGGGTCGTCAAAGTCCTCCAGCACCGAGTTCTTTTCGATGAGGCTCCGTCCTGTACGGCGGAAGGTGCTGAACACGTTGTTGAACGTAAAAGAATGTATCTTGCCCAGTCGGTACACCGCCGTAAAGGTGGCATTCCAGTTGGTGTTGATTTGCTCACTGAACTGGTGGTTCTGTTCGCCGGCGGTCGAACGGGGGATGCGGTCGCCCAACCAGTTGTATTTGTACATTGCCGTATCCACGTTGGTGGTCAGGTTATGGTTGTAGTTGGCCGTCACCGTCACATCCAGTCCTTTGGTGAAAAGGTTGCTTTTACGGTATTCCACTGAAGGTACGACCGAAAAGCCGTGACGGTGTTTCTGTCCGAACACGATTTCCTGGTACACGCCGTTCTGTATCTCTTTGTAGAAATGTGAATAGGCCACGTTGAACATCAGCCGGTCGGCCCAGCTCTTGCCTGTCACGCCGATTTTTCCGATGACCGCCTCGTTGTGGAAAGTATCATTGAAACGCTTTACATGCTGTATGTGGCTTTCGTCGCTGATGGACGTATTGTTCTCGTGGTTGAACTCTTCCACCCAGTTGTCAATGTAGTAATTGTTGTCCGAATAGTTTTGATATGCATTGATTTCATACGTCAGTCCGTTCTTGAAGCTTTGTCCGAAATTGACATACGATTTGTGGGTATTGAAAGAACCGTAGGAATACGAGGCATCCAGGAACCAGTTCCGTCTCTGTTTGTTGGTCACGATGTTGATGACCCCTCCCAAGGCATCAGTTCCGAAACCTACGGGTACCACTCCCTTGTACACCTCGATACGTTCGGCAAAGTTTACTGGAATGTTGTTCAGGTCGAATGCGGTTCCGGCTCCCTCCTGTGGTACGCCGTCGATGAACACCTTCACGTGCTTGCCGCTGAAGCCGTCGAGCATCAGTTGCATGTCCGAACCCACGCCGCCCGATTCACGCAGTTTCATTCCCGGAAGTTTCTGGAGCGCCTCACTCAGGTTTTGGGTGGAGTTTTGCAGTTCCTTGGTATCTACGGCCACTGCATTGAAGGCCGAACGCTTGACGCGTCCCACTCCGTTGGAAACCACCACTACTTCGTCCAGTTCGGTGACGGAAGGCTTCAGCACCATGTTTTGCCGGCTGCGTCCGTCGGCAAGAATTTCCACTTCTTTCTCTGCCGTTTCGAAACCGATGGCCGAAACGATTAATGTATATTTTCCGGGGGGCGCTTTCAGGTGGTACAGGCCTTTTTCATTGGTCGTACAACCGTATTGCGTACCTTTCAAGTACACAGTGGCAAAGTCGATGATGCTTTTGTCCGAGGAAAGCACTTTCCCCGACAACAAGGCACGGCCTTGGGCAGAGACTCCCACGCCGATACACCAGCACAATACAAAGAATACACCCCATTTTAAGTTTTCGCTTCCCCGCGAAAAAGCTGAATTTCTCATTTACTGTAATTCGTATTTGTTGTTTCGCACTAATTTTCTGTCTGCAAAATTAGCTTGGTTGTGCGGAGAAGGCAATCGCCAAAAGTGGGTAATTTAGACAGCGTATAAATACCTACTTATGGGTATTGCAGGCCTGCATATCCTGTGACAAAACGAATTACAGTAGTGTGTACTTTATAAAATATGGAAATGCTGCAAGGCTTTCAGGATGCCGTCGTCATCGACTGAGGCGGTTACGTAGTCGGCTACCGCCTGAATATGAGGGGCTGCATTTCCCATGGCAACCCCCAGACCTACGTGCTTCAGCATCGGGATGTCGTTGCCGCCGTCTCCAAAGGCCATGGTATCTTGCAGGTCGATGCCGTAGAAAGCCAGCATCTGGTCGATGCCGTGGCTTTTGCTGTTTCCCTGGGCAATGATGTCGGCAAAGAGCGGATGCCAGCGCATCGGTTCGCAGTGCGTAAGTACGGTGCCGAAAATCTCTTCGTCCTTATCTTCCGGGAAGTAGCCCATGATTTGCAGGATTTCCTTGTCTCTGGCTGTTTCAATGGGGAGGATTTCCGGAATGCCGATGTGGATGAGTCGGGCAATCTCACGGACCGCCTCATTTTCGTGGGTCAGGAACCAGGTATTGTCGTGCACAAAGACGAAAGGCATTTCCGGATGAGTGTGCTGGTAGCGGATGAGGCGCTCGATGTCTTCCTGCGGCACACAACCTTTGTAAATGTCCTGCTGGTCGGCGGTGAAACAGTAGGCTCCGTTCAGTGTGACGTATCCGTCGAAGTCGAGGTCGCCCACGGCTTCCATCATTAACGATTTGGGGCGTCCGGTGGCAATGAATACCTTGATGCCTTTTTCTCTTAAAAGTTGCAAGGCCTTGCGGGTGGAGGCTGGTACGGTGTGGGTCTGGAAAGAAACCAGTGTGCCGTCGATGTCAAAGAATATCGCTTTTATCATTTGTCTTGTGCATTAAAAATCCGTGCAAAGATAAGGAATAAACGACAGAGGAAGTACACAAGTCGTTCTATAATCGCGGATGGATGCCTATTTTCTTTTTCCAAATCTCCGGTGCGATAATGCATAAGGGGATGGCTGTTTTCTACGTTTTCCGTGGCGGAACCCTATGTTTCCTGCCCGTAAACCCTACGTTTCTGCTTTGGAAAACCTACGTTTCCCAGTGCGGAAACGTAAAGAAATCAGAGAAAGATTGGCATTTACGGGCTTGCGTTTTTCCCAATCGGTGGGCAGGCGGAAGACAGCCTTTCACTCGAATATCCTTTTAGGATGATAAATTGTGTTGTTTATCCGATGTATTTATTACATTTGCTGCGGAAAATAATTAAAATAATATATGTTTGAAAGCAATGGCGGAAAATATGCTGTTGCGAAGATAGAAGACAAATCATGGAAAACAGAAGTTATCAATATAAACGGATTGCCGTAAAGATAGGCAGTAATGTGCTGACCCGTCGGGACGGGACATTGGATGTGACCCGTATGTCGGCTTTGGTCGACCAGGTGGCCGAACTGCATAAGGCCGGAGTGGAAGTGGTATTGGTGTCATCCGGAGCGGTAGCTTCCGGAAGAAGCGAACTGAAACCCTTGAAAAAGCTGGACAGTGTGGACCAGCGGCAACTCTTTTCTGCCGTGGGTCAGGCCAAACTGATTAATCGGTATTACGAACTGTTCCGTGAACACGGCATTACGGTGGGGCAGGTGCTGACCACCAAGGAGAGTTTTTCCACCCGCCGACACTACCTGAACCAGCGCAACTGCATGCGGGTGATGCTGGAAAACGGGGTGATTCCCATTGTGAACGAGAATGACACGATTTCCGTCACCGAACTGATGTTTACCGACAACGACGAGCTTTCGGGCATGATTGCTTCGATGATGGACATGCAGGCACTGATTATTCTCAGTAATATCGACGGCATCTACAACGGCTCTCCTTCACAGCCGGGCACTTCGGTCATCCGTACCGTGGAGCGGGGAAAAGACCTTTCCGACTACATCCAGACCGAGAAATCCGGTTTCGGCAGAGGAGGTATGCTCACCAAGAGCACCATTGCCCGGAAAGTGGCCGATGAAGGTATTACGGTGATTATAGCTAACGGAAAGAAAGAGAATATCCTGCTCGATTTGTTGTGTCATCCCGATACCACGGTATGTACACGTTTCCTCCCCGCTCCAGCAGAGGTGTCGAGTGTCAAGAAATGGATTGCCCATAGTGAAGGTTTTGCCAAAGGCGAACTACATTTGAACCGACAGGCGGTGGAGGCTGTCAGGGGCAGCAAGGCGACCAGCATCCTTCCGGTAGGGGTGACGCGGGTGGCCGGTGATTTTGAGAAAGACGACATCGTGCGTATTATGGACGAACAGGGACAGCAAATCGGGGTAGGCCGTGTGTCGGCCGATTCTGGCGAGGCCGTATTGCTGGTTGGCCGTCACGGACAGAAACCGCTGGTACACTATGACTATCTTTATCTGGAGTGAGGTTGAATCGTCCTCATTCCATGGCAACGGTTCTGTGCTCGGCGATGGACTGGATGGATAACGGAGTGATGGAAGTCCAAAGCGCCAGGTCGCGCAGGTCGGCCGGGTAAGCGAGTTCCTGTTTCAGGTCCGCTTCCAGCGCCTTGAGCATGATGTAGTCCATGCCCTCGTGGTGTGTGTCCAGACGGAGCGCTTCTTCTCCCCAGCGTTTCCAGTACGTATGTGCATATTGTTGCAGGTAAGGTGTATCCGGCTCCCAGGTTTCGTGTGGACTCCTGCCTTCCAGGTAGATGCGTCGCAGTTCCCCCTGCCAGATACCCTTGGTGCCTTGTACCTCCAGGTCGAGGCTTCGTGGACGCGGCAAGGTCGTGTCGTGGGTGAGCGAGATGAGTACGCCGGAAGCCGTTTCCAGCTGTGTCAAGACGATGTCTCCTTGAGCAACTGCCAACTGTTCGTCTCCTCCCAGTTCCCGGATACGCTGGTGCAGTCCGGCTGCTTTAGAAGAAAAGGAAGTCAGGCAAACCAGCCGGTCTTTGCGGGGAATGCCGGCGATGAGGCAGAGTGGAGCCAGCCCGTGGGTCGGATAGAGGTCCCCGTTTTCTTGCAGGTAAAACTTGCTTCGCCAGATGCTCTCCGTCTTTTTCCGGTTGCCCATATTTCCCTTGTCGTCCAGCAGGAGGTTGCGCAGGTCGTGACGGTAGCCGCCGCGCAGGTGTACGATTTCCCCCAACGCCCCTTCCCGGACCAGGTTGTACATGGCCAGTACTTCTTGCCGGAAAAGCGTGTTCTCCAGCGGAAAAACCTTTTTCCCGCAGGCATCGGCAGCCTCCAGGAGAGGCTGGTATTCGTGCAGGTAGAGTCCTCCTTTGATTTCAAGCGCCACATGGCAACCGGCTTTCAGGCAATACAAGGCATGCGTCACATGCAGTTGCCAGGGCGAGGCGATGAACACCAGTTGCGGGGCATGCGTGGCAATCATCCGTTGGTAATCGTCGCCTCCCCGGTGGTAGCAAGGCACGCCATACACCTCTTCCCGGGCTTCCGGGTCGGCAATGGCGGTAATCTGGAAATAAGGAATGTGACGGCAGAGGGCCAGCAGTTGCTTGCCGCGGTATCCCATGCCGATATAAGCGATTTTGAGCGTTTCCATCGATTGAAAGGTTAGGTAGGGTGAATACGGGTCAGTGTCTGGACTCCAGAAACTGGATGAGCAGTTCGCGAGGCAGGGAGTAAGTCTTTCCGTGCGCTTGTACGTATTTTAACAAGGCCACTCCTTCTTGTTGCAGGCGGGCTTTGGGCACGATGTCTTTCGTGTCTTCCGCCATTTTCAGCATCATCATGGCAGCCAGTTCTATTTTTTCGATTCCGTCTTTGTCTTCGTGGTATTGGTCAAGCAGTTCTTCACATTCCATTTGTGCCAATTGTTCGGGTGTCACTCCCAGTATTTGCCGGGCTGTGCTTTCATATTCTTCCCAGTCCGTTTGGCTGATGCGTTTCCGGCGGAGCAGCAGGTTCGCGATGGCGGCGAAGATTTCCTGAATCATGCGTATGAGATAATCTTGTCGAATCATGGTTTTTAGGTTTTCGGTTGCAAAGTTCGAAATATTTTTCTTGCTTTTTCATAATCTTTCGTAAATTTGAGCGAAGAACTAAAAAATCGAACTATGGACGAGCAAATAAGACAAATAGGGGAACGCATCCGTGGGTTGCGCGATGCCTTGGAACTGAGTGTGGAAGAAATGGCCGACCGCTGCGGGCTGCGGATAGAACAGTATCGTGAGATTGAGTCGGGAGAGTTTGACATTGCCGTCAGCACCTTGCAGCAGATTGCGCGGAAATTTGACATTCCGTTGGATGTGCTGATGTTTGGGGAAGAGCCCAAGATGAATTCTTATTTTCTGACCCGCTGGGGAACCGGCATCTCGGTAGAACGTACGAAGGCCTACAAATATCAGGCACTGGCTTCCGGTTTCCGGAACCGCAAGGCCGATCCTTTCCTGGTAACCGTGGAGCCGAAGCCGGAAGATACACCTATTTATTATAATACCCACTACGGTCAGGAATTCAACATGGTGTTGGAAGGCCGGATGCTGCTCAGCATCAATGGGAGAGACCTGATTCTGGAACAGGGCGACAGCCTTTATTTTGATTCTTCCCTTCCGCACGGCATGAAGGCCCTCGACGGAAAGGCTGTGAAATTCCTGGCAATTGTAATGTAGAAATTAAGATTGAAGAAATATATGTTAGAAAGATTTGTTGAACAGACGCATTTTACCTCGCAGGAGGATTTTATCGCGCATTTTAAGGTAAAGGTGCCGGAGAACTTTAACTTCGGCTATGATGTGGTGGATGCTTGGGCGGCAGAACGTCCGGAAAAGAACGCGTTGCTTTGGACCAACGACAAGGGCGAGCACATTCAGTTTACGTATGCGGATTTGAAGAAATATACCGATATGACGGCTTCTTATTTTCAAAGTCTGGGTATCGGGCATGGCGACAAGGTGATGCTGATTCTGAAACGCCGGTATGAGTTCTGGTTCTCCATCATTGCCTTGCACAAAATCGGGGCCATCACCATTCCGGCCACGCATTTGCTGACCAAGAAAGACATTGTGTACCGTTGCCAGGCGGCGGGCATCAAGGTGATTGTGGCTGCCGGCGAACCGGTCATCACGAAACATATCCTGGATGCTATGCCGGAATCGCCGACGGTGGAACGGCTGGTGAGCGTGGGGCCTGAATATCCGGAAGGTTTTGAAGACTTCCACAAAGGGATGGAAGCGGCTCCTCCTTTCGTGCGTCCAGCTCATGTGAATACCAACGACGACATTTCCCTGATGTATTTCACCTCGGGTACGACCGGTGAGCCGAAGATGGTGGCCCATGATTTCACGTATCCGTTGGGACACATCGCCACGGGATGTTTCTGGCATAACCTCCATGAAGACAGCCTGCATTTCACCATTGCCGATACGGGATGGGGAAAGGCCGTATGGGGAAAACTCTACGGACAGATGATTGCGGGGGCCAATATCTTTGTGTACGACCATGAGAAGTTTACGCCGGCCGATATTCTGCAGAAGATTCACGACTATCACATCACTTCACTTTGTGCGCCTCCTACCATCTACCGTTTTCTGATTCGGGAAGACTTGTCGAAGTACGACTTGTCGTCACTGGAATATTGTACCACAGCGGGTGAGGCTCTGAACTATTCGGTGTATGAAACCTTCAAGCGTATCACGGGTATCCGGCTGATGGAAGGTTTCGGTCAGACGGAAACGGCTTTGACTCTGGCCACTTTCCCATGGATGGAACCCAAACCGGGCAGTATGGGTGTGCCCAATCCGCAGTATGACATTGATTTGCTGAAACCGGACGGTCGTTCGGCGGAAGATGGAGAACAAGGGCAGATTGTGGTGCGTACCGACAAGGGCAAACCGTTGGGACTGTTCAAGGAATACTATCGCGACCCGGCCTTGACGCACGAGGCATGGCATGACGGGGTGTATTATACCGGTGATGTGGCCTGGCGTGACGAGGACGGTTACTACTGGTTTGTGGGCCGTGCCGACGATGTCATCAAGAGCTCCGGCTACCGTATCGGCCCGTTCGAGGTGGAAAGTGCCCTGATGACCCATCCGGCGGTGGTGGAATGTGCCATTACCGGTGTGCCCGATGAAATTCGCGGACAGGTAGTGAAAGCAACCATTGTATTGGCAAAGGATTACAAGCAGAAAGCCGGGCCGGAACTGGTGAAGGAATTGCAAGACCACGTGAAACGGGTGACGGCGCCTTACAAGTATCCGCGTGTCATCGAATTTGTGGATGAATTGCCGAAGACCATCAGCGGTAAAATCCGCCGGGTGGAAATTCGAGAAAAAGACAATGCGTAAATGATAAAAAATACTATCTTTGCATCATTACGTAAAAATTTGAATTAATTTATCGGGATGAAAGGTAGTTTTTTTATTAATTGGTTGTCTGCATTATGCATTTTTGCAGTTTCTGGGCCTTTGGAAGCTCAGGTGGTAAAGCATGAACGGCTACTTTCCTTTGAGGAGGGAGTGCCACAGGAACTTTCTGGAAGCAACTCGAAGTTGTCAATCACTGAGGAGCATTACAAGGATGGCACGCATTCCCTGCGATGGACGTATGAGCCGGGAGCAGTGCTTTCCTTGAAGAAGGATCTGAAGTTTGAACCGAAAGATCCTACGGGAAAGGATACCTATTTGTCTGCTTTTATTGTATGGGTGTATAATGAAAAAGCCATTGATAAAAAAATTACCTTTCAGTTTCTGAAAGATGGGAAGGTGTGTACGTCTTTCCCGTTTGGCATCAACTTTACCGGATGGCGTGCAGCATGGGTGTGCTATGAGCGCGACATGGAAGGGACACCGGAAGAAGGGATGAACGAACTGCGCGTGGTGGCGCCGGATGTGAAAGGAGAACTGTTCATTGACCATTTGATTCCGGCCAGCAAGGTGGATGCCCGTCAGCAGGCGGCTGATGTGCAGGTACCTTTTGTGCACAAAGGTACTACGAATCACTGGCTGGTGATTTATCCGCATTCGTTGTGGAAATCCGACCTGCCTTTGGTACCGGTGTCTGAGAAAGAACTTCAGGACATGCACTTGATGGAGAAGCGCTACCGGGACATGATTTATACGCCGGGCAAACTTTCCCAAAAACAGATTGACAATATCCGTCGTAAATACGAGGCTTATCACATTGTATATAAGAATGGAAAGGTGAGTGGACTTCCTATCTTTATGGTGCGTCAGTCGGAAGCTTACGAGCGAATGATTCCACACTGGGACAAGGATATGTTTACTAAACTGGGCATGGAGATGAAGGCCTATTTTGACCTGATGAAAGCCATTGCCGTGGCGTATCATAACGCACAGGATGCGGAGGTAAAGCAGGAAATGCGTCAGAAATTCATGGCCATGTACGCCCACATTACCGACCAGGGAGTAGCCTACGGGAGCTGCTGGGGTAATATTCATCATTACGGATACAGCGTGCGCAACTTGTATATCTCTTATTTCCTGATGAAAGACGTGTTGCGGGAAGAAAACCGTCTGGCAGAAGCGGAAGCGACCCTGCGCTGGTATGCCATCACGAACGAGGTATATGCCAAACCGACCGGAAACGGTATTGACATGGATTCATTTAATACCCAGACTTCCGGACGGATTGCCAGTATCCTGATGATGGAAGATACGCCGGAAAAGTTGCGCTACCTGCGTTCTTTTTCCCGCTGGATTGATTATGGATGTCGGCCGGCACCGGGATTGGCAGGGGCGTTCAAGAGTGACGGGGCTGCTTTCCATCACCGGAACAATTATCCGGCCTACGCGGTAGGAGGACTGGACGGAGCGACCAATATGATTTATCTGATGAGCGGAACGACCTTTGCGGTATCGGAACTGGCGCATCAGACGGTAAAGAATGTGTTGCTGGCCATGCGTTTCTATTGCAACCAGCAACAGTTTCCTTTGTCCATGTCGGGACGTCATCCCAACGGAAAAGGGAAACTGATTCCGGTGCAATATGCCATGATGGCGATTTCGGGTACTCCGGACGGAAAAGAAAAATACGATGCAGAGATGGCGGCAGCTTACCTTCGACTGGTGAGAGAGCCTGTAAAACCCGGAGTGAATGAACCGGATTATTTGCCGCAGGCACCGGCCGGACTGGAACGAAAACTGGAAAAGAAATTGCTGAAGGCAGGCTTTGCGCCGGAAAAAGACCCGCAAGGAAATTTGGCGTTGGGATACGGCTGTGTTTCCGTGCAACGGCGGAGCAACTGGGCCGCAGTCGTACGTGGTCATTCACGTTATTTATGGGATGCGGAGCATTATTTGGATGCGAATTTCTACGGACGCTATCTAGGGTATGGCAGTATGCAGGTACTGACAGCCCGACCGGGAGAAAGAGTCACTTTTACGACCAGTGGATGGCAGGAAAATGGGTTTGACTGGAACCGGATTCCGGGAGTCACTTCCATTCATCTGCCTTTTGACCAGTTGCGTGCCCGGGTTCTGAATGTAGATGCTTTTTCGGGTATGGAAGAGATGTTGTATTCCGATGAGGCGTTTGCGGGAGGACTTTCGCAAGAGCACGAGAATGGCAATTTTGGCATGAAGTTGCATGAACATGACAAGTACAACGGCTCACACCGTGCGCGGATATCCTATCATTTCTTTGGAAATACGATTGTGGCCTTGGGTTCAGACATAGAAAACCTCAATCAGGAGTATCCAACTGAAACTACGGTGTTCCAGTTGGCTGCCATTACGCCAGAAGAAAAGGCTTACTGGAATAAATGGACCGACAACGGCCATACGTATCTGGCTCCGAATGGAATCGGTTATTATGTACCTGGAAAGGCTTCGTTTGAAAAGCATTTCCCGCAGGTTACAGTGGGAGAACGCAGTGTGAAACCAACGTCGGGCGATTGGGTTTCGCTGGTATTCAATCATGGAAAAGCCCCGAAAGAAGCTTCGTATGAATATGCCGTATTGCCTCAGACGGATGAGGCGGCCTTGATGCAGTTTGCCAAGCACCCTACTTATCGAGTGCTTCAGAAAGACCGGAACGCGCATATCGTAACTTCCAAAGCCGAGCATCTGACTTCTTATGTTTTGTTTGAAACGCCTCAGAAGAGTTTGCCGGGAGATTTTATCGAGAAAGCAGACACTTCCTGTCTGGCCATGGTGAAACAGGTGGATAAGAAGAAACTGGTGTTGACGGTGGCTCAGCCGGATATGGCTTTTTATCGTGGCCCCAGCGATGAGGCTTTTGACGAGAATGGCAAGCGAATAGAACGCAGCATTTATTCTCGTCCTTGGATTGACAACGAGAGTCAGGAAGTCCCGGTCACCCTCACTTTGAAAGGAAAATGGAACGTGACTCCTCATCCGGCTGTGGAAGTGCTGAAGGCTGATAAGAAACAGACCGTGTTACGGTTTACGTGCCGGGAAGGAAAAAGCTACGATGTACAGTTGAGTAAATAGAATGCGGATGTAAGTAAAGAATAAAACCAAACAAGCAAGCCGGAGTGCATAAAGAGCGCCCCGGCTTGCTTGTGTATCGTGGTTATGCAATCAATTTTTTCTAAATGCGGGTATCGGCTCCCCACATCATTTTCTCGCGCAGGGTGTTGAAGAAAGAGTGATGGCAGCGTTTCACAATGCGGATGAAATGTTCGCCCCGTCGGATGGTCAGTTGGCTACCTTCGCGGAAGGTTTCACTGCGGCCGTCGATGGCAATCAGAAAATTGTGACTGCGGCTTTCCACTTCCAGGGTGATTTCCCAGTCATCCCGAATCACGATGGGGCGTACGTTGAGGCTGTGCGGGGCTACGGCGGTCAGGCTGATGGTTCCGCTTTGAGGAACCAGAATCGGGCCACCCACACTGAGGGAGTATCCCGTGGATCCCGTTGGAGTGGCAATGATCAGTCCATCGGCCTGATACACATTCAGTAATTCCCCGTTGACGTATGCGCGAATGGAAATCATGGAAGAACTGTCACGTTTCAGGATGGCAATTTCATTCAGTCCGTAGGGATACCCTTTCAGTACCTGGCCGTTGCTGGTCAGTTTCAAGACCCTTCGCGGTTCGGCCAAGTACATTCCCTGATGAATTTCTTCGAAGGTCTCTTCCATCTGGTCGGGGGTAATATCGGCCAAAAATCCCAAGCGGCCGGTGTTGATACCCAATATGGGAATTTCTTTGTTCCCTACTAAGCTGGCAGTTTTCAGAAACGTACCGTCTCCTCCGATGCTGAGCGCCATGTCGGCAGTAAAGTCATCGTGCCCGTTGAAGATTTCCAAACCGGTTAAATTCGCGCTTGTATGCAGACGCAGAAACTCGTAGAATTCACGGTGAATGCAAATGTGTGCTTCCTTCCGGCGAAGGATTTCCAGCAAATGGGTCACGTGAGCTGATTTATGTTCCTGATACGTATTTCCAAAGAGGGCGAATTTCATCTTCCGCTGCATATAGGGTGGTTTTTTATCAATCTTTTTAAGAATAAACATGGCAAGTTTCTCGTAAAACCTGCTAACTTTGCACGTTGTTGACGCAAAGATATAAAAAATCGTGCAATATGACTAAATTAAGTGTGAATATAAATAAGGTGGCTACGCTTCGAAATGCACGAGGCGGAAACAACCCTGATGTAGAGAAAGTAGCACTGGACTGCGAGCAGTTTGGGGCGGAAGGTATTACGGTTCATCCACGTCCGGATGAACGGCATATCCGTTATTCCGATGTGTATGCCTTGCGCCCGGTGTTGAAAACCGAATTTAATATCGAAGGATATCCCTCGAAGGAGTTCGTCGATTTGGTGTTGAGGGTGAAACCCACCCAGGTTACTTTGGTCCCGGATGCGCCAGACCAGATTACTTCTAACTGTGGATGGGATACCAAAACGCATCAGTCTTTCCTTACCGAGCTGATGGATACATTCGGAGAAGCGGGTATACGTACTTCTATCTTTGTGGGAACGGATCTGGAAATGCTTGAATATGCGGCTAAGACAGGTGCAGACCGAGTTGAGTTGTATACGGAACCTTATGCTTCTCTTTATCCTCAAAATCCGGAAGCAGCGGTTGCTCCTTTTGTAGCGGCTGCCGACCGTGTGCACAAGTTGGGTATGGGGTTGAATGCAGGACACGATTTGAGCCTGGTGAATCTGAAATATTTTCACGAACATATACCTTGGTTGGATGAAGTCTCTATCGGTCATGCCTTGATATGCGATGCACTGTATTTAGGATTGAAGAAAACCATTGAAGAATATAAAAATTGCCTTCGTTAAATTATGATGACATTAACTTTACTGGCTGCCGCTCAGGCTGTAGCCGACACAATGGCCGGAGCAAATCCGGTACTGACTCCGGTTTCTTCCGGTGAGCCACAGATGAATCTTTGGGACATGGCCTGCAAGGGAGGCTGGATTATGATTGTACTGGCTGTGATGTCGGTAATTGCTTTCTATATTTTCTTTGAACGGGCAGTAGCCATCCGTAAGGCGGGAAAGGATGATCCTTTGTTTATGGACCGCATCCGCGACTACATCAAGTCGGGCGAAATCAAGTCGGCCATCAACTATTGCCGCATTACGAACACTCCTTCGGCCCGCATGATTGAGAAGGGAATTACCCGTATGGGCCGTCCGGTAGCCGACGTGCAGGCCGCCATTGAAAATACTGGAAACATTGAAGTGGCCAAGCTGGAAAACGGCTTGTCTATCATGGCTACCATTTCGAGCGGGGCACCGATGTTGGGATTCCTCGGAACGGTGACCGGTATGGTGCGTGCCTTTTGGAACATGGCCAATGCGGGCAACAACATCGACATCACTTTGTTGTCGAGCGGTATTTACGAAGCCATGATTACGACGGTGGGCGGATTGGTGGTCGGCATTGCCACGATGTTTGCCTACAACCATCTGGTGTACCGTGTGGACAAGGTGGTGAGTCAGATGGAAGCACGCACACTGGCTTTCATGGACTTGTTGAATGAACCGACTGAAAAATAAACGCGTATGGCATTAAAGAGAAGACAGAAAATATCACCCAGCTTCAGCATGTCGTCTATGACCGACCTGATTTTCCTGCTGCTGATATTTTTTATGATTACTTCTACCATGGTATCGCCGAATGCCATCAAGGTGCTTCTGCCTCAAGGTTCGGAGCAGACTTCGGCCAAACCTATGGCGCGGGTGATCATTGACAAAGACCTGAACTATTATGGTGCTTTCGGCAACGAGGATGAAATGCCGCTGGCCATCGATGAGGTGGCTGCGTTTCTTCAGGAATGTGCCCGGAAAGAACCGGAAATGTATGTAGCCCTGTATGCCGACGAGTCCATTCCGTATCGTGAAATCGTTCGGGTGCTGAATATTGCGAACGAGAATCATTTCAAGATGGTCTTGGCAACTCGCCGTCCGGATAAAAACTAAAAAGCAGAGTGACGTTGAAAAAAAATAAGGTAATCGGAATTGTATGTACGGTGGTTTTGCACCTGCTGGTGTTGCTGCTGCTGTTTTCCCTGAAGCTGACCGTGCCGGCAGAGCAGGAAGAGGGCGGTGTGCCCGTGATGCTGGGCAACACGGAACTGGCGGAAGGGGAAGCCGACCCTTATACCTTGACTGAGGTGGACATGATGCCGTCGGAAGAACCATCCTCTCCTCAAGAGGCTGCTGAGGCACCCGCCGTGGAGCAACCGATGATTACGCAGCAGGATGAACCTTCCTTGCAGGTGAAAAAGGAAACCCCGAAAAAAGAAACACCCAAGAAGGAGCAACCAAAGAAAACCCCGGTAAAGACGGAGACAAAGCCTGTGAACAAGCCGAAGGAGAAAACCGAAGCAGAGAAACGGGCTGAAGCAGAAAAGGCTGCGGCACAGGCGGCTGCCAACAAGATAGCCGGGGCCTTCGGGAAAGGCTCTCAGATGGGAAGTAAAGGCAATGCCTCCGGTGCGGGTTTGCAGGGAAGTCCTACCGGAAATTCCTCCACTGGAAAGACGAGTGGGGTAGGCGGTTATGGTACTTTCGATCTGAACGGTCGTTCGCTGGGCAGCGGAAACCTTCCGGTGCCGGTGTACAACGTACAGGATGAGGGTCGTGTGGTGGTGACCATCGTGGTAAATCCCGCAGGACAGGTCATCAGTACCAGTATCAACAAGCGGACGAACACGGTAAATCCGGCATTGCGGAGAGCAGCGGAAGAGGCGGCCCGAAAAGCCCGCTTCAATGCGGTGGATGGGGTGAACAACCAAAGTGGTACCATCACCTATTATTTTAAATTGAGATAATTTTTAATTCTAAACAGATAGATTTATGAAAGCAGTTTGTATCTTTTTGGCTGAAGGTTTCGAGGAAATGGAAGCCATGTTCCCGTTGGATATCATGCGTAGAGGCGGATTGAATGTGAAAACCGTGTCTGTAACCGGCAATAAGACCGTGACCAGCTCTCATCAGGTACCTATCGTAGCCGATATGTTGTTTGAAGACCTGAAAGAGGAAGAAGTGGAAATGATTGTACTTCCCGGAGGACTGCCAGGTGCCACTAACTTGGATGCACATGCCGGACTGGACAAGCTGATTATGAGTTTTGCTGCTGCCGGAAAACCGCTGGCTGCCATCTGTGCCGCACCGATGGTTTATGGCAAGCGTGGTTTGCTGAAAGGCAAGAAAGCAACCTGCTATCCGGGCTTCGACAAGTTCCTGGAAGGAGCGGAATATACGGGCAACATGGTCGAAATCGTGGACAACTTCATTTTGGGTAAAGGTCCGGGTGCCGCACCTGCCTTTGGCTTTGCCATCCTGGAAAAATATGCCGGTGCAGAAAAGACCCTTGAAGTGAAAAAAGGAATGTTGCTGGCATAATGAAGAAATATGTCATTGTGGTAGCGGGAGGAAAAGGCCTGCGTATGGGGGGAGAGATTCCCAAACAATTTATCCCGGTAAAAGGAAAACCGGTATTGATGCGTACGCTGGAGACTTTTCATGCCTGTGATCCGAACATTGAACTGATTGTGGTGCTTCCGGTGGAACAGCGTTCCTACTGGGAGCACCTTTGTGCTGAGTATGGCTTTGCCTTGTCTCATCGGATTGCGGCAGGGGGAGAAACCCGTTTTCATTCTGTGAAAAACGGACTGGCTTTGGTGGAGGAAGACGGAATAGTCGGAGTACACGACGGGGTGCGTCCTTTCGTCTCTTCTCAAGTGATTGCGGACTGTTATGCGAAGGCCGCCACCCTGCAGGCCGTAGTGCCTGTGACGGATGTGGTGGAAACCGTCCGCCATCTGTTACCCGAAGGAGGCAGTGAGACCGTATCGCGCAATGAATACAAGTTGGTGCAGACACCGCAGGTCTTTACGGTGGAACTGCTGAAACGGGCATACGCGCAGGAGTACAAGCCCTTCTTTACCGACGATGCTTCGGTGGTGGAAGCATTGGGACAGCCGGTACATCTGGTGCCTGGCAATCGGGAAAATATCAAACTCACCACTCCTTTTGACCTGAAAGTAGCTGAATCTCTTATAGACGACTGATGTTTGACTTATCCACACGCGACGTGAAATATTTACCGGGGGTAGGGCCGCAGCGAGCTGCCTTGCTGAATAAGGAATTGAATATCTATTCCTTACGTGACCTGTTGTATTATTTCCCTTACAAGTATGTGGATCGCAGCCGTTTGTATTATATTCACGAGATTGACGGCAATATGCCCTATATTCAGTTGCGCGGACGGATTCTGAGTTTTGAACTGTTCGGTGAAGGCCGCCAGCGTCGGTTGGTAGGACATTTTACTGACGGCACGGGCGTGGTGGACTTGGTGTGGTTTCAAGGATTGAAGTACATCACTGGAAAGTACAAGGCCAACGAGGAGTACATCGTGTTCGGAAAGCCGACGGTGTTCAACGGGCGCATCAACGTGGCACATCCCGACATCGACCCGGCGCAGGAACTCACTCTTTCCACCATGGGGCTTCAGCCCTACTACAATACCACGGAAAAGATGAAGCGTACCAGCCTGAATTCGCATGCGCTGGAAAAGTTGATGAAGAATCTGTTTCAGGCCTTGCAGAAGGAAACCTTTGAGGAGACCCTGAGTCCGTCCTTGATTGCGGCTCACCAGCTGATGCCTTTGACCGATGCATTATATAACATTCATTTTCCGCAGAATCCAGAACTTCTCCGCAAGGCACAGTATCGGCTGAAATTCGAGGAACTGTTCTACGTGCAGCTTAACATCCTCCGTTACACCAAGGAACGCCGCAATAAGTTCCGGGGATTGGTGTTCGAGCATGTAGGCGAGATTTTCAATACTTTTTATGCCCATCACCTGCCTTTTCAGTTGACGGGGGCTCAGAAACGTGTCATCAAGGAAATGCGTCGCGACATGGGCAGCGGGCGGCAGATGAACCGGCTGTTGCAGGGAGACGTGGGAAGTGGAAAGACCCTGGTGGCCTTGATGACCATGCTGATTGCCTTGGACAACGGATTCCAGGCCTGCATGATGGCTCCTACCGAAATTCTGGCTACCCAGCATTATGAGACCATACGCCACTTTTTGGAAGGGATGCCGGTGCGGGTAGAATTGCTGACCGGCAACGTGAAAGGCAAGCGCAGGGAAACGATTCTCCGCGACTTATTAACAGGGGATGTGCATATCTTGATTGGGACGCATGCCGTGATTGAGGATACGGTTAACTTTTCTTCGTTGGGATTGGTGGTTATTGACGAACAGCATCGTTTTGGAGTAGCCCAGCGAGCCAAGCTGTGGGGCAAGAATACCCGTCCTCCCCATGTGCTGGTCATGACGGCCACTCCAATTCCTCGTACGCTGGCCATGACTTTGTATGGCGACCTTGATGTGTCGGTCATCGACGAACTGCCTCCCGGCAGAAAACCCATCCAGACCATCCATCAGTTTGACAACCGCCGGAAAAGCATGTATGAGTTCATGCGCAAACAGATTCAAGAGGGACGTCAGGTGTATATTGTGTATCCGTTGATTCAGGAAAGTGAGAAGATGGACATCAAGAACCTGGAAGAAGGCTATTTGCACATTTGCGAGGAATTTCCCGAATACAAGGTCAGCAAAGTACACGGCAAAATGAAACCGGCCGAGAAAGAGGAGGAAATGCAACGCTTCCTGGCCAATGAAACCCAGATTATGGTGGCCACTACCGTGATTGAAGTAGGGGTGAATGTGCCCAATGCATCGGTAATGGTCATCGAAAACGCCGAACGTTTCGGACTTTCCCAGCTGCACCAGCTCCGTGGACGAGTAGGCCGGGGGGCTGACCAGTCGTATTGCATTCTGGTGACTGGATACAAGCTGACAGAAGAAACTCGCAAGCGTATCGAGATTATGGTGCAGACCAACGACGGCTTTGAGATTGCCGAGGCTGATTTGAAACTGCGTGGTCCCGGTGATTTGGAAGGTACCCAGCAGAGTGGGGTGGCCTTTGACTTGAAGATTGCCGATATCGCCAAAGACGGGCAGTTGCTGCAATACGTCCGTGGCATTGCCGAACGTTTGCTGGATGACGATCCCGAAGGTATAAAACCGGAAAACCGGATTGTTTGGCAGCAATTGAAAGAACTCCGGAAGAAGAATGTGAACTGGTCGGTGATATCTTGATGACAGAGGGACTGCTTTTTCTGTATGTAAATCTTAGAATATGAATGCATGGAAAGGCGAATGCCGGAACTTTTGAAATATAAATGCTAGTATCTTGTTCCAAATGATTGATGCTGGAGGTGGAATGTGACTTCGTTTTCTGAAGTTCATAAGAAGTTTTGTCGTTATTATTTGTGTTTGTGAGGAAATTTTACGAGGTTTGTAACATATACACCTTTGTTCCCCACACAACAGGATAAAACAAGAAATACTATGCATATGAAAACAAAACTTTATCTTTTTTGTATTGCATTGCTTGCTCCGTTGATTGCTTATGGAGGTTGTCGAATTGAACGGAAAACAATGCCTTGCAAACTTTTGAAAACCATTTCTGAACGAGAGTATTCCATCTGTTTGCCAGCCAGTTATTCCGAAACGGATAATCGGACCTATCCGGTATTGTATTTATTGCACGGGGGAGGAACGCATCATACAGAATGGGAAGAAAATGGACGGTTACAGACAGTGGTCGACTCTTTGGTGGCTCAAGGATGTATGGAAGAAATGATAATAATCTGTCCGGAGGCTAATAAGAACAATATGATTTGGTTTAATGCTCCCCACTGGAAATATGAAGATTATTTTTTTCAGGAGTTAATGCCTTATATGGAACAGCATTATAAAATTAAAGCAGAAAAACGTTATCGGGGAGTAGCTGGATTCTCCATGGGGGGTGGAGCATCAGTAGTTTATGGCATTCATCATCCTGAACTTTTTACTATGGTTTTCGATATGAGTGGTTATTTGCGCAGACAACCGATGGAGTTCCTGAAAAACGACCCCAGTGCGGAATGGCGTCAGCAACTGGTAGAAAATTGCAATCCAATTCCGGTCATTCTGAAGGCTACAAAGGAGCAAGTTGAAAATTGGAAGACCGTACGGTGGTTTGTGGATTGTGGAGATAAAGATTTTACCTTGGAAGCTAATATGGATTTAGTAAAAGCATTTCGCCAGCAAGGGATTGATTATGAGATGCGTGTGAGGGGGGGAGCACACGATTGGGGATATTGGCATACTTCATTGAAGATGGCTTTGGTCTATTTCTCATGGAGTATCTGTAAATAATTATTACATTCAAGTAAAAGCTGATTTATATAAAGTGTATTTTTATTCTGCTAGTGCTCTTGATTTTGTTGATATTTCATAAAGTAGGGATATTCAGTAAATGTCCCCCAAAAATAAAATGGCATATGAAGTGATTATGCTCTATCATCTTCATATGCCATTATTATTGTCATTTTTTCGTGTATTCTCACATAATTCTATCCGACAGGACACTCCTGAAGAAGCCAGATGACCTCTTCTTATTCTGTCAGTAAAATCATATCATGCCGCTTTAACTGTCCTGTTCCTGATCCTGTCAATCATCAGTACGGCATTTGCCGTATGTATTCCGAAGAAAATCCACAGGATTTCCGTCTTCCTGTTCCATGCCCTTATCCTCGAGAGCGAGTAATGCTGCTTCTGTGTGCCGAAGCTGCCTTCAAGCCGGGTGGCCCTCTCCCTTGAAAGTTCGCTTCTGAGAACCTTCCTCAAGGATTCATCCCTGGCCGCCCTTCCCTTGCGTACGAAGGAAGTGGAAATTCCGTATTTCGTACAGAACTTCCTGTTGGCGTTATTGGCATAGATGGAATCGGCTGCCACGCATCTTACCCTCACGTTCATGAGCTTCTGCTGCATGCGGATGCAGTCCTTCAGGCGTATGCCCTCGTTGAAAACCTTGAACGAGAGGTGTTCGATGAACGATATGCCGTCTATCTGTATGTTGTTGACCTTCGCACCGAACTCGACGGATTTCGTTTCCTTACCTCTTACGATGGGACGTACATAATGACGGTCAATGCTGACGATACGGTCACTGACTTTCCGTCCTTCAAACATTTCCTTTTCCTGTACAAGAACCTTTCTGATGATGGAAAGCCGTTTCCGGTAATCCTGAGTATATCGGAGTGATCCCCCATGCTTCCTGTGAATTCCATCCCGCTGCATGAGAAGTTTTTCAAGGAGTCTGATCATACGGCGCTTGAGCATCCTTGTGCGTGAAGCCTTCCTCTTTCTTTTCTTGCGGTAGGACAGATAGGATTCCGCCACATTCCTGTATTTGTTACGCGGACGCCTTATACCAAGCTCCCCGCAATGCCTGCAGATATGCCTGTAGAGCCATGAGAGGCTTTCCCGGAGGAGTTTCATGTCTGTGGGGAAACGCATGTGGCTTTCGTAGCATGTGGCATCGGTCATGCACACGTGAAGGTTCTCAAGATAAGGCTTCCAGTGTGAGGCCAGCACTTCCTGGAGGGATTCAATGTCAAGACGGGATGCCATCTCACTGCGGATGGCACTGACTATCTTGTAGTTGGTTATGGGAAAGGACGGGTCTATCATGATTCCGCAGAACATCTGGTAGTGTATGTTGCCGTTCAGATGTGCCACCAGCTGTCTGTCGGAGAATCCGGTGTAGGCTTTAAGGATCATGAGGGCAATCTTTGCCGCAGGGCTGAAGATGTTCCTGCGTCCCAGCCGCTGTTCCGACAGGCCCAAGGCTTTTGCCATACGCTCAAACGGAAATACCGAGTAAAGCCTGCCAAGCTCCCTCTCGTTAAAACTCTTGCGGTATTTTTCCAGAATATCAAATTCTGTAAAGTCCAAAGTAGGCTGAATTTCTGAAATATTTTGTATTTTTGCCATATCTTGGTTGGAGTATTTCCCCCGTTTTGGCCGTCAAACCTTATTTTCGGGGGGAATACCTAAAGATACAAAAAAAACAGCTAATTCGCAACACTTTGTGTATGAATTAGTTGGCTAATTTTATACTATTTACTGAATGTCCCTATAAAGTTTCAAGAACAAGGAAAATATAAGTCTTGGGGTTCCTGATCTATTCCAAGAACCCTGTGTCTAGGTGGATTCAGTGCAGATATGAACTTAAAGGCGTTGTGAAGGCGAGCTATGAAGCAGGTTCTTCACAATGGCCTTGCGTATCTTCTTTCTTCTTCCGATATTCCGTAGGTGTCATTTTATATTCTTCCTTGAAGTAGTGTGTGAAGATCTTAGGTGTGTTGAAGCCCACTCTATAAGCTACTTCGGCAACTGTCATCTGTGTCTTTTCCAGGAGTTTCAGGCTTTTCTTGAGCCGGATGATACGGATGAACTCGCTGGGTGAATTTCCGGTAATTGACATGAGTTTATTGTACAAGTTGCTACGGCTCATCCCGATGATACTGCTGAGTTCTTCCACTGAGAACTGAGGACTTTCGATATGCTCTTCTACTGTCTTTATCACTTTCTGAATAAAGGATTCATCCAAGGAACTGGAGGTAATGTCGCTGACCGGGATGTCTGAAATGGAGAATCTTCTGTGACAATCTTGTTTCCAATGAAGTATTTTATTGATACGGAGCTTCAGGATATCTAAATTGAAAGGTTTGGCAATATAATCGTCCGCTCCCTCAGTGAGCCCGGCTGTAATATGCTCTATGTCGTCTTTCGCACTTAGCATAATGACCGGGATATGCGAGATTTTGATATCGTTCTTGATGGTGCGGCATAACTCCAGACCATCCATATTAGGCATCATCACATCTGTAATAACCATATCGACGGACTCTTTTTTAAGGATTGACAATGCATGAAGACCATCTACAGCTGCGAAAACCTGATATTCTTTCTTCAGAGAGTCGGACAGGAAGAGGCGTAGGTCTTGGTTGTCTTCCACTATCAGCAGAGTGGTCTGTGTGAGATTTTTTTCATCTTCTGTGGCCTGTGCTGAAATAGTCTCTACGTTTTCTACCTGAGTTTCAGACCTGTTTTCAATCTCATCGGATACCGGGAGGGTAGGAATGGAGAAGATAAATTCTGCTCCTGTGGGAATATTGTCTTCTATGTGAATACTTCCATGGTGCAAAACCAAAAGTTCTTTTACGATATGTAGGCCTATTCCACTGCCATAAGACATGTCTCGGTTAGGAAGCTGGTAGAATGCATCGAAAACTTTGGCCTTCTCACTGTCTGGGATACCCTTTCCATTGTCGGCAATGCTGGTAAACACCTTTTCATCCTCCATCCATACCTTGACGGTTATTTGGCCTGGATTTCCTGTATATTTTACAGCATTGGACAGCAGGTTCATGAAAATCTTGTGCATTTTCTCCTTATCGAACTGCATTGCCAAAGAATCAATCCCTTTTTCAAAAGTGATAGAAATCTTATGGGTGTCGGCATAGATGGAAAAATGTTTGAGGATATCCTCTATGAATTGGATATAATTGCCGGTTTCCAGCCGCAGTTTCATTTCTTGTGCACCAATTTTCCGGAAATCCAGTATTTGATTTACCAGATGAAGAAGTGCCAAGGCATTTTTGTGCACTATATTCAGACTGGGTGTGAAGTCTTCATTTTTGTACTTTTTAAGGACTTCTTCAAGAGGAGCGATAATCAGAGAAAGCGGGGTACGGAAATCATGACTTAGGTTTGTAAAGAAATTCAGTCTCATTTCATCGATTTCATGTTGTTTTTGGGCCTCGAACTCCATTTCTTTGTATTTCATTTTGCGTTTGTGTTTTTGGTCTTTTCGGTACCATATATATGAAAGTATAGCTATAGCTAAAAGAATATAAGATGTTTTTGCATAAATGCTTAACCATACAGGCGGTTCAATTTCTATGTAGAGTGTAGTAGGTTCACTCCATAATCCTTCGGAATTAGTTGCTTTCACCTGTAGTTCGTATTTACCGGGAGCCATGTTGTTGAAGGTTACGTAGTTACTTTCAAGTGGAATCCATTGGGTATTGACATCTTTCAGTTGATAGGAGAACAATATGTTATGGGTTCGTACGTATTCCATGGTAGAAAAACTTATTCTGAGGTTATTTTGATTATATTTAAGGACAATCTGACGAGTAAGTTCGATGTTCCGACTCAGAATTTTATGATGGTTGTACAGAGAATCTACTGTGATGATATTACCTAGCACTTTTAATTCTGTAAATATCACTTTTGAGATGGGCTTGTCGTATTTCAGGTTAGGGTTGATGTCATAGTATCCTCCGTTTCCTCCTACTATAATGTGTCCGTTTTGTGATTTGTAGATGGAATTATGTACGAAGTCGGATGTTTGTAATCCATCGTTTTTTGAGTATGGAAGGCAGTGGAAAATGTATCCACGTCCATTGTTGTCAACTCTTATTTCAATCTGAGTGACTCCATCGGTCGTTACTACCCAGATATTTCGATTATTGTCTTCTGTAATTCCTTGTACGAAGTTTCCCTCCAGTCTGTTTGTCTTGTTTAAATAATAAATACTATCCTTGCGCATGTCGAATATGGTGAGTCCTTTTCGTCCTCCTATCCACAGCAAGTTTCTGCTGTCTACATATACACTGTTTTGGATGGTATCTTGTATGGATTGTGTATGTTTTCGGTTGTAGCGTATGCTTTTTATCTCCTGATTATCGGTGTCCATAACGTAGGTGCCTTTACAGGTTGCAATGTATAAGGATTTCTTTTGGTCGAAAAAGACATTCATGACATGTACGTCTGCAAGTTGTGAGTTTTGAGGGGTAAATGTGTGAAAATATCCGGTATGAGGATTAAAAACATGCAACCCGCATTTCAGGTTTCCTAAATATAGGTTCCCTTTATGGTCTTCTGTGATACTCCAAATACTGTTGTTGACGGGATTTTTGGGAAATTGGGCAGAAAAGGGCTGTTGATGAAAACTGTTATCCTGATAATAACCGAATCCATCAAGGTAGGTACCGACCCAGATTTTATTGTGGGTATCAATGTGCATGCAGGTGATTTTATTGCTGAAAGAATTATGTAATTCTTTCTTGAATATCTTGACTTCTCCTTGGGGATCTATTCGATAGATACCGTCTCCGTCGGTACCAATCCATAAATTATGTTCGTGATCTTCTATTTGGCAGGAGATATCATCGGCAGAAGGTAGTGAAGTTTTGGTAAAAGAGAAAAAGTGAGGATTGTAGTAAGATACTCCGTTGCGCATTGTACCTACCCACATAGTATTTTCTTCATCCTGATAAAAACACCACACTTTGTTGCTACCTAACGAATAAGGAGACTGGTTCTGAGAAATATGCGTATACTGATGTGTTTGTTTGTCATAAATGCTGATGCCATCATATTCCAAGCCAATCCATACCTGATGAAAATTATCTTCACAAATACTGATGACTTTATTTTTCAGTAGCAGTGAAGTCTTTCCGATAGTGCTTAGTTTCCAACTATTGTCAGAATCATGAGTGAACAACCAGAGTCCTTCCGTATTTGAACTGTATACCCAAATATCAAGGTCACTGTCGACAAAAAGTTTGTAGTTTAAATGATTTTCGGTGCCTAGCTCTTTATTTAAAAAGAGGGTTGCGTATGTATGCTTGTTGAAAAGATCTGTGATGTGGAGGTGATTGTTTTTATCCACGTAGAAGAAACGGTCTTTTTGGGCACAGAAAAAGGTGATGTTTTCCGGTAAGTTGTTTATAGTATAAGTATGCCGATGTTGGGGTACATACACTTTCATGATTTTTCCATTGTAAGACCAGATATTCTTTTGTCCGTCAATTAAAATTTTTTGTGGGCTTGTATTGTCATGCAATTGATAATGCTGCAGTAAAGGTTGTGCATCGACAAATTGGTCCTTTTCTCTGTTATATACGAAATAATATCCATAGCGTTTTATCCAAATATGGTTTTCTTTATCCATCTGTATTTGTTCTACAGATGTAGCCAAGTTCAATCCATTTTCTGTGTTTAGGTATTGCTTGACATTGTATCCGTCAAAACGGTTGATGGCACTTTCTGTTACACACCAAAAGAATCCTTCATGATCTTTCAACATGTCTATGACTTCGTTGTCGGCAAGTCCATCGTGTACCGTAAGATGGCGGAACAAATAGCTGTCTTGGGCAAGTGTTATTTGGGCAAAGAGACAAAATAAGAATAGAATCAGTGCTTTCATGTATGAATGTATCTTTTTACGTGTATTCAATAAGGTCAGGTATCTTACGTGTAAAACCGCTTAAAAGTCAAATCCGGTTTTCACAAAAATAGTGAAATCTTCTCTCGGTCATTTATTTTTTGCAAAGATAATATTCATTTAAATTGTGCAAGTTCTTTCAGGGGGGTTGAATGTTTAAAAATAGGGTATGAAATGTTGATTCTACAATCGGAGATATACTGTAATACATATCAGCCCCTGCAGTGAAGTATTCCCGTTTAACTTTGCAATTGAAAAAATCTTTGTTTTCTGTGTTCTTGGCGGTAGCCATTCGTTGAATGATGGATAGCAGCTGCTGGAACAAATAAGTTTTACTAAAATCATATATTATGAAAACAGTAAGTAAAAAAGTATTATTCTGTGGGGCATTTTCCTTCTGTGTGTTGGGAGGTATGCCACATGTATCAGCTGAGGTCCCTGGTTGTTTATGGGCAATGCAGCAGACAGCAAAAATTACAGGCGTTGTCTCGGATGCGGAAGGTCCTATTATTGGAGCTTCCGTAGTAGAAAAAGGAACAAGTAACGGAACGATTACCGACCTGGATGGTCGTTTTTCCTTGGATGTAAAACCTGGGACAATTCTCGTCATCAGTTATGTAGGATATGCCTCCCAGGAAGTAAAAGCTACCACCGGAACGATGAAGATTACTTTGAAGGAAGACAATCAGATGTTGGATGAAGTGGTTGTAACAGCTTTGGGAATCAAACGGGAGAGAAAGGCTTTGGGATATGGAGTAGCCGAAGTAAAAGGTGAATCTCTTACTAAAGCAAAAGAAACCAATGTGATTAACTCAATGGCAGGTCGTGTTCCAGGATTGGTTGTCAGCCAAACTGCCAGTGGTCCTTCTGGATCTACCCGTGTCATTTTGCGTGGTAGTACAGAAATGACAGGAAACAATCAGCCGTTGTATGTGATTGACGGTGTACCTTTGGATAATACAAATTACGGTAGTGCCGGTACGTATGGTGGATATGATTTGGGAGATGGAATATCCAGCATTAATCCGGATGACATTGAGAATATTTCAGTATTGAAAGGGCCTGCCGCTTCAGCATTGTATGGTAGCCGTGCCAGCCATGGTGTGATTCTTATTACCACCAAGAAAGCCGATGGAAAGGAGAAATTCAGTGTGGAGTACAATGGAACTTTGACAGTTGATACACAGTTGTCAAAATGGAATGATATTCAGCAGGTGTATGGTATGGGTAGTAATGGGACGTACAGCATTGATGCGGTTTCTAATACCAATACCAGTTGGGGAGCAAAAGCAGATGGTAAAAATATGTTGACCTATTTTGATGGGGTATCACGTCCGTATTTGATTATTCCTGACAATACTTCCGGCTTTTTCCGTACCGGTTTGACGGCTACTAATACCGCCATTATTACTTCCAATGCCGGTAAGACAGGAGTCCGTTTCTCTTATACAGACATGCGAAACAAGGATATCGTTCCAAAAACGAATATGAGCCGTAACAATTTTTCATTGCGTGCCAATACATCTTTGGCAAAAGTAGACCTGGATTTCAGCGTGAATTATACACGTGAGGATGTGAAGAATCGTCCGGCTATGGGAGACAGTAAGGCTAATATCGGAAAGAATCTGATGACATTAGCTACGACGTATAATCAAGAATGGCTGAAGACCTATCAGGATGAGAATGGAGATTATAGTAATTGGAACGGAATGGACCCGTATAATGTGAATCCATATTGGGGCGTATATAAGAACCAGAATACCTCTAAGAAAGACCAGTTCCGCTTGAATGGAAAAGCAATCTGGAACATTACGCCTCATTTGAAATTGCAGGGAACATTGGGCTCAGAAATGAACTGGTTTACCTTTGAAGACTATCAGGCACCGACGACTCCTGGATTCGAAGCAGGCCGTTTGCAGAACAGTGTTTTTGAAAACCGTATGTATAACTTTGAATTGCTGGCATTGTATAATAATACATGGGGAGATTTTGATTTTAGTGGAACGTTGGGTGGAAATATGTTTAAAGTAGATAATCTGACTACCGTAACCACCGCACAAGACATGCAGATTCGGGATGTAATTGCCTTGCTCAGTTTCAATGAAATTAGTGTAGAGCAGAACACCTATCGCAAACAGATTAATTCAGTTTATGGAGCTGTCAATCTGGGATGGAAACACATGGTATATTTTGATGCTACGTTGCGTGCTGACCAATCTTCAACTCTTCCGTTGAATAATAATTCTTATTTGTATCCATCGTTCTCAGGCAGTTTTATCTTCTCGGAAATTATCAATAAGAAGAATGTATTGCCGTATGGAAAAATTCGTATGTCGTGGGCACAAGTAGGTAGTGATACCAATCCGTATCAGCTGGGACTTCTTTATACGAAATCGAAATATACCTATCCCGGTTATACAATAGGATACATCAATAATAATACTGTTCCTAATAAAAATTTGAAGCCTACTAGAACAAATTCCTTTGAAGTTGGTTTGGAAACAAAGTTCTTGAATAATCGCATAGGTTTGGATTTTACATACTATTCTCAAGTTAGTAAGGACCAGATTATGGGAATGGCCAGTTCTTGGAGTTCTGGATATAACTATCGTTTGATTAATGCGGGTGAGATTGAAAATAAGGGTGTTGAAATTGCTTTGAATACCCGTTTGATTCAAACCAAAGACTTTTCATGGGATTTGAACCTGAACTTCTCCAAGAATAACAATAAGGTGAAGGAACTGGTTGACGGTATGGATATGTTTGAATTGGAAAAAGCTTCGTGGCTTGATGTACAAGTGGCAGCCAAGGTGGGTGAAAACTACGGTTCCATTATTGGTCCTGATTTTCAGCGTAACGAAAATGGAGATATCTTGATTGATTCTTCTACAGGTTTACCTATGTACGACAAGAGTGCACATGTGCTGGGTAATGCTTCTTGGGATTGGACTGGAGGTCTTGTCACAACGTTGGCTTATAAGAATTTGTCATTATCTGCTGTCTTTGATGTGAAAGTGGGAGCTGATCTTTATTCTATGTCTGCTCGTTCGGCCTATGAGTCTGGAAAGAGCTTGGCTACGTTGGAAGGTCGTGAAGAATGGTATCGTTCCGAAGAACAACGTAAGGCTGCTGGTTTGCCCAAGGGATCACCCGATTGGAAACCTACAGGTGGTTTCATTGCTCCGGGTGTAATTGACAATGGGGATGGAACTTATCGTCCTAATGATATCTATATTAATCCCGAGGATTATTGGATGAGTGTATGTAGAAATGCTCCTTCCATGTTTATTTATGATAATTCGTATGTAAAATGTCGTGAGTTGACTTTGACTTACCAGTTCCCGAAGAAGCTTCTTAAGAATGTGGTGGACAACCTGACCATTTCGTTTGTGGCACGCAACCCGTTCATCGTGTATAAAAACATTCCTAATATAGACCCGGATTCGAACTATAACAATACAACGGGTATGGGATTGGAATATGGTTCGTTACCTTCACGTAAAAGCTATGGATTCAATGTGAATATTAAATTCTGATTGGAATTGAATGGTTACTTTAAATAAAATAGATATGAAATACAATAAATCAATTTTGGCGATGCTGTTGGCTGCATGTTCTTTTTCTTTTAATGCTTGCAGCGATAGTTATCTGGAGGATATGAACACAGACCCGTCTAAAGCTGATGTGATTGATCCCAATGCACAGCTTACTACTGCAGAATTGCAGACATACGGACGGCTGGATATGGTAGATATTTTCAGAAATTACTTGTATGCATTTAATCAGCAGTTCATGGGGTGCTGGAATACAACTTTTCATGGTGGCCGTCATTTTATCGACAACAATGTTATGGGATATGGATGGACTTTAGGCTACACGGGGGCAGTAGCGAATTTGGTAGATGCTGAATATCGTACGAAGGATGACCCGGAAAAGGTGAATATCAATGCGGCTTTGAATATTTTTTATGTGTATACGATGTCCGTCATGACCGATTTGTATGGGGATGTACCTTATAGTGAAGCAGGAAAAGGTTATTTGGAAAGTATCTTTACTCCTCGTTATGATGAGCAGAAAGATATATACGACAGTTTCTTTACAGTGTTGAGTAAGGCTGTTGCACAGTTTGACCCGACGAAGGACGAGATAACCAGTGATGTCATTTATGATGGTGACATTCAGAAGTGGAAAAAATTTGCCAATTCTCTTCGATTGCGCTTTGCCATGAGAATCTCCAATGTAGATCCGGAAAGAGCTCAACGGGAATTTGAGAGTGCATTGCAGGCTGACGGAGGTGTATTTGAAAGTGCGAGTGACGATGCTTTGATTAAGTATATGGAGATTTCATATAGCTTTGGTTCGGAGTCATATTCTGATTATCGAGGTAATGCATTGTCTAAATTGCTCTATGGAAACGATCCGGCTAACAATCCGACTTATTTGTGCTCTACTTTCTTTAACCAGTTGTATGACACCGGTGACCCACGTACGTTCAGAATTGCCCGTTGTTATTATGACGGACTGATGAGTACGACTAGTCCTGATAATCGGGTGGATTTGACCGACGAGATGATTGAAAAAGGTATTGCTTTTCAACCTTGTGTACCAGGTGCATTCTCTTGGGAACCTTGGCCTACAGGATATGACAGTGATATTTTAAAGGAAATGGCTAAAAACAATCCGAGTATTACCTATACTGTGGCACGTGAGGTAGAGCCGAAGTTGGCAACAACTTTTCTGAAGAGTGACAATCCGGGAGTTGTGATGACTTATTCCGAAGTCATGTTTTTGATGGCAGAAGCTGTATTAAAAGGATGGAATGTAGGATCAATGTCCGTAGAGGAATATTATAAGCGTGGAGTTAGGGAAGCCATGAGTTTCCTTTCTGCTCATTACGATTGTGAACCGATTACCGATGAAGAGTTTAATGAATATTATAGCAATAATCCAATTGGTTATACCAATGAGCAGCGAATGAAATCAATCAATACCCAGGCTTGGATTCTGCATTTCCTGAATCCGTCTGAATGTTGGGCCAACCTCAGACGTTCCGGTTATCCGGTCTTGAAATCGCCTGCTGAATATGGATTTGAGCAATACTTGACAGATGGAAAGGAAATTCCAGTGCGTTTCTGTTATCCTATCCTGGAGTCTTCTTACAATAAGCAGAATTATGACGAAGCCTTGCAGCGGATGGGGGGTAAAGACAGCTGGTATAGCCATGTATGGTGGGATACTGAAGATTAAGATAACATTTAAATAAGAAAGATATGAAAAAGATATATTTAATGCTTATGGCTTTTTTGGCCATGGGATTGTTGGGCATTTCATGTAAAGAGGAAGAACCTTTCTCAACCATCACGGAGGATGATTATCCTCAGATTCTGGACCCTGTATTTCCGGATTGGGTAAATGGGGAGCCTGCTGTTATTTCACAGATAAGTCATGGTGCCAACTTTACGATGAAGTTGACTGTGACACCTTCTGATTATACGGATGTGACTTGGCTGATTGATGGAGTGGAAGTACAGAAAGGTACCGAAATAGATATTCCGTTGGAGGCAGGTACCTATTCCCTGAAAGTTGTTGCAACTACAACGAAAGGACAGTCTACTTCCAGAGAAGGAAAGATTGTGGTAAGTCCGCTTCAGGGAGAACCTTGGACGGAAGAAGTGAATCTGGAACGTATTGTGGCGCAAGGCTCACGGGCACGGCTATATGGCGTGAATCTGATTGTAGTAAAGAATGTGGTTATTGGAGAAACACAAGCTCCGGTGGTAGGAGTTGGTAGTGATGAAAATGGAAACTATATTGAATACGATGTGCCGGAAAACGTGGCAAGTGGAACTTATCGTATTAGTCTGATGGATATAGAAGGAAATCGTTACGGAGGCAATATGCTGACGGTATCTGATACTCCTGTGATAACAGACGGATTTAAGCGCACCAATGCGGGAAATGAATGGGTAATGACAGGTATCAACCTGGATAAAATAGCTTCTCTTAATGTAAATGGGGAGTCTGTATCCGATTTTGTACGTCAGAGTAACACTGAGATTGCAATTGTTTGTCCTTCTCTTTCTGATGGAGAATATACGCTGAAAGGGGTGGATGTGAACGGAGAAAATATTCGGTTCTATTCGGAAAAAGAATTATGTACGGAGGTTTCATTTGCTGTTACAAGAGCTATGGTACTTTGGGAAGGTCATCATTATGTGTCATGGGATTATGAAGATGGAAATCCGAATAAGACATTCAATCTGATTCCTCTTGATAGATTCAATTCCATTGTAGCAGGAAGTAAGATGAGTATTTATTATTCAGTAGCTCCTGAAGCAGAATATCATCAGATACGTACGACAACTGGTTATTGGAATGATTTGCCGGGTACCTCTGTAATTGAATTCCAGGAAGATGGTGTGGTGGAAATAGTGCTTACTCAGGAAATCTTGTCGAAGATTCTGGCTGAGGATGGATTCCTCTGTGTAGGACATGGGTATTATGTGGATAAAGTGACTTTGGAATAATTAAGTGCTTGAAGAAATATATGTGTCAAATGTTTTAAATTGTAATAGAGAATGTTGTATATGAAACATATTGCATTGTTTTTACTGTTTTTGGTAGGCTGGATGTGCGTTTCTTGTTCTGAGGAAAAGGAACAGGTCGTTATGCCAGCCCTTGTGGAGACCTCTCCTGCCGACGGGGCGGAGGAAGTGGATTTTAATCTAGCTGAAATCACATTGACTTTTAATGAAGCAATGCAAACCGAAACGTCCGATTTCAGTCAGATTTTGCTGAAACCGGATGGTGAATTGAAAAATGTCAGATTTGATGGAGAAAAGGTGATTCTTGAGGTGGCTGGTCTTGCTCCTGGCACTCGTTACACATTACAGATTCCTCAAGGTGTGTTGGTGGATGAGTTTAAGAATAGCGTGGAGGTGAAGATCAGTTTTACGACTCAATCCTCATCTACAGATTACGAACCTGACATGACTGGGGTAGAGCACGATGCGTTTGCTTTATTCAAGAACATCAAGGTGGGATGGAACTTGGGAAATTCCTTGGAAAGTTATAATGAAGGATTGTCTGATCACATGGATGCGGAAACTTCATGGGGAAATCCCAAGGTAACAAAAGAAATGATTGATGCCGTGAAAAAAGCTGGATTCAATGCCGTGCGCATTCCGGTCAGATGGTATCCGCATGTCACAGACCAAAGTACGATGAGTGAAGTTCGTTTTGACTGGCTGAACCGGGTGAAGGAAGTGGTAGACTATTGTATAGACAATGGCATGTATGTAATTCTGAACACACATCATGAAGATTGGCTGGAAAGTCACCCTTTGAGAGCTGAGGCGGAACAAGTGCTGAATAAAGAAAGAAACTTGTGGCGTTCTATTGCAATGTATTTCCGTGATTATGATGAACATCTGATTTTCTCTGGTACCAATGAGGTGGAAATCAATTGGCAAGCGCCGACTGTGGAAAATTTGGAAGTGCAGAACAGTTTTAACCAATGTTTTGTAGATGCCGTACGTACTACTGGAGGAAAGAATTATTACCGCAATCTGATTATTCAAACTTATGCAACGAATCCGGATTATGCATTCGATGGATTGAACTTTCCTACGGATGTTGTGGAAAACAGAATAGCCATAGAGTTTCATTTCTATCGCCCGGCTGGTTATTCTTATATGGATTTTGCGGACTATACAGAGTCTGTATATTTCTGGGGAAAAGATTTTATTCAGTATAATACGGGTGTGTCAAATGAACAGGAGGATTATGTAGATGGACTGTTTGGTAAGATTAAGCAGTCCTGGGTGGATAAAGGATATCCTGTAGTAATGGGTGAATATGGTGCTGTGACTACTGTGAACAGTTCAATTGGACATGAAACGGAACAGATTGCTTCTCGTGCATATTATATGGAGTATGTGACACGGGCAGCCAGAGCAAATGGAATTGTGCCTGTTGTTTGGGATAACGGAAGTTTCAATACTGTTCCTGATTTTACAAATGAATATTTTGGGTTGTTTGACAGGAATAATGGAATGGCTACCAATGAGGTTTCCAAAGCCATGTTGGAAGGTATTATGAAAGGTTGTGATACGGAATATCCATTTTAGATAGAAGGACTGTATGAGAAAACTGATATTTTTTATTCTGTGGACCGTTTCATTTGTAGGAGGTTATGCCTCTTCGCAAAAGATTTTTGAGATTAAACGAGGTATCAACCTGAGCCATTGGCTGTCGCAGTGGATTCCGAATGGTCCTTCCATACAGGAGGGAATGAATGAGACGGATTTTAACCGGATTGTCCGGGCTGGATTCGACCATGTACGCTTGCCGATTGATGAAGAAGTGTTGTGGCATGAAAACGGTGAAAAGGACAAAGAGGCGTTTTCTTATCTGCATAAAGGTATCCAGTGGGCACTGCAGAACGATTTGAAGGTGATTGTAGACCTGCATATTGTGCGTTCGCATTATTTCAATGCCGGTCATGACGGCAAGAAGAACCTTTTGTGGGAAAGTGCGGAAGCCCAGGACCATTTTCTTCAGCTTTGGCAGGAACTGGTACAGGAACTGAAAGAATATCCTACTTCCGATGTGGCTTATGAGATTATGAATGAGCCTACCGCTCCCAATCATGAGGACTGGAACAAACTGGTAGAGAAAGCGTATCAGGTGATTCGAAAGGAGGAAAAGGAAAGAGTCTTGGTCATCGGTTCCAATATGTGGCAGGGGGTGTACACCTTTCCGTTCCTGAAAGTACCCAAGGGCGATGAGTATATCTTGCTGAGCTGTCATTTCTATGAGCCGTTCTTGTTGAGCCATTATCGGGCCAGTTGGACGGAATTTGGCAATTACCAGGGAGCCGTGCATTATCCGGGTGAACTGGTTACCAAGCAGGAGTTGGATGCGTTGTCTGAAGCCGACCGGAAATTGACAGACCGATATCGTGGAATGGTCTGGAACAAGGCGATGCTGGCTGCTTACCTGTCAAAGGCCAAGCAAGTAGCCGATGAGAAAGGCCTGAATCTGTATTGCGGAGAATTTGGTATTTACGAGAAGGCTCCCAAGGCCGATGCCTTGAGATGGTACAAGGATGTAATAGAAGTGTTTGACAGCCTGGATATCGCGTGGTCAATATGGGATTATAAAGGTGGATTTGGCGTGTACACTTCTCAAGGATTGCCTAAGAAAGAATTGATGCATACCTTGATGTCGGGTAGCGGCAAGAAGATTGAAGTGGGAGGTATGCCTCTCTATCTGGATGTTCGGAAACCGTTGGAGCTTCGTGTGAAAGATGCTTTGAGTCGAATGACGTTGGAAGAGAAAACTCGTTTGAGCTACGCCGACGGACGATTCAGTACACCGGGATGTGCCCGTTTGGGCATTCCGGGGCTGATGTACTCTGACGGCCCTCATGGAGTACGTGCAGAAATTTGTTGGAACAGCTGGGATTATGCCGGTTGGACCAACGACAGCTGTACTGCTTTTCCGGCGCTGACTTGTCTGGCTTCTACCTGGAATCCTTCTTTGTCGAAGAAATATGGATTGGCTATCGGAGAAGAAGCTCGTTTTCGTCATAAAAATGTGTTGTTGGGTCCGGGTGTGAATATTTACCGGACTCCGCTGAACGGACGCAACTTTGAATACATGGGCGAAGATCCTTTTCTGGCCGCCCGTATGTGTGTGCCTTATATCCAGGGAGTACAGGAGAACGGAGTGGCCGCCTGTGTGAAACATTATGCTTTGAACAATCAGGAGCACTGGCGGAATCACATTGATGTGCAGGTCAGCGACCGGGCCTTGTATGAGATTTACCTTCCGGCCTTTAAGGCAGCAGTGGAAGAAGGGAAAGTCTGGAGCATCATGGGGGCCTACAACAAGGTGAGAGGTACACATGCTGCACATAACAAGTTGTTGAACAACGATATCCTGAAGGGAGAATGGAAGTTCGACGGCTGTGTGGTAACCGACTGGGGAGCTGCTCACGACACGTATGAGGCTGCGATGAACGGACTGGACCTTGAACTGGGAACCTTTACCAATGGATTGACTTCCAATTCTGATCAGGGATATGACAGCTATTATTTAGGTAGTGCCTATCTTCGGATGGTCAAGGAAGGTAAGGTACCCATGAGTGTAGTCGATGATAAGGCTTCCCGGGTGTTGCGACTGATTTTCCGTACAGCCATGAATGCAGACGGTAAATTGGGTGCTATGTCCAATGATTCCCATTACGAGACCGCCTACCAGGTGGCTACGGAGGGGGTAGTATTATTGAAGAATCAGTCCGTATTTAAAGGAGAATCTTTATTACCTTTGAAACAGGGAAAGTATAAACACATTCTGGTGGTGGGTGACAACGCCGTTCGGAACCTGATGGCAGGAGGTGGTTCTTCGGAATTGAAACCGAAGATGGTGATTACTCCGCTGGAGGCCTTGGTGAAAGAGTTGGGTAGTGATTGTGTGACTTTCTCTCAAGGATACATGGCCGGCCGGCCGATGTTCGACCGCGCAGATGTGATTCCTCAGTCGGTTGCCGATTCGCTTTACAATGCAGCCATTGAAGAAGCCCGTAAAGCCGATTTAGTCATCTTTATGGGAGGTCTGAACAAGAACTACCAGCAGGATTGTGAAGGAGAAGACCGTCTGGCATACGAGTTGCCCTTTGGACAGAACCGTCTGATTGAAGGCCTGTTGAAAGCCAACAAGAAGCTCGTGGTGGTACTGACCAGCGGAAATGCTGTAGCCATGCCTTGGTTGAAAGAGGTACCATCATTGGTTCAGTCCTGGTATTTGGGTTCCATTGGTGGAAAGGCGCTTGCGGATGTGCTGTTGGGTAAGGTGACTCCGAGTGGAAAACTGCCGTTCTCTTATCCAGCAAAGTTGGAAGACTGCCCGGCGCATTATTATGGAGAAATCAGTTACCCGGGCGACAGCATTCGTCAGGAATACAAGGAAGATATCCTGGTTGGGTATCGCTGGTATGATACGAAACACATTCAGCCGCTGTTTCCGTTTGGGTATGGCTTGAGTTATACGCAGTTTGAATATGGTAAACCGGTCATTTCTGCCCGTGAGATGAAAGGTGATGACGTATTAGAAATCCGATGCAACGTGAAGAACGTGGGAAGTGTGGCTGGAAAGGAAATCGTACAGCTGTATATCGGGGATGAAAAATGTCGTGTACTGCGTCCGGTGAAAGAGTTGAAAGATTTCTATAAAGTCGCTCTTCAGCCCGGTGAGGAAAGAGAGGTTGTATTTACCGTGGACAAAGAGGATTTGATGTTCTTCGATGACCAGCTCCATGATTGGGTGGCTGAACCGGGTAAGTTTAAAGCGTACATCGGAAGTTCTTCCAAAGATATCAAGGGAGTGGTAGAGTTTGAACTGAAATAAGACGAGACCTTTTGAAAAACAAGAAACTAAAACTTTAGATGCCATGAATTTACTAAGAAATGTGATTTTAGCCTCAGTGATTGGCACTGGGATGTGTATGGCAGACAACGTACACAGCATAAAGCCGGCCATTCCGGCAGATAAAACCATTGAAGCCAATATTCAGAAATGGCTGGATAAAATGACCTTGGAAGAAAAAATCGGTCAGATGTGTGAGATTACGGTGGATGTCATCACTGATTTTGAAGCCACCCAGAAAAATGGCTTTACACTCAGTGAGGCACAGCTGGATACGGTAATAGGCAAATATAAGGTCGGGTCTATTCTGAATGTGCCTTTGAGCGTAGCACAGAAGAAAGAGACTTGGGCGAAGATGATCACACGCATACAGGAAGTTTCCATGAAAGAAATCGGCATACCTTGTATCTATGGCGTAGACCAGATTCATGGTACGACCTACACACTGGATGGCACCCTGTTTCCGCAGGGAATCAATATGGGAGCCTCTTTCAATCGGGAACTGACTCGGAAAGGTGCGGAGATTTCGGCGTATGAAACCAAGGCCGGCTGTATTCCCTGGACGTATGCACCGGTAGTCGATTTGGGACGCGACCCACGTTGGCCCAGAATGTGGGAAAATTACGGAGAAGACTGTTACGTGAATGCCGAGATGGGAAAAGCTGCCGTAGAAGGATTTCAGGGAACAGACCCGAACCACATCGGCGAGTATCATGTAGCTGCCTGCTTGAAGCATTACATGGGTTATGGAGTACCGGTATCCGGGAAAGATCGTACGCCTTCTTCCATTTCTCGCAGTGACATGCGGGAAAAACATTTTGCTCCTTTCCTGGCGGCCATTCGTCAAGGGGCCTTGAGCGTAATGGTTAATTCGGGAGTGGACAATGGGATGCCTTTCCATGCTAACCGGGAACTGCTGACCGAATGGTTGAAAGAGGGCTTGAACTGGGACGGTATGATTGTAACCGACTGGGCCGACATCAATAATCTTTGTACGCGCGACCACATTGCGGCTACTAAGAAGGAAGCCATCAAGATTGCCATCAATGCCGGTATTGATATGTCAATGGTGCCTTATGAAGTGAGCTTCTGTACCTATCTGAAGGAACTGGTGGAAGAAGGAGAAGTCCCGATGAGTCGAATCAATGATGCAGTGGCTCGTGTGCTGCGTTTGAAATACCGTCTGGGCTTGTTTGACAATCCTTACTGGGACATCAAGAAATACGATAAGTTTGGTTCTGCTGAATTTGCCAAGGTAGCGCTTCAGGCGGCAGAAGAATCGGAAGTCCTGTTGAAAAATGAACAGAATGTATTGCCTGTGAAAGTGGGTAGGAAGATTCTGCTGACAGGTCCTAATGCCAATTCCATGCGTTGCCTGAATGGGGGCTGGTCGTATAGCTGGCAGGGTAACAAAGCCGATGAGTGTGCCGGTGCCTATAATACCATTTATGAGGCTTTGTGCAACAAGTACGGAAAAGGGAATGTGGTGTATGAGCCGGGAGTGACTTATGCAAGCCCTGACCCGAAGGCCGTGACGAACCAGAACGACAACTGGTGGGCAGAGAATGAACCGGAGATTGAGAAAGCCGTAGCGGCTGCTGCCAATGTGGATGTCATTGTGGCTTGCATCGGCGAGAATTCTTATTGCGAGACTCCAGGTAACCTGACGGATTTGACGCTTTCTGCCAACCAGCGAAATCTGGTGAAAGCACTTGCCAAGACGGGTAAACCGATTGTGCTGGTTCTGAATCAGGGACGTCCGCGTATCATTAATGACATCGAACCTTTGACTCAGGGAGTGATCAATGTGATGCTGCCGAGCAATTATGGAGCCGATGCATTGGCCAACCTGATGGCGGGAGATGCCAACTTCAGTGCAAAGATGCCTTTCACTTATCCGAAGTATATCAATGCCATCGCTACTTATGACTATAAGCCTTGTGAAAACATGGGACAGATGGGAGGAAACTATAATTATGATTCCGTGATGGATGTACAATGGCCGTTTGGATTCGGATTAAGCTATACGACGTTTACATACAGTAACCTGAAGGTGGACAAGACTCCCTTTACGGCAGACGACGAGCTGACTGTTTCTGTGGATGTCACGAACTCTGGCAAGGTGGCTGGGAAAGAAGCGGTATTGTTATATTCCAAGGACTTGGTGGCGAGCAGTACTCCCGATAACCTCCGCTTGCGCAATTTTGAGAAAGTATCGCTGAATCCGGGCGAAACCAAGACCGTGACGATGAAAATAAAAGGCAGTGACTTGGCTTTTGTGGGTTACGACGGGAAATGGCGTCTTGAAAAGGGCGATTTTAAAATAAAATGTGGTAACTTGTGGGCAGATATTCATTGTGCTGAAACAAAACTATGGAAAACTGCTAATAAATAAATCTATGAGGTATGGTGTTTGGCTATTGGGTTTGGCTTTTCTGGGCTGTGCCCGTCCCGATTTTCGGGATTCGTCTTTGCCTTCCGACCAGCGTGCCGACCTGCTTTTGCAGGAGCTGACGTTGGAAGAAAAGGTCTCTTTGATGATGGACACATCGAAGCCGGTGGAGCGGCTGGGAATCAAGCCGTATAACTGGTGGAATGAAGCGCTGCATGGGGTGGCTCGTGCCGGACTGGCTACGGTCTTTCCGCAGCCGATAGGCATGGCAGCATCTTTTGATGATTCTTTGGTGTACAAGGTATTTACGGCGGTGTCGGATGAGGCGCGGGCTAAAAATACTTATTACGTGCAACATGACAGTTACAAGAGATACCAGGGACTGACCATGTGGACGCCGACGGTGAACATTTATCGTGATCCGCGTTGGGGAAGAGGGATTGAAACCTACGGCGAAGACCCTTTTCTGACAAGTAAGATGGGAGTGATGGTGGTCAAGGGTTTGCAGGGAGAAACCGACGGAAAGTACGACAAGCTGTATGCCTGTGCCAAACACTTTGCGGTACACTCGGGTCCGGAGTGGAACCGCCACTCTTTTGACGTGGAAGACTTGCCCCTTCGGGATTTGTATGAGACTTATTTGCCGGCTTTCAAGGCCCTGGTACAGGATGCCGGGGTGAAGGAGGTGATGTGTGCGTACAACCGTTTTGAAGGGGAGCCTTGTTGTGGCAGCAACCGTCTGCTGACGCAGATTTTGCGGGAAGAGTGGGGATTCGACGGCATCATTTTGAGTGACTGTTGGGCCATCAATGATTTTTTTGACGAAAAAGGACATCGCACGCACAAGGACGCACCTTCGGCTGCTTCGGCGGCCGTGTTGAGTGGTACGGACTTGGAATGTGGCTCTACGTATGAATCGCTGGTAGAAGCCGCCCGGAAAAAGATGATTGATGAGAAAGTCATCGATAAGTCGGTTAAGCGGTTGCTGAAGGCTCGTTTCGACTTGGGCGAGATGGACAATCCGGAAAAGGTTTCCTGGACCAAGATTCCTTTCTCGGTCGTGGCTTCTGCGGCGCACGATTCACTGGCGTTGCGGATGGCGCGGGAATCCATGACATTGTTGCTGAACAAGCACCGGGTGCTTCCGTTGAAGCGCGGTGGACTGACTGTGGCGGTCATGGGACCGAATGCCAAAGACTCGGTCATGATGTGGGGAAACTACAACGGAGTACCTTCTCATACGGTGACCGTTCTGGAGGGGATTCGGTCGGCACTTGGAAAAGATGATAAACTGATTTATGAACAGGGTTGTCCGTGGGTAGGCGATGAATTGCTGGAAAGCGTGTTCAGTGAGTGCCAGTCGGAAGGGCGGCCGGGTTTCACGGCGCGTTATTGGAACAATGTGAACCACGAAGGTAAAGTGGACGTGGAAACACGGGTGATGACACCGTTTAATTTCTGTACTTCGGGGGCGACGGTTTTTGCGCCGGGAGTGAACCTGACGGATTTCTCGGCCACGTACAATGCCACGTACCAACCCAAGGCATCAGGAGAGATTGTGCTGGATGTGTATAGTTATGGCAAGGGCAGATTGCTGGTCAACCGGAAGGAGGTGATGAAGTATCATAATGTGCACGGGGGCAGCAAGCAGTCTTGTACGCTGCCGGTGGAAGCCGGGCAGAAATACGACATCGAACTTCAGTTTGAATACCTGCAAAGTGATGCGCAGTTGAACTTCGACCTGGGCTTTAAGCGGAAAGTGGATGTAGCCCGGTCGGTTCAGACCGTCCGGAATGCCGATGTGGTGGTCTTTGTGGGAGGTATTTCCCCGAGTCTGGAAGGCGAAGAGATGGGCGTGGATTTGCCGGGCTTCCGGAAGGGAGACCGTACCAGCATCGAATTGCCGGAAGTGCAGCGGGAATTGCTGGCAGCCTTGCACCGGGCCGGAAAGAAGGTGGTGCTGGTGAACTGTTCCGGCTCGCCCATCGGACTGGTGCCGGAAACGGAGACGTGTGAGGCCATCTTGCAGGCATGGTATCCGGGGCAGCAGGGCGGTAAGGCCGTGGCCGAGGTGTTGTTTGGGGATTACAATCCGGCTGGACGCTTGCCGGTCACTTTCTACCGGAATACGGAGCAGTTGCCCGATTTTGAGGATTACAATATGAAGGGACGTACTTATCGTTTCATGACGGAAAAACCGCTCTTCCCCTTTGGGTATGGGTTGAGCTATACTACCTTTAAGTATGGCACGGCTACTTTCAATGCACAGACGATAGGCAGTGACGACAATCTGACGGTGACTGTACCGGTTTTGAATATCGGTAGTCGCGACGGGGAGGAAGTAGTACAGGTTTATCTGAATAAGGTGGGCGACGAAGGAGGTCCGGTGAAGACCTTGCGAGCCTTCAAACGGGTGTTTGTTCCGGCTGGAAAGACTGCAAATGTGCGTATTACCTTGTCAAAGAAAGACCTGGAGTGGTGGAATGAAACCACTCACAGCATCCAGTTCTGCCCGGGTGAATATCAGGTATGGATTGGAAGCAGTTCCGATGAAAAGGACTTGAGCAAGTATGCGATTACGTTGAAGTGAGGAATTCCCGATAAATACAATGCAGGGCGGTGTCCGGTTTGCCAGACGCCGCCTTCTTTTTTGCAGAACGAGAGGGTTCAGAGAATCAGTTCATAATCCACGATTCCCAGCCATTTGCCGAATTTGCGGCCTACTTCCCGGAAGCTGGATACCTTTTCAAAGCCCAGTTTCTCGTGCAGGGCATAGCTGGCCTCGTTGCCTTCGGTGATACAGGCAATCAGGGCATGCAGTCCGCAGCGGCGGCATTCCTCTATCAGGTGTTGCATCAATTCGCTACCCAATCCTTTTCCCGTACAGGAAGGTGCCAAGTAAATGGTGGTCTCCACACTCTGGTTATAAGCCGCCTTCTCTTTCCATCCATGTACATAGCAGTAACCGGCAATCTGTCCTTCCACCTCGTACACGAAATAGGGGTATTGGCTACTGATGGTCTGGATGCGGGTCCACATCTCTTCTTCGCTCACCGGTTCCAGTTCAAAGGTGATGGTGGTGTGTGTGATGTAATGGTTGTAGATGGCGGTAATGGCCGGAGCATCTTCTTTGCATACTTTCCGAATCATAATTTAAAGAATCAATCCTAGTGTAAGTAATAATCCAAAAATGAGCATGTTGCGTGAAGTCTCTCCCAAGATGCCGTTCAGGGCTTTCCCGCGGTAGATACGGGCCATGTGCTGGGTGGTCAGGATGTGCGGAATGAGGTACAGCTGCGGAAGCAGTACGGCATAGATTTTTCCGATACGCAGGAAATAGAAGCAGCACCAGCAGGCCGCCAGTCCCAGCAGGAAATACAGAATCAGTCCGGCTTTGGCACCCAGCCGCACTACCAGCGTTTTCTTCCCGCTCACTGCATCCTGTTCCCTGTCGCGGAAATTATTAATCATCAGCAGGGTGTCGATGAGAAGCCCACAGGCCAGTGAGGTGAGAGTGACCGCCGTGTTCCAGTCGTGTGCCATGACATAGTAGGTACATCCCACGGGCACGAAGCCGAAGAAGACGAGCACCATCAGGTCGCCCCATCCGTGGTAAGCCAGCGGATACGGTCCGGCGGTATAGAGGAAGGCAAAAATCATGCAGGCAATGCCGACCGGAATCATTTCCAGTCCCCCGTAGTAAAGCAGGCAAAGTCCGGTGATTCCTGCCAGCAGGGTAGTGCAGACAATGCCGGCCTTCATGGCCTGCGGACTGATCCATCCTTGGGCACAGGCACGTTCCGGACCGAGACGGTCTTCTCGGTCGCTGCCTTTCAGAAAGTCGAACAGGTCGTTGATGAAGTTGGCGTCAATCTGCATCAGGAAGGCAAACAGAAAGCACAGCAAGGCCGGTACCAGTTGGAAGTGGCCGTAAATAAAGGCCAAGGCACAGCCCAGCATGACGGGGATGGCGGCTCCGGTCAAGGTCTTCGGACGGGCGGCCAGCAGCCACGCTTTAATAGAATTGGTTTTGACGTATGTCATGAAATCTGGATTTTTAGTTTTTCGTCCGGCAAAGTTAGGCATTTTTTTACGACCTTTGTCACGACCGGAAAGTTATATGTAGTTCAAAATGATGAAACGACTGAATTTGCTGGCAGGTGGCTTGCTGCTGATGAGCTTTCTGCTTTCTTCTTGTGCCACGGCGTCCTTTTCCAAGTATAAGGGAGTGGGACGTGTGAAACGGTATGATTTCTACAGTGCCCAGTTGCCCGACTCCTTCGAAGGTTTCCGGGTGGCCTTTGCTTCCGACTTTCATTACGAGAGCCGGTTTACCGCCCGTCGGCTACCGGGTATGTGCCGGGCCCTCCGTTCGCTGGATGCGGATGTGCTATTGTTGGGCGGCGATTACCGGGGACGGAATGGAGGAGATGTGACACAGCTTTTCCAAGCCTTGAAGACGGTAGAACCACCTTACGGCACGTATGCCGTGATGGGCAACCACGAGCGGGGAGAAGCCGATTCGCTGGCACGGAAGGCCATGCGGGAGACAGGCGTGCGTTTGTTGGAGCACCGGGTGGATACCTTGTGGCGGGGAAAGGAATATATCTTGCTGTGCGGCATCCGTAATCCGTTCGATTTGAAGCAGAACGGGGTGTCGCCTACCTTGGCCTTGCGGGAAGAAGATTTTGTGTTGATGCTGGTGCACACCCCCGATTACGTGGAAGATGTGGATGTGTCACACACCGACCTGGCCTTGGCGGGACATACCCACGGAGGGCAGGTCAGCCTGTTCCGCCGGTGGACGCCGGCACATTTCTCCAAATACGGCAATCGTTTCCTGACGGGATTGAAACACAACCGTGCGGGCATTCCGGTGATTATTACCAACGGACTGGGTACGTCGCGCAAGGATGTGCGCCTCTTCACCCCGAGCGAGGTGGTGCTGGTGGTGTTACACAAAAAGAAATGATTAGCGGTAGAGCCCTTTTTCCTGAATGATTCTGAACACTTCCGGATGCAGGAAATAGCGCAGGTCTTTGCCTTCGCGGATACCTTGGCGGATGAAGGTGGAACTGATTTCGAGGAGGGGAGTCTGTACCACCCGGACATGAGGAGGAAGAGGAGTTGCATCCTCTAAGGGATAACCCCGACGCGGATAGACCAGGATGTGGTGACGGCGGATGATTTCCTCGGGCGACCGCCAGCGGTCGAAAGCCTGCCAGTTGTCGGCTCCGATAATCAGGTGAAATTCCCGATCGGGATAGCTCTCGGCCAGTTTGTCGAGGGTATGGATGGTATAGGAAGGACGTGGAAGCTGGAATTCAAAATCGGAAGCCCGGAAACGGGGGTATCCGGCCACGGCGGCCTCTACCATTTCCAGTCGGAGATGGTCATCAAGCAGCGTCTCGTTCTGCTTGAACGGATTTTGAGGGGTGACCAGGAACCACACTTCCTCCAGTCCTCCGTATTCACACAGGTAATTGGCCAGTGCCAGGTGTCCTATGTGAATCGGGTTGAAGGAGCCTCCGAAAAGTCCGGTTTTTATCTGAGACTTTTCTTCCATTGGATATAGTTGAGAATCTGCCATATAGCCACCAGCAACATGGCGACGGCAATGATGTATTCTTCTTTGGCTACGGCCACTACGCCTACGGCAATGGCGGCCAGTCCGATGACGATGCAGAGCAGCGTCATCCAGCGCAGAACTTTTTTAGGATTTTTCGGCATAGTCGGATGGATTTAGTGTTGGAGAAAATGGCGGATGGTCTGCAAGGCTTCCGCTTTGGCCTTTTCCAAGTCGTCGTTGACAATCACCACGTCGAACTTATCGGCATAGCCCAGTTCGAAGGTGGCTTTTGCCAGACGGCTCTCGATGACTTCGGGCGCATCCGTACCCCGACCTGTCAGTCGTTTGCGGAGTTCCTCGATAGAAGGCGGCTGGATGAAGACCGACAAGGCCCGGTCGCCATAGAATTTCTTGATGTTGCATCCGCCCACCACGTCGACGTCGAAAATTACGTTCTGTCCGGCAGCAAGCTGTTTTTCCACTTGTGCCTTCAGGGTGCCGTAGAAACGGTCCTTGTACACTTCCTCGTATTCCAGAAACTCGTTATTGGCAATGCGTTGCTTGAATTCTTCTGGAGTCAGGAAGAAATATTCCACGCCGTTCTGTTCCGTGCCACGGGGAGCACGGCTGGTGGCAGAGATAGAGAATGCCAGGTTCAGGTTCTGTGTCAGCAAGTAATTGATGATGGTAGACTTGCCGGAGCCGGAGGGGGCTGAAAAGATGATAAGTTTTCCTGCCATATTTTTTACATTACGTTCAACACTTGTTCCTTGATTTGTTCCAGTTCGTCTTTCATCTGCACCACGAGGTTCTGCATCTCGGCATGGTTCGACTTGCTGCCGGTGGTGTTGATTTCGCGGCCCATTTCCTGTGCGATGAAGCCCAGCTTCTTGCCTTGTCCGTGTCCGCCCGCCATGGTTTCGCGGAAATATCTCAGGTGATTGGTCAGACGCTGTTTTTCTTCGTTGATGTCCAGCTTCTCGATGTAGTAGATGAGTTCCTGCTCCAAACGGTTTTTGTCGTAGTCAATGCTCAGGGTTTTTTCCAGCGCGTCGGTGATGCGTTCCCGGATTTTGGTCACACGTTCCTTTTCGTACGGTTCGATGGACTTCAGCAGCCGTTCGATGTTGTCCAGCTTTTCCGTGAACTTCTTTTCGAGGGCGGCGCCTTCCTGCTTGCGGAAATCCACCAAGTGCTGCAAGGCCTCTTCAATGGTCTGTTTGGCCACGGCCCATTCCTCGTCCGACAGTTCCTGCACGTCCACGCGCGTCAGCACGTCGGGCATGCGCAGCAGGGTGGCGAACCAGTCTTCCGGCAACGGAATGTGGCAAGTTTCAGAAATGGTTTTTATCTGGTTGTAATAGTTTTCTACGAGAGCGGTATTGATGGGAGTGGCCGATTCGGCGGCGTCTTTTTCCACCCATATACAGAAATCCACTTTTCCGCGTTCCAGGGTCTGGGTAATCAGGTTGCGGATTTCCATTTCTTTTTCACGATACAATGGAGCGATGCGTGTGGACAAGTCCATTGCTTTGCTGTTCAACGATTTGATTTCTACGTTGATTTTTTTGTCTCCGAAGGCGGTGGTTGCTTTGCCGTATCCGGTCATTGACTGTATCATAACTCCTTTTGTTTTTTAATCATTTGAATGCAAAGGTAGGAAAAATCTGCATAAAGCGTAAACGGCTGTGTAAAAAACGTATGAAATCGCTCTGCGACGGGCAGATAAAGCCTGATATCCCCGTGGAAAAAGTCTGTTTTTCCTTGTCTGTTTTTCCAAGGATACCTGCATTTTCTCTGTCCCACACTGTGAGATACAAAAACCACAGTGTGGAATACATATTTCACAGTGTGGGATACAAATCCCGCATCGTGGAACAGAGAATGTTTGGCGGCATTTGGAAGAATGTTTGCGGAAGTTTCCGGTTTTGCAGACCGGGGGTGGAAATTTGTGCAGTCGGTAGGCCTTTCGGGAAGGCTTTGTCACTTTCTGCTCCTTTTTTCGTGAGAGAGTGAGAAGAAAAGTGTATATTTGCAGACTAATATATATAACTGTATTGAATTAATTATGTCGTGCATTTTACATATTGAAACGTCGACGGAAGTCTGCTCGGTGGCAGTGAGCCAGGACGGAGCTTCCATTTTCTCGAAAGAAGATTTTAACGGCCCTTCACATGCGACTGTGCTGGGAGTATTTGTAGATGAAGCCTTGTCGTTTGCCGACAGCCATGCCATTCCGGTGGATGCGGTAGCGGTGAGCTGTGGTCCGGGGTCCTATACGGGACTGCGTATCGGGGTTTCCATGGCGAAGGGAATCTGCTACGGACGGAACATTCCGCTGATCGGGCTTCCTACGCTGGAGGTGATGTGTGTGCCGGTACTGCTGGCTCACGACCTGCCGGAAGATGCCTTGCTCTGCCCGATGATTGATGCACGCCGCATGGAAGTGTATGCAGCCGTGTACAACCGTGCCCTAAAGGTACAGCGTGAAATCGGTGCAGACATCGTAGATGAAAATTCGTATGCCGAATTCTTGGAAAAGCATCCGGTATATTTCTTTGGCAACGGGGCCGCTAAATGCAAGGAAAAACTGACGCATCCCAATGCGCATTTCCTGGAAAATATACATCCGCTGGCCAAATGGATGTTCCCGTTGGCTGAAAAGGCGATGGCTACACAGGATTTCAAGGATGTAGCTTATTTTGAACCTTTCTATCTCAAGGAATTTGTGGCCTCCAAGCCTAAAAAACTGTTGTAAGAGAACAGATGGAAAGTCGTAGATGTGGAATAACTGATAATTTTATATGGAATATAATACCCAGCAGCGAAAATTACCGCTTCCGGAATATGGAAGAAGTGTGCAGAACATGGTAGACCATGCCTTGACCATCGAGGATCGTGCGGAACGTCAACGGTGTGCCAATACCATCGTGAATATTATGGGAGGGATGTTTCCTCAATTGCGTGACATGGAAGATTTCCGCCGTAAGTTGTGGGACCATCTGGCCATCATGGCCGATTTTAAACTGGATATTGACTATCCGGTGGAAATCGTGAAGAAGGAAAGTCTGGAAGTGAAACCCGACCGGATTCCTTATTCGCCCAATGTGATTCGCTATCGCCATTATGGACGATTTATCCAGGATTTGATAAAAATTGCGGTAGATTATCCGGAAGGTGAAGAGAAAAAACAGTTGATTAAGTACATTGCCAACCACATGAAGAAAGATTACCTCAATTTTAACAAAGACGGGGTGGAAGACCAGAAAATTCTGGATGATTTGTGTGAACTGTCAGGCGGACGTATCAAACTGTCGGCCGATGAACTTCATCTGGTAGAGCAACGTACGGTAGGACCGCGTCGTCGGCAGATGAACAACAACCAGCAAAGAAAGAAATATTAATCAAAATCGGATACTATGGCTTCATTTGTAATCGAAGGAGGGCACAAACTGCAGGGGGAGATTGTGCCTCAGGGGGCTAAGAACGAAGTGCTGCAGGTGCTTTGTGCTACGTTGTTGACAGACGAGGAAGTGATTATCGGAAACATTCCGAATATTCTGGATGTCAATAACCTGATACAGCTGCTCCGTGATATGGGCGTAAAAGTAGCAAAAACAGGAAGTGATACGTTCTCTTTTCAGGCGGATAATTTGAATCTGGCTTACCTGGAAAGCGATGAGTTCTTGGGACGCTGCTCCAAACTGCGTGGCTCGGTCATGTTGGTCGGTCCTTTGATTGCCCGTTTTGGGAAAGCAATGATTTCCAAACCGGGAGGTGACAAGATTGGTCGCCGACGTTTGGATACCCATTTCTTGGGTATTCAGAAACTGGGTGCTTCGTTTGATTACGATGCAGCGAAAGGTCGTTTTTGTATTACTGCTGACAAGCTGAAAGGTACGTATATGTTGCTGGATGAGGCATCTGTTACAGGTACGGCCAATATTATTATGGCGGCAGTGCTGGCCGAAGGAGTCACCACGATTTACAATGCGGCCTGTGAGCCTTATGTACAGCAGTTGTGCCGGATGTTGAACCGGATGGGTGCCAAAATCTCGGGCATCGCTTCCAATTTGTTGACCATTGAGGGTGTGAAGAGCCTGAAAGGTTGTACACACACGGTATTGCCGGATATGATTGAGGTGGGAAGTTTTATTGGCATGGCGGCTATGACGGCCAGTGAAATCACGATTAAGAATGTGTCGTATGAAAATTTAGGAATCATTCCCGACAGTTTCCGTCGGCTGGGTATTCAGCTGGAGCAGCGGGGCGACGATATTTATGTGCCCGCACAGGAACACTATCAGATTGATTCGTTCATTGATGGCTCTATCATGACGATTGCCGACGCTCCATGGCCGGGACTGACTCCCGACTTGCTGAGTGTGATGCTGGTGGTAGCTACCCAGGCCAAAGGAAGTGTGCTGATTCATCAGAAGATGTTTGAAAGCCGTCTGTTCTTCGTGGATAAGCTGATTGACATGGGGGCGCAGATTATCTTGTGCGACCCACATCGCGCCGTGGTCATCGGACACGACCGCAACTTCTGTCTGCGGGGAGGCAACATGACTTCTCCGGATATCCGGGCCGGCATTGCTTTGCTGATTGCGGCTTTGGGAGCGAAAGGTATCAGTCATATCCATAACATTGAACAGATAGACCGGGGATACCAACACATTGAACAGCGACTGAGTGCGCTGGGAGCACGTATCACCCGTATAGAATAAGGTATGATTAGAAAAGAGGAAGTTTTTAAGATAGGAATCATCAACAAGCCGCATGGGGTGAAAGGTGAAGTCTCGTTTACGTTTACCGACGACATCTTCGACCGGGTGGATTGTGAGTATCTGATTCTGTTGCTGGACGGGATTCTGGTCCCGTTCTTCATCGAGGAGTATCGTTTCCGCTCCGATAACGTGGCTCTGGTGAAATTCGAGGGAGTGGATACAGCGGAAAAGGCACGTAGTTTTACCAACGTGGAAGTGTATTTCCCGGTGAAGTACATGGATGAGCAGGATGAAATCACGTCGTGGAATTTCTTCGTCGGATTTAAGGTACACGATGTGCATCATGGTGATTTGGGTGAAGTAGTGGATGTGGATGATGCTACGATGAATGTCTTGTTTGTCATAGAGAAGGAGGGGGAAGAACTGCTTTTGCCTGCTCATGAAGAGTTTATACTCAACATTGACAGGGAACAGAAACTTTTGACGGTAGACATTCCCGACGGTTTATTGGACTAAAAAGCTTGTGGCATGAAAAAGAAAGGGCGTAAGGCATTTTGGCGGAATATTAAGTTTAAATATAAACTGACCATCATTAACGAAAATACCTTGGAAGAGGTAGTAGGCATTCATGTGTCGAAGTTGAACGGATTCTCTGTATTGCTTGCTACTTGTACGGTAATCTTTCTTTTGGCTGCCATTATCATTGTGTTTACTCCTTTGCGGAATTATCTTCCGGGCTACATGAACAGTGAAGTCCGTTCGCAGGTGGTGACGAATGCACTGAAGGCTGATTCGCTGGCAGATGCCTTGGAAAGGCAAAATAGGTATATCATGAATATACAGGACATCTTCAGTGGAAAGGTGAATGTGGATACCGTGCAGTCGATAGACTCATTGACCTCCATCCGGACGGCAGAATTGATGGGCCGTTCAAAAGAAGAAGATGATTTCCGGCGGAAATATGAAGAACGGCAGAAGGCAGAATTGGCTACTGGAACGGAGGAACATGAATTGTCGGGATTGTTGTTTTTCCGTCCTACAAAGGGTATTGTAGTCAAGGATTTCTCTCCGGCACACCAACATTATGGAGTAGATATGGCGGCTGCCATGGACGAAAGTATCGTGGCTGCCATGGATGGTACGGTGATGCTGGTGGTGCAGACGCCCGACAAGGGTTTCCTGATTCAGATTCAGCATGAACAGAATTTTATTTCCATTTATAAGCATTGCGGCACTCCGAGGAAGAAGGAAGGCGACCGCGTAAAAGGAGGAGAAGTTATCGCATTGGCCGGAACGGAGGACGAAGGCAGACATGTGTCGCATGTGCATTTTGAACTGTGGCATGAGGGAGCTCCGATTGATCCGGCAAAATATGTCATATTTTAAGATTATGAAGAAACAGATTGCCATATTAGGTTCTACCGGTTCCATCGGTACGCAGGCTCTTCAAGTGATTGGGGAGCATCCGGATTTGTATGAGGTATATGCGCTTACGGCCAACAACAAGGTGGAGTTGCTGGCTGAGCAGGCACGTAAGTTTCACCCGGAGGTGGTGGTGATAGCAAATGAAGACAAATATAAAGCATTGAAGGAAGCATTGGCCGACGAGCCGGTGAAGGTGTATGCCGGAGCCGAGGCGTTGTGTCAGGTGGTCGAGTCGCAGCCCATCGACATCGTATTGACAGCTATGGTGGGGTATGCCGGCCTGAAACCGACCATCAATGCCATTAAGGCTGGAAAAATCATTGCTTTAGCTAATAAAGAGACCTTGGTAGTGGCCGGTGAACTGATTACCGGACTGGCTCGGCAGTATAAGACACCGATTTTGCCGGTGGATTCTGAACATTCAGCCATTTTCCAGTGTTTGGAAATTAACAATCCTGTACACAAGGTGATTCTGACGGCTTCGGGAGGACCGTTCCGCACGTTTACCATGGAGCAGTTGCAGACGGTAACCAAAGAGCAGGCTCTGAAGCATCCCAACTGGTCGATGGGAGCGAAAATCACGATTGACTCTGCGTCGATGATGAACAAAGGCTTTGAGGTGATTGAGGCCAAATGGCTGTTTGGAGTGACTCCTGCACAGATTGAGGTGGTGGTGCATCCGCAGTCGGTGATTCATTCCATGGTGGAATTTGAAGACGGGGCGGTGAAAGCCCAGCTGGGCGTACCCGACATGCGTCTGCCTATCCAATATGCCTTCTCGTATCCGAAGCGGGAGCATCTTTCGGGCGAGCGGCTGGATTTTGCCAAATACAATACGTTGACTTTCGAAAAACCAGACACGCAGCGTTTCCGCAACTTGGCACTGGCTTACGAGGCTCTGCACCAGGGAGGAAACATGCCTTGTATCGTGAATGCGGCCAATGAGGTGGTGGTGGCTGCCTTTTTGAAAGACCAGATTTCATTTTTGGGAATGAGTGACGTGATTGAAAAAGCGATGAATCGCGTACCTTTTATCCAGACACCTACTTACGGTGATTATGTGGCTACCGATGCCGAAACACGGCGTATTGCCGCAGAATTGGTGATTAATGGGATGAAATAAAAATCTAAATTATATAATATAAAGTAAGAAGTTAAGTAGAAATGGAAACATTTTTGATTCGTGCCCTTCAGTTGATTCTCAGCTTGTCGTTGCTGGTCATCATTCACGAGGGGGGACATTTTTTCTTCGCCCGCCTGTTCAAGATTCGGGTGGAGAAGTTTTATATATTCTTTGACCCTTGGTTTTCGCTGTTCAAGTACAAGCCGAAGAACAGTGACACGGAATATGGAGTAGGATGGCTGCCGTTAGGTGGATATTGCAAGATTTCGGGAATGATTGACGAGTCGATGGATACCGAACAGATGAAACAGCCGGCTCAGCCGTGGGAGTTCCGTTCCAAACCGGCGTGGCAGCGTCTGCTGGTCATGATAGGAGGAGTCTTGATGAACTTCCTGCTGGCCTTGTTCATTTATTCCATGATTCTGTTTACGTGGGGAGATCGTTACACGGCCTTGAGTGACATGACCATGGGCATGAAATTCAGTGAGCATGCGAAGGAAATCGGTTTTTGCGATGGAGATATTTTGAAGAGTGCCGACGGCAAGGAACTGACTCGTTTCAATATGGACATGATTCGCAGCATTGTGGAGGCTCGTGAGGTTACCGTGTTGCGGAAAGGACAGGAAAAGAAAATTCTGTTGCCGGAACTGAGCTTGCTGGATGTGGCAAAAGAGGATCCTCCTTTTGTGGATGTATTCTATCCAAATGTGGTCGATTCGGTGTTGCCGGGCGGAGGATTCGCCAAGGCAGGTGTTCAAAAAGGAGATTCTTTGTTGGCATTCAATGGAAAGACGATGACTTCATGGAATGAGTTCCTGGACAATATGGCAGATTTGAAGGCGAAAGCCGAATTGGATAAAAAGACATCGGCCGAGTTTACGTTGGTATATTCACGTGCCGGCGTGCGGGATACAGTTAAAGTCTTGACTGACGATAAGTTTAAGGTAGCGGCCATGGGAGGTTTGGTAGATTACAAACAACGTACGTTGACTTATGGATTCTTTGAATCCTTCCCGGAAGGAGTTACTTTAGGAGTAAATACCTTGAAAGGCTATGTGAATGACATGAAGTATGTATTCACGAAAGAGGGTGCCAAGAGTGTGGGAGGTTTTGCCACCATTGGAAGTATCTTTCCGAAGGTATGGGACTGGCAGCGTTTTTGGGAGATGACGGCTTTCTTGTCTATCATCTTGGCCTTCATGAACATTCTGCCGATACCGGCACTCGACGGTGGCCATGTCTTGTTCTTGCTGTACGAGATTATCGCCCGCCGGAAGCCGAGTGACAAATTCCTGGAATATGCACAGATGGTGGGAATGTTCCTGCTGTTCGGCTTGCTGATTTGGGCCAACTTCAACGATGTGTTGAGGTTTCTGTTTTAGCGAAAGTATCAAATGAGATAAAGACACAAGGGCACGGAGAAAGGTTTCTCTGTTCTTTGTGTCTTTTTTGTGTAATTCATCTAATAGAATAAAAGGAATGAGGAAGAAAATCCTATTGGCTGCTATTTTGTGTGGCGGCTTTTGCCTGACGGCAGTTTCTGGCGGGGGAGCGGAAGAGCGTCTGCCCGGTTATCTTCAGGCGGAAAAGTTTACCAAGAGTAAGCTCGACAAGATGTTGTTTTCGACCATGGTCGATCTGCACTGGTTCCAGCAGGGAACGAATTTTTGGTTTGAGTATAAGACCAGCGAAGGGAAGTTCTGGTATGTGGTCAATCCCACTGCCAAGCGCAAGGATTTGTTGTTCGACCGGGACCGTCTGGCTTCGCAGTTGACGGAGATTGTGCAGGATCCCTTTGAGGCACATCAGTTGCCCATTGCCGATTTGAAGGCGGGAGAAGACGGACGTACCTTTACGTTCAAGGTGGTGTCAAAAGCCGACTCTACTTTCTATTTCTCGTACGATTATCCCACTCAGAAGCTGACATACCTGAAGGACAAGGAGAAAGAACCGGAGGACGTGAATTGGGCTTCCGTATCGCCGGACGGACAGCGAGTGATTTATGCCAAAGATTGCGATTTGTATTATATGAGCATTGCTGATTACCGGAAGGCCCGGAAGAACGAGAAAGACAGTACCATTGTGGAGGTACGCCTGACGAGTGACGGAACGCCGGATTTCGGGTATGGCATTCCTTACAGTACGCTGAATACGGATACCTTGTGTAATGGCAAACGCCGGGGTGCGTGGGGATACTGGTCGCCCGACTCCAAGTACTTTGCGACCATCATTGCAGACCAGCGGAATGTGAAACCGCTGTGGGTCATCAATTCCATTGCAGAACCGCGTCCTACCCTGGAGACCTATAAGTATGAAATGCCGGGAGAGACCGGTATGCCGGAATATCATTTGTATTTGTTCGATGTGCAGGCGGGAACACGGAAAGAAATCCGTACGGCAGCCTGGAAAAATCAGTCGATTGACTTGGAAGGAAAGCCGCTGGAACAGAAACAGCGCGACAAGGAACTGATACCGCGTATTTGGCAGGGTGATAACCAACGTTTCTTCCTGACCCGCAGCAGCCGTGACTTGCATCGCATTGATGTATGTACCTATACTTTGGGCGAAGATTCCATTGTGCCGGTGGTAAAGGAACGGATGAATACTTATCAGGAAACCCGTCCTATCCATGTGTTGAATGGAGGAAAAGAGTTTATCCAGTGGAGTGAACGTGACGGTTGGGCACATCTTTATTTATACGATGACAAAGGAAACCTGAAGAACCGCATCACGGAAGGTCCTTGGCACGTAGAACGCGTGGTGAAGGTGGACGAGGCTACCCGTACCGTGTATTTTGTAGCCAACGGACGCGAGAAAGGCGAGAATCCGTATTACGAACATTTCTACAAGGTCAATGTGAACGGCAGCGGATTGAAACAGCTGACACACGGTGAGTTCTTCCACGATGTAGAGATGGACGATGAGGCCCGTTTCTTCGTGGATAATTATTCACGGGCCAATACCATCCCTTGTGCAGACTTGCTGGACCGTAACGGCAACAAGGTGATGACGATACAGGAAAGCGATTTCTCTTCTTTGAAAGCAGCTGGTTATCAGTTCCCGGAACCGTTTAAGGTAAAGGCAGCCGACGGAGTGACCGATTTGTACGGCGTGATGTACAAGCCGTTTGATTTCGATTCTACCAAGGTTTACCCGATTATTGACTATGTCTATCCGGGTCCGCAGGTAGAAGCCGTGGATTATCCGTTCCGACGGATGAGTGTGCGTACCGACCGCCTGGCACAGGCTGGATTTATTGTGATTACCGTCGGACAGCGTGGCGGTCATCCCAGTCGTTCCAAGTGGTATCACAACTATGGTTACGGCAATATGCGCGATTATCCGCTGGCCGACCATAAGGCGGCTGTGGAGCAGCTGGCAGCGCGTTATCCTTTCATCGATATCACACGGGTAGGTATCCACGGACATTCCGGAGGCGGATTCATGTCGACTGCGGCCATCTGTCAGTATCCGGATTTCTACAAGGCTGCCGTATCGTGTGCAGGTAATCATGATAACCGTATTTACAACCGCTGGTGGAGTGAGACCCATCACGGCGTGAAGGAAGAAGTCTCCGAGAAGGGAGATACGACGTTTGCCTATAAGATTGCTACCAATCCAGAGATTGTGAAACAGTTGAAGGGCCACCTGATGCTGGTACACGGCGATATCGACAACAATGTGCATCCGGGAAATACCATTCGTGTGGTCAATGCCCTGATTCGGGCCAACAAACGTTTTGACATGCTGATTCTGCCGGGCCAGCGCCACGGTTTCGGCGACATGGATGAATATTTCTACTGGCGCATGGTGGATTTCTTCTCGAAATACCTGAAAGGAAAGCAGGAGGATTCGGTGGATATTCCCCAGCGATAACTCTTCATTATGTGAGATAACTTTATACAGCGGGAGGGCTCTGGCAGTCATTCCGCTGTTTTTTTTTGTGGATACTTTCCTATTTGTGTGAATGGAATAAAGAATAAGGCTTTCTTTTTGTTCAGGCTTGCTAAATTTTATGCTTAATCAGCGAACCCCTCAGGTTTCTACGTTGAATCATGAAAACCGGGGATGTAGGGAGAAACATTGTTTTGCGAGGATGGATGGTGAGTGTTTGTCCTTCCAATAGTTGACGTATGGATACAAAAAAAGCGAGAGCTCATCGAACCTCCGCTGCCTTCCTAAAGAACCCCCATTTAAGGGTTCTTTTCATCTTCTTAATTTTTGTGTCTTTGTTATCCTTTTTACCTTTTCTTTTTACCAGAAGATATTCCAATACCTTCTCAAACCTAATTCCTGAAAACTTTTACCTTTAAAATCTAATACCTGTACTTAAAAATAATCTAATACCTTAATAGTCTAGCTAATACCTTAAATAAATTGCTTTTTACCTTTTTAGTCTCTCTAATACCTTATATATTTCTTTTTTCTTTTTACCTATCGGTTTCACAACCACACTGCAAAGGTAAATCTTTTTTTATTGACTGCAAGAAGTAGTACATTCTTTTTTTAATAAATAGTTGTTTTCATGATATAAATCAAGAAAAGGCATATTTTGCCATTTGTGTGCGGAAACGGAATCCCGTGTGCGAGAACAGTGATTTTTGTGCACGGTAACGAATGAGAAATAGGAAGAAAGTGATAAAATGAATGCCACATTTTTAGTTGCGAATTTATGAACTAAAAATGCGGCATGTGTCAAAAATGTGAGTAAGTCTTTATTTGAGTTTAAGAATCCGCTGGTTGCTGCTTCCACAAAAGTCGAGAAAAGGAGAATAGAGCGACTCGATGAAAGGGCCGTCCACCAGTACATGGATGTAGGGGAGGAGTTCTTTGCGTTCCGGGTCCTGAAGGAGCTGTTCGTAGGTGTAGCCCGTATAGCACCAGATGTGCATTCCCGTGCGCTGGCTGATGGCTTTTAGTACCGGAAGAAACTCTTTCGGGTTGTAGAAAGGGTCTCCTCCCGAGAAAGTCACCCCGTCGAGCAACGGATTGGCATTGATTTCCTGAATCATCTGCTCCAGCACTTCCGGTGTGAGCGGTTTCCCGGCCTGGGGGTTCCAGGATTCCGGGTTGTGACAGCCCTTGCAACGGTGGCTGCATCCGGCCAGGTAGATGGAATACCGGATGCCCTCTCCGTCGACAATGGTTTCTGGATATGTATATAAATAATGTAACATCACTCGTAAAAAGGGTTATGCATGCTTTACACGGTCACGCTCTTCCGCCCGCTTGGCCGAGTTCCAACTGTTGAGGTCACCTGTCAGGTAACCGGTGATGCGGCGCATGCGCAGGATGTTTTCCCCGTTGCACACCGGGCAGCGGCTGTAGATGACTCCCTTGTAACCGCAGTCGTGGCAGGTGTCTACCGGATGGTTGATGGAGCCGTAGCCAATCTGTTCGTCATGCATCACCTTGACAATCTTGGCGATGGCCTTCACGTTCTTCTGCGCTTCTCCGTCCAGTTCCACGTAGGTGATGTGGCCGCCTCTGGTCAGGGCATGGAAAGGAGCTTCCCGCTTGATTTTCTCTACAATCGTAATCGGCTCCTTCACGTCCACATGGAACGAATTGACGTAGTAGTCGCGGTCGTTCACTCCTTCGATGATACCGTATTTCCGTTTGTCCATCCGGGTGAAACGGCCGGAAAGTCCTTCCGCCGGGGTAGCCAGTACGGAATAGTTCAAACCGTATTTCTGTTTGTAGGCCTCCGCTACTTTGTTCATTTCTTCCACGGCTGCATAGAGCGTTTCCCAGGCTTTCGGGTTATGCCCGTGTCCTTGTCCGTAGAGTGCCACCATGGCGTTGTGCCCTCCGATGAAGCCGATGCCCAAGGTACCCTGGTTCAGCACGTCGCCCACCTCCTCATTCGGATGACGCTGTGCACCGCCTTTCCATACATTGTTGCCCATCATGAACGGGAACTGCCGGGCGAGGGCGGTGCGCTGGTATTGATAGCGGGTGTATAATTGCTCTGCAATAAATTCTGCCATGGAGTGAACCGACTGGAGGAAGAATTCCCGGGCCTTTTCCAGACGATTTTCTGGAGTTTCGTCCACAAAAGCTTCCGCTTTGCGATGCGCTTCGATGGCCAGTCGCGGCAGGTTCATGGTCGTGAAAGAGAGATTGCCTCGTCCCAGTGAGGTTTTTTCTCCGTGCAGGTTCTCGAACACACGGGTACGGCATCCCATGGTTGCCAGCTCGTAGCGGTAGCGTTTCGGGTCGTCGGCTCGCCATTTCTCGTGCGTATTGAACGGGGTATCCAAAAACATGAAGTTCGGAAACAACGCCTTGGCCGTGGTGCGGCAAGCCTGCAGGAAGAGGTCGAAGTTCGGACATTCGAAAGTCACCTTTCCTTCAAGGGCCGCTTCAAAGTCCTGCATGGCCAGCTGGTAGTCGGCATCGGAATAAGTCACCCCGTTTTTGACCTTGAAAATCTGAATCGGGAACACCGGTACCTCTCCGTGGTTGCCCAAGCCTTCGATGGTGGCTTTCAACAGTTCTTGAATGACCATTCTTCCCTCAGCCGAGGTGTCGGTACCGTAATTGATGGAACTGAAAACCACCTGGTTTCCTCCGCGGGAATGCATGGTGTTCAGGTTGTGGATGAAACCTTCCATGGCTTGGTGCGTGTCTTTGCGGGTCTGTGTCAGCGTCTTGCGCAACGCGTAGTCCAGTTCTTCCTGTGTCAGCGTAAGGCCTTGGTTTGCCAGAAAGCTGAGGTAAGTGGCACGTGTTTCTTCTCCGGCTTCGATGCCCTGGAAATGCGTACGTATGCCTTTGAGGATTTCTTTTTCGTCGGTTTCTATCCCCTTGAGGTCGAACAACAAGCCGAGGTGTGTGGCCAGAATCTTCTGGAAACTCTTCAGTACCCCTTTGGCCATGAAGAAGTCGAAGGCCGGAATAGCCTGTCCTCCATGCTGTTCGTTCTGGTTGGTCTGGAAGATGATGGTGGCCAGGGTAGCATAGCTCTGGATGGACTGCGGCGTACGGATGCTGCCGTTTTTGGTATGGAAACCCCGTTCGAATAGGTCGTCCAGGTCGTACTGGATACAAGTCGTCGTTTTAGTGGGGTAATAATCTAGGTCGTGAATGTGGATGTCGCCCAATTGGTGTGCCTCGGCATACTGCTTGGGCAGCAAATATTTGCAGGTGTAATCCTTGGTGATTTCAGAAGCGAACGTCATCATCTGTCCGGCCGGCGTATGGCTCGACATGTTGGCGTTGCTCAGGTTTACATTGTTCTTGTCGATGGCCACGATGCCGTCCATGATGTGCTTGATACGCGTCTTACGCTCCCGTTCAGTGTTGCGCCACTGGCGGTAGATGATGTATTTCTTGGCCACTTCCGGCTGTACCTTCATCAGTTCGTTTTCCACGAGGTCCTGGATATCTTCCACCCCGATGGTCTGTTGGGTGAAATGCGACACCACCTGCTGGGTGATACCTTCTATTTCCTCCTCCTGGAATTCGATGCCGGTTGCCTTGAACGCTTTACCGATGGCATTGGTGATTTTGGTGGCCGAAAAGTTCTCCTGCTTTCCGTCGCGCTTGATGATACGGATTTCTGTCAGATTCATTTTTCTGTAAATTAAAGAGTGAGACATAAATTTAGGCTTTCCCGGGCAGGTCTTCTGACTGATCTTTCGCCGTAGACGCCTTCCCATGAGTGGGCTCACAGTGGCTTGCAGAGCGTGTCACGGTTTCCACAAGAATCACAGCAGCAGGTACTGTCGCCGATTTGCACGGCATTCCCTTTTGAAACGGTTAAGTTACCTTCGGAAAAGTGAGACAAAGATAGACGTTTGGGAGGAAAATAAAAAACGAGAATTTAGATAGGTTTCTAAATTTGGAGAACTTTTTCAGTGTAAATTCGGCCTACAGCATACTGTGGATGTGTATTCTGGTAAACTGTAATTTATACTGGTATTTTAATGTTGGAAACTTCTGTATTATTCCTTAGTTTAAGAAAGGAAGGGGAATAGGAGGAGGGGAAAGTCCCTCACGACCCCCGGCAGCAGCATGCATACAGGCATCGTGAGAGACGGCAGATTATTTCTTTTCAGGCAGGTTGACCGGTTTCAGGCCCATCTGCTCCGCTTTCTTCAGCATAAAGTCGAAGGCCGCATCGTGTTCGTTCGGAATCACTCCGTCGAGAATGGCGTCCTTGATGGAACTTTTCAGGCTGCCGATTTCACGGCAAGGCTGGAGGTTGAACACGTGCATGATTTCAGCCCCGTCTACCGGCGGCTGGAAGTTCCGGATACGGTCTTTTTCTTCCAAATCCTTTAGTTTCTGGCGCACCAGCTTGAAATTGTCCAGGAAGCGCTGCTTGCGGGCTTCGTTCTTCGAGGTGATGTCGGCCTCGCAGAGCATCATCAGGTCATCGATGTCGTCGCCGGCCTCAAACAGCAGGCGGCGTACGGCAGAGTCGGTCACTTCCTCGTCGGCAATGACGATGGGGCGCATGTGCAGTCCCACGAGCTTCTGCACGTATTTCATCTTTTCGTTCATCGGGAGCTTCATTTTGCGGAAAATTTCCGGAATCATCTTTTCCCCGATGAAGTTATGGTTGTGGAAAGTCCATCCCGCCTTGGGTTCCCAGCGTTTCGTTCTCGGTTTGCCGATGTCGTGGAGCAGGGTCGCCCAGCGCAGCCACAGGTCGTTGGTCACTTTGGAGATGTTGTCCACCACCTCCAGGGTATGGTAGAAATTATCCTTGTGTCCGCGTCCGTTGCGTACTTCCACTCCTTGCAGAGCCACCAGCTCCGGGAAAATCAGTTCCAGCAGTCCGCAGCGGTCCAGGTCGATAAACCCTTTCGACGGAACCGGCGACAAGAGAATCTTGTTCAGTTCGTCGGCGATGCGTTCGCGGGAGATAATCTTGATGCGGTCCTTGTTGCGTTCCAGTGCCGCAAAGGTCTCGTCGTCGATGTAGAAATTCAGCTGTGTGGCAAAACGGATGCAGCGCATCATGCGCAGCGGGTCGTCGCTGAAGGTGATGTCCGGGTCGAGCGGTGTGCGGATGGTCCGTTCCTTCAGGTCATCCAGTCCCCCGAACGGGTCTACCAGCTCTCCGTAGCGGTCCTTGTTCAGGCAGACCGCCATGGCATTGATGGTAAAGTCCCTCCGGTTTTGGTCGTCTTCCAGCGTACCGTCTTCCACTACGGGTTTGCGGCTGTCGTGGCTGTATGATTCTTTCCGTGCCCCCACGAATTCCACTTCCGTGTCCTTGAATTTGACTTGTGCCGTACCAAAATTCTTGAATACGGATATATGAGCACCTCGTCCCAGCTTCTTCCCGAAAGCCTGTGCGATTTCAATTCCGCTTCCCACTACCACTACGTCGATGTCTTTGGAAGGTCGGTTCAGGAAGATGTCTCTCACGTATCCTCCCACCACATAACATTCCAGTCCCAGCTCATCGGCTGTTTCCGAGATCAGTTTGAAAATTCGGTCGGTGAAGTGTTCTTTTAATTCCATTCGATGTATCTTTTTCAATTTGCCTGCAAAGGTACAAAAAATCCTGTGAAATTCTGCACCGGCCTTTATTGTGGCGTGTGGAGGTAGAAGGAAAAACGTCAGGACGTTTAGATGAAGACCTTTCTGCAATTTGTATGTTTTCCGTATGCAAGCCGTATGTTTCCCGTTGCAGAACCGTACGTTTCACTGCCGGGAAACGTACGGTTTCGGGAAGGAAGACCTTGAAAATGCGGTGAAAAAAGAAAAAATGTGCGGAAGAGTTCCGGAAAATAGTTGTATTTTTGCCGCTATAGAATCATGTATAAACGTATGAAAAAGATAGGATTATTGATTTTTCCCATGGCGGTGGCACTGTGTGGATGTCAGAGTGATGAAAAGCGTGCCGGCGAATTGTTCCAGCGTGCAGAGACGGCATACGCTGCCGGTGAGTATAGTTTGGCCAAGTTGCAGATTGACAGCATCCGAAACCTATATCCCAAGGCTTTTGAGGTGCGGAAAGCCGGCATCAAGTTGATGCAGCAGATTGACCTTGCCGAGCAGACCAAGACCCTGACTTATTTGGACAGCATGATGACAGTGAAGCAGGCTGCCCTCGATTCTATTAAAGGGAAGTTCGTGTTGGAAAAAGATACCGCCTACCAGGAAGTAGGCAATTATTTCTATCCCACGCAGGTGGTCGAGAAAAACATCGGCCGTTCTTTTCTGCGTGCACAGGTGAGCGAGCAGGGCGAGATGTCGCTGACCTCTATTTATTGCGCCGGGGGAAGCATCCATCACACGGCAGTGAAGGTGAGTGTGGACGATACGTTTGCGGAAACTCCGCAGTCGGTCGATAGCTATGAGACTACCGATTTGGGTCGTCCGGTGGAAAAGGCCGACTACAAGTTGGGGCAGGATGGGGGCGTTATCGCATTCTTGGTGGCTAACCGCGACAAGAAGAACATCCGTCTGGAATTTATCGGCGACCGCAACTATAAGACCGTGATGCGTCCGGACGATGTGAAGGCTGTGGCGGAACTGAGCGAACTGGCCCGTGTGCTTTCTGCGATGGAGGAAATCAAGAAAGAGCAGAAGGAAGCCAACCTGAAAATCAAGTTTGTGAAACGGAAGATGGAAGAGAATACGGAAGAATAATATTTCCGGGAATTCTTTTCAGGTATAGATTTTGTGTGCAGCAGGGAGCAATGCCTGTTGCACATTTGCTTTTGTGGAAAATTTAGTATTATGAAACTCAAAAATGTATTTGCATGTACGGCATTTGCTACTTTGATGGTAGCCAATGTCGGTGCACAGGAAGCTCCCCAGCTGGGGAAAGCCTCCTTGGACGAGGTTATTCAGGCGATGACCTTGGAAGAAAAAGTCAGTTTGTTGGTCGGCAGTGCCGGAAAGTTTAATAGCGATCAAACAGCTACAATAGGAAGTCAAGGTGAATTAGTGCCGGGCGCTGCGGGCGAAACCAATGCAATTCCCCGCTTGGGTATTCCGGCGACGGTGTTGGCAGACGGGCCTGCGGGGGTACGTATTTCGCCGACACGTGAGAATACGAGCCAGACTTTCTACTGTACCCATTTTCCGGTGGAAACCTTGCTGGCTTCTACCTGGAACACGGAACTGGTGCAACAGGTAGGAGAAGCCATGGGAGATGAAGCAAAACGCTATGGCGTGGATGTGTTGCTGGGGCCGGCTACCAATATTCACCGGAACCCGCTGAACGGACGAAACTTTGAATATTATTCCGAAGACCCTTTGCTGGCAGGCGAGATGGCGGCGGCCATGATTGAAGGCGTCCAGTCGAACGGGGTCGGCACTTCGTTGAAGCATTTTGCCCTGAACAACCAGGAAACAAACCGTACCAGCAACGATGTGGTGGTGTCTCCGCGTACCTTCCGGGAAATCTATCTCAAGCCGTTCGAAATCGCGGTGAAGAAGGCGAAACCGTGGACCATCATGAGTTCTTACAATAAAATCAACGGTACGTATGCTTCGGAGCGTGCCGACTTGCTGACCGATATTTTGCGGCACGAATGGGGCTTCGACGGGATGGTGATGACCGACTGGTTTGGCGGACAGCACACCACCTGGCAGATGGAAGCCGGAAATGACTTGCTAATGCCGGGAAAGAAAAGCCAGTGTGAAGACCTCATCAAGGCCGTGAGAAGCGGGGTGTTGTCGCAGGACATCCTCAATCGGAACGTCCGTCATATCCTGGAATACATCCTCCGTACACCGCGCTTTCAGGGATACCAGGCTACGAACGACCCTGATTTGCTGCATCATGCCCAGATTACGCGAGCCTCGGCTTCCGAAGGGATGATTCTGTTGGAGAACAAAGATATGACCCTTCCGCTGGATAAGAAGGCGGCCAAACGCATCGCCCTTTTCGGTTGCACATCGTACGACTTCATTGCAGGAGGTACCGGTAGTGGAGATGTGAACAGCCGGTACACCGTGTCTTTGTCCGAAGGGTTGAAGGCCGGTGGCTTTAAACTGGACAAGACTTTGACCGGTTTGTATGAAACCTATCTGGCCGAGCAGAAAAAGACTCTGGAAAAGTCCGAAGGATTCTGGGGACACCGTCCACGGGCCAAAGAGATGCAGCTCGGCAAGGCACAGCTGGCACAGGCGGCTTCACAAAATCAGGTGGCCATTGTGACCATCGGCAAGACTTCAGGCGAATTTCTGGACCGCAGCATTCGCTCCAACTTCAACTTGGTGGCAGAGGAGAAGGAATTGATTCAGCAGGTGTGTGAAGCATTCCATGCTCGGCACAAGAAAGTAATCGTGATATTGAATGTCTGTGGCGTGATTGAGACTGCTAGCTGGCGTGACGCTCCCGATGCCATCCTGCTGGCTTGGATGGGCGGACAGGAAGGTGGAAATACTGTAGCCGACATTCTGGCCGGGAAAGTTAATCCGTCGGGCCGTTTGCCGATGACTTTCCCGATGCAGTATGCCGATGTGCCTTCCAAGGATAATTTCCCGGATTTGGATGCCATTTCGGAGGAAGATATGAACAAGGCGCTCCAAAACTTTGTGGATGTCCGTACGTCCGGCGATAGAAAGAATTTCGATGTGACCACGTACGAGGAAGGCATCTTTGTGGGATACCGTTATTATGATACGAAAAATGTACCGGTGGCTTATCCGTTTGGGTTTGGTCTGTCTTACACCACCTTCGATTATGCGGATGCGTCGGCACAGGTAGAAGGCGATCGTGTAAAGGTTTCGCTGAAGGTCAAAAACACGGGTAAGGTAGCCGGAAAGGAAGTTGTGCAGATTTATGTCTCGGCTCCCGGAAAGGATATGTCCAAGCCGAAGAAAGAGCTGAAGGCCTTCCAGAAGACGTCGTTGCTCCAGCCGGGTGAAACCCAGGAACTTCAGTTCCAGATTCCGGTGGAGGCGCTGGCTTCCTTCAATGAAAAGGACAGCCGTTGGCAAGTGGAGGGTGGACAGTACCAAGTACAGGTGGCTCAGAACAGCCGGGATGTAAAAGTGAGTCTCCCGGTTCAGCTTTCAGAAAGAATCACGGAAACCGTACAACCCTTGATGTTGCCGGTGGCAGAGTGGTAAACTTTTCGGATTTCCAAACATTTTAGCCGTATAGATTGTTATATGAAGTGAAAAAAATCACACAATCTATACGGCTATTTTTATGAAGCAATTATTTCCCATGACCTTGGGGCTGTGGGTGGTGTGTGGCCTGTTCCTTTTCGGTTGCCGGAAGGAAAAGCTGGAGACACCGCCTGAAAAATCCCCTGTAGAATCGGTCGATGATGCACACGAGCAAAAAGAATCGGATGAAGAAACGAAGAAAAAAGAAGACAACTCCAATGAATTGGAGGGAGCTATGGATGAGCCTGGGAAAGAGGGAGGTGTATTTCGTGCGCTGACTAATGGTGTTTTGCGGGGTGAGAAAGAAATCGCTGTCAAGGAATTCCATATTCCCACTGCCAAGGCAGACAGTGTGTACAATGCGTTCTTGCGCAGTCATCCCCTGTTGTTTCACCTGAAAGTCAGTGGAAATATCGGTTACCGGGTGGATTTGGAACATCCCGAATACTTGGCGGCTTTTCTGCCGCAATATGCTATTTTGCCGACCGCCCTGCCCGACATTTATCCGCGTCTGGAAGAAAGTATGGAAAGTTTCTATGCCTTGTTGGACTATCGGATGAGCCAAGCGGAGATTGCCTATACCCTGTATCAGAAACTTTGCCAAGAGGTCGTATATGGAGAACGCAACGAAGATTTCCCTAATCTGGCATACGCTTCTTTCTCGGCATTGGGCGTTTTTCTGACGCACAAGGCGGTCTGCCAAGGCTATAGCCTGTCGTATTCTTTGTTGATGAACGGACTGGGTATCCCGACCGATTATGTGACGGGAGCCATTGCCGGAACTTCCGGGCATGCGTGGAACCGCATTTATCTGGACGGGAACTGGTATCATGCCGACGCGACTTTTGATGACGCCAGCACCTATAGGATGCCGGGAATGGGAAGCATCAACAAATATTTCCTTTGCTCGGATGACTTGTTCTATGGTGCGTTTGCCCATCCGAAGCCACATTTGAACTTGCAGGAGCGTATTTATGCGCCCTCCGGGCATAAGTTTGATTCGGAGAAGTGTGTGGTCCGCCGATACAATGCCAAGGGAGAAGTCATTAAGACCGAGGCCCGCTATGTCGACGGATATTGGTATTACCAGACGGCCCGTGATGGGAAGAAACAAATCCTGAAAAGCGATTTCAGCGGGCAGCAGGCACAGGTTATCCGGCAGTTGCAAATACCCTCGGTTATCGAAGATGTGGACCGGATGCAATATACCCGCGACCGGATTTATTTTATTGACTATCTCAATGACAACTATTTTATCTGTTCGATGGATTATGACGGAAACGGTTTCCGGCAGGAGAAAAAGATTTCGTACATTGACGCGGTAAACCCCAAACTGAAATTGTCGCGTGACGACAGTGCGCCGGTTCCTCCGGTGTGCAAAGGAGTTATCGCTTTGAAGGCAGAAACCATGCTGGCCCGGTTGAGGCTGCTGTATTGCCATGGCAACGACGATTATTTCGAATTGTCGCAACCTCAGGCCAAGGAGCTGGAGGCATTGGTGAAGAAAGCGGATGAGCTGCTCGAAAAACCGATGGATGAGGCACAGGCCGATGGGTTGGCCAAGGAGATGCGGGAAAAACGCAAGGCATACAGTGTGCCGTGCTCGGTGAGGCCTTGAGACATTTTGATACTACAGTACTCTCATGAGTAGAGATTTTGAAGGGAGGACTGTAGAAAGAGGCTGTCTCAAAATAGAAAATAGAGATAGGGTTACTTACAATCTATAAGCTACAACATAAAAATCTCCTGCTTTTAGTCCTATAATTGCAATAAACAAGGGCTAAAGCAGGAGATTTTTTACTTCTAGGTTTTAATCTATAAGATTTTTACTTTTGCAATTCTATTTTGAGACAGCCTCTTTTTTCCTTCGCATCGTTATCGATAATTAAGCATTTTCACGTTTCATGAGGTGCTTGATGCGTCGGATGCGGGGCAAACGTCCCACTACATTCTGATTTAAGAACTTTTCGAAGAGAATGAGGGCTAGAAACAAGACACCGACGATGCAGACCCAGCCATACATCTCTTTCAGGCTGACCAGCGTGGCCTGTTTCATGGCTTCCCCGTAGATGCTGTGGAAAGTCTGTGCATTGAGGGCCGTGTTTACCTCGTCCAGTTCGATGGAGAGGGTCTGGAAGTTTTCCGGTAAGATGTACTGCCATATCCGGCTATAGATGGCACCTCCCAGTACGGAACCGAAGCCGGTACGGATGAAACCCAGAATGGACAGCACTTGGAAGAAATGCTGGAAGGGGACGATACCGGTGACGTACACCGTGAGCGAGATGTACAGAATGATGTAACCGGCTCCGCGCAGCAGGGTAGGGACATAGAGCCATTCGATGTTCATGTTCGGGTCGATGAGAAAATACATGAAGCACTGATAGCCCACAATCAAGGCAAATCCTAAAAAGACGGGCACTTTGTATCCTCCGTGCAGGCGGACGTGCCACTGGTAGGCAAAGATGCATCCCAACACCGTACCTCCCAGGTTCCACCAGTTCAGCGAGACGTCGTTCAACACGTCGTATTGCAGGATGCCGTGTGTGAAGATGTTTTGCAGGACGGTTGGAGCGGCCAGAAAGAAGCAGAGCATCAGGAACAGGAAGAGTAGGGACGTGAGGTTGCGATATTTGAAGGCTTCCAGGGCGATGTACGGATGCCGGCGGACAATCATCCGGTGGATGCTGAGGGCCAGCGAGAGAATGGCAATCAGGGTACCGAGGAGGATTTGCAGGGAATCGAACCAGTCGTAGAACTTGCCATATTCGAACACGAAGATGACAGACAGCAGGAAGATGGACCACAAGGCGCCTCCCAGCCAGTCGATGCCGAACAGGGGCAACGGTTTCATGAACCGGAAGTGGCGGGTAAGGGCCGCCGTGAGTCCCCACAGTACGAACAGTAGTCCCATGATGAACCAGTGCATGGAGTGCCAGTTGCTCCAGTAGCCCAGGTAGACGGTGAGCAGGCCCGAAAGCTGGATGCTTCCCAGTACAATCATATACACCACGGGGAAGAATACGGCGAAGTTACGGGTCGGTGTCAGACTCAGCTGTACGTTCGACAGGGCTTCGAAGGTGCCCCACATGCGCAACATGCCCGCAAAGAAGCAGACAATGACCAGCACCGGGAGGCTTTCGGTATGCATCGTAATCAGGTTGCACACAATCAGAGCCGGACACACGAACAGCAGGATGCTGCGGGTGGTGAACCGGAATTTCAGGCGGAACAGGATGGGGAAGATAATCGTCATGCCCACGAAGGAGGCATAGCCGGCCATCATCACATCCTCCTGCATCAGAGCCAGTGAGCCGACCATCTGCGACACGGACGACAGGTAGATGCCACCGCTGAACTGGAAGGCCACGGCGAAGAAGAGACAAAGAAACACCCGTATCTTGTCCGGCACGAAGTCGCGGAACATCATGACACGGGTAGGCATATTCGGTCCGGCCATATCAGTATCTCACTTTACATTCCACATTCATTCCGGCACGGAGGCGCGCCAGGTCTTCCGGCTTGTTGTCGGCTGTAAATTCAATGCGTACGGGGATGCGCTGTTCCACCTTGACAAAGTTGCCGGCGGAATTGTCCTGCGGCATCAGGGACAGGGAAGAACCAGTGGCATCCGAGATGGAAGAAACCACCCCTGTGAATTTCACGTCCGGTACGGCATCCACCTGAATGTCTACTTTCTGTCCGTTCTGCATGACGGAGGTCTGCGTTTCCTTGTAGTTGGCAATGACCCACTTCTCTGTTTCGTCAATCAGGGTCACCATGGTCTGTCCCGGTTGTACCAGCTGTCCTTCGTGGATGTTCTTGCGGCCGGTCATTCCGTCGGCAGTGGCCACGATGACGGTGTACGACAAGTTCAGCTTGGCCAGGTTCAGTTCGGCAGCCGCTACTTTGATGGCTGCGTCGTTCTGCTCCAGGCGTTGGGTCTGTTCATGTTTCACCAGGGAGGTGGATTGCTTCTGTCGGGTCATCTGCTCGTAGCGTGCCTTGGCCGCTTCGTATTCCGTCTTTACCCGGTCGTACTGCTGGACGGTGACGGCATGTTTCTTTATCATCTCCGTGTATCGTTTGTAGTCGGCTTCCGCATTTTTCAGGCGGACGGCTGCTTCCTGGATGCCGGCATCAGTCACTAAGATGTTGCTTTGTGTGGTACTGATGGTGGTGTGCATGGCATCCTTTCCTACCAATGCATTCTGGTAGTTGGCTTCAGCCTGTGCCAGACGCAGCAGGTATTCCGAGTCCTCAATTACCAGCAGGGTGTCTCCCTTGCGGACTTTCTGGTATTCTTCGAAATAGATTTTCTTGATGAATCCCGGCACGCGGGTGTTGATGGGAGTGATGTGTTGTTTCACCTGTGCATTGTCGGTGTATTCCACGTTGCCCAGGTGGACGAAATGACTGCACACCCACACAATTCCTGCGAGGATGATGACAGTAAGAATGATATTCGAAATCTGTTTGTTTCTTTTTATGTTAGCCATGATGTATAAGCGTTTGAAAATGAATGTTCTTTTTATAAAAGGAATTGATTTACAAGGTACCGATGGTCTTCTTCAGCATGAAATATTGGTAGAGGATACCTATCTGTGCGTTGGCCAGTTCCAGTTCGCTGCTCAGTTGGATGTTGCTGGCATCCAGCATGTCGGTCACCAGTGACAGCCCGTTGAGATAGCGGCTGTGAATCACTTCGTAGTTTTCGTGGGCCAGCTGCACGTTCTTTTCTTTGGTATCCAGTCGGGTATAAGCTTCTTCCAGATTGATATACGCCGCGTTGATGCCGTTCGACAGTTGTTCGTCGGCCAACCGTTTGTTTTCCTGTGCCTTCAGTGTGGCCAGTTTGGCCTGTTTCACCTTCTTGTTGTTCTTGAACAACGCATCAAACTTGTAGGTGACATTCACCCCCACATACCAGTAGTTGAAGTTCTTGTTGATGGGTGGCACTTCAATCAGAATCGGGCCGTCGAAGTTATTGGCCGCAATCAGTCCGATGGTCGGACGTCGGCCAGCCCGTGCCATTTCCTGCTGTTTTTCACTCATGCGGACTCCCAAATCGGCCAGTCGCATTATCGGAGCCTGGGAGCGTGCGTCCTGCCAGTGCAGTTCGCTCTGTTTGTCGATGCCGGCAGACAGCAAGGTGGTGCCCGGCAGAATTTCCGTTTGGATATCCAGCCCGATGGTAGTGACCATCTGACGGTTGAGAATCCGAATCCGGTTGTTCACGTTGGTCAGTCCCAGTTCCAGGTTTTTCAACTGGAGTTCGTAGCGGGTGATGTCACTCTGAAGTGCCGCCCCCTGTTCGAAAGCCGAACGGATTTCTTCAATCAGCAGCCGGGTCTGTTCGATGTTTTTCTCATATACCCTCCGCTGGTTGTGGAGCTGGAACAAGTCGAGGTAATGTCCCACCAGCATGAAGCGCACATTCTGCCGGTCGTTGTCGAGTTCCGTTTCGGCCATCTCCTTTTGCAGTTCGCTCATCTCGATGCCTGTAGAAACTGCGCCACCTGTATAGACGGCTTGTGTGGCCTTGAACGCAAAATTGTTGCCAAAGTGCGGCATGTCGGCCTTCATGCCGTTGGAAAAATCCCGGTCACTCATCCAGCCGTCGCCGATGTAGCTGAACGAGAGTCCGGCTTCAATGGAAGGCAAGCGGTCGTTCTTGGCTACTTTGATGGCTTGTACTGCCTCGTCGACGGCCAGGTTGTGTACTTTCAGGCTTTTGCTGTGCGCGTCGGCCAGGCGGAAGAGTTCTTCTACTCCCAGCACGCGCGGTTGGGCCGACGCAGACCAGAAGCCGATGCAGCCCAGTAACCCTGTCATGAAAAGTTTGTGAATCATAAATACGTGGTTGTCTTAATTATCGGTGCAAAGGTCACGTTTTTGCGGGGAAAAGATGATGTTTCAAATTCGACAGAATTTGTTTGAATTGAAACTTTCTGGAAAATTTTTGGGTGGGAAGGTGATTCTTTCCTATCTTTGGGAAGGTAGAAAAACAGGCTTATGGAGCGTTATCAGATTATTAACATACAGGAAATAGTCCGGGAGAAACCGGGAGTGGCTTATCAGGGAGAAATTGGGGTATTTGTTCCAAGTGATACTTCTGCTATTTATTTGGCCGAAGGACTTCCGGTGTATGTGAATGCTTTTTCGTATTTGCTGGCTTTGCAGGGAAAGGCCCGTCTGGTGATTGATGAAACGGAATATGAGATTCTTCCCGGTTGCCTGTGTCTGCTTTCACCCTTGCATCTGACTTGTTTTTCGGAGGTGTCGAACGATTTCCGGTGTATGTTTCTGTGTCTTCACAAGGATTTTGTGGATAGAATCGGGGTGTTCAACCTAAAGCAGCGCATTGCCAAGGGAATGCACATGCATCGTAATCCGTCTGTCCAGATGAGTGCGGCTGATACGGTGGTGTTGAAGGAGAGTATTGAAAATATCAGAAACCAGATTTTAAGACAGGACCATTTGTACCATCTGGAACTGATGCAGAATGCCCTCATCCGGTTTTACTTGGAACTGGATAACATTCTGGACCGGAACATACAGCCGGAGGGTAGTGGGATGACAGTCACCCGGAACCGCATGAAGTTGCAGGAGTTCATCACCCTGCTGATGAATCATTTTAAGGAAGAGCATCAGGTGGCTTTCTATGCAAAGGCCATGCACATTACGCCTCAATACCTGACAGCCATAGTCAAGGCACAGACTGGAAAGACGGTGAACGCATTTGTTTATGAACTGATTTACAGTGAGGCACGCAATCTGTTGGTCTCGACCGATTTGAGTATCCAGCAGATTACGGCACGGCTGAACTTTGCCGACCAGGCTTCGTTCAGTAAGTTCTTCAAGCGGCATGCAGGGGTCTCTCCTCAGATTTTCAGGGAAACTTTCTTGAAGGATTGATAACGATAGAGGAGGTCTAGTGGGAGAGTACGGAATAGGCGAGCAAAAAGAATAGGATGTGTTTTTTCAGGAACTTAGTTGCCAGATATAAATTTCTGGCAGCTCCTTTTTCGGAGATGTGCATTTCTTCTGCAATCTCCTTTACTTTCAATCCTCTTTTTTTACTTAAAATAAAAGCTGTGCGTTGTCGCTCAGGCAGCATTTGAATTAATTTTTCAATATATTTCTTTAAATCGTCCGCTTCGATGTCTTTTTCAGTTTCGTTTGAGGCTTCTTCTGCAAGCCGTAATGTTTCTGCCAGTTTCTCTTCATTGATAGATTTTCGGATATGGTTGAATATCAGATTTCGGGTGATGATAAAGAGTAAGCCGTCCAAATCTTTTTCTTCATCTAATAAGTTTCGTTTTTCCCAAAGTTTGATGAATACTTGTTGAGTGATTTCTTCTTTTTCGTAATTATCCGTGAGGTATAGGCTTGTAAAACGATATACGATATTCCAATATTGTTCAAAAATAGTTTTAAAAGCTTTGGAATTTCCTTGTTTAATTTGACGGATAATATCAATCATATCTTGAAATGGGAAAGATTATTAGCGTTCTTTAGCAATTATGTTTGTGCAAATGTAAATAAATAATCTTATTATTGAAAAACCTTTGGAATAAAATGAATTTAAATGTGAAAAAAGGCTATAAAGAGACATAACTTTGTAGTAGTTTCTAACTATAGTGTGTATTTATAATGAATAAAATTGTTTGAAGTACATGAATCGGAAAAATCATAAAACGGAAGATTTAGGAAATTGGAAACCTTTTGTTGAACTGCTCCAAAAAGAATGGGATAGAGTGAAAAGTGAACCTGCAGAGGCTAATTCAATGCTTGGCAAAGAAATATGGAAAGGGATAGATCGAAAATTGTTTTTCCCTCGTCGTTATATTTTACGAACTTTGTGGACTGCTGCAGCCGTATTTATAGGAGTGATGTGTTATTGGGGGTATTTTAAAGTGGAAAACCATGTAGCAGAGAAGGTGGCTTATATGGAACATACTTATGCGGAAGGAAGAATGTATGTATTGCCTGATAGTTCTGTAGTTTGGTTAGAGCCTGGGAGCAAAATACAAATTTCTTCAGATTTCTTAAAGAAGCGTGAGTTATGGTTGACGGGAAGTTCTGTTTTTGAAGTAAAGAAAAGGAATCATTCAGAGTTTAAAGTCTATATACATACAGCTTGTATAGAGGTCAAGGGTACTGTCTTTTCAGTGAATCAACTTCCTTCTGATGTTTCTGTCGTTACATTGTATGAGGGTGCGATTGATTTTGTCGGTAAGAACCAGGCCTCAGTTAGTTTGGTTCCTTCTCAACGTCTGATATATGATATAGACAAGGGAATGACTCAGGTTGAAAATTTTTCGGAGAATATACAATGGCAGGATGGACATTATAGCTTCACGGATATTCAGATTGCCAGTTTGGTGGATTTTATTCGAAAGAAATATCGTGTAGAAGTGCAATTGGATAAAGAGATAAATCGTGGGTTATTGTTAACGGGAACTATACGGTATGATGAAAGCTTGGAGTCTGTGATGGAGAAAATTTGTTTTTCTTCACATTTGAATTATCAAAAGCAAGGTTCGTGCTATAAGTTGACTAAATAGATTAGTATCAGATTTACAGGTATGTATGCACTGCAGAAATTGGAATAGAATGTTTCTGCAGTGCTTTTTATTTATAGAAGTGAATTGTTTTAAAAAAAATCTTATTGTAGATGTAGTCTTTTTTCATTGATAAGTGTATTTATTACAAAACCTGATTCCTGAAATAAAGGTTAACTATAAATTAAACACATGAAAAATGAAAAAAGGAAATTTGTTTTGTAGGAGCTTAATTTTTTCGCTCTTGTTGTATCCTTCGTCGGATGCTTGGTCTGTACCTTTTACTGGACAGATCCCTTTGAAGGGGAATTCTATGTCATTATTGCAAGTCGTGAAGGAAATAGAAGAAACGAGTGGTTATTCATTCTTTTATAATTCCAGTGACCTGGAGGGAACTGTTGCTAAAGATTATAATCTGAATGGGGATATTGAGGAGGTGCTTTCTGCAGTTTTTAATGGCAGTGGGATTGTGTATAAGGTAAATGGGAAAGAAGTCATTTTGAGTAAGGCTGTGACAAGGTCGACCCAACAGCAACGTACAATTTCAGGAGTAGTTACAGATGCGACTGACGGATCGACCATCATTGGAGCCAATGTAGTGGTTAAGGGAACGCCCAACGGGGTAATCACAGATTTGGATGGAAATTTTTCTCTGTCTTTCTCAGGAAAAAGCTGTACATTGGAAGTTAGCTATGTAGGGTATAAGAAACAGGAAATTTACATTACAGATCAGGGGCTAGTAAATGTAAAGTTGGTACCGGATAATGAGATGTTGGCTGAGGTAGTTGTGGTAGGACAAGGTACCCAGAAAAAAGTGTCGGTGACAGGTTCTATTGCTACGGTGAAAGGTTCGACTTTGAAAGTACCGTCTTCTTCACTGACCAGTTCGCTGGCGGGTAAACTGGCGGGTATCATGTCAATGACCAACAGTGGGGAGCCAGGGTCTTCTTCAGAGTTTTATATTCGTGGTATCAATACGTTTGGAGGGCGTTCCACACCGTTGATTTTGCTGGATGGAGTGGAAATTTCTTCTGCGGACCTGAATCGTATTCCGGCAGAGTCTATTGAGAGTTTTTCTTTATTGAAAGATGCCTCTGCTACGGCCATCTATGGTAACAGAGGAGCTAATGGAGTGATGCTTGTGACGACAAAGAGCGGAGTAGAAAACTCAAAGGCAAAAATCAATGTTTCTTTGGAAGCCTCTTATTTTCGTCCGATGAACGTGGTGGAATTTGCCGACGGACCGACTTTCATGCGTATGTATAATGAAGCGGCACAAGCCAGAAGCCTTACCCCCATCACCAATCCTAAATATACGGAAGAGCAGATTCAGAACACCGAAAAAGGGCTGAATCCTTATGTATATCCTAATGTGGACTGGTATGATTTGATTTTTAAGGAAGGTAACTATAATCAACGTGCCAATATCAATCTTCAAGGAGGTGGTTCTCGGGTTACGTATTATATGAGTTTGCAGGCGAATCATGATACTGGGCTGTTAGATGCGCCCAAAAATTATTTTTATAATACCAATATCAATAACTGGGAGTATAATTTTCAGAATAATATTTCTTACAAAGTCACAAACACCACGACTATTAATCTTCGTATGATGGCCCAGATTGGGAATAGGCAAGGTCCTAATTATAGTGTGGCGGAGATGTACAAAACGGTAATGCAATCCAATCCGGTAGCTTTTCCGGCTTATTTCCCCAGTCAGGAGGGGGATGACGGTTTCATTCGTTTCGGTAATGCGGAGGTAAAGCCAAATGTGTTAGGAAAGAATCCTTATGCAGAAATGTTGGGATCGTTCAAGGAGACAAATTACAATACCTTGAATACTTCTATCAGTCTGACACAGAAGTTGGACTTTATTACGAAAGGGTTGAGCTTGAATGTGTTAGTAAACTTCAAGAACTGGTCAGAGTCTTCTTACAACCGTTCTATCAAACCTTATTACTATAAGGTTAAGGATGGCAGTTATTTGCCGGATACGGATGAATATGAATTGCAGTTGTTGCAGACGGGTGACCAGTATTTAAGTCAGTCAGGTATAGGTCGTGATACTGACCAGACTTTCTATTTTGATGCTCGTTTGGACTGGAAACGCAGCTTTGGCGACCATAACCTGTCGGCCATGTTGATGTATATGATGCGTGAGTACAGACACGATGTGCTTCCTAATCGCAACCAAGGGTATTCAGGCCGTTTGACTTATGACTTTGCTAATAAGTATTTGTTTGAGTTTAATTTCGGTTACAATGGATCGGAGCGTCTGGCCAAGGGCGAACGGTTTGAGTTCTTCCCGGCTGCTTCTTTGGGTTGGGTAATCAGTTCCGAAAAATTCTGGGAACCGATTAGCAAATACATTAGTCATTTGAAAGTAAGAACTTCTTACGGTCTAGTAGGTAGTGATGAATTTAATGGCAGTGCGCCTCATTTCTTGTATCAGAACAACATCAGTATCGGAAGCGGGCATGATTTCTGGACGGGACTTCCTACCAGTGAAATCAACAGAAGAGGTCCGGCTTTTTATGTACTGGCTGTGCAGAATGCGGGATGGGAGCATGTCAAGAAATTTGATATTGGTTTTGATATGTCACTGTTGAACCAGTTGAATATTACTTTTGATTATTTCCATGATAATCGAACCAGAATCTTGATGTCACGTGCTTCCTGGCCTTATATGCTGGGATATTGGGGTTCGTTGCCTTGGAGTAACATTGGAGAAGTGGTGAACAAGGGTTATGAGTTGAGCGTAAGCTGGTCAAAGCAGTTTGGAAAAGACTGGTCTGTGGATTTGCGCGGTAACTTTACTTATAACCAGAACGAATATAAATATGTGGATGAACCCAATTATCCATATATCTGGCAGACCAAGACGGGGAAGCCTCTGAACACGCTTACAGGTTATGTGGCTGAAGGATTGTTCACCAGTCAGGAAGAAATAGACCACTGGCCCGATCAGTCTCAGTTGGGGTCCAATATTATGCCGGGAGATATCAAGTACAGAGATATCAACGGGGATGGAAAAATTACGACGGAGGACCAAGTGATGCTTTCACCTTATAATGGAGTGCCTCGTATACAGTATGGTTTTGGTCTGAACATCTCTTACAAAAAGTTTGACTTTGGAGTATTCTTCAACGGTTCTGCAAAACGCAAAATCATGATAAACAGTGGATATACCCCATTCCTCGCCGGCGGTGGAGATGGCATTACAGTTGAAACATTGGAAAGAAACCTGATGCAATGGATTGCCGATGACCACTGGTCAGAAGAAAATCCGAATCCGAATGCTGCTTATCCGCGTATGGGAACGACAGAGGCCGATGTCTCCAACAACACACAACCGAGTTCATACTGGGTAAGAAATGGAAACTTCTTGCGCTTTAAGACTTTGGAGATTGGCTATCGTTTCCCTTATTGCCGGGTATACTTGAGTGGAGACAATCTGGCTGTATTCAGTCCGTTTAAGTTATGGGATCCGGAATTGAGCTGGAATGCTTATCCTTTGCAGCGTACCTTTAACTTAGGAGTTCAACTTACATTCTAATGAATAATATATAAAACTATGAAATGGATAAATAATATATATCGGGCAGCACGGATGTTGGTGATACCTTGCTGTATGTTGACTGCATGTGATTATCTGGATGTGATTCCTCCTGCACAAGCTGATTTCGAGGATACGATGAAAGACCAGAATGCAGTGGAAAACTTTTTGTTTACCTGTTATGGATATGTACCACGTTGTCAGCCGTATGATTTCAATGCTTTTGAACAGTCGGCGGATGAGACCATTGCTCCAAGAGACTGGAATGATTTCCAGCAGCAGATTGCTTGGGGGACAGTCTCTGCTTCTACCTATATGACTTGGGGAAATGGTAAGAACTTTGATGATTTCGGATTCTGGGTACCAGGGTATAACTGGATAGGATATGTACATCATTTCCTGAGTCTCATAGACGAACTGCAACCTGTGGGCGTGACGGAGGAAGATAAAGCTGAATATAAGGCGGAATGTTGGTTCCTCGAAGCTTATTATCATTTCCGGATTCTTCAGGCCATGGGTCCCTGCCCGCTTATTATGGAAAAGGTGGATCCGAATATCACGAATAGTGAGATTCCGGGACGGTCACATTTTGACTATTGTATAGACTATATTGTCAAGAAACTGGATGATGCGGCGGCTATTTTGCCGGCAACCAGAGAAACCGATGACTTGGGAAGAGCGACTTCTACCATCTGTAAGGCTTTGAAGGCCCGGGTTCTGCTTTGTGCAGCTTCTCCTTTGTGGAATGGTTCGTTTCCTTATCCGAACTGGAAGAATGTGAATTATGAGACTCCTGGATATGGACTGGACTTGGTCAGTACGACTTACGACCGTAACAAGTGGGAACGGGCATTGACAGCTTCTCAGGAGGCTTTGTCAGCCGCACAAGCTACCGGATATGAATTGTTTAGCATTGAGGCTGCCGACCAGATAGCTCAAAATGATGGATTGGGCTTGCCGTATATTCCGGGAAGAGAAGTGGATAATGAAGATAATAATTTGTTTAAGAGAAGAGTGCGCATGTTCCAGTATCTGGTAACTGCCAATGAAGGACAGGGAAACAAAGAACTGATATGGGCTAACCGTATAGACTCGGACGTAAATAATGGAGGTGAAGCTACAGACAGTCGTTTGCCGAGTAAGGTGGTAAAGAAAAGTGATGGACAGTATGCTGGCGGATGGTCTGGAATGGCTCCTACGTTATATGCAGTACAGCATTTTTACACAGAAAACGGGAAACTGCCTAGTCAGGACCCCAATTTCTATCCGGAAGCAGACTGGTATAAACGTTTTAACGACAGTGCTGAAAGTCCAGAGTTGACAACGGACCGTTTGGATGGAGAGGATGTGAAAAATGATATCATTAAATTGAATGCCAAACGTGAGGCTCGTTTTTATGCTTGGATTGCATTTGACGGATGTGAATATGCCAAGAAGATTAATGATGGACAGCCTCTTTGGATTAATTTCAAGAATACAAATACTAATGGATGGAGCCAGAGCAATACCCGAAACTGTGCGGGAACAGGTTATTTGTCTAAGAAATTTATCGATCCTAATATTCGTTTTGGAGCAAATGGTACAAGAACTCATCGGGCTGCGCGTCGTCCGTACATCCGTATGGCTGAATTGTATTTGAACCTAGCTGAATGTTATGCTGCATTGGACCAGACTTCAGAGGCTTTGTCTAATTTGAATGAGATTAGAAGAAGAGCCGGTGTGAAAGAATTGTCGGATGCGGACCTGACAGGAGGTATGCCCTTGATGGACTGGGTACGTAATGAACGGTTCGTAGAGTTGTATGAGGAAGGTTTCCGTTACTATGATGTACGTCGCTGGATGATTGCTCCTGAAATGTTGAAAGCGGGAGTTAGATATGGTTTGAATGGCTTGAAAGAGAACCCAAGTTTTGAGGAATTCAACCAGCCTACATTGATTGATCAACCTTTTAAATGGGATAATCGGCTTTATTTGATGCCGGTATGGTCTAGACAAGGCATGGATGAACTGTATAGTAATCCTCAACTGGTACAGGCTCCTGGTTATTAATCTTTTAAGAAGTGAATCTAATGAAAAAGAATATAATTTATTGGGTCGGATGTGTAATGTTACTGACGGCCTGCAACAATTCCAAATACGATTTGGACAATCTTGTGCCACAAGAGTATCATAAGATATTGTATGTAAACAATGGGGGAAGACAAGATATGACCTTGTATGATACAGGTGAAGATTATGTGTATACGATGTCTATAATTAAGGCTGGAAGTAATCCTGCCGAGACAGCCAATGTGGAGATTAATGTAATGTCTCAGGAAGAGGTGGATAAGAATTATAGTGAGCCGGAAGCAGTGGAATACAAAGTCCTTTCCGAAGAAAGTTTTTCATTGGACGCTTCCAGTCTGTTCTTTACAGCAGAAGACCATTCCAAGTCGGTAAATATTTCGGTGAACTCCACGAAAGTGAAGGAGTTGATAGAAAGTGATCCTGCGGCCAAATGGGTATTGCCCTTGAAAGTGACTAGTCCGACAGATTCTATCAACTCTACCATGAATGAATTGTTTCTTCAAATTACAGGAGTGGTGATGCCCAAAGTGGAATTCCCTGTGCTGAATGAGGATGTGAAGGAATTTCAGTTTGATGAGGTTTCTATGATTACAGAAGAGTTTGAGATAGGTCTTAATACGGAGAATAAATGGGATATTTCATGTCAGCTTGCCAAAGAAAGCGAGAGTTATGTGGAGGCTTATAATGAGAAAAATGGAACTGTCTTCCAGATGATGCCGGAAGGAAGTTATTCTTTCCCGGAATCAGTTTCATTGCCAGCAGGTACTACAACGACAAAACTGACTGTGACGATTGATGGTACGAAATTTACGACACCGGGAGACTATATGCTGCCTGTGAAGATTAGCACAGTTTCATTGTTTGAAATCTCTGAAGGAAACGACGTATATCCTATAAAGATACGTATTATGGCAGATGAATTGGATCGTACGGGATGGACTGCTACTGCTGACTCTGAAGAAACTTCAGGTGAAGGGTCCAATGGATTGGCTATTCGGGTATTAGATGGTGATTTGGGAACGTATTGGCACTCCATTTGGAATAGTGGAAACGGACATATGGGATTGCCTTATGAAATTGTGCTGGATACAAAACAGAATCATATATTTACGCAATTCGGTATGGTTCAGCGAGGAGGTGGCTTTACGGATACGCGTTCTGGTGAGTTTTATATTAGTTCCAATGGAACAGATTGGGGAGAGCCGGTAGGAAGCTTCGTCATGGCACAGAATACAGAAAGACAGATTTTTGGTATCTTGCCTAAAGAAGGGCGGTATGTGAAAATCAGAATTGTTAGTAGTTATCGTGATACGAACTGCTCATTATCTGAGATTTATGCTTATGGAGAATAGATAAGATTGGGAAGTCAGATGAATAGTCTGGCTTCCTGGTGTGAATAATTCGCTAACATCTAAATTATGAGAAAATATACTTTTCTTTTTTTGTGCTTATTTGTTTTTCAGGCATTTGCCCAACAGGCGGCAGTGACGGGGCCGGATGCACGATTAAAACTCGATTTTCAGTTGCAGG
>ERZ827496.125-NODE-125-length-108772-cov-5.779648_pt1 | contig 108772 bp, 104 predicted proteins | sample MGYA00519769_ERZ827496 | MGnify/ENA primary metagenome ERZ827496 (study PRJEB31778, sample SAMEA3449327) | human gut metagenome | biome: human gut; feature: human-associated habitat; material: faeces | place: United Kingdom | collected 2010/2012 ...
GCCGGGGACGCCTGGCGCGGTTCGGCCGTGGCCTTCGCGGGTTTGGGGACGGCGCGCAGGCGGCGCATCAGCTCGCCCAGGGCCTGGGCGATGCGCTTGCGCCCGGCGGCGAGAACTTCGGAGACCTTGAGGCCGTGGAGCGAGGAGATCGTCTTGGCGGCCTGCTCGCGTGAGAGCTCCCCGATGTAGTCCGAGATGCGCGATTGCGCATCGAAATCGGCGGGCACGGGGCTCCCGAGCTCGGCAAGGGCGCGCTTCGCGAGCAGGTCGACGCACTCGCGCCGGAAGTCGGCGCTGCTCTTGTAGATGGAGGCGTTGGCGGCCGCGAAGGCGTCGAACGCGGAGTTGAAGGTGTTCTTCTGGTCGGGCGATGCCGTCATGCCCATCGATGCCGTCAGGGCGTCGATGGTGCCCTCGAACTCGGCGTCCAGCGCGCGGCGGTATTCCTCGAGCCCGCCGCGGGCGGACTTGGCGGCGAGGTTGCCCCTCACCGTCTCGACCGCGCGCTCGCGGGCGGCGCCGACCGCCGCCATGAGCTCCGCGTCGTTTTCCATAGCAGCTGCCACGAGTCGATACGCCTCCTCGATATCGATGCCGTCACCGAGCCCGGATCCGATTGCTCCGATATCGAGCGTGACCGAGCGTTGTCCCGACGCTGCGGGGGGTGCGTCCGCCATGAGTCGACCCTGCCTTTCCAGAGGTTCAGATGGGCCTAGTAGCCCTGCTTGTAGGTGCTGCCGTAGGCGTCCTGGCCATAGGGGCCGTACTGCCCGCGGATGTCGCCATGGGTCTCGGGTCGGGCATATCCCGCTCCCTCTCCCTGGTAGGCGTCCTGGTAATCGTCCTGTCGGTACGTCTCGGGCTGGACCGGGGCCGACGTCGCCTCGTCCGGGCGGGCGGGGTGATCGGTATCAGGGCGCGCGATGATGCCGGTTGCGTCCGCGTCGAGGCCCTGCGCCGCATCGACCGCGTCCTCGAACTCGGCATCGGTCTCGTCGGTGTATACCGGGCGGAGCGCGTCGTCGAAGTGGTCGACGGTTTTGTGCTCGAAGGCCGCCTGGGTCACGGCGAACTCGACGGCTGCCTCGGGGACGCTGGGCGTCGAGGTCGCGGCCTTGACGTTCTCGATCGCGATGCAGGCGTCGTTCAGGTGGATGAAGCTGTCGGGGGTCGTGACGTTGTCGTTGATGAACTTGTCGGCGAACTCGACGGACGCGTCCGTGTCGAGCTTGAACCCGCGGACGCTGTTCATGGCCTGCTGGTAGGCCATCTTCGAGATTCCCTCGGCCACGTAGAGCTGGCAGGGGACGGGCATGTCGGCGGCGTAGCCGTCGAACTCGAGGCAGGCGTTTCGCGCCAGGAACTCGCAGAAGCCGTCGACGATCTGGGGTGCGGCGCCGTAGAGGTCGCAGATGTTGGCCGCGAAGGCGTCGACCGCGGACTTGAAGGTGTTGTTGCCGTCCTTGGAGAAGCCGAAGCGGCACGCGGCGTCCTTGCAAGCCTCGCCGAACACCGGGATGAAGGAGTCCTTGAAGCTCTTGATGCGCTCGGCCCAGACGGTGAGCACGGCTTCGCCGAACGCCGCCTCCTGCGCCTCGGCGAATGCCGCGGCGAGCTCTTCGTTGCCCTCGAGCTCGGCATCCATGACGGCGTAGAGCCTGGGGAGGTCGGAGGGGTTGATCTTGCAGTTGACCTTCTTGGAGCGGACGCGCTCGACCAGGGCGTCGTAGCCGTCGAGCTCGAAGGTGACGTCCGCGCCGTCGAATTTCATATTTCCCATTGAGAGGCCCTTTCGGTGAGAAGCGGTGAGGGGTATTCGACCACGGTATGGCCGCGGGCCGAAGTTTGTAACCCTTTTTCCCAATCGGGAAGCGTTTCATACCGATATGCGGGCACGATGCTCGATTTTTGGGAATTACAGATGGAGCCCCGTCCGCTTCGCCGCCTCTGTCGCGCCCACGGCGCCCATGTCGGGCACGGTGAACCCGCGCGCGCTGCCGATCTCATGGGCGTGCCTGGTCAGCATCATGGCGCGCAGGTCGATCGCTTCCCTGATTTTGTCGATTCTGCCGCGCTCGTTGGCGATGAACGGGTTGCCGAGGAGGATGTCGCAGGCCTCCTCCGAGAAGCCCTTGAGCCCGGACGGGTCGAACCAGGACAGGTTGCGGCAATATCTGCCGAGCTGTTCGTCGATCTTGCGGGCGAAGGGACGCATCATGCCGGCCCGCGGGGTCGTGTAGCCGTCGAAGGGCTGGGAGAGCTCGCGGTCGCACCAGAGGGCTTCGCCGGTGTCGAACACCGGCGCCGCGCGGAGCCATTCCCTGCTCTCGCTGTCGATGAGCACGCCGAAGTTGTTCCAGTGCCTATCGAAGTTCGCCATGAGGTAGTCGATGACGAGCATCTTCTCCACGTCCTCGCGCACGTCGAGCCCGTGGGCGGCGCAGGCGGACACGTAGAAATCGTGCAGCCCGAGGTCCGAGGGGCGTTTCGACGAGCAGAGCAGCGCCCAGGCCGGCACGAACTCGGTGACCTGGTCGGTCATGGGTTTGCAGCGGGAGGTCCACTTCATGAAGCCGCCGTCCTCGAGCTCGTAGGCGACATAGTCGCCCTCGTCGAGCAGCCGCGAGCACAGGACGCTGGCGATCTTCTCGTTGAACGGTTCCTGGAACCTGCCGGAGGATCGCCCGGACTTGACCAGCATCCGCTGCCCGCCCTCGATCGTCCAACGTTTCGGCAGGTTGCCGTTCAGGGCCGCATCGGGCGATGAGGCGAGGAGGTCGGCGTTGCCCCTGATCTTCTCGATGAGGGAGGGGACCGACGAGGCGTCGTGCGGAAGAAGCAGCTCGCCGAGCTCTTCGCTGAAATCGTTCTCGAAGCAGTTGACGTCGCGCCATGTGGATGCGGATCCGGCGGGGCGGATCCAATATTGGTCGGACAGCGATGCGCCGAAACCAGAGGCCATGAGGGAGGCGGCCGACGGGTAGCCGACGGCGCGAAGGCGGTCCGCGGCATCGGGGCGGAAATCGGGGATGCCCCTGTTCTTGAACCAGCTCGAGAGCCTGTCGCGCGTGATGTTGCCCGATGGGTCGGTCGCCATAAGGGGGGCATGCGCCGCATCGAGGACGTGGGTCTTGCCGGTCACGGCCTGGCGGTCATGGTTCCAGGTGAACTCGGCGACCTCGTGGTCGCTGCACATGAGGGTGAGCCGCGAGAGCTCGGGTTGCCTGCTGTCCATCATCTGGCTCCGATCGTTGCTTAATTGACTATGGCGTTGCCGTCATTTTATCGCACGGCGGGCGCCGGCGCGCGAACCGTTACGAAGACCCGTCTACTCCCAGTGCCCGGCCACATCCACGACCCAGTGCCTACCGGTCGCCTGCTGCTCGTAATGTCCCTGGTCCTCGCTTGTGGTATATGAGTCGTCGGTGTAGCCATCATGGTTCTGACCTTGAGCATACATCGCGTCGCTATGGGCATAGAATCCGTTCTTCGAGTCGAAGGTCGCGCCGCAGGCGTTGCAGATGAAGCGGCCGTGGCGCACGTACACGACGTTCGGGACCCAGACCTGGCCGTAGTCGGTCTCCCAGTGCCCCTGCTCGGGGACCCACTTCTTTTGGGATTGCGCGGAGCCGGATGCCGACGAGCTCGAGGACGAGCCGCCGGACGCCTGCGTCGCCGCGTTGCCCTTCGAGTCGTTCTTCTTGGTATCGGACTTGGTGTCCGCCTTGGCGCCGGAATCGTCGGCCTTCGCGCTGCCGTCCTCGGCCGTCTCGGACTTGTCGCCCTCGTCTGCCTTGGGGGCGGCTCCGGCCTCGATCTTGCCGCCGGCCGAATCGGTCACCGTTCCCGCGTTCTGCTCGTAGCCGGCGTCATGCACGCCGTCGGAGTTCCAGACGCCGTCGGATATCACATGCCCGCCCGAGCCGTTGACGACCTCCGCGGTGGTGCCGCCGGAGGGCGCTGCGGCGGGCGAGTTCGTGACGGCGACCTGGACGTTGCCGCCCTCGTCGACCGCGGCCCAGGTGACGGTCTCGATCGTCTTGCCGCCGGTCTCGCATCCGTCGAGCGAGCGGGCGAGCGCGGCGCTGCGGCGGGCGGTGGAGTCCACGGTCGCGGCGGCATCGTCGCCGGCGCGCTGCGTCACGAAGACGCGGCCCTTGCCGGTCGTGACGGTGACCTCGTCGGCGGGGGCGCCGACGTCCTGCCCGTCGAGCGTGAGCGTCGGGCATATCTTGGCGATGTCGGCGGGGGCGACGGATTCGGCGCCGGCCTTCTCTACGGCCGAAGGCGTGCTGTCGATCGGCTCTGGTCGGTTGGATGCGATGGCGATTCCGGCGCCGCCGACGGCGAGCGCGGCGGCGAGTCCGGCGCAGATCGCCGCCTTGCGGCGCGCCTCGGGCTCCGCCAGGAGGTCGCGGATCTTTTCAATCGGGTTGTTCTTCATGGCATGGTCCTTTCGAGATATATGCCTGTTCGGTTTTTCGTTTGGCCGGTTCCCTCCGGTGCGGTCCTAGCGCACCGAGGAATATTCCGGGAGCATGGGGGCGCGGTCGCTGTTCGCCGCCGTCGGCGGCACGGTGTCGTCCTTCTTCGTTCCCGCGTGTCGGCGGCAGGCCGAGATGAGGGCCCAGGCCCCGCGTCCGACAAGGGCGACCGCCCCGATCGCGCATGAGGCGACGAGCAGGGCGAGCGACCCCGCGAGCTTGATGAGTTCATAGCCCAGCCTGATGAAGGGCCAGAGGATTGCGAGCACGAACGCTCCGATGATGATGGTGGGCAGCATGAGTCGGTCCTTTCCCTCGGGTTTTACTGCGTGCTCAGTCCTCGGTATCGGGAGGATCGAGCGGCGCGATGGCGACGTAGTCCTCGTTGCGCCGGCGGAGCACGAACGTGACCCGGTGGTCGTGGGCGTTCCGGCAGAACGCGAACAGGCGGCGCAGCACCCTCGTGTACTGGTTGCAGGCGTAGTTCCCCATTGTCCTGTATCCCGGGTCCACGGGAACGATGGCGACGTATGCCCGACCCTGCTTGAGCACGGTGCAGGGCACCGACGTGTCGTGCACCCGCTTCGCGATCGAAGCGAAGTTGTTCTTGAGCTCGGTTATCCCCACCGACGCGGGCGGCGGCAGTTTGGCGCTTCCATTCATTTCGGCACCTCCTTCCGATAGTGCGTTTATCGAGATGGGAAGCGGTTTTATCGCTTTCTTACCTTTTTTATACCCGTTTTTATTCCCTCTTTTGCGCCTCTTTTCCATGGTGTGACATGTTTGCCGGAAAAATTCAGCCGACGAATACCGTGAGGGTCCTCGCCCTGCCGCCTGCGAAGTTTCCGGTGCACGTCACGAGCGTGACGGCGCGCGTGGCGTGCTCGCACAGGTCGTCGCACCCCTCCGCCCTCGCGCCCGCCTGCGCCGAGAGGTCCGCGAGCCATGCCCGCGTCTCGGCGGCATCGGTGAGGTCGAACCTCTGGATGCCTGCAAAGCTCTTGTCGACCGACAGCGAGAATGCCGGGTGGAGGCGCACGGTGCCCCCGGCCGGCGTCGACCAGTACATGTCGCCGAGCGTATCGAACTTCTCCTGCCGCCATGCGTCCCTCAGGTAGGTGAACATCTCGCTGTCGAAGTTGAGGTGGTGTCCGTAGACGAGCGCATGCCGCCCGTCGGCCGTACCACGCGGGTCGAGGTAGGGGCATCCGGCGAACGACCAGTTCCGGTCGAAGTCATGGTTGAGGTAGAAGCCCTGCGGGTCGCCTTCCCTGGGCGAGACCACCGGGTAGTCGATCGGGGTGCCCTCGACGCTCACCCATGCGGAGATGTCGGGGTTTCGCGCGCGCAGGGCCTCCCAGTCGATGCCGCCGCCTTCGGCGGATCCCGCCTCGGCCGAGATCTCGCTGTAGACGGCGCCCTCGTGCAGGATCGTCCACCCGATGAGGGCAGCCGCGGCGAGCGATGAGGCGCATATGACAGCGAGGATGATATCGAGGGCCTTGCGTTTGCGTCGCGGTCGTCTCTTCATGGGAATCTCCTCTGTAATCGAAAAGGGGCCCGGCGCACGGTTGCGTCGGGCCCCGATGCGAGCTAGTCGGCCCTATCGTCAGTAGCGGTCGCGGATCTCGTCGCGGTATCGGTCATCGTACCCATAGTCGGCGCGGTCGTAACCGTCACCGTGACGGTCTTCATGGCCGTAGTCTTCGCGGTCATAACCATCGTCGTCCGCGGCGGGCGCACGGGTGCGGCGGCGGTAGATGAGGGCTGCGGCCGCGGCGGCGGCGACGGCAAGCGCGGCCGCGAGGCCGATGATGACGTTGCGGCCGGTCTGATCGAGGTTGACCGTGACGGCCTTCGCCGTCTGGGTCACCTGGTCCTCGTCATGGCCTTCGAGTCCGTCGCCCCCGCCGTTGCGGAAGAGGTCCACGCGGGCGTAGTTATCGAGCGCGCGCCCGGCGGTGTAGCCGTCGGTGGCCTTCATGTGGAAGATGGCGGGCGCATACGCGGTCTCGGGCCCATCGCCCGAACTGTCGGGATGGAAGCCGTTTTCCTTGGCCGTGTCCTCGGCGCTGGCGATATCGTCATGTGCGTCCTTGATGCCGTCGCGGTCCCAGCCTCCGTCGCGGGTGGTGAAGCCGGCCTCGACGCGGCCGTACTCGAAGCGGACGGCGGTCACGTGCTCATCGTCCTCGAGTCCGAGGTCGGCCACGGAAAGCTCGGTTGCCTCGGTCGTGGGCACGTCGGCGCGCCAGAGCTTCCAGCCGGTGAAGTCGACGGCGCGGCCGTCCTCGCCGAGGGTGGGGGCGGTCGCCTCGTCGGACAGCCAGGGGTTCTCATGGCCGTCGGACAGCGTCGCGTTGGCCCCGGACTCGTCGACATAATCCTCGGACGTCTTGTCGGTCTTATACCAAACGTTCATCTTCCCGTCGTGGTCCTCGAGGGCCTGCGGCGTGGTGATCGAGGTGAGCTGCGCGCGGCCGTCGACGGCGGCGGTCAGGTCGTCCTCGACCGTGAACTCGTCGGTCCAGGTGCTCGAGGTCGAGCGGAAATCGATGGTGTAGGCATAGGAGCCGTCATTCGACGCCTTGGTCTCGGCCGTGTTCAGGCCGTCGCCGTTGGCCTCGGTGTTCTTGGCGGTGGGGTCGGCGATCTCCTGTCGCTTGTCGATCTCGCCGCTGATGGAGATGGGCGAGTCGTACATCGTGACGGTCTGGACCTCGCCGGTCTTCCTCACCTCGAACTCGATGCTCTCGGCCTGGTCGTAGGCGGTCGGCGTGCGCTGTTCGGTGAGCGTGTACTTGCCGGGTGCGAGCGCATCGATCTCGTGATCCTCGGCGGTCGAGGTCCATGAGTCGACGGTCTTGCCCTCGGAATCGGTGACGGTGAGCTTGGCGCCCTCGACCTCGGACTCGTCGGTGATGTCGCGCTTGGAGATGCGGACCTTGGTGTAGTCGTCCTCGAAGGCCGCCTGGCCGGAGTCCCGGCCATCGATTCGGCCGTCGGCACCGACGGTGAAGGTCTTGATCCCCGGCGCCTCGACGTATCCGGCGGGCGCCTCGACCTCGGCGACGCGGTACGTGCCGGGTGCGAGGTGCAGGAAGTCGGTCGAGCCGTCGGCGCCGGTCATGCCCTCTGTGGCGCTCTTGCCCTCCTTGAGCAGGACGGGCACCCGGCGGGCGCGGCCGCCGCTGACCAAGATGTAGGTCGGCCCGTCCCCGTCGATCTCGATCTGTCCGGCGGCTTTGCCGGCGACGGCCAGGTCGTATGTGCCGAGCCCGAGGTCGAGGGCCACGTACGCCGAATTGGCCTCGGACCAGGCGAGCTTGATGGCGGGCATGGCGTAACCGTCGTCGGAAAGGACGGCATGATTGCCGAGCAGGCCGCCCGCGACCTTGGCGGTATAGGCCTTGCCGGCCTCGATCTCGACTTCCGCTCCCTCGAGCGTCTTGCCGTCCTGGGTGGCGGTCAGGGTGTACGTACCGGGTTTCATATCGACGGCATCGGGCCCGAGCTGGGTTTCCATGCCGTCGGCGGATTTGAGGACGAGGGAGGTTCCGTCATCGGCCTCGGATTTGACGTTTGCGGTGGATACGGCCTTCCTGATGGAGACCTCGGCCCCGGCGTCGGCTCGGACGGCGACGTTGCCGGCGGCGCTGCCGATCGAGATCTCGTCGTCGGTGTTCCAGGCCTGGAACTTTGCTCCGGGAAGCGGTGTGCCGGCGCCCATGACGGTCTTATCGACCGCGAACTTCACCGCAGCGTCGGACTGGTCGGATGCGGCTTTCACCTCGGCGGTGGCGCCGTCCTTGTAGGAGAGGGTGAACGCCACGGGCGTCTCGTCGATCACATGGCCCGAGGGGGGCTTGGTCTCGATGAAGGCGTAGGCCGCCGAGCCGCTGCCGAGGTAGAGTTCCTTGGTGGTGGCGCGGCCGTCCTGCCCGGTCTTCACATGGTCGACGACGTCTCCGGCCGCGGCGCGCACGGTGCCGTCGGGGGACACGATTTCCTGCTGCGCCACGACGTCGTACTCTGCGCCCTGAAGCGCCTTGCCGTCATGCGAGCACGTCTTCGTGATGGTCGCCTTGCCCTTCGCCTGCTTGTCTGAGACCTTGATGACGGTCACGGGGGAGGCCTTCTTGTAGTCCTTGGGGACCTCGAAGCCGACTGCGTCGCCGTTGACGGTGTAGGGCGCCGCGGCGGAGACCTCCTTGATGGAGTACTTGCCGGACTTGAGGCGCTGCGGGATCGTGACCTGCCCGGCGTCGTCGGTCGTGAAGGTGTCGACGGTGCCGTTGACGTCGTAGGGGTCGGCGAAGCTCATGGTCTCGCCGTTCGAGTCGAGCACTTGGAACTTGAAGCCGGAGAGGGGCACGGTGTTCCCGGTCTCGGCATCGGTCTTGACGATCTGGATGCGGCTGTTGAGCGTCTTGTCGATGACGGAGTAGTACTTCGTGGTGCCGTCCACGAGGTCGTCGGCCGAGATCGTCCAGTCGTCCACATGGTCGAAGCCCTCGGGCACCGTGGAATCGACCTCGCGGATCGTATAGCCCGCCGCGTCATAGGGCACGGCGCCGGAGATGCCGGCGTTGCGCTTGCCCGAGCCGAACCACGGGCGCGCCGGGTCGTCGGTCTTGGCCTCGGAGACGGAGGTCTCGTCGCAGGTGGCCGCGTCCTTGGTGGACGCGAAGCCGGCATCGTTGGTCGTCAGGGTTCCGACGACCTCATTGGTGGTATTCGAGATGATCTGGAATTGGACGCCCGTCGCGGCATTTCCCTGGCCGTCGTCGGATTCCCAGCTGTCGTCCTCGCCGCCCTTGGTCTTGGCGATCTCGATATCGAACGAAATCGGGTTCTCGGAGAAGTCGTTCTCAGGCTCGAGCTCAAATATGCCTTCTGCGCGAGGGTCATCGCGACTAATCGTATATTTATGAACAGTAGTGTCCAGCTTGTAGCCGGCAGGTGCTTTGGTTTCGGTTACAGTCAGCTCTCCAAGGGGAACATCGCGAATAACCGCATAACCGTTTTCGTCGGTCGTGACGGTCACGGGTCCCCATGAGGGCGATGACAGGGATGCAATCGAGTACTCGGCACCCTTGAGCGAAGCGCCGGATTGTGCCCCGCCGAGCGTAGCCGAGTCCTTCTTATTGATTTTGATGCGCACCGTGCCAGGGTCGTCCTTCAGCTGCTCGGTCCCGGCGGAGTTGCCGGTCCTGAAGGCGATATGCCCCTCGTGGAGCGTATAGCCCGCGGGCGCCTTGGTCTCGACGGCGTAGTAGGCCTGGTTGGGCTCGAGGTCCAGCGCGGCATTGCCAGATGCGTCGGTGACGATATGCGACACGAGCGCGTTGTCGGAGGAGCGGTAGATGTCGTACTCGGCGCCCTCGACGGAGTACTCGGAGTTGCCGTCGGTGATGGAGACGTTTGCCGAGCACTTGGAGAAGGTGTAGCGGACCTTGTTCAGCTTCCACTTGATCTTGAAGAAGCCGGCGCCGGCCTGCGTGAAGGTGGTCGGGACGGTGACGCCGATGATCGCCTCGTCGCCGTTGACGGCGGCGATGCGCACGGTCTGGCCGTAGTCGTCGTCGGTGTGGACGGCCTGGTTGTAGGAGTGGTCGAGCTGGCCGGAGGGGTTCACGCCGACGTGCCCGCAGGTGAGGTCGACGCTCGTCGCGTTGGGGATGGTCACGCCGGAGACCGTCTGCGCGGCGATCGTGCAGGAGCGCTCGATGGACCAGGCTCCGGACTGGAGGGCGGAGACGTCGACGTTCTGCGTGCCGAGCGCCTGGTAGATCGTCTTGGCCTCGTAGCGGCCGCCGGACGGGTTCTCGACCGCCGGCAGGGTGGCGCCGGTGGTGGTGCCGGTGTACCTGTTGTGGCCGGCGGTGTGGAAGGACATGCCGGCCCAGGGCGCGGACTGGAACTCCCACGTTCCGATGTTCCACACGTTTCCGGCGAAGGCCTCGGTGGCGAGGGACGCGAGCCAGGAGCCGACGTTCTTCTCGGCGTCGTTGGCGAGCTTGATGTCGACGCTGCGCACGCCCGCCGCGGCGATGAGGATGTCGAGCGTGCCGGTGTCCTCGTCGTAGGTCCACATATCGAGGTCGCGCGTGTACTCGATGCCGTTGACGGTGACGGACTCGATCGTGGCGTCGGAGATCGACTTGCGGGCGGCCTTGTCGCGGGCGAGCGCGATCTGGGTATCGGGGGACGAGACGTCGACCGAGGCGGTTCCGGACTTGGCTGCGCGGCCGTCCACGTTCTCGGCCTCGACCTTCACGGGGAAGGTGTTCACCGCGCCCTTGTCGGACGTGGCGTAGAGGAGCTGGATGCGGGAGGACGCGACCTTGTACTCGCCGGCCTTGTTCTTGACCGTGTACTTCTTGGGCACGTAGACCAACCCTGTTGCCGCGTCGAACTTGAAGCCGCGGCGCATGGCGGCGTCGGCGTTGTTCTCCGATGCGCCCCAGTCGGCCAGCGTCGCGCCCGAGATGTCGGAGCCGGCGCGGCCCACGAGGTAGTCGGAAGAGTCGTCGAGGTCGTACAGAACGGCATGGCTCACGGCGTTGGATTTCAACGCGTCGCTGTAGTCGCCCATGCCGTCGCCGTCCGTATCGGCCCACAGGCCGTCGAGCGTGGGCGAGGCGACCTTTCCGGAGTCGACCGTGGTGGTGGTGACGGTCAGCACGTCGCGGCGCTCGAACTTGTCGAGGCCCGAGAGCGATTCGTCGAGGTTGGCCTTGATGTAGGCCTTGTCCGAGGCCTGCTTGGCCTGCTTGGCCGAGGCATCGGTGGCGACGGCCTCGAGGGCGGCCGATCCGTTGGAGCCGTTTTCGTAGAAGGCGCACGTCACGGTGGTGTCCGTCTCCGCCTTGAAGGTGGCGCGGCCGTCCTCGACTTCGAGCTTTGCGGCCTCGGACCCGTCGCCGGCGAAGGCCGTGAGCGAGTCGGCGAACCAGCCGTCGTCGGGCGTGACCTCGACGGTCACGTTCGAGCCCTTGTCGACCGTGACCGTGTCGCTCTCGGCGTCCTCGCCTGCGATGGCGAGGCTGCCGTGCTCGCCGGCGGCGAGCGTCACGGTCACGGTCTCGGGCTCCGCCGCCGCCTCCGCCCAAGCGGACGGCACGGCGGTACCGAGCAGTCCGAGCACCTGGCTCAGGGCGAAGACGATGGACAGGGCGCCCACGCCGAGGCGCCCGAGCTTCGCGCGGGCGGTATGGCTGCCGCTTCCTGTATGCTTCATCTCGGCATCATCCTTTCCATGTCCTTGGCGCCGGCCGGGAGACCCCGGCACGGCGCCCGTAATCTGAGATATGTTACCCAGCCGATTGCCGGTCTACACCGGTGACCGCCGGGACTTTCCGAACGGGAAGCGGACTCCGCTCGCCCTACGCCCCGCCGTCTCCCTGGGGGCCGTTCCGGTAATCGCCCTGGGGGGACGCCTTGAGGCCGAGAAGGTAGTCGGCCGATACGTTGAGCGTGAGCGAGAGGCGCACGATCGCGTCGAGCGTGGGCGTGCGCTGTCCGTGCAGCGTCCTCGAGATGACCGCCTCGGACACGCCGGAGAACTCCGCGAGCTTCCTGGCGGTCATGGCGCGCCCCTCGAGCGCCGCGGCGAGCCGGCGCTGGCAGGTCGCGCGCAGCGCCGGGTTGATGTCGAGCTCGGCGAGGGGTACGCAGCCGTCCCCGTCGCGCGTGACGGCGGCCATGGCCTACCGTTTCCCGCGAGCGCGGCGCGTGCCCGTGCGGCCCGCGCCGCCGGTGCCGCCGTCCGGCCTCTCGCTCCGGCAGAACTCGACGAACCCGGTGTAGGGCGCCTCGCCGAGCTTCGCGTCGGTGTCGAACGTGCCGCTGCCGTCCTTCTTCGCCAGGCCGGTCAGGTGGACCGTCTTTCCCGACAGGATCGCCTTGGCCTGGGACTTGGTGAGCTTCCTGCCGTTCTGGACGATGTTGAGCTTCACGCCGCAGCCCTGGAGCAGCCGCCAGCCCTCCTCCTTGCCGGCCCACTTCGAAGACGAGCACTGCCACTGCTTTCCGCTGCGCGACAGCACGATCGGCGCTCCGCAGGCCGGGCACCGGCACAGCTCCTCGCGGCCGGACACGGCCGCGGCCTGCGCGGGGTCGAAGCCGCCCTCGAGGTCGGACACGACCGCGGCGGTGTAGCCCTCGATGCCGGAGAGGAAGTCGGACAGCGACCCCTCTCCCCGCTCGACGTGCGACAGGGAGAGCTCCCACTTCGCGGTGAGCTCGGGGGTCTTGAGCGAGTCGCACACGATGTCGATCAGCGTCTCGCCGCGCTCGGTGGCCGAGAGCGTCTTGCCTCGGCGGCGGATGTACTTAGCCTTGATCAGCTTCTCGATCATGCTGGCGCGGGTGGCCGGCGTCCCCAGGCCGCCGGAGTGCATCGAGTCGTCCTCGATGGCCGCCTTCAGCTCGCGGTCCTCGATGGATCGCCCGGCGTGCTCCATGGCCGACAGAAGCGTAGCGTCGGTGTAGGGCTTCGGCGGGGTCGTCTTGCCGTCCTTCACGCGCCCGTCGCCCTCGCCCACGGTGAACGAGTCGCCCTGCTCGATGTCGGCGGGGATGGCCTGCGCCTCGTCCTCGTCGTCGGGGGCCTTGCCGCCGTCGGCCAGCGCGGTACGGCACGCCTCGTCCACGGCGATCCAGGACGCGTCCGTGACGGTGCTGCCCGAGGCCGTGTAGGCGTCGCCGCAGATCTCGGCCTCGACCTTGGCCTTGAGCTTCGTCGCGGGGTCCATGGTGGCGGCCATGAGGCGGCAGCAGATGAGGATGGCCACGGAGCGCTCTGCGCCATCGAGCTTGGCCATCTCCTTGGCGCCGAGCAGCGCCGTGGGCAGGATCGCGCCGTGGCCGTGGACCTTCGAGTCGTCGGCCACGCGGGCGACGTCGGAGCGCGACGCGTCGAACCCGGCCGCGGCGGCCTCGCCGACGATTCCCGGCACCGCGATGGCCGAGAGCACGCGGGCCGTCTCGGGGATGTCGGACTCGCCGATGTAGCGGCTCTCGGTCCTGGGATATGTCGCCAGCTTCTTCTCGTACAGCGTTTGCAGCGCGTTCAGCGTTTCCTCCGCGGTGAGGCCCGCGCGCGTCGATGCGTCGCGTTGCAGCCCGGTGAGGTCGTAGAGCTTGGGCGCGCGGCACTTCTCCTGCCTGCGCTCGACCTTCAGGATCGCGCACTGCGACCCGACGACCGCATGGGCGCGGCGCTCGGCCTCCTGACGGGTCTTCAGCTTCTCGCCGGCGAGAAGCACGTGCGCCGTCCTGCCGACCGAGCACTCCACCTGGAAGAAGGGGACCGATTTGAAGTCGCGGATCGCGCGGGTCCGCTCGACGACCAGCGCCAGCGTCGGGGTCTGGACGCGGCCGGCGGACAGGCGCGAGCCTTCGTAGAGGCACGATAGGGCGCGCGAGGCGTTGAGGCCCACGAGCCAGTCCGCCTTGGCCCTGCCCTCGGCGGCGTCGGCGAGGCCGTCGTAGTCGGAGAGGGGCTTGGCGTGGGCGAGGTCGGTCCGCACCTGCTCTGGCACGAGCGAGGTGGACCAGAAGCGACGGACGGGCTTCTTGCAGCCGGAATGGGTCCAGACGCGCCGGAAGATGCCCTCGCCCTCGCGGTCGGCGTCGCAGGCGTTCACGACGAGCTCCACGTCGGCGCGGTCGAGCAGCCCTTTCAGGACCTTGTACTGCTCGGGCGCGGTGACGCTCCACCTCCACCGCTCCGGGATCATGGGCAGCTGCGACATCGACCAGTGGCCGGACCACTGCGGGTAGTTCTGGGGGAAGTCGAGGTCGATGATGTGGCCGCGGCACCAGCTGATGAGGTAGCCGCCGCCCTCGATATAGCCGTCGCGGCGCTCGTGGGCGCCGACGGCGTCGGCGATGCCGCGCGCGACGGACGGCTTCTCGGCGATGATGAGTGTAGGTATGCCGCTCCCCCCTACTCGGAGAAGGAGACCGAGCCGGCGGCCATGTCGGCCACGCCTCGGTAGGTCTTCTGGCTCGAGGGCATCCAGACGGTGAACGTGACCGTGCCGTCGTCGTTGTGCGTCACATGGTCGCGGGAGAACAGCGCGGAATCGGCATCGGCGCCGCCCTCCTTCTCCGCGGCGAACGCGCGCCATGCGTCCATGAGCGCGCCGGCGCAGGAGTCGCCGATATACTTGGCGGCCTGCTCGGTGTCGGTGATGGCGAAGGTCTTCTTGGGCGCCGCGGCGCTCTGCTCGGTGGCGTCGGCGTCGGCCGCCGTGTCGGCGCGCGAGTCGATCTGGTCCTGCGCGAGGTCGTCGTTCACGCCGTCCACGCGCTCGAGCAGGGGGAAGACGGTCCAGGTGCCGTCGGCGTAATGCGCCGAGTAGCAGTCGCCGGTGCCCTTCACGCGCATGAACACGACGGTGCCGTTATCGGTGGCCTGGGGCTTCTTCTTGATCGAGACCGTGATCTCGTCGAGCCCGTAGCCGTTGGCGCGCATGGTCGAGGCCACGGCGTCGCAGAAGCTCTCGCGCTTGGTCGCGGTCATGCCCGAGAGCTTGTCGAAGCCCTCGAACCGAACGCCGGAGGTCTCGGACGGGTCCGGCGACGCCTCGACTTTCTTCTCGTCGCCCGCCTCCTTCCCGTCCTGCTCGTCGCCCCCGGCGGCGCTGCCGCCATCGACCGCCTCGGTGGCGTCCTGCTTGCCGCCCTCGTCGCCCGCGGTGCCCGTGCGGGAGCACGAGGCGGCGTCGAGGCCGAAGCCCAGCGCGATCACGCACGCCAGCGCGATCAGTCCGTAGGCCAGCTTCCTCTTGGGGTCGTTCTCGTTGGCCGGGTTGAACCTGTCGGTCATGTTCATGTTCGTTTTCCCTTTCGTTCATTCGATGGGCTAGAGGATGCTGCCGCTGTTGACTGACGAGCAGACGCGCTTGCCGCCCCATTCGGCCTTCCAGCTCGAGCTGCCGGGGTTGCCGCTCCTGTAGAAGCGCGACCTCTCCACCTCGAACTCGATGACGTTCTGGCCGTTCGAGTGCCCCCACTTGTTGCATCCCTGGTCGTTGGGGTTCTTCGCGTCGGCGATGACGCACTTGATCACGGTGCCGTCCGACAGCGTGAAGTCGACCTTGTCGCCGACGCGCCCGTACGTCGTCGTGCAGGCGATCAGGTAGCGGCCGTTGTAGGTCGCGATATCGTCGTCGTACTTCGCCCCGGCGAGCGACCACTTGGAGTGGACCGCCGCCTGCGACGTCCCTGCCGCCCACGCGGTGTCACGGCCGTTGACGTAGCAGCCGCGCGGGGTGTAGAAGGTGACGGAGTACCCGCCGTTGCCGTACTGCTCGGGAATGGTGATGCCCGCCCCTCCGGTGGGACGCAGGATCGTGTCCCAGGCGTCGTTCCAGTAAGACCCCAGCGATACCTCGTCTCCCGACGAGTCGCCGTCGGCGCCGTCGAGGTCTTCGTGCGCGCCGTAGTCCTTGCCGTCGCCGGCATAGATCTCCGTGTGCTGCTCGGTGTTGATGAGGATGTCGCCGCGTTGCAGGGAGTCCATCTTCCCGTCCCACTCGACCTTCTCGAAGCCCGCCTTGAGCAGAGGTTCCGCCATGGTGGAGGTGGTGAACGGGTACGTACCCAGCTGCTCGGTCGTGCAGTAGCCCGAATCGACGAGGCAGTAGTAGACGAACGACGAGCAGTCCATGTTGGGGTTGTGGCAACGCGTGGACTGCGAGTACCCGATGGAGTCATCGTCGACGTATCGCTGCGCCTGGGCCAGGTAGCCCTCGGCGCTGCCGCCGGAAGAAGATGTGGCGGCGCCGCCGATGACTGCGCTGAGCAGCGACATCCCGACTAGGCAGATAACCGCGGTGCCGCCCACCGCGGCGCCCGCCGCGGCCACGCCGCGCCAGCCGAAGACGGTGTTCGTGACGGTCGCCTTGGTGCGGCGCAGCTGCATGAGCTTGCCGCGGATGCCGGAGGTGTTCGTCCCGGCGAGCCGGCCCGCCTTGGCGCCGAGCCGCCCCGCCTTGTTCTCGAGCCGCTTCTGCCTGAGGTTGATCCAGCGCCCGAGCAGGGACTTGTCTGACATCCCGGCGCGTCGCATGGTGTCGGCGCGCTTCCTCTTGTGCTCCAGCTGGTCGAGCACCTTGTCCTGCTTGGCGAGGGCCTTCTTCGATTTCGCGTCCCAGCGGGCCATGCGCCTGCGGGCCCGTCCCGCCGGCAGCCTGTCGGCGACGGCCTTTCCCTCGCGGTGCAGGTTGCGCGGGTCGGCCTGGGTCATCGCCGCGTTGGCGACGGTGTCGGCGGCGCGCGCCCCCTCGTCGGCGATCTGGGCGTTGCCGTCGGAAAGGCCGATGGCCGCGCTCATCTCCAGCGCCGCGCGGGGGCTGTGCAGGACGCCCTTCGCGGCCCCTTTGGCCGCGCCTTTCGCCGCGCCCTCGGCGGCTCCCTTCGCCGCGCCGAGGGCGTTGCCGACGGACTCGCTGACGCGGTCCTTGAACACGGACCTTGCGGCCTCCCCGCGCGTGAGCTCGGGGAGGGCCGATTCCTTGTAGGGCGCGACGGCCCGCTGCTTGTATGCGGGGCCGTCGTGCTGCACGGCATACTCGAGGGAGGAGTGCTTGACCTTCTCCATCTCTAGCGGGCTCGCCTTGTCGGTGACGGTGGGCTTCTCGTCTGCCATGGCTCGGGTCACGCTACCCGCGGCGGGCGCCGTCGCCGCGCCCGTCCTCGTTGGAGTACTGGATCAGGTCGTCGAGCTTGGTGGTGACCATGCGGTAGATGGCCGAGTCCGTCGGGATGCGGTTCTCGAACGGGATGATCTTGCCGCCGGCGACCAGCAGGCCCTCTCCGGGCCCGGCGTTGCGCATCATCGCGACCTGGCGCTCGGAGAGCTTGATGACCTCGCCCAGCGCCGCGGCGTCCGATGCGGACTGGCCGAGCAGCACCAGGAAGTCGGAGTTAGCCAGCATCAGGCGGCTCTTCTCGTTGTTGATGATGCGCTCGATGTTCTGCGTGATGCCGGTCGGGATGGCGCCGTACTTGCGCGAGCGGGTCCAGAGCTGGTCGAAGTACGAGATCGCGTAGTCGTTCTCGAAGAGCAGCTGCATCTCGTCGATGAACACCCAGGTGCGGACGTGGCGCTCGCGGTTGCGCACGATGCGGTTCCACGTCTGGTCGAGCAGGATCAGCAGCGCCAGGCCCTTCATGTTGTCGGCGCAGTCGCGGATGTCGTAGACGACGAAGCGCTTGTGCGTGTTCACGTTGGTCGGGTGGTTGAACAGCGAGGCCTGGCCGGTGACGTAGCGCTCGATGGTGACGGCGAGCATGCGTCCCTCGGGCTCGGGCTGCTGGTTGAGCATGTTGTAGAAGTCGATCAGCGTGGGGATGTCGCGCTGGTCGTGGGTGGCGAAGTAGCGGTCGTAGATGCGCGAGACGCAGCGGTCCACGAGGGTCTTCTGCATCGGCGAGAGGTTCTTGGCCATCATCTCGACCATCGACATGATGGCGTCGACCTTCATCGCGAGCGGCTGTTCGCCTTCCACGAGCTCGAGATCGAACGGGTTGATATAGGTATGCGAGTCTCCGGAGATCTGGACGACCTCGCCGTCCATCTCGCGCGCGACGTTGATGTACTCGCGCTCGGGGTCGAGCACGATGACCTCGGCGGTGGGGTCGGTGAGAAGCGTCCACAGGATCGTGTTCTTGGCCGTCACCGACTTGCCGCGGCCCGGCTTGCCCAGGATGAAGCCGTTGGGCGCGACGGCGTCGCGGCGGTTGTAGAAGATGAAGTTCTTGGACGTCTGGTTCTGGCCCATCCACATGCCGCCGCGCTCCATGAGCTCGACCGACGTGAACGGCACGAGCGCCGCGAGCGGGGCGGTCGTGAGGTTGCGTACGTAGGGGATGTCGCAGCGGCCCGTGGGCAGCATCGCGGCGAAACCCTGTCGCTGGAGCTTCACGAGGGGCACTGCGCGGCAGGTGAATCGGCGGAACACGTCCTGGATGGCCCCGGAGTTCTCGTCGCAGTCCTCGAGCGAGTCCGCCCAGGTCATGGTGGTGCAGGTGAGCGACCACATCTTCTGGTCGCGGCTCACGAGGTCGTCGCGCAGGTCGCGGGCGTTCTCCATGGCGTCCTGGAGGTTGGTCGGCAGCATCTCGTCGGTGATGTACATGGTCTGGGAGTGCTTGAGCACGTAGTCGGACTTCTGCACCTTGAGGTCGGTGTTCATCGACTCGATGGTCTCGATGGCGCGCGACTGCTCCCAGCTCGTCATGTCGAGCGTGATCACCTGGTTGATGGGCAGCTCCGCCAGGCTCGAGATCATGTCGGAGCGCACCGAGCCCGCCCATTTCTGGAGGTAGAGCGCCTGGCCCGTGACCCCGTTCCACGAGATATGGGTGTCGTCGATCTTGGTGAGGTCGGCGGGCGCGACGAGGTCCTTGGTGGTGTAGCCGAGCTGGATGGCGCTCACGCCGTGCTCGTCGGTGACCTTCAGGTCGTCGAACGAGACGAAGCCGCGCGGGTCGCGCGGGTTGGTGATCGAGTCGATGATGCGCAGAAGCTCGTTTCCGCGGATCTCCTCCGAGTTGACCCCCATGTTCTTGAGCGAGCGCATGACCTGCTCGGTCGCGCGGGCGAGCAGCGGGGACGCCTGCTCGCGGGTCGGCGCCTCGACGGTCACGATGAACAGCCGGCGCCTCTCGACGTTCTGCTGCGTCTCGGCGACCTTGCTCTCGATGATCTGGTTGATGTCGCGGCGGAAGCGGTTGCCGGCGTAGTCGCCCTCGACGGGCGGCAGGAAGGTGTCCTCGCGGAACGCGTCTCGGTCGATGACGCGGCACAGGATCTTGACCTGGAGGTGCACGGTGTTGTCGAACGTGTTGAGAAGTTCGGACCAGTTCTCGTAGATCTCGCGCTGCTCGGACTCGCGCGCCGCCTGGAAGCTGGCGTCCTGGAATTCCACGACGCGGCTGTAGACGCCCTGCTGGAGCTTGACGGTGCCGTCCTCGCACAGAAGCTCATAGCCGAGCGCGTCCTGCGTGCACTTGTCCGCGCGCAGGACGAGGGTGCCAGGGTAGTCCTCGGTCGGCAGAAGGCGCTTCATGCCCTTCTTCTTTCCCGCCTTCTCCGCGGCGCGCTCGCGGCGCTTTCGGGCTTTCGCGGCCTTCGCGTTGAGCTTCTGCTGGCGGCGGGCGTCGCGGCCCTCGGCGCGGACGTCCTCGCGGTTCTCCTCGCGCTGCCCGCGCTGTCCGCGGCCGTCCGCGTCATCTGCGCGGCCCGCGTCGCGGTAGTCATTGTAGGGGTCGCGGGCCGGCTGGGGCGCAGGCTCGCGGTATGACGGTGCGCTCGGGCGCGCCGGGGTCTGGCTCTGGCGGTAGTAGTCCTCGTAGGGGTCGCGCGAGGTGTCCGCATATGCGTTCTTCCCGTAGGCGTAGGCGTCGGACTCGCCGGATGCGGCGGGCTCCCCGTAGGGGTCGCGGGCGGCAGGGCCCTGCCCGCCACGGCCCGGGGTGGGGCGGTAGTAGTCCTCATATGGGTCGCGGGCCGGTTGGGGCGCAGGCTCGCGGTATGCCTGCGCGCTCGGGCGTGCCGGGGCCTGGCGGTAGTAGTCCTCGTAGGGGTCGCGGGCGGGGGATGCCGGGGATTCGGCGGCCTCCTCGCGGCCGTATGCGAACGGCGGCTCCGGGCTCTGTGAGACCTGTGAGACCTGCTCGTGGGCCCCGCGGGCGGCCGGCTGCGGGGCCGCGGACACGGGGATGTCCTCAGCTCGGTATGCCGGCGAGGGCGCAGGCGCCGCGGGCGGCGCGGACTGGATGGCGGGCATGGTCGCGGTGGCGGTGGCAGACGGCGCGGGCGCGGCCAAGGGCGTGCCGCAGTAGGGGCACACCGCGGTGCCGTCCACGAGCTCGCAGTTGCAGTTGGGGCAGATCATGTGAATTTCTCCGTTTTCTCTATGCCTCGGCCTCGGCGTCGGCCTCCAGCGCCGCCGCCTTCTCCGCTTTGGTCTCCTTCTTGGGCCTCTTGCCGGCTTTCGCCTTGGCGGAGGCGCGGTCGCCGTGCGGCGAGAGCGTCGGCGCGGCGAACAGGGCGACCTTCGGCCAGTCGCGGTCGGCCTTCCAGATGGCGAACCACTGCTCGAACTTGAGGTCGTGGATGCGCCCGAGGCCGACAAGCCCGATCGCGCCGCAGACGGACATGATCAGCATCAGCCACAGCGTGTTGATCTCGGTGAACGACGAGATCGCTAGCCCCATGCCCGCGGCGGTGATCGCGATGGCCGCTCCGGTCGCGACCTGGCGGTACGTGAAGCCGAACAGCGGCCTGGCCTCGTAGTCCTGGATGTCCTTGCGCAGGATGATCTCTACCATCAGCCCATCGCCCCCATGATCGTGTCCGCTATATGCTTGGATTGCCCGCACAGCGCCGAGAAGCCGAAGCATCCGGCCATGGACGCGAGCAGCGAGACGATGGTCCAGACCGAGTCATCGATGCCGGCATTCGGCTTGGTCGCCAGAAGCGACCCGGCGGCCGAGAAGCAGATCCCGGCGAAGGCGATGATCGTTATGAGGATCGCCGCCTGAAGGCACACGCCGGCGAACTTCTTGAAGTACCCGATGCCGGACGGCCTGGTCTCGCGCGTCGTGAGCATCACGAGCGGGAAGCCGGCGAAGGCCGTCATCAGGTAGATCTCGAACATGCGGGTGATGGTGAGCGTGAGGACCTTGATCAGGCACAGGCCGGTCGAGACGAGGATGACCATCGACACGAGCGCGTAGCCGACCGACCACGCGAACTGGCTGTACCTGATCTCCATCATGGAGAGCATGAAGGAGTTGAAGCCGACGCCGCTGATCTGTCCGGCCGCCAGCGTGTCGGAGACCTTGTTGGCGACCCACAGGAAGACCTCGTACACGCCGCCGCACAGCTGCACGGTATGGCTGATGAGGACCATGACGAGCGAGAACTTGACGATGATCCAGACGTAGTTGCCGGCCATCGAGAAGTGGTCGCCGCGGTTGGTCGAGACCTCCTTGGAGAACTCGAGAAGGGCCCACACGCACGCGAGGCCGAGAAAGCCCACGCAGATCGGCTGGATCACCTTGACCGAGACGTCGGCGGCCGCCGAGTACATCTTGGCGAAATCGGACCCCTCGCCGGTGAAGTCGAGCTTGAGCAGCCCCGACGACGAGATGCATTGCAGCATCGCCTCGCCGCAGTCGACGCAGAAGCTCGCGATGCCCTCGGCGGTGCTGTAGACGAAATAGGAGACCCAGGGCCCTGCGTTTACGACATCGAAACCCGGATACTCCCCGCAGGCGCCCATCATGAGATCGTCGTCGGTCCACATGGTGTTCGTGGTGATGCTGGAGTCTTTCTTGCGGTCCTTGATCGCCTGGTGGTAGTCGTCCTTGTATTTCGCCTCGAAGCTCTCCTTGGAGGTCTCCACGGCCAGGGCCGGCGATGGGCAGGCCAGTGCGGCCAGGGCCGGCGCGACGAGCGCGAGCGCCAGCACGGCCGCGAGCGCGGCGCGCAAGGGGGCAGAGGGCCCCGCCGCGCGCCTATCTTTTCCCGTTAGAGCAGTCATATGGAGTTCCCTCCGTCGTCCCTACATCGTGGGGAAGGTGAGGTAGCTGCCGCCGACCAGGCCGATGGCCGCCATGGCGCCGCCGAGGGCGATGACCCAGACCGCGCCCTCCTGGGCCTGCGCGTCGTGGGCCTTGCCGCCGGAGACCCAGCGGAAGACGCCCACGGCGGCGGTGATTCCGCCGACGAAGGTGAGGATCTGCCACAGATAGTTCAGGAGCTGGTTGAAGAAAGCCATATGGGGTTTTCCCTTCTGATTCGCGGCGCCGTCCGTGTGGCCTTGGCGCCCTGTTTGACCCGCCGCGGCGGGTGAGATATGACGACCGGCGGGGTCTCCCCCGCCGGGGGCCTCCTACATGAAGAACTCGGGGTCGAAGAACGAACGGGCCTCCTCGATGCGCCAGCGCATCTCCTCGACCTCGGCGCGGTGCGCGCGCTCGCGCTCGCACTTGCGGTCCCAGTTCCAGTCGTCCAGGTTGAACTCGCCGACCTCGCGCAGCTCGTGGTAGCGCGGGTGGTCGATCGTCCTGTACTTCTTGTCGAGGAACGGGAAGGCGTTCTTCACGAAGACGATGCAGTCGTCGCCGCCGAACTTCTCGGGGTTGTTGCCGAGGTCGGCGGCGGCCATGAGCTCCTTGCCGATCTTGTTCTCGCTCTCGGACCACGATCCCTGCCGGCCGTGCGACTCGCTGCGGTTGCGGACGGTGGCGGTGAACTTGCCCAGGCGCTCGGAGATCTTCTTGTTGGTCTCGAGGTCGCAGCGGCCGAGGAACAGCGTCGTGTCGCAGTTGCCCTCGATGATGTCGGCGTTGTCCTTGTACATCTTCTTGAGCTGCGTGACCGATTGCAGGATGGCCGTGATGTAGATCCAGCGCGAGCGCAGGGTCGCGATCTTGACGTCGAGGTCGGGGATGCGGCCGATGTTGGCGAGCTCGTCGAGGATGCAGTTGATCGGGATCTTGCAGTGCGAGCCGGGGTTCCTGTCGGCGATGGCAGTGTTGACGTCGAACAGCTGGTAGAGCAGCATCGCCAGGATGAAGTTGAACGTCTTGTCGGTGTCGGACATGACCAGGAAGAACGCCGTGCGCTCCTCGCCGATCATCTCGAGCTCCAGCTCGTCCTCGCTGAAGAACTCGCGGACCGCGGAGACGGCGAACGGCGCCAGGCGGACGTTGCACGACGCGATGACCGAGGCCTCGGTCTCCGGCGATCCGGAGGTCGACTTGAAGCCCTTGTACTGCTTGATGACGAAGTACTCCTCGGAGGCCTGCGCGGCCGCCTCGTCGCCGCCGTGGTTGGCGACGATCCATTCCTCGAAGCCCTGGAAGCCGTCCTCGGCGGTCGTGCCGAGCATGATGATGTCCAGCGGGGTCTTGGTCTGGCTGGGGTTGTCCTTGCCGGCGAGCTGGAGCAGGTCGAGCATCTGCGGGAACGTCTGGTACTGCGGCTGGTCCGCGTAGAAGTAGAAGAGGTAGCCCATCAGCGCCATGTACAGCTGCCTCTCGGCCTTGACGAAGAAGTCCTCCTTCTCGGCCTCCGCGTTGCCCGACGTGTTCTCCACCAGCAGGTTGACGATCTGCATGATCGACGTGGAGTCCTGGAGGTAGAGCAGCGGGTTGTAGTGCATCGATTGGTTGATCTGGTCGGGCTTGGTGTTGACGACCTTGAGCTTGTAGCCGTGGCGCAGGAAGAAGTTGCCGTACTGCTTGAGCGTGTCGCCCTTGGGGTCGGTCGTCACGATCGAGCTGTTGAGCTGGAGAAGGTTGGGGCCGACGAAGTTGAAGGTCTTGCCCGAGCCGGAGCCGCCGAGCACGTAGACGTGCTTGTTGCGCTCGAGCGCCGGGTCGGGGATCTTCGACATCTGGAGCTCGGCGCGCTCGGACAGGATGATGTTGTCGTCCTCGATCTTCTCGACGTAGTCGGGCTTGGGGTTGGCGACCTTGTTGGTCATGCCGAGCTTGGCCTTGATGAAGTCCTTCGGGTTGTTGCGGGCGAAGCGCATCGCGTCGGCGGTGCGCTGCGGGATGCGGATGGGCACGCGCTTCACGGTCGAGGTGTGCGCGAACTGCTGCATCTCGTCGTCGCGCGCCCAGCGCTGGTTGCCGTACTCCTCGCCGCGGAGCTTCTTCTGCTCCTCGCGCTCGCCGGTCCAGTCGTATTTTGTCATGGCCACCAGCGCGATGGCGCCGAAGGCCAGGAAGAAGAACGGCATCGTGCGGGAGTCGAGGTAGAACGGGTCTTGCAGGATCACGGCCCACTCGGCGACGGTGTGGTTGGAGCCGACGGTGAGCGGGTTGTCGATGAACCATGCGGCGATTCGGTTGAACATCCAGCCGCAGAGCGTGCCGCCGAGGATGAGGTACAGAAATCCCTTGAGGGTGCGCATGGGCTACTCCTCCTCCGCGGTCTCGCCGCCGTCGGGCGCCGCGGCGCGGTGGTAGTGCTTGCCGCCCTCGGCCTCGTCGCCGTCCTGCCCGCCCGCGGCCTCAGCCATGGGCATCGACAGGGCGAAGAACGTCTTGAGGCGCATCGAGGCGCTGTCGAGCACGCGGTCCGCGATGGCCCTCCGCTCGGAGCGGGCGGGCGGGAACATGGCGAGGAACCCGTCGAGCTCGGCGATGGGGTAGGACCAGCGCGAGGCCGACAATTTCATGTAGTCGTAGTCCATGTTGGCCATGGCGCGGTCGAGGTAGCTTTCCTCGCCGTCTACGAACCTGTTGCCCTTGATGGCGCTCTCGAGCGCCGCGCATCCGCGCGGGTCGGACGGGGCGGTGCGGGCGCACAGCAGGACCTCGTGGACGTCGAGCGGGTTGACGCGGAAGCCGTCATGGCCCTCGCCGCCGTCGCGGATGGATGCGAGCTCGCCGTCGAGCGCGCAGTACCCGATGACGCAGGCGAGCAGCCGGCGCTCCGCCTGCTCGAGGTATTCCCTCGTGTAGCCGTATTCGCGGGCGGTCTCGGGGTATTCGCTGCGGTAGGCGGACGAGGAGATCGGCGAGTAGTATTCGGGGCTGTCGCCGAACTCGAGGATGCCGGCGGCGTCGTATCTGAACGTGTCGGAGCTGCCGCGCGCGACGATCTCGTCGGCCATCGTCGCGCACGAGGCGGCCAGGGTCTCAAGGTCGATCATCGGTGCATCCCCTCGTTGCGTGCGGGCATGGAGGGCTGCATCTTGCTCTCGGCGATCTTCTTGGCCGCCTTCGTCTGTCCGACGGGGGACTCAGGCGAGGCGGCCCGGGAGTTTCCCAAGGCCTCGCTGAGCAGCGCGGCGTTTTTCTCGGCGGCAGCGGCCTGCTTCGGGTCGATCTTCTTCTTGTTCTCGGAGATGAAGCAGCCGCGGTCGATGGCGGCCTCGAGCACCATGCCGGGCGCGGCCGCGAACGCGGCCCCCTCGGCCTTCATCTCGTTGTAGAACTCCTTGGCTCCGTCCGAGCCGGTCTTCCAGAGCTCGGGTCCCTGGGTGGCGTCGACTTCGGCGCTGGCGACGGGGCGGCCGTTGCGGGTGCATTCGAAGGAGGCCTTGTTCTCGTCGTCCGGGTCGAGGGTCACGCGGTACTGCTCTCGGGAGTGGCCGCCGGCCGACCCGACCCAGCTGTTGCGGCCGTCGCCGGTGCGCTCGAACTCCCAGTTGATGCCGTTGCGCTTGAAGGCGCGGGGATAGCGGTTCTGGTCGTCGCGCTCGATGCCGCGCGCGCACTCCTCGAGCTCCTTGCGGTCCATGCCGAAGGACTCGACGCCGATGTTGATGAGCGCCTGGGTCATGATGTCCATGTCCCGGCCCTGGATGCCGATGGAGACCGCGGGACTTCCGTCCATGGGGTTGACGGTGTCGAATACGGAGAACTTCACTCCGTGGTTCATGAGTTCGCGCTTGAGCTTCTGGATGTCCTCGCGATTGTCGGCGACCGCCCCGGGGAATACCATGGCCTCGCGGTACTGGTCCGGGTTCTGGGCGCGCACGGTCTCGGCGGAGACGATGCCCTTCTCGCCGCGGCCGTCGACCATGTTCGCGGCCCCGTGCGTGAGGGCGCGGGCGAATCTCGCCGGTATGCGGTCGTTCCTGTTGCCGGCCGCGCGGGCTCGCCGCGCCTGGGCCAGGCCCTCGAGCAGGTACTTGATGATTTCTGAGGCTGATTGCACGGCTGCCGTGCCGGTCCTGAACGCGAGCTGTACCGCCTCGTCTTCTGCTGCCATTTCTTCTGACCCCTTCTGTAGAGCAGGTGTGGATATGGGCCTGCTGGGGTCAGGTGGCGTGGCCGGGGTCGGCGGAAGGTCAGGTGGTGAGGTCGATGCAGTCGGCAGGCCGGACCATCGACGGTGGCATTATAACCAATTGTCTGAGTTTCTATTCAGTCGATTTCCGCCTGTTCGGGATGCAGGCGGGATCGACCCCGACGAGCCTGGCGACGGAGTCGCGCGTTATCTTGCGGTGCCCCCGCTCGGGGGTCCATTGCCTGAGGTCCCCCGACTTGACGAACCTCTTGACGGTCGACGCGCTGACGCCCAGGAAGGCGCACGTCTCCTTGACGGTCAGGAACCTCGGCAGAGCCGCCAGGTCCTCGATGACTGAGCTCATTGGTCCTCCTCGGCGTCCATGACGGCGGACAGCGGCAGCTCCGCGTAGAGGCAGAGCTGGACGATCTCGAGCCCGTCGAGGGCCGCCGCGGCGCGCGACGCCGTGGAGAGCCCGAGCAGCCTCAGGACCTTGGGCAGCGGAATCCCCGTGCCGCGGACGATATCGAGAGCCGTGGCGCCGGTCTCCCTGAGCGCCGCGGCGAGCGCGTCCATGTGTATGCCGTCTTGTCTGTTCATGTCGGAAGCCTTCCCGTTCCGTGTTCCGATACCGAAAGTATCGGGGCCGTATCGACCCCCGACGGGAACAGTATAGGAACGGGGAGATGGCGCGCGGTGCGATACTTGCCCGCACGGGGTAGAAAGGCCCCGCGCGTTTCGACACGGAAGGAAGTGATGCGTTCGATGAGGTCGAGGGTTCCGGAGAAGTCCGAGCTGGCGGCGCAGCTCAAGCGCTACCGCTACGATGCGGGGCTGAAGGGCGATGAGGCGGGAGCGGTCATCGGCAAGAAGGCCACGACGGTGTACAAGTACGAGGCCGGGACCCTGTGGGTGTCGCCGGGGGACCTGCGGGCGCTGCTCAACGAGTACGGCGTGAACATGGTCACGGCCTTCACCGAGGTCGGCGACCCGAGGGCGGGCGGCAGGAAGAAGGACGAGTCGGCCCTGCGCTGGCGCAAGATGCGCGCCTACTACGACATGATGGGCCCGGCCAAGCAGAGGACCCTGCTCGACGTCGCGAGGGCGATGGCCGAGGACTTCTGAGCCGTGCGCGTGCGCACATCAGCACACCGGCATATATGCGCATGCGCATATATCTATAGCTGCGCATCTGCGCGAATCAGCCCTTGCGCGGGAGCGCGCGGGCGCACGACGGCGCCTCCGCCTGCACAGGCTCGTCCTCGGCGATGGACGGCGCCCTCATGGCATGGGCGTCGGTGTCGATCCAATGCTCCCCGGTCTCGGGGTCGTCGCGCTCGGCGAAGCGGTGGGCGGCATGCCCGACGTCCTCGAACGGGCTGCGGGTGCTGACGAGGTAACGGCGGCGCGCCTGGGTGCCTATATGCCCCATGGGCGACTCGATGTCGAACCAGGGCTGGAACATCTTCGGCATCGTGACGCAGCACACGTTGTCCTGCGGGTCGTAGAGGTGGAGCCGGCCGTCCTGCCCGAGCGCGACGGAATATCCCTCGGGCACGGCGACGTAGTTCACGACGCTGCAGTGCGTGCGCGACGTGTCGACCTCGTCCATGGTGTAGCCGAGCTGGTGGGGCGGGATGAACGCGTTGTACGTGACGTATTCGGGGTGCTCGCGGATCTGCTCGGGCGTGAAGCACATCTCGACGGCGCCGGGCACGTCGACGTCGCCCGTCATGTAGAAGGTGTCGTAGAGCGTGCCGACTACGGCGATCTCCGCGGTGTAGCCCTCCTCGACCACATGGGTCGAGGCCTCGTGTGCGTTATAGAGGTCCGACCAGCGCCTCATGAGGTCGCTGGACTTGACGAGCTCGGGGTCGAAGTACCTGTCCCCGGGGCGGTAGATCTCCTCGTCGGGGATGTCGCGCTTCGATTTGAAAAGGCCCATGGTGGTCGCTCCTTGGATGATGGCGCGGCGGTATGCCGCGGCCTGCCGATTATCCGCCCGCGCCGCGCCGTGCGCAATGCGGCCTTCCCGCACGGGAAGCCGGGCGCGGTTCAGGTTCATATATACATATATACCCAAACGCGTACATGCGCATACGCGCATTTTCTCATTTACGCATATATGCGCAGACGCGGGAACGCGCCTGCGCATCTGCCCGCGCCACGGCCTAGCCGCACGCGAGCGATTCCCAGGAGATGATCTTCACCGTCCGCATCGCCTCGGCATCGGGCAGGGGCTCTTCTTCCGGCTCCTTCTTTTCCTGGCCCCGGATGCGCGCCGGCAGCTCGGAGCCCTGCCCGTCGTAGCCTTCCGGCAGCGCCATGACCTCGTTGACGGCGTCGACGCTCGCGCGCAGGTTCTCCGGGCTGGAGCTCACGTAGATCCTCAGCGTGAAGGAGGGGTCCGTGTGCCCGAGCCAGTTGGACACGGTCTTCGGGTTGACCCCGGACATGATGAGCTCGGTGGCGAAGGTGTGCCGCAGGCGGTGCAGGCCGCACTTCCCGCCGCCTATGCCGAACGTCCGGACGAACGTCCTGAACAGCTGGTTGGCGTATCTCGGCACCATGAACGCGCCGTCGATGTCGCCGACGACGAAGATGTCGTCCGTGAACGGGACGCCGGCGTCGCGGCAGCGGGCCTCCTGCTCCGCCCGTCGGCGCTCCAGCCCCTCCATGAGCCCGTCCGCGATGGGCAGCGCCCTCACGCCGGCCGGGCTCTTCGGCCCCTTGAGGTAGCCGTTGGAGGAGGGCAGGGTGCCGATGGCGCTGGTGATGCGCACCGTGCGGCGGTTGAGATCGACGTTCGCCCAGCGCAGGGCGCAGATCTCCCCGCATCTGAGGCCCGCGAACAGGGCGAGCCGCACTATCGCGTCGAGCGGGCCGCGGATGCACGGGAGGGCGGCGAGCAGCGCGTTCTTCTCTTCGGCGGAGAGCGCGCGGGGGAGCGGGCGGTCGTGCTTGGGCGCGCGGATCCTGCGCAGGTCGAGCGGGGGCCGGAGCATTCGGAAGCTGGCGAGCTCCAGGGTGTCCCTGACCGTCCAGAGCATATGGTTCACGGTCTCGGAGCAGTACCCGTCCTCGACGAGCGAGTCGACGTAGAGCTGCACGTCCTGGGCGGTGACCCTGTCCACGGGAATCTCCCCCAGGTCGCCCAGGAGCCTGACGTGGCGGCAATAGCCGGCATGCGTCGACTTCTCGATGGCGCCGACGGCGAGCGCATGGTCGATGTCGTCCCGCCTGAGCTCGCCGACCGTGGGCATGCGGCCCTCCGTCGCCTCGATGGCTTCGGCCCGCCGCTCGTCTTCCGGGTCGCGGGGGAGGTTGTAGAGGTATTCGGCCGCTAGGTGCTCGGCTTCCGCGCGGCTCGCCGCCGCCCCGATCGTGGCCCACTTGCGATCGCCCTTGCGCTCGGCATCGTAGACCGCGCGGTAGCTCATCCTCCATGAACCGCCGCGGCGGGCGAGGGAGACCCTTTCGTAATGCATATTCCTCAATCCTCCCCTTCATCATGGGCGAGCCTGAGCCCGTAGAGCGTGCATCCGGCGCCAACGATGCGCAGCAGCTCGTTCGTGTCGCTCCTGAGGTGTTCCACGTCGCGGCGGCGGCCGTTCTTCTCGAGCAGCAGCCTGGATCCGGCCGAGGCGGCCCAGGAGCGCGGCGCGTCGCCGAGCCATGCCGGCAGCCGCGTCACGGAGGGCTCGGGATATGCGACGAAGAAGTTCGGCTCGCCGATGCTCTCCCGCCAGATCCCGCGGACGGTGACGGTCATGCGCTCCGCATCGAGGTCGTCGGCGAGTATCCCGCAGATCTCGCCGGGCTTGAGGCCGCATCCGAGGGCGAGGCCGATGGCCGCGGCGGAATGCCCCGATCCGCATGCGGCGAGGGCCCGCGCGGCCTTGAGGCCTGACGGGGAGATCGGGCGCTTCTTCCTGGGCGGCCGGGGAACGTCGAACGGGACCTCGGAGAACGGGTTGGAGGCGCACAGCCCTTCGGCGAGCGCATGTCTGCCCGCGGCGGCGCAGATGGTCTTGAGCCGGTAGCAGCGCACGCGCGAGACGCCGCGGGACTCGGCCGACTCGAGCGCGGCCGCCGCCGCGGCGGGGCTTATCGAGTCGACGGCGCAGCCCGCTATCGCCCCGAGGGCCCTGCATTCCTTTCGATAGTTCGCGACGGTTTTCCTGGCGGCCCCCTTGGCCGCCAAGATCTCGAAGTAGCGGTCCAGCGCCTCGGCGAGCGTGCACGCCTTCGGCCCCGGCAGGGACGCGAGCGCCGCGGCGCGCGCCCCGTCCGCGCTTTCCGCCCGGAACCTCCTTCGCAGCCTCTTGCGCGACGCGTCGATGATGTCAACCTCCCACACGCCGCATCTGAGCTCCCTGACCGATCTTATCCTTGATTCCGGCAACGTGCCGCCTCCCTTCGCATGATGTGGAAACGTGCCTCCCGGATGGCTCGAGATGGCTCCGGGGGCGGTTATTTCGATGGAGACAGGGTAATTCGACCTATCGCCCACATGAACGGCAATTTATGCTTCTAGCAGCGCAGATGTCGGAATGTGTTTGATGATTTGATACGGGATGGTGACGAGATGACCGGAAATGGAACCGCAGGACGTCAGCGTTTCCTGCTGTTCGATGGCTGCAATTATCGCCCCCTCCTATTTACAAACCCCCTGTTCAGGGGGCTTTTTCATTTCTAGGGTGTGGAAACCTCCCGGCACCATGGCTCAAGATTCGACCCAAAGCCGACTATTCCCATGGGCGATTGCCGAAAATGCCCCCAATCGAGTTGTGTTTTTCTCTCCATATGGACCGTTTATGGAGAAAAGCGCCTTCGTTTGCCGTTAATCGCGCAACCCGCGCGTTGAAACTCCCCCTCAGTGGGCATAAAGACCCCCAGGCCGCCGCTGCCGGCGGCTTACCCTCCGAGACGGATGGCTTGGAAAGGAAGGAGCCGGGGTTTGGAAACGGTCAACAGGGTCGTGGTATCGGGACTCGTGTTCGGGCCCGTGGAGTTCACGGAGCCGGACAGGGGGCCCGCGCATGCGCGCTTCTGCCTGTCCCAGGAGAAGCCGGCGGGCTCGCGCCGCGTGGAGCATAGGTTCCACTGCGTCGCGTTCGGCCCGGTGGCGATGGCCGTGGCGGCCTCCCTCGCCCCCGGCGTCGCCGTGGTGCTCGAGGGGGAGCTTGCCGAGGCGAGGGCGGCGTCCTTTCTCGACGGCCGGCCGCGCAGGGCCGAGACCGGCGGGAAGAGCGAGATCAAGGTATCGACTTTCCTCAAGGTCGACGCGCGCTGATTCCGGTACGGGCCCCATGGCCCGTACCTTTTTCATCCCGCACATCTGCATACATACGCATGTACGCATATGCGCATATGCGTAACCGCACATTTCCGTTTTTACGTGTTTGCGCGTTTACGCATCTGCACATCTGGGTAGATACAGCACAGGATGCGGGCGCGGGCCCGCGATGGATGACCATGGAGGGATGGCATATGGGAAGGAAAGAGTCCGCCGGGAGGCAGGCCGGCACGGCGAGGATGACGGTCGGCGATAGGTTCTGGGCGCGGCGCATCCGCCCGATCTTCGACGACGGCGACCTCACGCTCGAGCAGAAGTCGGTCTTCTGCTGCATCGTGGCGCGCGACCCCATGTCGGTGGCGATCGAGTGCCCGGCGCGCGACATCGCGGCGGCCGAGGCCGGCCTGCCGCGCCGCGACTACGACGAGGCCCTGGACGCGCTCGAGCGCGGCGGCTACATCGTCGACATCGTGACGCCCTACGGCGAGGATCGGGACGGGGAACTCTGCATGGTCCCGATCCCCGCCGATATCGTGAAGGAGGGGGTGCAGTGCCGTGGGTAGCGCCAAGAGACACGACGCATCGGTGCAGTCCGCCGACCCCACCCGCGACGAGCTCGACGAGACCTTCGAGATCCTGGACCGCGACGGCGCGGTCGTCGTCTTCGGCGGCGACCTCATGGAGCGCGGCTTCGGCATCGTCTCGGCCAAGGCGACCGAGGACACCCGCCTGTCGTCGTCGGCCAAGGGCGTATACGCCTACTTCTGCGCCCATGCCGGCGCGGGCACCCATTCGCTGTTCCCGTCCGTGGACACGATCTGCACCCACCTCGCGATGTCGCGCAACACCTACTACCGCCACCGCCGCACCCTGGTCGAGTGCGGCTACATCAGCGTGCACCAGGGTCGCGCTCAGGGCCGCGGGCGCTATCTCTCGAACCGCTACGTCGTCAATGCCGAGATCCCCGAGGAGCGCCGTTTCGTGCCTGTCGATAACTCGAAATCGGCCGATGCCGCCGCTGTTGAAAACTCGCTTGGGGAAGACGCCGAAAACGAAGTTATCAACAACCCGCAGGATTCGCCGTGTACCAAAAATTGGTACACGGGCGACCAAACTAACGTTAGTTTGCAACTAGATTCACCGTGTACCAATTTTTGGTACACGGGCCCAACTGGGAAAACGATTTCACCGTGTACCAATTTTTGCGACACTAACAAGGATGTTGTTATTGATGTTAGTGAGAGAGGGCGCGCGGGCGCGCTGCCGTCTGTCGAAAACTCGGCGGTGTCGAAGGCCGCGGGCGACTCGGTCACGGTCGTGAAGGTCGCGTCGGAGGCCGGCCTTGGGCTCGAGACGGAGGTCTCGGTCTCCAACGCCGAGGTGCTTGCCCTCATGCGCATGTCCATCGGCAAGGCGGAGGTCTTCGCCGACGTCGCCGAGGCTTATGCCCGTGTGCTGGCGGACGGCTGGACGCTTCCGCGCATCGGCCGCGCCTACGACACATACCGCCGCGAGTACGCGGCATCGCACACCGACGGCCGCTACATCATGTCGCTGCCCAAGTTCCTCGCCGCCGGAAACGGCCTGAGGTTCTACGATCTGAGGGCCGATCTTGTCGATTCCGGCGCCGTGGCCGCGGCCGAGGAGAAGGCCGCCCCGTCGAAGGCGCCGACCCGCGAGCAGGTCCGAAATTACGTGCACGAGAAGGGCTATGACGCCCCCGACCCGGACAATCCCGCCTACCGCGTGATCGACCCCGATGAGTTCTTCGACTACTACGAGGCGACCGGCTGGGTCCGGGCGGGCGGCGTGCCGATCGTCCGATGGAAGAACGTCGTGAACACCTGGCGCCGCAAGCCCGCGCCGCGCTCCGCCCGTAAGTTCGGCCCGTCCGGGCCGAAGAGGGCCATGAGCGTCGCCGAGCGCGTGGCCGCCGATAGCGATTTCAGCGAATTCAACGACGACTAGCTCAGACGGAGGGAGAACCGAGATGAACGACACGCAAGCGCAGGCGAGGCCGGTGAGGCCCACGCTCGAGGAAGTCGAGGCCTACGTCCATGGGAAGGGCTACGACGTGCCCGGCGCCGCCAACGCCTTCTACGGCAACTTCTTCTACGCCTACCACGACGCCCGCGTCTGGCGGCGCGCGGACGGCACGCCGGTGGCCGACTGGAGGGCGGAGGCGGACACGTGGCATGAGAGGGGGCCGCACTACCTCGAACCGGAGCCACGCGCCGCTGCCCCGGCACCCGCGGCGTCCGCTCCGGTCTCGGCGCCGGCACCCGAGGCCCCGGTCGCCTCGCCCGAGGCGCTTTCCGTCGGCGGTGCCCTGCCGCCGCTCGAGGTCGCCGACGTCGCGACCTTGGCCGCGACCGACCGCGCGTTCCATGAGGCGGTGGTCCGCAAGACCGGCATCCCGCCGCGCTTCGCACGCCGCATCGCCGAGGGCGAGGCCGCCCCGGAGCATGCCTATGACGCGCGACTCGCGCGCGGCGGCGGGCTGTACATCTACGGCCCGCGCGGCGTGGGCAAGACCGAGCTGGCGTGCCGTATCGCCTACGACTACGCCGGCTCGCGCCTCGATCCCCGCTTCGGCAACTGGGCGTACCGTCCCGTCCCGAAGGGCAGGCCCAAGCACGGCGTCAGGTTCGTCGTCTCGGCCGACCTCATGACCGAGCTCCGCTCGACCTTCGACAAGGGAGGGGACAGCGAGGCCGACGTCATCCGCAGGTACGTGAACGTCCCGGTCCTGATCATCGACGACCTGGGCAAGGACTCTTCGACCCAGTGGGTGCTCGCGAAGCTGTTCCAGATCGTCAACGGCCGCTACGAGGCCGAGCGCGCCACGATCGTGACCAGCCAGTACACCCAGGCCGGCCTCGCCGCGGTGCTGTCGGAGTACGGCCGCAAGGAGGACGCCCTGGCGATCGTCTCGCGCCTGGCCGAGATGACCGAGCGCGTCAAGGTCGACGGCCCGGACCGCCGCATGGCGCCCTGCGACGCCGAGGGGGCCGGGCGATGAGCCGCCGGGCCCCGCAGGAGGGGCGCAGCTATGAGCAGGCCCTCTACTCCGTCGTCCTGCTGGTTCCGCGCCTCCCGAGGCCCGAGCGCACCCGGACGGTGAGGGTCCTGCTCGACTTCATCGCCGGCCTCTGGGAGCTGGACCGCTCGCGCGTCGATGCGGATTTCGCATCGCTCGTGCGCGGGCTTCCCCGCTGATGTCCGCATAGGTATGTGCATGAGCGTCCGCATATCTGCGCGTTTGCGCATGCACATACCCGCACAGAAGCACAGATGCGAGGGCGCGTATCCGCGCGCCCTTCTTGATGGATTGAGGTTTCCCATGGAGAGGATCGAGGAGATGTCCGCCGAGCGGGCGGAGGGCATATCGCCGGGCTCTACGGCGACGAGCTGTACGGCCTCGAGCTCGACGGCGAGGTTTCGGGCGAGGGGGCCATGCGGTGCCGGTACGCACCGGTCCATGATGAGGTGAGGGGCATCTGCGATGCGCTGGGGCTGGACTACGACCGCATCGCGACCGATCGTGCCGGGATGCTCTGGGCGGGCGAGGGGATGCCTCACCGTTTCGACGCATGCTGCGAGATCAGCGACATCGCGAGGCGCCTGCGCGCCCAGTGCCGCGATGTCGCTTCCCGTTCGGAAAGCCCCGGGCCGCGGCGCCGGCCCCATCGCTAGCAGGCGCTAGCATCTTGCGGAAGGACACGCATGGGCCGAATGTGCCCGGACAACGGAATGGAGCTTCAAGATGGACAGACGAGAGCTCGAGACCATGTTGAACGATGCCTTCGACCGCGGCATCGTCACGGCAAGGGCGGTAGAGGGAATCTATCCCCCCGCCGTCACGGTGGGAATCCTCGACGACCTCGGGCGCGAGATCGACTTCGGGCATGAAGGTAGCGGGTTGACGGTGTTTCTCCCTGGCATCGAGGACGATGCCCGTTTTGCCGGCTCGTGCAAGGCCCTCGGCGGCAAGGTGCCGCAGAACACCTATCGCATGGAACTTGTCTCGGCGATCGCCGGCGAGCTCATGGGCGCCGAGTCCGCCACCGCGCTCAGCGCCCTGGAATCCGCCCTGGACCGCGCGAGGCGAAGGGGCTACTGCGTGTTCGACCGCGGCATCCATGACGACGTCCCGGATCCCGGGCTGGTCTACCTGTGCTCGACCTACCCGGCGGCCGTCCGCCTGAAGGACTCCCTGGACTTCGTCCGGGCTCAGGGCAACGAGCCGGACCGTCACGCGCTCGGCACATACCGCATGGTGGACGGGTACTGCATCATGGGAGGGTTGGACGAGGTGCCGCTGGCGGACGCATACGCCGTGGATGCGGCCCTTATCGAGGACTGGGGTGTCGGCGATGCCGTCTTCCGCATCACCGACCTCAAGGCGAAGACGTTTTCGTATGCCGTCGACGCCGACGGCGGGCAGAAGGCGTCGACGCTCGTCTACTACACCGATGAGGGCTCCGACCCGGTCCTCTTCCAGCAGACCGGCGGCGGCTGGCGCCTGGCGAGCGACAACTTCCTCGCCGAGAACTCGATCGTCGAAGACTTGGAGCGCGTCTATACCGGCGAAGTCTCGCCGGTATACCTCGATTCGCGAATCGTCGACATGGAGGAGATGGCCGAGGCCTACGGCTGGGTGAGGCCGGGGAGGACCCCGGCCTCCATCGCCGCCGGCGCCCGGAAGGCCGCCGCGTCCTCGGCGGCCGAGGAATCCTCCCCCGGCAAGGTCGCCGCCGCGGCCCGCGAGGCCTCGAAGGACTCGGCTCCCCGACACTGATACCATGGTGGGTGCGGATGCGCCCGCAGGCGCTTTGGCATACACACACAAACGCTCAACCGCGCATCCGCACATATCCACACATCCGCATCCGCATATATGCGTAAAAGGGGACGTGCCATGATTGGAAACGTCTTGAAGCCCGACGGCACGGTGCATATCGAGCAGCAGGTCGGCAACATGCGGTACGACCTCACGACGGGACAGGTGGAGACGGTGGTCCCCGCGGCGGGCGCCACGAACCTCGTCTTCGGTGCCGACGGCCGCTAGCGCATCGAGCTCACGGCCGGCAACATTCGTCAGAATCTCGGTAGGCCGGGTTTCGATACGCTCCTGTAGGTTCCGCAATCGCACATACGCATACACGTACACATACGCAGTTGCGCATACGTACACTCGCACAATGGAACACATGCACGTCGGCATATCTACGCACATGCACATAGCCGCACACGCGCCCATCGGGCTCTAGCCCCGGTGGACGCCTTGTTTCCGGCCGTTTTCCGTATCCGGTGTTTAAGCCGCCGGATACAGGGGATAACCACCTGAGGAGAAACGGACAGCGCCGAGGGAGGGCGCGCACCGGAATATTTCGGAAGGAATGTAGAACTGAAATGAGAATACCCGCAAGGGCGCTGAAGCCGCTCATCGCCATGGCCATAGCCGCAGCATCGTTCGGCTGCATCGCGCCCGCGGCTTACGCCGAGAACGCGACCGCCGCCGTGATTTCCGACGACGGTGATCATGTCGTCGTCGACGTCGACCTGAACGGAAGTGCGCCTGTCGGCGACGCGACCGAACAAGCCGATATGAAAAACAGTCAGGGCGAATCGGTTTCCGACGCGGAACCAGACGAGGCCTTGAAAGAATTCGAGGCCCTGATGACGGCCAACGACATCATTATAAGATCAGCGTTTTACTACATCTTACTGCCGTCTCTCTTCGCGATGGCCTTGCCTCTCCTCTTATACGAATTGCTGGAGCTACATGATCGCCGCCGCCTTTGAGTTCCGACGGTTGGACTGAACCGGTGTCGTGCCGATAGTGAGCCCGGCCCGCGCTCGACGAAGTTGTCTATAATCGGGCGGCTCTGCCCGAGCCACCCTTGAAGGGAAGGAAACCCTATGATGCTTTTCGAATCTTTGATCTTCAACCTGCTCCCCGCAGCCGTCGGTATCATGGTTCTCGTACTGGTGTTCGAGAGCTGCTGGCGCAAATGCCCGCCGGATAAGCTCATGATCGTCTCCGGCGCCGGCAAGATGCGCTCCGTCTCCGGCAAGGGCACCTTCGTGATCCCGCTCCTCCAGCGCGTCGACACCCTCTCGCTGGGTGCCGTACAGGTGCAGCTGACCACCGAGAATGACATCCCCACGCAGGACGCAATCCTCATCCACGCCTGCGCCGTGGCGAACTTCCAGATCGGCCAGACCCCCGAGCTGATCGAGACCGCCTCCAAGAACTACTTGAATATGGACAAGGAGGAGATGACCCGACAGGTCACCGAGGTCATGCTGGGCAAGATGCGCGAGGTTATCGGCCAGATGGACCTCAAGGAGCTCATGCGCGACCGCGAGAGCTTCAATGCCAAGGTCTTCGACGGCTCCAAGGACGACCTCGCCAACCTCGGCCTCGAGCTGCGCACCTTCAACGTCCAGGACTTCTCCGACTCCCAGGGCATCATCCGCTCCATGGGCGCCGACCAGGCCGCGGAGATCAAGAAGGAGGCCGAGCTGGCGCAGATCAAGGCGGCCGAGGAGGTCGCCATCCGCCAGAACCAGCTCGACTTGAAGCAGGCCGACCTCAAGAAGCAGGCCGACAAGGCGAAGGCCGAGGCCGATATGGTGAAGGCCACCGTGACGGCCGAGAAGCAGCGCGAGCTCTACATCGCCCAGCAGGAGGCCGAGATCGCCGCAGAGACCAAGAAGGTCGAGCTCGCCGAGCGCCAGGCGGACGTGAGGGAGCGCGAGCTGAACGCGACCGTGAAGAAGCAGGCCGAGGCCGACCGCTACGCCGCAGAGCAGGCGGCGGAAGCCGACCTCTACAAGCGCACGAAGCAGGCCGAGGCCGCCCGCATCGAGCGCCAGAACCAATCCGACGCCGAGCTGTATTCCGCCCAGAAGGACGCCGAGGGCATCCAGGCCCGAGCGAAGGCCGAGGCCGAAGCTACGCGCCTGAAGGGCGAGTCCGAGGGTGCGGCCGAGAAGGCCCACGGCGAGGGCGTCGCGGCGGGCATCAAGGCCCAGGCCGAGGCGTACAACGGCATGGATAACCCCTACCTGCTCGCCAACCGCTACATCGACATCATGCCCAAGGTAGCCGAGCAGGTTGCGAAGCCCCTCACTGCCGTCGATTCCATCAAGATGTACGGATCGGGCAACGCGCAAAAACTCGTAAAGGAGACCACATCGATTGTCGACCAGGTCGCATCCGGCCTGAAGGACAGCACGGGAATCGACCTGCCGTCCCTGCTGAATGGCCTGATCTCGAACCCCGATATCGATGTCGACTCCGCCGAGAACTCGGTTGAGTGATGGTCGTCCCGCTGATCGCCTCGGCCTTGCTGCTCGATTTCCTCGGCTGCATGATGCCCCTGGCATTGGTCGAGGACACTAAGGCATTTAAGGTCGGCGTGTTCCTGATTTGGGCGGCGCTGGTGGCGGATTCCGTCCTGATGGGCTTGTTCTATCCGAGGGAGCTGGCGGGGGTGAATCCCCTGTTGGCGGCAGGTCTCGAATCGATATGCCTCATCTGTGCCATGTATCCCCTGCATGGGTTCGCATCGAACTTGGCTCCCTGTGGCATCCGGGTCGATATTGCCGCGGCCCTCGCCTTCATAGACTTCCTCGTGACCGCTGTGGGATATGTCTCCCTGCTCTTGGGTACGATCTGGCTTATATTCTTCTAGGCTCGCAGGCATATGGACCTGTCGACCATCAAGCCGGAGGGTTCCGAGGAGTAGTACCGGCGCGGACCGCCCGCACGTCGCGCAGACCGTCGGGCGGCCTTTTACATCGAAGGGGAGTGTGTCCCATGGAGGGGAAACGAAACCGCGGCGAGGTGACCGCCGAGCTTTCCGAGAAGGTATGGGCGAGGCTGTGCCGCGAGAACGCCCTGGTCGCGAGCGAGGTCTGGGTCGATGACGCCAGCCGGGTCGATTTCGTGGCCTACAGGCCGCATCGTCCGCGCGACCGATCGTCGAACCATGCGACCGCCGCCGAGCTCGAGTCCGGCACCTTCACGTTCGTCGAGGTCAAGTCGTGTATGGACGATTTCACGAGCGGCCACGGCAGGACGTTCGAGGGCGATGAGAACTGGCTGGTGTGCCCTCTCGAGCTCGCCGACTCGCTGGCTTCCAAAGGGATGCTGCCCAAGGGGGCGGCCGTGTACTCGCCCGACGCCCGCGGCGCCCTGCGGAAGCGCTACGACACTTCCGAGTTCCGGCAGGTGCGCGTCGCCCCGGCAATCGAGCTGATATGGGCGATGCTGAGGCGGAAGAGCTCATGCGAGACCGGCGCCGGTTTTCCCGTATAGATCGCCGGCACATCTGTCCGGATGCATATCCGCACATCGGCATACATACGCCGAGGCACATACGCGCACATACATATATACACACCGGCGCTATCGTACCCGTTTGCGCATCGGGGTATACGGGCGCGCGGGGAAATGCGCGGAAGCATATCCGCCCCGCCTTCCAAAACTTCCTATAGTTTCTGCGAAACCCCCGTTCAGCGTATATTTTTTCGCTTGCACGGGTATCAATTCCCCGTTACTGGTCGAACGGATGACGGGATATGGAAATGGCAGACGGTGACCGCCTTACACCGGAACAGGCCGAGGCGCTGAGCGCGCTGAGGGACGGGAGGAACGTGTTTCTCTCGGGCAACGCCGGCACGGGTAAGAGCTACGTGCTCAACGCCTTCATATCGGACCTGAAGGCGCGCAATGTCGATTTCCTCGCCCTGGCGCCCACCGGCATCGCCGCGCTGAACCTCACGGACGGCTCGACGATCCACCGCACGCTGAAAATCGCGCCGGGGGTCTGCGCCCCCGATGGCCCCAAGGGGTCCCGCAAGGTGCTCGACGCCGCGAAGGCAATCATCATCGACGAGATCTCGATGTGCCGCATCGACCTGTTCGACCACGTGATGGGGATGATCTCCCAGTCCATGACGCGCAACGGCGCGAAGCAGGTGGTCCTCGTCGGCGATTTCTTCCAGCTGCCGCCGGTCGTGACCGAACGCGACTCCGCGCTGCTGATGAAGTTCTATCCCGGAAACCTCCAGGGCTGGTGCTTCAAGTCGAGGTACTGGACCGGCTTCGATTTCGAGCCGCACGTCCTCAAGACGGTCGTGCGCCAATCCGCCCCCGATTTCATCGACAACCTGAACCGCGCCCGCGTCGGCGACGCGTCGTGCCTCGATTACTTCAACGCGCACTCCAGGAGTTCCCGCGCCTACCTGCCGAAGGACACGCTCGTGCTGTGCGCCAACAACCGCATCGCCGACTCGATCAACCGCGAGAACGTCGACGCGCTCGACGCCCCGAAAGTCGAGTTCACCGCGGCGGTCACGGGTATGGTCAACAGCGGCGATAAGATGGCGCCGGAGAGGATCGTCCTGTGCCGCGGCGCCCGCGTGATGTCGCTCGTGAACAGCCCTCAGGAGGGTTACGTCAACGGCACGCAGGGCACCGTCACCGACGCGTCCGCCGACGCCGTGACGGTCAAGTTCGACGGGGCGGACGAGAAGGTCCGCATCGAGCGGCACAGATGGGAGATCAACAAGTCCGAGGCCATCGTCGAGATGGACGAGGAGGGCAGGCCTGTCAACAGGGTCAAGACTGCCGTCGTGGGTGCCTATACCCAGATCCCGCTCAAGCTCGCCTACGCCATCACCATCCACAAGTCGCAGGGCCTGACGTTCGATGCCTGCTGCGTCCACACTAAAGTCTTCGCCGAGGGCCAGCTGTACGTCGGCCTGTCCCGCGTGCGCTCCGCCGCCGGCCTCACCGTGTTCCCCAAGATTGAGCCGAACCGCCTGATCGCCAGCCGCGAGGTCGTGGAGTTCTACGATTCCCTCGAGCACAGGATGGAGGAGCCGGTCCAAATCGAGTGCCCGCGCCGCTACGAGTCGCGGGTCCGCGCCTACATCCGAGACCTCATGGACGGCAGGGACCCCGACGCCCCCACGCCTCCCGCCCTGGAAGGCGCCCTGGAGAACAGCAAGGGAGGTACCCCGGAACCGGGGACCGAAAGACCGGCTCGAACCCTCGAAGAGAAGATTGGGGCGGATATAGTTGCCCGTGCCACCTTCGCCCTCAAATTTGCAGTTTCGAGTGCCATGTCCAAGGACCATCTTGAGGCCAAGATGCTCCTAGCCGGGTACGTACTTGATTGGGGACGCGCTCCGCATGAGCTCTATGTCGTCTGCAAGGAGGGCGGTTATCGCGTCAGCGCATCGGAACTGGGCATCCGGCGCTCCGAGATTGAGGCGAGGATTGCGAAAAACTCCGGCTTCGACTTGGGCTCCGCTCGTCGTCAGCCGAGCCCGTCCGACTCTCGTCCTGGGAAGCGGAAGGGCTCGGCGAAAGAGTCCGCCGGTCGCACCCGAAATACACGCAAGGCGAATAAGCGGTAGCGACAACGGAAATGGGAAGGCCGAATCTCCCGGCCTCCCCATTTCATTTTCGCGGGCGGATCGCTACCGTCTGCCGGTGAGCTCCCAGTCCCAGATATACTCCTCGACCTGCTCGGCGAGATGGAGCGGGGCGGGAAGGTTCACCCTCATATCGTTCTTGTAGAGCTGCACCATGCAGCCGCGCAGGGCCTCGGCGTATTTGACGCTGGCAAGCGCCTCGGCCTCGCCACCGGGCGACAGAAGGCAGTACTCGTTGATCGTCTTCTCGCAGAACGCCGCGGTGGGCGAATCGTACTTCAATCCGCGTGCGGACCATTTGTACTGGGCGTCGCCCGGTCGCGGGGCCAACGCGAGGAAGTAGCCGTCCATCTTGAAGAGTCCCTGCTTGTCGCGCCTGTTCGGCACGGTGCCGTCGTCTGCGCCGCCCGCGGCCACCTCATCCGTGAACCAGTCGGGGATCTCGCCGTTGAGACCGGAGCGTATACGCAGGATGCGCAGCTTGCTGCCCGCGAGGCCAAGCGGCTCCTCATAACCGGTCGGTCCGTAGCTCAAGGGTCCCGACTCGAGGCCGGAGTCGCTGATGCCGGGCCACCAGTCTCTCTGCCGGATGCGGCCGTAGGAGTTGATGAGGAGGAGTTCCGGCCTGTCGCCGGTGGCGCGGACTATGCCGTGGAGCATCCTCTTCAGGGCCATTCCGTTCGCCCGCTTGCAGGAGTCCGGAAAGCCCTCGGAACCGCTCAGCCGGGCGAACTCGATGAGGGCGCGCCAGTACGGTAGGCTTCCGTCAGGTAGGAGGGGGCAGTACACGGTGACGGCACCGCTTCTCATGTCCTGTCGGACGCAATAGGGGAAGCTCGCCCGCGCCTTGCCGTTGCCGGAGTTGTAGACCTTCAACCCTATCGCCGGGATCGAGGTGTCGATGCCGCGCGAATTGCGTGCCGGTTCGGGTACGAAACCGAGCTGGCGCATGAGGTCGCGGACGGCGACGCGCGCGCGGATCTCGGGACTGTCCTTCGAGTCCTCGGGTTCGATGAATTGGGTCAGGCGCCCGGTTTTCGCGAACGCGATGCGCAGGGCGCGCTTGGGGTCTCCGCCGTCGTCTTTGCCCTTGGGCTTGTAGCTCTCGGCGCCCGGCAGGACCACTATGCACGCGGTCGGGTCGGTCGCCTCGGGAAGCGCGGCGGCGACTTTGCGCCAGCGGATCTTCGCCTGGCTGTCGCCGGTATTCTCCATGCGGTTCAGGAGGTCGTTTGCCGGGATGTTATCGATCTCGACCTCGAAGCCGTCGACGGCCCCCTCCCCGCCGAGAAAGCGGGAGATCTCGGCCCTTGCCATATCGAGGAGCCGGGCATCGTCCTGGTTGCCGATCAGCTGGAATACGGCCCTGTCCCTGCCGGTGCAGCGGGCGAGTCTGGCGCGGTTGGCCCGGCCCCAGGCCTCCTGTCTCGCCCGTGCGCTGACGGGGTCCTTGTCCCAATCCGCCTGCCTGGGTTCCTCTATGGACGCCTTGAGATGGGTCAGTTGAAGCGAGTCGAGCGCACCGACGGGCTCCGCGATATCTTTGAGCCGAGCCGCGACGGCCTCGAAGAACATGGCCTTGTCGATGACGGATGCCCCGCTTGCGACCGAGGGCTTCGATGCCCAGGAGGCGGTCATCGCGTAGGGGGATAGGATCTGCGGCTGCGAGCCGTCGCGGGCGTACCTGCCCATGTCCTCAAGATACTCGCGGACTGCGGGCAATCCGGTCCCGCTGGCGAACTCGTAGTTCGCCAGGGCCGCGGGGTCCCAGGCCAAGTCGCGCTTCTGTTTGTCGTAGCCGTAGGGGACGACGCGGAGCGTGCCGCCTTCCGTGCGGACGTAGGCGTTGACATCGTGTTTGAGGAACGGGTCGTCCTGCCATGGCTTGCCGATGAAGCGGCGGACGGCGACATCCATGTTGAGCCTTGCCTTGCGGCCGACCGGCAGCGTCTCGACGTGGAATCTGAGGGCGAACGCCCACGGGTCCTCCTTGTGCCAGTGGATATCGGAAATCAGCTCGTAGACGTTTCCGTTTCCGCGTGAGACTCTGCTGAAGTTCTCGACCATGCCGTTGGCGAGTTCGAGGGGGATGCCGGCGATGACGTCGGCGACTTGCGCGGAGAATGCGGGGAAGGTGAGCCCGCCCGCGGGACGGCCGTCGCCGCTGAACAGGCAGATCTCTTCGCCACGCACGGCCTCTTCGAACGTCTCGGGGTGCAGCATCCCCATCACCTTGCGGTAGGCGGGGGATTGGGTATCGATGTCCTTGCGGGAGGAGATCCAGACCGCGATGACGTTGCATAGCTTCGCGAGATCAATGGGGGCGAGGGCGATAAGCCAGCTGTCGGTATGCACGTTGGGGCGTACGGGGTTCAGCTCGACGGCCCGGTCGAGCCAGCAGCGCAGGTCGTCCTTGAGGACTTTGGTGTTGAGGTAGCCGCCCTCTTTCCTCGGGGGCATGAGCGTGAAGAGGGCGTCGCGCAGGCTGTCGGGCAAGCCGACGACGTGCACGGTCGTCTTGGTGTCGGGGACGGGTGCGAATGACATGAGGTGCAGCTTAGAGTCCGACATTTCCGATTCCTTTCCTGAACGACTCGTAGAACGGCCCGTAGAGGGCTTTGGCGACCTCCGGCTGGTCGCTATCGTGCATGAGGCGTTCCATGTAGGCGCCGAGCTCTTCCAGGGTCCTGAACGAGAGCTTCCCGTCGCCGCCGCGGAAGGCCGCATCGGCGAAATAGACATGCGGCGCGGGCCTCTCCTTATCGGCAAGCCTCGCCAGACGCCCGAATATCTGGATGATCGTGACCATGAGCGTGGAGATCGCGTCGTCTACGAGGAATTGCCTGCCCATGGTCCTCCATGCGCCCATGGGAAGGTTCTCGTCCCGCTCCATGGTCTTCCATGTGCGCCAGGCGGAGGCCCTGACCTCGGTCGCGAACTCCCCGGGATTGGCCGGGTAGTCGCCGACCTCCCTTTCGATGAGGCCGTTGAGCTTGCGGTATCGCCCGCCGAGGTCGTGCGGTGTGCCCATCGGGCGCACCGAGAAGATGAGGCTCGTGAAAACGGCATGGCCGCCGCGGTCGACGATATTGAAGCCGCGCTCGATGGCCATGGCCGGCGCCACGAGCACTTTGGCCGGATGGTCGCAGAACTTGTAGACTTCGCTCCGGGGCACGAAGTGCTCCCTGTGGTCGTGGTTGTTGCGCACCAGGGCCGCGACCTTGATTGCCTGGCCCTTGCGTCGGAACTCTTGCTCGATGCGGTCGCGTGCGTCCTCGGCCTCCCGGTAGCTGTTCACGATGACCAGGGCCTTTCCCGCGCCCTCCGCGTCGAGTTCGTCCCTCAACGTGGCCATGGTCTGCGATAGGACGATGCCGAGGTTGCCGGAACGCATCTCGGCGGCGCTGCCGGACACGTTCTGCTCGATGCCGAGGTCCCTCACGGTCGAGGTGGAGAGCTTGGCCGCCTTCCACGGTTCCGCCTCGAGGAGGTAGTCGACCGGCCTGTTCACGTGGTATTGCAGGCAGCCGGGCTCCCAGCTCGAACCGGAGAGCAGGAGCACGTGCGGCCCCAGCGCCGCCCCGGCGGGGTCGGTATCGAGCCAGGGCAGCGAGCACATGAAGGCCCGCCCGAAGGCGAACTGCCGGAAAAGCCTGAGGTCGTTGCCGTCGAGCTTCATCCCGAAGATGTTGCCGATCAGCGAGTTGGGGAGATAGTGCTGCTGGCGCGTGTAGCTGAACTTGAGGAAGTTGTACAGCTCGTCGACGGAATCGTCCTTGAAGCTGAGGAGGTCCTGCGCGGAGGCGAGTTCGCGCAGATACGAGTCGAACCGGATGACCTTGAGGGCGAAGGAGAACCTGGTCCGCAGCTCGTCGGGAAGCTCCGAGCATCCGCATGCAGCGAGGTATTCGTTCAGCGAGTAGCTGTGGGTGTCGTCGTCGATGCCCTCGCAGGAGGTCGCGACCGCCTGCGAGAGCTTGTTGAGGGCCGCGTCGCCGCCATCGAGGCTCTTCTTGGCAATCTCGAATCTATAGGGGTTGATGAGTTTGTCGGCATCCTCGTAAACCTGTTTGGGAAGGCCCTGCTCCAGGAGGTCGTTCAGAAGCGAGAGCGACGTGAACGCCTCGTCCTTGACGATGCGCCATTTCGCCACGCGGTCGTCCCTGACGGATTTGAGCAGCGCCTTCGCGACGGGCTCGGATTTCTGGCGCAGGTCGTAGAAAAGCTCCTCGTTGAAGTCCCTCATCTTGTCGTCCGGGCGCCGCTTCATGGCCACGGCTGTCGGGTCGGCGGCGTTGCGGATGAGCTCCTGGAAGCTCATGCTCGGGGCGAAGCAGCCGTCGAGCTGCGCCTGCACGCGGTCCGCCTCATCGAACAGGACGACGTCGAACTGCTGAAGGGCCTCCTCGAAGAATGCCTTGCGCTCCCTTCCGACGATCATGGTGGCGAAGCCGGTGGGAGTCGTGACCACGACGTCGGATGTCAGGGACTCGCGGGCCATGGCCTGCGATGGGCACACGTCCCAGTACGGGCATGAGTTCGCGCCGCCCTTCTTGGACCGGAGGCCGCGGCATGGCGTGTTGCCGTATCCGCAGGCCTCGGGATCGGAAGAGGAGAGCCCGTCCATGATGCAGGCGGTCTCCAGGTATTTGGATGCGGAATGGTCGAGGAGCATGGAGTCATCGTGGTCGAAGAACTCGTCGAGCCGTTCGATGCGCCTGCCGCGCGACACCAGGGGCGAGGCGCTGATTCCCGCCTCGCGAAGCAGGACGACGCTTTCCATCACGTCCGATACCGAGTTGAGCAGGGATACCGCGCGCAGGCCGCGCTTCGCGAGGCAGACGATGAGCATGTTGGCGAGGACGGACTTGCCGGCGCCGACGAGGCCGACGAGGCTCACGACCTCATCGAGGCGCAGGCCGTCGGCGACGGATGTGCTGCCGCCGCGTGCCCGCTTGAGGAGCCCCTGGTCCTTGACCCTTCTGAGCACGGCGGCGTAGTGGGTCTTCCCGGTCTTCTCCCCGACTTCGTCCGCGGTCGAGATGAGCTCGTCGAGGGTGATATCGATGGGCGGGCGCCTGCTCTTGCGGGGGATATCGTCAATCTTGCCCGTTTGGGGCGGCACGGCATCGGGTATGGTCACCCAACGGATCGATCCGGTTACCGTGGTATCGCCGGTCGCCTCGGGCTTGCATGTGTAGGAATACCGTCCTTTGGGTCTCGCGACCACGTTTTTATGGGAGAGTTTGACATCGCCGAGGAGGCGGTCTATATAGATCGGCATGCGGTCGATCCCGGTAAGGGGGTGCTCGCGCAGGGCCATTCCGCCGTTGGCGATATCGAAGAACCGGTACCGCTCATATTCCGCGCGCTCGTAGAGGCCCAGCAGTCGCCGCCAGGCCGTGGATGAAGCCAGCGAGAACAGGTGTCGGCGCGCCATCTGCATGAGGTGGCCGTCCGCGCCGATGGTCTCGGGCCTGATGAGCTGGTAGTTCGATAGGAGCCTGTCGGCCTTTCGGGGATCGGCGCCGGGACCGCATACGCGTACCGCGAGCGCGAGCAGCGACTCCGCATTCAGGAACTCGTCGAGGGATAGGTCGCTGTCCTCGGGATAGCGCACCTCGAGATTGCGCTTCAGCTGGTCGAAGCCTTCCTGGGCTGTATCATTCGGCTCGTTCATCGCGTGCCTCCCTTCGCGGCGGCATTGAGTCGTTTCGAGAAGTTGCGCAGCGTTTCGCATGAATAGCCGGTCTTGCCGCGCAGGACGGCATTGCATAGCGCGCGATATCCGGGATGGTCCCGTTCGACTTGGTCCGGCACGACATAGGCCACCTCGTCCGCGCACATCTGGGCGATGCCGGCGTCGTCCTCTATCTCGCGGGCAAGCCGCTCGGCGCGGCCGTATGCCTTGGCATCGACGGCAAGCTGCCGGCCGTCCGGCAGATGGATCAGGATGTCGCAGGTGTCCTTGAGGGGCCACATTTCGTATTTCAGACCGAGGCCCGCTGCGGCCTCGGCGATCGCCAGCTCGAGCTTTCCGGGGGAAGAGATGTAGTGCATGACGCCGCGGGATAGGCGGAAGGCGTCGTGCGCGACGCTGTCCAGCTTGTCGAAATCGCCTGTGACGGCCTTGGCGCACGTCGCCGATGAGCAGTGGGGCTGCTTGCCTCGCATGGTCATCGTCCAGCCGCAATTCGGGCATACTTTTGCGGCGCCCGGGACGGGTTCGTAGGCCATGGAGACGAATTCCTGCAACCACACCGGGTCGATGGTGTCGGCTTCGCCCTGGTCGAGGGGGTCGGGGTCGCCCAGGGCGAGCCCCGTCTTGATCCTGACGTATTCGTTCCAGGTGAGCAGCGGGTGGCGGATGAGCATCCTGCGTCCGTACACGTATTGCTCCTGGGTGCCGGCTCGGAGGAATTCATACACCCTGCGTTCCTGATGGCCGCCCAAGAGGTCGTTTTCCGCAAAGCGCAGCACCTCGTAGCATTCCGACGTCGCGGCGAAGTAGTCGCCGTCTACTGACGCCAAGGGCCCGATCTCGATGGACCGGCACCCTTCGACGGCTTCCCTGCACTCGTCGCGCCACCGGGCCGTCCACTCGCGCACGTCTGACGCTGCGCTGTTCCTGATGAAATCGGACTCATTGAACGTCGGCAGCAGCTCTTCCGCATCGTCGGAGCACTCAGCGCACAGCGCGGCGAGGATATTCATGCCGTGTCTGAATGCCTGGCTGTAGGGATACCTATGCGGGTCGGCCTCGTAGAGGCCGTCCTTCTCGGCGATGCCGTATGCGATGAGGAATACGGCGGTCTCGAAGCGGTTGGCGATATCGCGGGCTTTGCCGGCGGCTTCGGCCGCGGCGATCGGGTCGGACATGGACCACCTCTTTATTGGAATTGGCATACACAGCAGCTTTGATACCCGCCCCCGCCGCGCTTTACACGCCCCTACCGAAACTCGACGGATAAAAATGCCCCCGCACCGGCTCGAATCGAGTGAAAGACTTCCCGCGCACGGGGTAGAAACAGCTGGGACGGTACACATCCGCGCGAAAGGTCGGACATGTCTAGGGTGGCCTATGGGCAAAAGGGATACAGCGGCGCTTCCATGAGCGTGAACGCGCGGGCGGCCTACGAGGCGGGGGAGATGCTCCGCTCGAAATGGACCAAGACGGCGATCCTCGGCGCCTTGAGGGGCTACTGCGATGAGATGGACCTGCTCTACGACCCTGCGGTCGAGTCCGAGACCAAGGCCGCGCTCTTCGACCGGTTCATCGCCTCCTCGTCCTGGCACCACACCGGCGCCTACGCCCGCGAGACGGAGTTCTTCGCCCTGGACGAGGCCGCCGTGGTCGGGGCGTTCCGCGAGCTCGGGCCCGAGGAGACGGCCGAGCGCGACCGGATCCGGGCGCAGGCTGCGGCCCGGGTGCGGGAGGCGGAACGGCATCGGAGGGAAGCGGAATGCCTATTCGAGTACCGCTTCTCCTGCTCCCCATATAGCGCCATGGCGTACGAGGCGTTCCATCCCGAGCTGTGCGAGCGCCGTGTGAGCAAACACAGGAAGCAGGAGCTCGTCGTGTACCGGCTGCCGGACGGCAGCGAGCCGTCGGGCTATGCGGAGATGTCCGTCCCGGCGGACTATGCGGACAGCAGCCATGTGGTGCCGTCGGTTTTCATATCCGGCACGGGCGGGGATCGCGCGTGGCGCGATATCGACTTCGACGAGGCCGAGCGGAAATTCGCAGCGGCGGCGAGAAGGGCCGCGGCCTTTCGCGAGGGGAGACCGAAGCTCATGCAGGACGAGGCCAGGCGCGCTGCGATACGTGAGACTCGGCACCGCGTCTGCACCGCCCCATTTTGAAGAGCATAAAGGAGATTCACAGGTGACGGGGAAGAATGTCTATACGATGACGGCGATGACGAGGCGAGCGTTCGTGGGCCTCGCGGTCATGGCGGCGCAGGCCGGACTCGCGGGCTGCGTGAGGAACGGGGCGCCGGACGCCGGCTCCTCCGACGGCGGCGCCGGGAAGTCGGGCGATGCCGGCACCTCGTCGCCGTTCGCGCCGCAGCAGTCCGCCCAGGCGTCCGTGGACGGCATCTCGATCGACCGCGTGACGATCGAGGAAGGCACGGGGCCGGACGGCAAGCCGCTCCGCTACATCCGGGTTGCCTATACCTTCGAGAACGTCACGGACTCGGACGCTGTCGCACCCTATACCGACATCAACGCATACCAGGACGGGATCAAGCTCGACAGGTCCTACAAGGTGCAGGACCAGCGGGCGCAGAAGCAGATCGAGCCGGGCGGGAAATTGAAGTCGTTCACGGCGTTCGCCCCCGATTCTGAGACGGTTCCGGTCACGGTCAAGGTGATGGCGCCCGGCGAGAAGGAGCCGAGGTCGGAGCGATGCTACTGCATCGTGAACCCGGGCCTGCAATAGGCCGCCCCGCTCGCACGTCCACACATATATGTATATGCGCGTCTATGCGTTTACGTACATGCGCATATGGGTAGACTCACATCGAGTAGAGACGAAACGGGAGGGGATGGTCCGCATGGCGCCGTTCATCAGTGAAAATATCGACCTGGTTCCTTGCATGGCCATGGCATTCAACGCGGCGATTGCGACCATGGGTTTTCTGAAAATGGTTGCATGGACCGAGCACGGCATGTCGTCGAGGATGTCCAGATACATCGACAGGTTCGGCAAGATGGGCATCGACCGCGAGATTTTGGAGGTCTATGCGCGATCGTATCTCGACGAGTCGCGCAACGCGCTCATCTGCTGGATCGTTGGCCTCGCCATCACTATGGCTGTGGGGATTGTCATCTGGGCCCACGACGTCGGCGTGGCAGTCCTCCTGACATCCGTGGTCGCGGCGGCGGTATCGATCAGGTGCATCGTCATGGCAGTGAGGGATGTGGCGGATATCCGCGACGTCCTGGCCGAAATCGACCTAGGCACCCCGACCGCGTGATTTGCCCTGGCATCCAATCAATAGGGACAAGCAGATATTCAGAAGGGACTCGATATGGGTATGCAAAGCTATATGGCGACGGTATTTGTCGGCGAGCGTGAGATTGGCGGGCCTTTTGTAAACGGTGATTTTCGTTCAAGCCTGAACTTCGCGAGGCGAGAGCTTCGCGGATACCTGCGCCTGGCTGAGAGTATCTGACGGCAGGAAGTCATGGGTGGTCGCCGTCATGGCCTTCGTTGTGTAACCGCCCCGGCGCTTGATTTTGGCATCCTTACCGAGACGAAGGATAGCGAGACCGCCACCGTGGAGTCCAGCTTTACCGTGACGTCGGCCTACACGGCCGAGGATTTCGTATCGGATACGCGAAGCGAGTTTCTTGCCTGCGTCACGGAAGATTTCGGCGAGCAGGTCGCATCGGAGGCTGCAAGTCTCGTCGATGGTCAAATCGCGTCGATGTCGTGGTATAGGCGCTTCGAGATATGGAACGACCTCGCATCCTACGACATATGCGGCGTTGCGAACGCCGATCATCTCATCGACGGGCTCGAGGAGCTTTCCGTCGCGCTCGCCGATGGCCGCGCGTTCGACGCAAACGGTGGAAACCCCGTCTTCCATGCTTTTCACCGGGCCGAGCGGCAAAGTGGCGACAGAGAGTTACCTGTGCCTGCCAGACGTACTCATCGACATCATTGAGACAGGGGCTTCGGGCAACCGGAGCTCTTTTCTAATATGAGCCGGCACCTCCACGGTACCGGCCCAATAACGACTGCCTACATATCCCAGATCTCGCTCAGCCGCTCATCGTCCGCGGCCTCCTCCTCGAAGCGGAACTCGTAGGGGATGGCCAACCTGGTGAGCTCAAAGGCCACCTTTCTGGTCATGGCGTTCGAGATCCGCGCCGCGCGCGCATCCTCCGCGGCTAAGTCCTGCTTGCGGAAGTAGGGGAGCGGGTAGGGGTTGCCATCCGTCTCATCGACAATCTTCTCCACCAGGCACCCGACCTCGCGCTCTTGGATTTCCGCCAGATTCTCGAGGTACTTCCATGCCACGGCAGTGGCGCGGGCTCGCGGCAGGCGCGGGCTTTCCCAGTTCTTGACGGTCTTCACGTCGACGCCCGCTGCCTCCGCGACGTCGGACTGGTAGAGCCCCAGGCTCTCGCGCAGCACCTTGAAGCCCGCCTTGGTGTGGATGGTCTGCATATCCGTTCCTTTCATCTAGATTCTCTTCTCGAAGAGCCCGTGATAGACCTCATCGATCTCGTCCTGGTATTCGCACAGGAATTCGCAGCGTCCGACCACGAGTGCGACGAAAAGCTCGTCGACGGTGGCAATGCCGTAATCGTGGAACCCCGCGGGAAGGTAGAGCGTCCCGTTGTAGGGCGCATGTCCGACCCGGTAGCAAGAGAAGTCCCCGAAGGCCGATCCCTCCACGCGGTACAGGCTGTAGTAGTCCCCGGCACGCTTCGCAGCGTCGATCGCTTCCGTGTGGCCGGCGATATGGCGGATGATCTTCCCGTCCGCACGGTTCGCGGCCGCCTCGCGCGCGAGCGTGCGCAGCTCGGGCATGCGGTCGAGCGGGTCGACGGTGTGGACCGTATCCATGTGTTCCGTGAACCCCTCGCCGTCGCGCGTGATTTCGCTCACTGTGGCGACGAACCGGGCGAAACCGCGCTGGCAGACCCCGACCCTGGAGGCCGCCGAGACCTTATGCGCCGCACGCAGTGCCTCCTCCCGGCTGTCCCCCTCGTAATGCAGCTCCGACGAATGGAGCGGCCGCACGTCGATATCCTCGGTTCCCGTGAACAGCATCTCGCGCGATTCCGTCACGAAGATCGTTTCCATATAGTCCTCCCATATGCGCACCGGGCGGGACCATACCGCCTGCTCTACCTCTCTTGTACCCCCTGAGGGGAAACGTAAACGCACGCCGCGGAAAAATCGCCGGACCGGGTTCGGGAAAAGGACGGGGCCGAAAACGGCCCCTGTCTTGAAATCTGGATATGGAATCAATCAATCATCGCCATGTCGAACGCTTATATGCGAACTCGGAATCGATCATCGCTGCGCAGTCCTTCCGAGGGCGGGGCCGTCGTGCTATCTGGCGGAACTAGCCTTATTTACCCGCCGTCGGGCGTAGCGCCAACAGGTCATTCCTGATCTCATCGAGCAGCTTCCTGCACTTGAGCTCCGCGGCCTCCATCGGGCTGACGTATCCATCCTCATGCGGGTCGAAAATCATATCCGGGTCTGGCAGCCATTTGCCGTCGTCCTCGCCGAAGGCGGTCTCGGTCATGATGTCGCAGAGGCCCAGGAGCCTGACGAAGATATCGCTCTCCCCGACATATGGGGTCGCGCGTCGGCACGCGCGGAGGTACACGTCGAGCGTCTGGAGGAACAGGTTCCTCGGTGCCGATCTCCCAGGGAGGACGGGACTTATCGTCTTCCGGGTTCACCTTGATGTCGTGCAGAATCGAGTCCGGCACGCAGCGCAGGTCTGTAGTCGGCCAGACGAAATGATCGGTCTCCTCGCACAGGTCGAGGAAGTCGTAGGCCTGGTTCCATAGCACGCAGAGCACATCCAGCTGGTTTTCGGTGAGTTTTTCGTCCATGGTCCTATCTCCTGATTCTATGAGGAGGTCGGCGACGTCGATGTGCGCCCAGCAGGCGATATCCTCGACCTTCTCGAAGTCGCTCGGAGCGTGCGTCCCGCGCCGCCAGTCCTTAATCGATGAGATCGAGACGTGCATCGCGCCCGCGAGCTCCCGCATCCTGGCGGCGCCTTTGGCGCCGTGTCCTAGCAACGAATCGAACACGGCGGGGGAGAACGCGAACGTCCCGTCGCCAATCCTGTAGGTGTCTTTCCGCATTGCGGCATCTCTCTTTCTCAATCCTTGCCGACAATGTTATCTGTGGCGCGGCCGTCTACGGAGACGAACCTGGACGGACCTCTACCCGTCCGGCTTCACGGAGAACCACAGACCGTCGTCGCAGATCAGCCCGCGCGCGACACATCGACCGCCGACGTCCACTAGGACGCCGGTCACGGTGGCGTCCGCCTTGCCGAACATGCTGGGGCAGGGCAGCGTCGCGCCGACCCTGGCGATCTCGAAGCGCCGCCCGTCGCACACGATTGCCCTCGGGGTGTTGAGCCCGCACTTTCGGTCGGTCTCGACCGCTATGGGGACGACCTTGGCGTCGAACCTGCTGCATCCGCCCACGTGCCGGACCTCCCTCCCGCTCGGTATCGCGCGCCACGCGCGCGATACCCCCGCCGTCTCCCACCCTGGATACCGCCCTGCGATCCCAACGGGGAGGGCATCCGGGGCGGTACCGCCCGCGCTGCGGTCTCACCGCGCAGCAGGCGGCCTATGGCCATGCCTATTCGGCCGACCCGATGCGGTTGCCGTTCGTGTAGTCGGAATAGGCCCGCTCCCAAGCGTCCTGCACGCGGCGGGAGTCGCATATCTTGCAGAAGATACCCGTCTTGGGCGAGCCGTCGCGCAGCATGAACGTGATGAAGCAGAAGTCTCCGATATCGGGATCCTCGTTCATCATCATGGCGCCGCAGGTGTCCAGCACCTCGCGGTTGTCCTCCTGCGACCCGCCGAGGATATCGATCGTGCAGGTGGCCGTATCCGACGGTCCGACGAGGCCATCCGGCACCGCCGGCAGTGCATCCGGGTCGGTTCCGTCGATCTCCCCAAGGATGCGCGTCTCGAACGTCGAGTTTGCTGCGCGCAGGCGTCCGAGTGCGTCCGCGTATGCGATCGACGAGACGAGGCGTTCGAGCTCCCTGGCGGCAGCCTCGGCGCTGTCCGCATATCCCCGCGGGTCCTTTTCCATGAGCGCGTCGGCGAGCATGGCGACGGCCGCCTCGGCAACCCTGCCGGACTTGCCCATGTCGTCGGCGCACTCGCCGGCGAGTGCCGACAGCGCGCTCGAGTAGAAGGGGATGTCGCTGCGGCGTCCGAACCTCTCGGCCACGCGCCCGCAGGACTCCCTCCATCGTTCCATCAGCGCGAGCCTCAGGTTCGCCGTCTCATCGTGCTCGATGGGCGACACCGTGTCGTGATCCGTAGCCATGTCCATATCCTTCCGTTTCCGTTCCATCCCGCTCCCACGGCTTCCCTAGAGAGCCGTTTACCCCGAATCGCCCCCGCTCATGCCCGCTAAATTGAGATCGGGGAGGAAGGCCGCCTGTCCGTATCTTCCCGTCCGCATCGGAATCGGCTGTTTCCGATGCGCCCGAACGGGGTATCAACTGGTAATACCGAATGAACGACTTGGGCAAGGAGCAGCCATGTATACGGACGATGACGAGATCGGGCGCGCCGTCGCTGCCGATCTGGAGGAATGCTGGCAGGGCGAGGGCTGGTACCGAATCTGCTTCACCGACGGGATGGGATCGTATCCGGCCACATGGTATGGAACCGAAGCGGACCTTGCCGACGACCTTCGCGGTGCCTACGGGGATGCCGGCGAGATCCATCTGCCCTACGCCGAAATCTCTGTGATCGATCAGGCGGTCGAGAAGGTCTGGCAGGGCGAGGGATGGTATCGGGTGACGGGCGGCGACGGCGAGAAATGGGAGCCGGACTTCTACGTTACACGCGAATGCCTAGTCGCCGCACTGCGCGACGCCTACGACGAGGCATCCTTCAGCGGCGCCATATGCGTCCCACGTGTAGAGCCGGCCCCGGACCCTAACCGGCGCCGAACGCACGCCTTCTGAACCGCCCCGTGATTCAAACTGGGCGAGAACCGAACCGGAGGAATCGCTACGCGTTTCCCACAACCGGCTGCCTACGGGACGTATGGGGTCCCTCCGGTCATCCGGCCATGGAAAACGCCGGGCTCCGGTGCCAGCCCAATACATAGCCGCACAAACGCACATCTATGCGCTTACGCATCTGAGCATCTGGGTACATACATGGCGACGAAGGCGGGGGGATCGGCCCCCCGTCGGAACCGAAAGGATAGAAGCCAATGAGCATCAACCGAGTCAACATCACCGGAAACCTCACCCGCGATCCCGAGCTCCGCGCCACCGCGGCCGGCACCCAGGTGCTCTCGTTCGGCATCGCCGTCAACGATCGCCGAAAGAACCCGCAGACCGGCGAGTGGGAGGACTATCCCAATTACATCGACTGTACCATGTTCGGCACCCGCGCCGAGGCTGTCGGCCGCTATATCTCCAAGGGGAGCAAGGTCGCGATCGAGGGCAAGCTGCGCTATAGCTCCTGGGAGCGCGACGGCCAGAAGCGCAGCAAGCTCGAGGTCATCGTCGACGAGATCGAGTTCATGAACTCCCGCCCTGCCGCGTCTCCTGCTGCCGCGGTTGATGGTGGACAGCAGTATGCGGTCCCCGAGGCTCCCGCCGTCGAGGTTGCGGACGAGGACATCCCGTTCTAGCCGACCCGTACAACCCCATACTCAAGTGATCGCCCCACCGGAGACGGCGGGGCTTTTTCATGCCGTAGCCCGTCTCCACACGTTTCCCACACCCGGCTGCCTATGGGACGGATGGGGTCCCGCCGGTCATCCGGCCATGGAAATCGCAGGCCAGGGGCCTGCCGACCGGTGTCCGGGCGGCCCGCTGGGCAAATTATCGAATTACGCAGACGCATACGTGCGCATTTACGTGTTTGTGCGTTTACGCATGTGCGCAGCTGGGTACATACATACCAGCGGCAAGGGAGGCCGCGACCGCGTCGGCGCGGGATCGCCGAATATCGGAAGGAGGCCGTCATGGCCGGTTGCAAGAGGGAAGTAATGGAGCCGAGCGGAAGGGAGAAGGTCGCCGCCGCCGCCGCGCTGGTCGCGGGGCTCGTCGGGATGTGGTTCATGCTCGCATACAGCTATGTCTACATCAACTGCGCCGTGTTCCCGGTGGCGGGCGCGCTCATCGCGTACGCCTACGACGTGGCGGAGAGGACGGTGGCGGCACGGAAGGAGTGCTGCCGCAAGGTCGAAACGCGCCGCGCGTATCGCGCCGCGAGGGCGTCGGAATACGGCGCATAGCGGCGCCGGCGGGCAAGAATAAGTAAACGCGCATCCGCACAAGTATGCAGATGTGCGTTTACGCATCCGCATAACTGGGTACATATATGGCAGCGGCAGGGCCCTAGCGCCCTGCCGTCGGCGGATGCGGGACCGGTAGCGACTCGCCGGCCCCGTGCCCGCCGCCGGCAGGCGGCAGATATCCGAGAAGGCCGCCCGGAAATCGGGCGGCACCCGTAGAAGGGAAACACATGAAGACAATCGTTTTGGTCAACCAAAAGGGCGGCGTCGGCAAGACGACGTTCGCCGACGAGATCGCCTGGGGCCTCGAGCGCCGCGGGCGTGAGGTCGGCTTCATCAACCTCGACCCGCAGGGCGGCGCGAGTCACGAGCAGAAGACCGTCGAGGGCGAGAAGGCCGTCACCGTCGTCGACACCCCGGGCTATCTGAACGACAAGCTCGGCGGCTGCGTGGAGGTCGCCGACATCGCGATCGTCCCCGTCGAGCCCAGCCAGCGCGGCCTTCGCGCGATGAAGCGCACGATCCAGCTCATCACGGGCGTCAACCCCGAGCTCGAGATCGGCCTGATCGTGAACCGCTATTCCGACAAGCGAATCATCGACCGCAGCTTTACCGACTTCCTCACCGCCGACGACCTGCCCATCCTGGGCTGCGTGCCGACCGCCGAGGCGTTCAAGCGCGGCGCGTCGTTCAACCGACCGGTGTCCGAGGTGCAGCCGGGCGGCCGCGCGGCGGACGCGATCGAGGGGATTCTGGACAAGGTGGAGGCGATGCTGTAATGGCGAGGACTAAGAAGGCGGACTCCGCCATCAACAGCTTTTTCACTGACACCTCCAAGGAGATGGTCGAGCGCCAGGAGACGATCGTCGAGAAGGTCGTGAACCCCGACTCCGAGCCGGCAGCTGAGAAAAAGGCGGCGGCCTCTGAGGGTCCGACGCACCGCCTGAGCGTGATCGTCCCCGACGACCTCTACTGGCAGCTCAAGGAGTACCTGGTGGAGCACCGCCGCGAGGGCTACCGCAGTGCGAGCGACCTCATGCGCTCGCTGCTCGAGGAGCATCTGCGCAAGGACCGCTAGGCCGGTCGGAACGTCATCGAATAGAAGGGAAAACGGAAATGACAGCATTCGAGTACAGCGCCCAGGGCTACCGCGTCGCGCCCTATATCGCGGATCTCGGCAAGAAGGAGGCCTAGATGGATGCCGATGCCGGGCGCGTCCGCACCGCCCTGCGACTCCAGGCCGTCGCGGCCCGCGTCCACCACATGGACTGTGCGGGTTTCGCCGAGGAGGTGTGCGATGCCGTGGACGTCGCCGGACGTCTGGGCTATCTGGGTTGCTTGCACGCGGTTGTGAGGCTCGCGGCGGCCCGCGAGGCGATGCCGGACGCCGACGGGATGACGTGCGGCGAGCTAGGCTGTCTCGCCGGCCTCCGCCGCCAGGCGCGCGCCACCGACACGCTGGATGCCGACAGCTTCACCGCCCGCATCCTCGCTGCCCTGGATATCAAGGGGTGGTCGGATCGATCTTCCTACCAAATCGCGGCGATGCGCCTGGCCGACCTGATTGCCCCGGTCTCGCTGATGGCGTCCCCGGAGCGCACGGAGCGCGGAGACCGCGCCCTGTATTCCTACACCTGCGGGCGATGCGGCGCACGCGTGACCGTATCGGTGTGCACGCGTTGCCCGTCCTGCGGCGCCCCCATGGTCGCCGCAGGACATGGCGCTCCGGTGATGAAAGGGGCGATCCATGTCGACTCGTAAGCTGATAAAGGGCGACCGCTACCGCGCCGGGCTGTGGAAGCTGGAGGAGCGCTGCTATGAGGCGCACGTCCGCATGCCGAACGCCAAGTTCATGATCAGAACGTACCGCTGTACGCAAGGCGAGGCGGTCGCGAAGTTCGATTCGTGGGTGGAGGCGGAAGGCCTCGACCTCGCTGAGGATGGGGCCAGGGAAGCCTGCGAGGGCAGCATCGACGACGGTATGGGGACTGCGAGGCGCCCGTTAAACCGCGAGGAGCGCCGTGCGATGGAACGCCGCGACCGAAAGATAAAGAAGCGCCAGGCGCGAAAGGCGGCATCGGAGGCCGATGCCGCGCGACAGTCACAGGATATGGGGAAGGAAGAGACGGAAATGCAGAAGGTATCGAAAACGGACGGGCAGAAGACGGCGGCCGCGGGGACAAAGGCTCCGGAGACGGAGCCGGCCAGGTGCTACACGCTCATGTGCACGGGCGATCTGGGGACGGCCCCGGTGATGGTATTCCGCAACGAGGGCGACGCGAACGACATGATGCGCGCCCTGGAGCAGGTCGCGAAGGTGACGTCGCCCGATACCGTCTACGACGTTATGGAGGCCCCGTTCAAGGAGGCCATTTGAAGGGTGCTGAGGGGCCGGGGAGTGCAGGCCACACAGCTGCCCGAACCTGCCGCCGTCCCAGTCCAGCGCCCCGCGTCTCCCGCCCTGGCTCCCGCACTGAGGACCATATCGGGAGAGACACCGCACTACCGCGCGCGCTTCGAGGTCGCAGCGGCCGACGGCGCGGACGCGGCCGAGGCCGTGAAGGAGATCGTCATGGGCTGGCTGCACGCCAAGGGCCTGGACGTACCGGAGGGCGCCGCGGACATCGCGGTGCCCGCGGGCTGGACGGCCGCCGACGAGCCCGACGCCGCCAAGGCCGTCCGCTTTCTCGGCCTATCCGGCGCGCAAGGCGCGGCATGGGCGGTCGAGGCCGATGAGCTCGACGGCGAGTTCTCGCGCCGCCGCTGGCACACGAGGATCGGCCTCGCACCCGCCGGAGACGGCGGGTGCATCCTCAACGTGCAGGTATCGCACTACGCCGTCAACGGCTTTTTCGGATACCAGCGCAACCCGCTGCCGTCCGTGCCGCGCGTCGTGCGCGATATCCTTGCGAACGGAAAGCTAGACGTGAGGATCGGCGCGTCGCGTGTGAGCGTCGAGGAGATATACCTTGACGCGGACACGCTAAAGCGCGATTTCATGTCGAGCCTGACCGATCGCGCGCGCTGCCTGCCGATCGTCCTCATGACGACCGACGACGACGGCAAGACCCCCGTATGGGATGCGACCGAGCTCGCATCGAAGCTCGTGGGCATGGCCACCGTGTACGTCATCGACATGCGCGACGGCGCGTTGGTGCAGGCGTTCCGCGACCTGCTGCCCGACCGGACACCGGCCGGGCGCTACAGGATCGGGCGCAGCGCGGTCATGGTATACCGTCCGGGCATCGACCTGTCGGGCGAGGAATCTCTATCGGCCTGCACGCTCTTCACGCGCCACAGGATCGAGCGCTATGCCGCGGGCGGGCGCGACGGTTTCATCAACGTGCTCATGCAGGGCCTCGGCCGCGGCATCGACGGGCTGCGCGCGGAGAACGCGCGCCTGCGTGCCGATGCCGAGGCCTGGGAGGAGATCGCGACGGACCAGGAGCGGAGCTATTCCGACGCCACGGCAAAGGTGGACGAGCTCACGAGGACCGTCCAGCGCCTCGAAGGCGAGAAGCGCGCGCTCGAACGCAAGGCGGCGCAGTGCGCGGCACCGTCGGACGACGACGGTGCCGCGAGGGTGGCCGAATGCCTCCAGTCGATCCCGCGCGACCTGACGGACCTCCTGAAGCTCGCGCGATCCATCTGGCCCGAACGTATCGTCGTCCTGCCCGAGGCAATGGACTCCGCGAAGTCCTACGACGGCAACCTCGCCGAGGAATGGGATATCGTCCGCAGCACCGCGACGGCGCTCTACGGCCTCCTGTTCGAGGACGACGGTTGCGAGGGGCAGGTCGCAGACGAGTTCCAGCGCCGTACGGGCTACGAGCTCACCTTCAGCGAGAGCAGCGCCACCAGGGCGCGCGCCGATCTGATGAAGATGCGCGAGAGGAGCTACGGCGGCCGAACCGTCGACATCTCCGCCCACATCAAGGGGAGGAGCCAGAAGAACACCTTCCGCCTTCACTTCTACATCGATCGGGAAAACGAGCTGATAGTCATAGGGCATGCCGGATGCCACATGAAGACCGCCGGCTCGCACCGTCGCGGCTTCAAGTAGCCGAGATCCCCGCCATCGGAAACCGATGGCGGGGATCCTTTTCCGCTCACATGGCGAGACCGGCGGCACAAACGCCTCGCAAGTTTGCGTACCGCCGGAGACGGCGGGCGGCGTATGAGCCCGGTCGTTTTTGGGTAGCATCGAATGGTAATGCCGGCGACGTGACCAGAGGGGAGGGAGAATATGTTCGATACCGATAGCGATGTCCCGTACGACATCGAGCCGACCGCGACCGAGAAGCCGAAGGCCTCGACTGCGGACAGCGCAGCCGAGGCTGCCAAGAAGACGGCCGAGGCCGAGAAGCGCGAGAAGCGCCGCGCCCGCCAGAAGCGCCAAGCGTTCACCGAGCAGATGCAGAACTTGACGATGGACGACATCAGACGCCTGATGGAGTCCAGCGTCGACCTCGGCGGCGTCAGCGACCCGCAGGCCGAGATCGAGAGCCGCATCGAGCGCAACGGCATGGCGTACCTGATGAAGGGCGGCGCCGTGTATGCCGTGGTGCTCTCGAGCGACGACTACGAACGTCTCGCGGACAAGAAGGCGTAGACCTCGCATTGGCGAGGGTCGCCGGGCGAGAGGCCGCCACCGGAACACGGTGGCGGCCTTTTTCATGTCGCGACGCAACGCCCGGAACACTGACCGGACAACGATGGAAAGCGAGCGGAAACGCTCGCGGCGGACACAGACGGCCAGGCCCCGCCCCGCCTCGAGCCCGCGCGCAAGACTCCTGCCGCGATCGGGCACGCAGGCTACCGCACCCCGTCATAACTTCGAGTGCCACGCGGACATGCCGACATCTCTCCGCAAGCAGCTCGTAGATCGGCGCCGGGTCGTCCACGGCATCGCCATCGGCCGCGAGCAGATCGAGCACGGCGGCCACCCCCTCGATGATACGGGCGCAATCGTCAGCATCCATATGACCCTCCTTCTCATCGCTGAAAACAACTTATACGGCCGTGACGGTATCCGAGCCGTATCGGACTTGCAACAGATGAGCAGCGTCCCGTTCGTCGCGAAAGAGACGAGGGACAGCCGAAACGCGGACGGTATAACGGCATCGGATGACCGGTGTAAACCGGTTTAAACCCAGGCAAATAGGGGTAGGATACTGAAAACTTCGCAAGAGACGCATACTTGTACCTCCATCGTAGATGTATGTACAAGTATGCCACCGAAGTCGGTCAGATTTCCGCCACCGGGCACAGCCCGCCGACGGAAATCTGACCGCCTCCGGCGCTTGCCAGGGCTCCGCCCTTGGACCGGGGTCGCGCACAGGTGCGCGAGGAATTGGAGGAAGCGTGGCAGAAAAAGCCACCTCGCAGACAAGAATGGTCAGCATCAGGTTGACCGAGGAGGAAATCAGCACCCTCAAGGCTAAAGCGAGTCTTGCGGGCACGACCGTCACAGACTTCGTCCGCGAGACGGCGATCTACGGCAAGCAGGAGTTCACGCTGGCGAAGCTGCCCGGCGGCGAGCGCGTGGACGTGAAGGAGGCGCTGGAAGGGTTACTCGACACCGAGCACCGCACGGTGCAGAAGCATTTCAACGTGACGCCTTACGAGGACACCTTCATCCGTGACGCCGCGAGGAAGGCCGGCATGACGCAATCGCGCTTCATGGTCGACCGCATCCTCCACACGCCCATGTACTACATCGGCGACCCCGACTTCTTCCAGAAGTTCTTCTACGAGCTCAACAAGCAGGGCGTGAACCTGAACCAGCTGGCCGCCGCGGCGAACACGCTGATCCTCCTCCAGGACATGCCCGACATGGCCAGGGAGCGCCGCTGCGAGCTCGCGGCGCAGATCGAGCACTTCGTAGCGACCCTGAAAGACCCATACTGCAAGGCGCTCGCGGAGACGCGCGGCCTCATGATGCAGCTCAGGCGGCAGTCCGAGGTGGAGCGATAGCATGGCCATGCTCAAGACGCTCGCCCGGAAGTTCGGCGGCTGCAAGCAGATAAAGGACTACCTCGCGCGCAACGGCCGCGCCGTGACGTTCCGCTCAAGCTCAATCGATCTCGATAGCGCCGGCTGGGACGGGCAGATGGACGCGACGCGCCAGGTGTTCGGCAAGGATACGGGCCGCAAGTACTACCATTTCGTGATCTCACCCGATCCCGAGGACGGCCTGGATGCCAAGGCGGTAGACGCATTGGCATGCGATTGGGTGCGCGAGCGCTACAGCGGATATCAGTGGGTGATCGAGACTCATATAGATAACGGCATTCCGCATGCACATATCGTCGTCAACTCCGTCAACCCCGTTGACGGGAGGAAGATACACCTCGACGACGATGACGTGCAGGCCGACGCGATGGAGTTGCAGAGAATCTGCCGCGACTACGGCTACACCGCCTTCGACAACTTCAAGTTCACGAGGGACGAGGACGGTTCCTGGTACGCACGCACGCCGCGCCCCGACCGCCGGCGCGAGGTCGTCTTGCAGGAGGCGCGCCCGGCGCGCCGTCATATGACGGACGCCCAGCGCCGCGCCAGGTACAGCGGCAAGAAACTCTGGACCGATGCGATGCACGACGATATCGAGTCGGCTTTGCAGGGGTGCCGGACATGGCCCGCGCTCGAGAGGCGTTTGGCGGAGAAGGGCTACCGCATCAATATCAACCGCCGCGGAGTGCTGACCTTCTACCCGCCCGAGGGCAAGGGCCATCCCGTGAAGGGTTACAAGCTGGACGACTCCTATACGGTCGAGGGATTGCGCGAGCGCCTTGCCGTGCGACTCGAGGGACAGCGCCCGAACGTGAAGATGTGCACCGAGGACCTTGTCCCGGACGTCGTCCTGCCGCCCATGACTTTCGAGGCGGTCGCATCCAACAATCTCGAGCGGTCTAAGAGGATCGAGCGCTCCGCCGCCCGCCTTGCCGCCGCGGCCGACGCCGTGAACATTATCCGCGAGCGCGGCTACCGCTGCTATGCGGACATGGCGGCCGATGCCAGGCGCCTCGCCGCCGAGGTCGACGCGCTCGACGCGAGGGTCGACGCGCTCAAGCTGGAGGCCGAGCAGACCGCCGAGGCCATCCGCCAGGTCGAGGTCTACACGTCTTGCGTCGCGCAGTTGACCGCGCGCCCGGAAGGAGCCGAAGCGCTCGCGGCATGGCGCGAGGACAATGCAGACGAGCTTCGCGAGATGGAATCGATCCGCAAGTGGATGGCCGAGCGCGGAATCGTGCTCACCGATATGACATACACGGACCTCCTCGCACGCCGCGACGGCGTCAGGGCCGACGTGGCGAACCTCGCTTCCATGGCAGTCGATATCCGCAACCGCTCGCGCCGACTTTCCGCCGCTGTCGATGTCCTGGACTCATCGCAGATGCCGATTGGCCCCATAGATGTACGGGGCCGCGGCGAGAGGCAGAAGGGCGCCGGTCACGGCCTGCGCGACGCCAAGGTCATCACCGCGAACCAGACCGCCGAGCTGACGCGCGAGTACACGCGCTATCGCAAGGCCTATTCGGGGGCCATCGCGGCGGGCGCCCTCACGCCGGATAAGATCAAGCAGATTGAGCGCGACCACGAGCGGGCCAAGGCGAAGATCATCGGCGAGCAGCGCGAGGAGGACCTGCGCGCGGAACGCTCGGCGTACGGGATGGCCGGAAGCGAATGGGCGCAGGATGCTCCCGTGACGGTCGCCGCACCCGGCGGGACGGACAAGAGGTCGAAGCCCGGATGGAAGCCGTACCTCCAGCGCCCCGCGACCGAGAAGCAGATGAAATATCTCGAAGACCTCGTAGAGTCCGGCATCATCGCGCAGGCCGACATCGACAGCCTCGGCGGCGAGCCGACCATCGCGGACGTCAACGCGCTCCTGAACTCGCATCCCAAGGTCAAGAACCTGGAGCTTGAGAAGATGGACGGCGACGGCGCGGACGGCACACGGACGTACACGCAGACCCGAGACGATATCGAGGACGACGGCTATACGCCGGCGAACTACACGAGGAGGAGATAGACGGTGAATATCATCGTGAAGATGCACGACAGGGCCCGCGTGATCGAGACGACGCGCATGGACCTGCACAGCGGCATCATGCTCGAGGACGACTTCCTCGACATTTCCGATTACCTGAACCAGGGCGTGCTTCTCGAGCGCAGCGTCTTCATCACCACGAGTGACGACATGCAGCTCCTCAAGCGCGCCGTGACGATCATCGAACCGGACGAGCTGGACGCCATAGACGGCGTCTATGCGGACGGCAAGCCGATCCTCGTGAGGACCGAGGACGGTTCGCGTTTGGCTCCGGCCGTCTTCGAGGTGCTGTTCGACGACAGCGGCAACTACTTGGGCGACCACGGGCAAGGCCTCTGTATTTACTATGAGTCCGGCAGCTACGAGACGATCGTGCCGACCGTGCTCTCGTTCGGAGACGGCATGCTCATGGCCGACGACCTGATCGATTGGAGCGACCTGGACTCGGGCATCACCTGGACCCGCGGAACCTGGACACGCGGCGACCGGAACCTCATGGAGCTCCGCCCCGAGCCCACGGTCGTGGTCGACCCGGAGCAGTACGCGCACATGGAGCTCATGACCTTCGGCGGCGCGCTCGTGGCCATGAAGACCGCGGGCGGCATGGTGAGCGGCGGCGGCACCGTCTCGGACGATCCCGATGCCGACGATGCCGAGACCGAAAGCGAACCGCAGCCGTCCCAAGACGCGGAAACCGATGGCGCTACGGCAGACGCCGCCGAAGACGGCCCCGACGACCGAGCCTCAGCGGAAGACGTCCCCGATACGGATTCACTCGAGTCTACCGCGGACACCGCGGGAGACGGCTCGGAGGCAGATATCGACCTCGAACCCGGCGGCTCGGAGACCGAGTCCGCCGAGATTGACAGACTTGAGTATGAGTACGGCCTATTGAAGAAGGTCGAGGATTATCGGGCTGGCAGGCTTGAGACCGTGACGCTCGACGAGCTGGAGGAAAGCCTTGACTTGGCGAGTCGAGGTCGACAAGGACATCCAGCGTTCGATGAAGACAGTGACGACGATGATGACAGCGACGACTACGAGGAAGACGATTCGATGTTCGCCGACCTCTTCTAGAAAGTAGCAACAGTGATACCGGTGGCGGCAAAACGGCCGCCGCTGGTATCACCTTCCCGTTACAAATTGAAACACTTGGGGAAGTTAAGCCATGGAAGTTAACAAGGAGGATCGAGTGAAAGAAAGCATAGCTATAAACCGCTTGATCTATTTGTTTCACAAGATGACAGCAACACTGATCTGCTTGCTCACTCAGTGAATCTCCATCGTTTGTTCGCTACCTGATAACGGGCTCCTGTTTGATAATCGGATATATGGAAGATTGGATAAAAGACGGTAACGGCAGAATGAGACGCGTTCACAAGCGATACGTTGACGTCGTCGCACACATGCGCGACGATGGCTTTTTAGAGCCACTAAGCATCACGTGGCGCGACGGTCGCACCTTTAGAGTGACGCAAGTAATCGAGGTGGGGGAGTTCCGCCCTGGCTTCGAAGGCTTCTTCACGGCTAAATACCGCGTAAGCATTGGCAACCGAAGAACGAACTTGTACCTAGAACAGCACCTAAACCGACCAGAATCAGGCATGCCACCAACCGTCCGATGGTGGGTTCATGAGTTCGTATAATTGTCAGAACAAGCCAATGGTATAACGCCTTCATATACTCGCGACACCTACGCCAAGGCACCCGGAAACCGGGTGCCTTTTTCGATATTTACCCCGTTCAGCGAATAGGTTTTTCCACCGCGGGTAGAACTCTGGATATTGGGGGCGTATCCCCTCATATCGATTGAAGACCCGAAATCGCATTTGTGGAAAAGGAAATCGAAATGTCCGTAAATGTAAGTGGCCTGTATGGCCTTGAAGATAGGTTGGAGAGGGTTGCCGACGAGCTGCGCAAGCGCAACGAGATTGAGGCTCAGAAGCTCGAGCTGCTGAAGCAGATTGAGAGGAATCTGATCAATAAGGATAAGGGGTAGACCCATGACTGTTTCCGAATATTGTCGCCACGAGGCCAAGTGGCGCGATCTCGTCATCATCCGCAAAGGCGGCTGGGTGACGTGCTCGGCCTATATCGACCACGAGGATTTATTTCGCCTGCCGCTCGATATAGCCGAGGCTGAGGTTATCCGCGCAAAGCGCAGCTATATTGACATTGAAACTCACGGGAGCGGCGCATGGGACGTCCCGTGCACCTATCTCGATATCAAATAGGGAAGTGCTCTGGGTGGATCAAGACGAGATTGCAGTCATCATTCCCTGCTTCAACGAGGCCCAGACCATCGGCAAGGTGGTCGATGATTTCCATCGCGAACTGCCCGAGGCGACAGTCTATGTATATGACAACGCTTCAACCGATGCGACCGCCGCGATTGCGATGAAGCACGGGGCGACCGTCCGCCATGAGCCGCGCCGCGGCAAGGGGAATGTCTGCCGCCAGATGTTCCGGGATATCGATGCCGCCTGCTACCTCATGGTGGACGGGGACGATACCTATCCGGCTGAGGCGGCAAAGGGCCTATGCGCCCCGATTATCGACAAAAAGGCCGACATGGTGGTTGGCGACAGGCTCTCCAACGGGACATACGCCAAGGCGAACAGGCGTGCATTCCATGGCCTCGGCAATAATTTGGTTCGCGCCATGATCAAGTGGATTTACGGCTACGAATACGCTGACGTCATGACGGGTTACCGCGCCATGTCCAAGCCCTTCGTGAAGACGTTTCCCGTCCTTTCCGAGGGCTTCCAGATTGAGACCGAGCTATCCATACACGCCGTCGACCGTCGTTGGCGCATCGCCGACGTCCCGGTGGAGTACCGCGACCGTCCCGAGGGCTCGGTCTCGAAGCTGGACACCGTGAAAGACGGGTTGAAGGTGATCGCGATGATCGGCACCCTTTTCAAGGACTACCGCCCGTTGAAGTTCTTCTCGCTGGTCGCCCTGATATTCTGCATCGGCGGCCTGTGTGCCGGCATGCCGGTAGTGACCGAATACCTCGCCACCGGCCTCGTGCCGCGGTTCCCGACCGCCATCCTCGCCGCGGCGCTCATGTTCACGGCCGCCATCTCGCTCGCCACGGGCTTCATCCTGGACGCCGTGGCGAAAGTCGAGCGGAAGCAATGGGAGCTCCGCGTATACCGCCAGACCGAGGAAGACTGAAAGAGGGAGCCATATGCGCACCGATCGAATCTATATCGCGAGAGACGGGAAGTCGGGCATGCATGTCCTCGTCAGGATCCTGGCAGTTGGCGATATAGGGGCAGATTATCTCCCGATCGACCCAGACGGTTTCAATGAGCTCATGATGGCGAGGGATGCGCGCTCGCTGGTCCTGGCGGCCCAGGGTCTCGGCCCCATGTTAGCCTCGGAAGGCGATCTCGCAAGCCGCATCTTCGTACCGAGCGAGCTCCGACGAGGCATCGCGGGCGAAATGGACCTAGTCCCATCCGACCTAGGAGGTCTGCTGTCCGAGTGTTACTTCGATCCATATGCCGAGCCCGTAGGAACAGGCGGCATGGGCTATAGGGGAATCGGCAGAACGGGAAAGAAAGCCGCAAGGGACCTTATCGAAGGGTTCGACTTCTCGAATGCCGGAGATCTATCCTACCTCGATTCGCAGTTCCGCGCCGTCGTCGAGCCGCTGCACGATTGGGTCTTTGCGAGGAACCTGCTTTCGATAGTCCTGCGCATAGGAGGGCTCTACAGGGCCGGCGCCGACCCGAAGGCCATCCTGGAAGCCGCACGGTTTCGCAAGGTCGAGCCATCGGGCCAGAAAGACCGGTTCGATATGGGCCCAGCAGCATGCTTTGCGATCCCAGTGGCATACAACCCGTTCTACACCACAGATACCCTGGCGATTTCCGACGCGCCCCTCGATATCCGAAAGGCGTGGCCCCTTTACGCCGACCTAGTCGACATCGGAAGACCGTCGACGCGGCCCGCCATCGATCATCGCCTGAAAGGCGAGGGGAACGGGTTCATCGGGTTTCTCACCTCGCTCGAGACGAAACAGCCCGACGGTACCGACCGCAAAGGCCGCCCGGAAGAGGACAGATGGTACTATCTGGTCGTAAGTTCAGATATCGGCGGCAAGCACGTGAAAGATCAGATGCGGATAGCGAATCGACTGCTACAGGCATTTGACGGAAGGCTGTTTCAGCCCCGCCTGGCGTATTCCGGTGTGAAGATGACCGAGATCGCCCCCGAGCAGAAACCACGCAACATGCTGGAAGCCATGTGGTTGCTCGTCAGGAACCATCCCGACCATTACCTTTTGACGTGTAAACGCTGCATGCGAACAGTGCTGTCTGGAACCCAAGGGGGCGAGCGTTCGTTCTGCAGCAATTCTTGTCGCGCGACCTGGAGCAAAGAACACCCGTCCAGAAAGCGATAGCGGCCGCATCACAGCCCCGTCTGAAATCGGCGCGCACACAACCAAATCGACCCTAGAAAGGCACCCGGACACCGGGTGTCTTTTTGTTCGATAAACCCCCAGCTCAACGATTTAATCTTCTTCCCTCCGGGTACAAGACGGGCAGTTATGCACCTGATGGATAGGGGAGGAAATCTATCGTTTCCCCCGCGACCGACAGCCACAGCGCCCGGACGCCGGGCGCAACCCGCACGAATAACCACCACGAAAAGAGAAAGAGGCATCGCAAATGAATGCAATGGTAGAGGCCATAAAGCCGTACATCGGCATGATTTTCGCCATCTGGTTCATATCGGAGGTGATCACCGCCATGTTCCGCCTGCACCGCAAGAAGTCATACCAGGACCGCCGTATGGCCAACGACGCCGAGCATGCCAAGGTGACCCGCGCGATGCGCTACGACGTTCTTCACCGCGACGGCTTCCACTGCGTCCGTTGCGGCCGAGGCCGCGAGGATGGCGTGAAGCTCCACGTTGACCATATCGTTCCCGTATCGCGCGGCGGCAAGTCGGTGATGAGCAACCTCCAGACCTTATGTGAGGACTGCAACTGCGGCAAGGGAAACCGCTACCTGGAATAACGACTGCAAAATCAGAAAACCATGCAATATGCTCTACTCTCTCGGATAGCAAATAATCGAATAGTCGAGCTCTTCGATAGCCTCATCGGAGATATCGGCAACAGGATAGCGGTAAATCATATTCATCCGCGGGTTATAGACGCCCAGATATTTGACATCCCGATATTCGGGATGAATGGAATGAAGCCCAAGTCGCCAATAAATAAGCAGTTGTAGGACAGACCTGCTTTGAAGCGTTTGCTTGGATACCTTGAAATCCCACAGAGTATCCTTTGTTAAGAAATCGCCATCCCCGCTTGTAACGTGTCCCGTATATCCGCCTTTAAATGTCAGATGGTCTGTAATTTTTGGCCCATAAATATCGAGGAACGCGACAGACCGCCAAACCATATTCCGGACGTTTTCAACGGTATCGGCATCTGGGTATATCGTTTCGACGGGGACATAGGCAGCTTCTCCTGCACGGTACACCGTATCGAAAACTGCAAGGCGTATTGCGGAGCAAATGGAATCGTCTTCAAGTCCCTTTACCGATTCGATCAACGCCTCCGCCTGCTTACGAGCATTGACCTTATCGCTTCCATTTAAAGAGACAGAGAAAGCCGAGTCAGGAGAATCCCCAGTCATCAACCTAGTTAGATAGTCGACGGCAATGCCGATCAAGCCGGGATAGATGTTCTCAACTGGATGAAGGTCTTCTATCCCGCCGCCCTCAAGCTGGATCTTCTCAAAAGCCGACGGTTTGACAAATCTGCCGGGTTTCTTGGTGGAACTTACCTTATTCGTCACGGAGTCAAACAACCCATAATCCTCTATCTCTCGAAGGGTAAGTTCCCTTTTAAACAGAAGCATAAAAGCATGGTCGCGGGAGATGTCCGACAGGAGTATCGATCTTTGTTCGTTGCGTTTCTTTTCATCGCCTATGCGGTTCGCTTTTTCCCATGCACTTTGAAACGCAGGGCTAAGGGCAGGCGTTTCCCAATCATCCATTTGAACGCTCCTATCGCTGTATCTACCGCCTTTGCTGAGACACGACCGCAAAGACTGTAATTTAAATCGCCAAACATATATCTCTTAATGCCCATGGAAAGGAATGGGATACGCGAAATGGCTTATCGAATCGAGATGGTCTACCGCATCCTCTACGCGATAGCCCAGATCAACGGCGACGAGGACCAGCTTCAGCTGAACCCGCTGGAAGACGATTTCTTCGCCGGTCGCGATGACTTGAAGGCCGCAGCCGTCCCCGAGAAAGCGCACGACAGCCAGAGGGCAAAATCGAAACGCATGACCTTCGAGGAGATCGGTATATCGGTCGGCGCCGTCCTGCATTTCAAGGAAGACCCATCCGTGACGGTAGAGGTCGCGGATGCCAAGAGCTGGTTGTCATGGCCGACGGTCGCCGCGAGAAGCTGAGCCGCGTCGTGCAGGTCATTAAAGAGGCCGCCGACACGGCGACGCCCGGCGGTGCATACCAAGGTGCCGCCTACTTCTCCTACGAAGGCGAGCTTCTGACGGATCGCAGGGCAAGACTATCTATCTGAACCGAGGAGAAGAAGTAAGCCCCACACCCATCTCTTTAGGAAAGCACAAGATTCCTTTTCGGCATGCCGGTGGCCGAAATCGATCCCGACGATATCTCGGTTGCGAGCCTGCGCCTTGCACGCTCGACCTGATCCGAGATGCCGAGGGAGGCGGCGACGCGGCCGTAGCACCTTTCGACGATAGCGTTGAGGGCGTCGCAGTGGTTATCGAAATCGTGCGTGCGGTCGAGAACGGCAGGGGATAGGAAACGCTGCATCTGCCCGGTGAATGACCCGTCGGCATAGCAGACGTGCGCTCGTTGCATGCCGATGGCGATCATTCTGGCAAGGGGCACGGGACAGCGGTAGTCATCGTGCTTTGCCGCGACGAGTGCGGCTACGGCAGAAAAGTCGATTTCCTGCGCACGGACGATCCAGGGAATGTCCCAGAGGTCGCGGTGCCTGATATGCGTATCGGTGGCGGAGAATGAGATCAGCTTATCGGCCAAGATTTCCTCGAGTGTCTGGCACCGGATTGTAAGGTCGTCGTACATTCCGGCGAGCTCGGGATAATTGACCGCGACGCGGCGGACCGTGGATGTATGCGCCGGAACGGACGCGATCTCGAGCTTGATTCGCTGTTTTGGCAAATCGGGGCGCGCGATGTTGGTGTTTACCGAGACCGTCCATCTCCGCATCCCGACGCCATCGAAATCGTTGACGACCTTCGGTTCCCTGACGCTCACTTCGGTATCGTAGGATCTCAGCAAGTCGCAGCGCAAAGTCCTTGAGAAATCGTCCAAGGGAAGCGAATCGAACTTATCGCCGGCGACAAAATCGAGGTCTTCGCTATATCGTTGCGATCCGTAGCAGAGGCGCAGTGAAGTCCCGCCCTGAAAGGTGATGTCTTGAAGCAGGCCGTTCCTCCCGAGGGACCGGATGATCTCGTAATGGACGATTTCTTTTTCGATGACGGGCGTGAGCCCGGCGCCATCGACCTTGCTGGCGATCTCCCCGGCAAGTTCTTCAAGGTCAATCAGCATCCACTTCATCCCAATCGATAAGCTCCAGGCTGCGCTTCCTCGAGACGAGGTCGTGCAGGCAGCGCTCCTCGGTCGCGATCGGCAGCCGATTCCTCGGCATACGGTCGAGTATTCCCCGTTTGACGTCATTCAAACCATCGTTCGTGTGAACGAACTCGATGGCACCGAAACGGGTATCGACGAGACCTTCCGCGCCCGTCGTCACGCATGAGATGCGTCCGAGCGGGATCTGCGAGATGAAGCCCCACTGCGATGCCGCGGACTCGAGGCTTTCATAGGTGACCTCGCCGGGGCGCAAGAACGCCGCGATATGGCCGAGCAGGTCGCAGCCGTTGGGGTGGAAAAGCAGGTAGAGGTACGCGTCATGGGCGATGCGCTCGAGGATGCCGTCCGCGGTGAGCCTCTTGATGGTCGAGCGGAGCGTATCGCCGGACTCACCGAAAAGCCCCCCCAGCTCGCGGCTGCGGAAAAGGATCCGGCCCTCCAGGTCGCACCCATGCAGAATCTTGATTGCCTCGACGCTTTTCACAGAAACCCTCCTGTCTCCCTACCGACAACTATACCCATGTGGTCTAAATATAAACTACTTACCGCAAGAATACCATTCCACAAGACCCAACCCAAACCTCCTCCCTGGAACGCGAAAGGCCATCCGCCCCGTGATGCCATCTATACAAAATGGATATAAGCCCACTAGTCGGAAACGTCGGAAACCGATATCCACGATGAAAGGGACGACGATGGCCGTAGAGAGGTCTCGGAAGACAAGTTGGAAAACGAGACCTGTGATCGACTACGAGACCGGCGGGCGCCGCGCATCACATCGCCACGACCCCGAAAGCGAAAGAAGGCGCCCTCGGAAACCGAGGGCGCCTTACCGACCGCACCTATTGTACCGCACGCCGATCACGTTGAATACCGTGCTCGCGGTAATCGGTACCCGGAGCGCTATTCCCCGCGGTGGCCTTCGCCGCGGCAGCCATCGCCGCAGGGCTCTTGCCGCCTTTGACCTTCGCCGGCTTGAAGAACTCCGGCGCAGGTTTCGGCTCGTCGCCATGGTAGAAATGGAGCCCGTTTACGGGCGATCCGTAGCGGACGGCCTGGCTGATCGCGGTGGGCGATACATGCAGAGGGCGGGCCGCGGCCGGGTTGCCCACAAAGGTCTCGCCGGTTTCCAGGCAGACGATGGGGCGGGTCTTCGAATGACGCTCCCTGAAGAACTCGGGCGCGGGTTTCGGCTCGTCGCCGTAATAGAAGTGCAGCCCGCCACGCTCGACGCCCGTGCTGGCCGATGTGCGCACGCCTCCGGGCGTGATGCCGAACGCGCGGCCCGCCTGGAATGACGATTCGAACGTCTCCCCGGTATCGAGGCACACCACGGGGCGCGGCGCCCTGTTGGGCGGGATGAAGAACTCCGGTGCCGGCTTCGGCTCGTCGGCATAGTAGAAGTGCAGCCCTTGGGTGCAGGTGCCGCGCTGGATGGAGCGGAAAATGTTGCGCGAGTCGGCGAAACCGAGTTCCTTGGCCGCCCGGTGGGCGGAGTCGTAGGTCACCCCGGACTCCAGGCACGTGATGGGCCTCTTGCGTTTGGCATCACGATTGTCCATGGCGGCACCCCTACTGCCTGATCCCGGCGCCGCGCGCACGGCCGCCGGCGGTCGAGCTGGCCGCGACTGAGGCGCGGTGACCCAGTTCGACGGGATCGGGCTTCACCGCGACGGCGATTTCGGGCTTCTTCTCGGAATACTCGATGCGCCCTCCGAAGGGGTCGGAGAAGCCGAAGCAGTCCTGGGGGGTGTACAGGTCGATGCGGTCGGACTTCCACTCGCCGCGCACGGGTTCCATCATCGTGTACGCGATGTCGTGCGGGTCGATCTCGAAATCGCAGTCGAGCACGGTGCCCATGGTGCCGCCGCACCCGCCGACGGGGTCGTAGATGCCCAAGATGGGTTCATACGTTCCGGGCTTGACCGTGAACGTGCCGGCGTTTTCGCCCTCGCCGCGGCAGATCATCGACAGGCTGGCATCCAGGAACGCGTCGAGCGGCAGCGTCGCGAGGACCGCGAGCCCGACAGGGCGATTCTGCGGCATATTGAAGATATCCTCGCGGAAGCTGCGCTCGAAAGGCGTAACGGGGTCGTTGACGACCTTTTCGACGGTCGTGCCCTGCGAGGCGCACAGCTTGTCGAAGATGCTCTTGGGGATGTCCGCGGGACGCGTGAAAGGCCTGTAGTCCTCGGCGGGCTCGTACTCCCACCTGTCATCCTCGCCCTGGCCGCCCCTATGGCAGACGCAGGGGAGGTAATCTTCCTGCCAGTCGCGCGCCGCATCGATGACGTCGCCCTCATAATACAGGTCGTTGACGGACAGTATGAGCGAGGTCTTGAAGGTGAGCCCGCTGAAATCGATGTCGTAGGAGAACCCGAACTTATCGGTCAGATCGTCGCGGAGGCAGTCGCCGTCAACGTAGAGCGCCCGCCCGAGATGCCCCGACCCGAGTCGAGATTCGATTGCCCGGGCGAACTCATCGGCGATATTCTTGCAATCCGCAAGTCTCGCCTCATCGAGCCCGTCATTGAACCTGTCCGTGAGCACGCAGGTGACGGCATGCGACAGGTCGCCGGCGGTCAGTCCCTTGTGCGTCTTGATCTTATCCGGGTCGATGAGGCCATCGGCCCACGCAAGCGAGGTGTCCGCGAGCAGTTCGCCGCAGATGCGCGCGGCATAGTCGTACTCCCCGTATTCGGGCCAGTAGTCGAGGTGGATATCCCCTCCGTTCAGGATGGCCTTCATTATGTCCTGCCGGTTGAACCGGTTGCCGACGGCATCCGCGAGCATCGCGGCGGCCTCGCCGGCGCCGAGCAGGTTCACGACGTCATCGTAGCTGTCGATCTCGAGGCCGTCGGTAAGGGTCGCGCTGTCGTTAGGGTTGATATCGGCCATGTCGGCACCTCCAGTGAAACGGTTGTCCCCATCGATGCTACCCGCCGCGAACCCGCACGGAAACGCCCCTTCCCGAACGGGAAGGGGCGCCCCTCCATCACCGCGCCGAAGATATCCTGTTGCAAAAGACCCGTCAGTTTGGAGCGGATGTGACCGTAGAGCGAAAGTTCGATGCGAAGTCGATGCTGGGGATGCTGAGGAGATACGAGGCCACGGTCGGCGACCTTTTCGCCGTCGTGCCTCCCCTGATGTCCCGGGACAGCGTGAAGGTCGCCGATATAGACGGAGTGACCCTTAGGCGCATCTCAGTGAAAGACCTGGCGGAAGGCATCCTGATGCCGGAGGACAAGGTGGAGGGGGTCGAGCTCATCCGGGTCGATGCGGCCAAGGCGGACCGTTACCGCCTGCGTGCGGGCGATATCCTCATGCCGAGAATGCTGCCCAGGCACAAGTACACGGACTACATGGTGGTGAACGCGGAGTATGCGGAGCAGGACCTTGCCTCGTCCCACAACATGATAACCATACGCCCGCGGGCCGTGGACATGGCCGAAGGGGAGCGCATAGCGTATTCCGAGATGATGGCGACATGGCGCTTATAGGCCCAAGGCTTGAACGCCCGGCTTTTTGCGCCGAGTTCGAGAAGCGCATTCACGGCTGGAACTATCGCGCTCTAGTGAAGCCAGGGCTCAGCGGCCTCGCGCAGGTGAGGGGCGGCTATGACCTTTTGCCGAAGGAGAAAGTTGCACTCGACTTGTGGCGCGTGGGGTATCCCAGCCTGCGCATCGCGCGCGTCACCGACCCGCCGCACTCCTCGATCATATCGACGGCCCTGCGCCTCTGCTCGTCCGTGCAGCTCGGCATTCGCGAACTCCTAACCGGACCGATTCGGTCTAACTATTTGTCTGCATCCCCATTTGTCTCGAATGCAACGACGCGATGTCCAACCATGGCTCAGCCTTCGCAACCTGCTGGACTGCTCAGTAGTGCGCAGTAACTACTTGGTAGATACCCAGTAGCTGCGGTGTGGCGCAGGTAGTCGGCGATGAAAGGCGCGGGGTGCGCCTTGCGGCCCGTCCTAGATGACGCCGCACGGTAGCGCTATCGGGCAGCTGCGCTACCGCAGGTAGACGCTCTTGAGCACCTCGACGACCTGCTGCGCCCCGACGCCCTTGATCTTGAGCGCCTTGGGATCGACGGGGTCCGACTCGTAGGCCTCCAGGAAGCGCCGCATGTCGGCGCGGACCCCCTCGCTCATGGCGGGGCGCTCGCCGCCCGCGAGCAGCGTGGCGAGGCGGCAGACGTCGTTTCGGTGCTTCTCCACGCTCTTCTCGTCGACGGCCTGGCCGCCCGCCCGCCTTGCCGAGAGGTCGAGCCACGCCTTGGCCTTGAAGGGGATCAGCCCCTCGACCGACAGGACGGCCACGCCGCCGGCCGACGCTCTGTTCTCGACGAGCAGCCGGTAGTACTCATCGTCGAGCAGGATCGCCGAAAGGCTCGACACCTCGTCGTCGATGTGGATCGGCATGAGGCCGGACTCCGCGTCGCGCAGGCCGACGTCGGTGCGCGCGAACAGCTCCAGCATGGCGGGGAAGGCCGGGTCCTCCGGCTTGGAGAACCGGTAGAACTGCGGCTTTCCGCCGCTCTTCTGCCTGTTCTCGTAGCCGCCCTCCTTGACGAAATCCCAGAAGACCTGGCCGAACTCGGGCGTCAGCGCCTCCACCTAAAGGACCAGGTCGAGGTCCTTGGTGGCCCTGAAGTCCTGCCCGGCCTCGCCGAACAGCAGGTCGCAGGCGCCGCCGCCGATCAGGACGTACTCGCCGTCATGGCCCGCGAAGCGCTCCTTGAACTTATCGATTCCCCTCATGATCGCCTCCAAGCACTCGGGTCAAAACGTTCTCGATTTCGCCCGCGATGCGCGGGTCGTCCCTCTCGTCGGCGGGAAGGGACAGGATGGCCGAAAGCGGGTCGACCGCGCATCCCGGCGCCGGCACGGGCTCGTAGCGCAGCACCTGCACCACGCACGCGGGATCCTCTGGCTCGTCGAGACCGGCGTCGCGCGCGTCGGCCGCCAGCTCCAGAGTGCGCTCCTGCGCTTTGGTCGCGGCGAAAGTCGGCCAGGGGTCGTCCTGCAGCATCGAGAGTCCGCACAGCGCCGAGATCCCTCCCAGCGGGAGATCCATGTCGGGCACGCGGCCCAGGCGGTGCTCCCTCGCGACCGGACTAGACATGCGCGGCTCCAAGCGATGCCACATCGCCATCTTGTCCCTGCCGGGGCGCAGCACCCGCCGCCGCCCCTCGGCGGCGACGATCGAGGGGTCGGCGGCCGCGAGCTCGTCGAATGCGCGAGAGGCGGTCATCTTCGCCGCGCCGAGGAGGCCTGCCGCCTGGGTGACGCTGGCGCCGTCGAGGTCGCCGTAGAGTGCCATGAGCGCGAGGCGCTGCGCCTGGGGCGAGAACGTGCCGACGTCTGTCTGCCGCCTGTCGCGCGCGTGGCTCCGCCCGCTGCTCAGCGCGATTCCCAGGAACGGCAGGTACACCTGCCTGTCCGGGGCGATGAAGGGCAGGCCCGCCTCGAGCATCCGCCCGACCCTGTAGTCCGTGGCGCCCTCGAGGGCGAAGGACACAGGGGTCCCCAGGGCCGCCTCCAGGGCGTCGCGGTGCTTCGCCATGGTCTTCACCGTCGGGCTTTCGACGGGGGAGGCCACGGCGAACGGCACGCCGAAGGCGGTCCACCGCTCCAGGGAGTACAGCCCCCTCAGGTAGAGGGGGAGCCCCGAGGCGTCGACGGGCTCGCAATCGACTCTCGTGTGCAGCGCCTTCTCGACGTACTCCCTCATGCTCTGCCTCCTCATGTAACTAAACAATTATCAATGTACCATTATGAATGGTACATAGCAAATCAATTAGTTACATTTATTGACGCCTTGCGATCCCTCGTGGGCTTTCGGAATCGCGATGCGTCTAGCAGGGCGCTCTGCTCGTTTTTCCCTGCGTTTTCGTCTTGACAAAAGGGATATCTCACCAGGGGCCGAGATGATCACGAGGTTCCTGGACGCCCTGGAGGATACCGCGAAGAACCCGACATGGCGCCCGGCGGAGCTCCAGGCGATCGACGCGCCGCCGGCACTGGACTACCGGACGCCAGACTATACGGCAAATGCCGCGAAGTACATGGATCTGTACGGCGCCAAGCACCGCGCGGAGGCCAAGTATGCGGAGGCCCTGGAGAGGGCCGAGCAGGCCCGAAGGAATGTCTCTGTCGTCCTCGAGAAGGCATCTCCCGCCACCCTCGCGGCCGCGGCAAAGAAATCGGCGGCCGCCGGCATAGCCGACAGCCGCCGAGACAATCCCGCAAAGACGATCCGTTAGCCGGTAGGCATCGACGTCCTAGTGCTTGATGCCGCCGGCCTCGTCCGCGTGCGAACCGGCAGTTCGGTTCGCCGCCGCGCTCGCGGCCTTGGCGAGATCTGCGGGATGCCTGTCGCCGCCATGCGCTTGCGCGCCGTCGTGCGCCGGCGCGCCCTTCACGGGATCGAGCGTCATGGCGTCCCCGTCGAGGTGAACATCGGTCCGATGCACCGGTTCCGAATCGCGCCCGTCGTAGGTGAAGACATGCACCGGCGTCGGGTAGTCATCCTGGAACTCAGCCGGCGTCGACTCGATGAAGGCGAGCTGCCCGCTGCCCTTCCCATCGGGCAGGTTGATATCCACGCTGATGCCGCCTGCGAACGGCGTGGCGATCAGTTCGCCGAAATCGGTCATTACAGAAATATGCTCGCTCATAACATACGCTCCTTGATACCCAAATTGACATCAGATCCGTTCACGCTCCGCTCGGCCGCCCAGGCGGCCACGGTCGCATCGGGGAAGCGTCCCCGGGCGCGGCTGAAATCGGGCGCGACGGTCTCGCCCCAGCAGAAGTCGTAACCGCAAGTCCAGACCTTCTCGCCGTCCACCTCGACGGGCACCGACATGTGCACGGGCGAGCCGTCGAAGGCCTCGATCACGCGCTCGCCGTCGAACAGGACGGGGAAATCGTCCCCATCGTCGATCAGCTGCGCGACGATCTGCTCGATGGACTCGCGCGGGAAGTAGTAGATCGGGCCGTGGTTCCATCCGACCCCCATCGGGTCGCAGTAGGCGCGAAGCCCGTCCGGGTTCCCGGTGCGCTCCGCGTAGATGCCGTCGATATCGACATGGCATGCGAAGAGGCAATCGGCGCTGCAGGTCTCCCCGACGGGAGCCCGCCCGGCGACCTCGGTGAAATACGAGTCCAGCCATCCGGCCGCGGCTGAGCGCATCCCCGCGTTTTCCCTCAATGCCCCGACGATGCCGTCGCAGGCGAGGCAGCCCCGGATGATATCGCCCCGGGTTGCGCCCTGGGGGAGCATGAAGGCGGGGCCGTCTGGACCGAAGCGGCAGGCGACCTCGTCGCCGCGCCGCTCGAGCTCGATGGCGCCCTGCGCGCGGGCGATATAGATATCCTCGAAGGTGGGGAAATCAGGTTTACGGGAGAAGTAGTCCATGCAGATCGCCCTTCTAGATATGGAGCCCGGTGCCGCCATCGGCCCCGCCTGCGGTATTTGCCGCCGCGGTCCTCGCGCCCTCGAACAGGCGCTCTGGGATACGCCCGGGGATTACCTTCCTATCTACCCTTATGGCGTTTGCCCGATACGCCTTCACGGCCTGGACTACATCGTCGACGCCTCTGGCGGCCTTCTCACTGTATGAGGGGGCGCACTCGATCCAGGCAGGACAGTTCCCGACGAGCGCCTTGACGGATTCGATGTCATTCGCCACAAGGCCGGCGGAGAGCCCGTCTGGGTCCATGTCCACTGCGTCCTCGAACCAATCGAGGCGGTTGAGGCACGAGCCGTCCCAGCCGTCGTCGAACCCGAAGGAGGGCACGTCGTTCAACGTGACCCCGCCGAAGAGTTCGAAGAACTTGCCAGGGAGCCCACGGCCGTCAAAGCCGGCGAACACGTTCAGCAGGTAGCCGTTGTAGGACGGGTCGGGGTCGACGGCGTCGGGGCACCAGTAGTACCCGACCGGTAGGCTCTCGATATCCTCGATGGCCCCGCGTGCGATATACGAAGGGCTCTCGAAGCGCTTGAGCGCTGCAGTGATCTCCTTTGCATCGCATGTCTCGCCGTCGGGACCGCAACCGGGGTTGAAGCATCGCGCCCATGCGGCGCCGGTGGCGGTCGTCTCGCTTGCGATCCAGTCGCTGAGCGCCATGTCGTCCGCGAAGGTGGCATCCACGGTGGAGGCCACGGACAAGTCCATCCAGGACCAATCGGGGTCCCCGGTCGCGAAGCGCTCGGGGCTGTCGAACCCGGTCCCGAGCCTCACGTCGTAGCTGCCGTCATCGAGTCGGCTGATAAGGATACCCGGCTCGTTCTGGCGCCCCGAGTGCCCGAACGGGCACCAGAGGAAACCGTTCTCCGCGTCCAGGTCGCGCAGCGTCGGCGAGCCCTCGATGAGCTGATAGGTCTCTTCCATGGCTATGCCTCCCTCCTAGTGCTTGATGCCGTCGGCGCCGACGGTGTCGGGCTTGACGCTCTTGGCGGCGGCCTCCTTGGCAGCCGCGGCGACGTCGCCGGGCAAATGTGCGGGGGCCTCGGCAGTCAACTGCCCCTCGAGCACCATGTCCCCATCGAGATGCACGTCGGTGCGGTGATCGGGCTCTTCGTCGCGGCCGTTGTAGGTGAAGGCGCGGACGGGCGTCGGATAGAGGTCGTTGGCATCCGGGTCCGCATCGACGAAGGCGATATCCGCGCACTTGCCGCCGGGAATGTCGATGCCGACGCTGATGCCGTCCTCCTTGGCGTTGGCGATGAGCTCGCCCGCCTCGGTCTGCACGGAGAGGGCTCCGGTGCCGACGCCCATACGCTCCTCGAGGGCGGTGATGACGTCGCCGTATCGCCCGATGTGCTCATCGTCGATAAGGCCGCATGACAGGTCGTAGCTCGCCATCGCGGCGGCCATGAGGGCGCCGGTCATGCTGGCACTGCCCTCTGCGATGCGGATATCCGCCGGGTCGGTATGTTCCGCGGTATAGCGCATCTCGTCGTAGATGGCCGCCTTCTCTTCCAGCTTTCCGACCTGGCTCTCGATTTGTTCCACCTTCTTGTGGAGCGGTTCGTTGTAGAGGCGCTTGAGGTCGCGGTTGAAGGTCGCGATGCGTTCGTTCAGCTCTTCGCTCGGCCCATCGATCTTCTTTGCGATCTCGGCGAAAACGATGCCCTGCATGAGCATCATCGCGATCCCGGCGCCTCGCACCTCGTCCATGGGAGTCTCGTTAACCTCCATGAACGAATCGAACGTCTCGGCCTTGCGATGCTCTTCGGCTGCAAGCAACTCGTCATAGCGCACTTGCTCGGAAGGGGAGACCACCTCATCGAACTGTTCCCGCCAGTCGCGATCGACGGCGCAGTCCGGATGGTCGCCGAGGAAGACCAGTCTGCTGCACTCGTCCTCGTCATGATGAAGCCAAAGGTCATATACGGCATCGTAATCCACGCCCGTGATGGCGGCGATCTTGAAGAATACGTTCTCACGCACCGGGGAGTCCCCGACGCCGAGATACTTATAGATGTCGCCTCCGTCCGCCATGCATTTCACGGCGCCGGCAAAGGTGGCCAGTGGGTTGATCCTGTAGCCGAGCTGATCGGACGGAAATGCCCGGATATACCAATCGCGGATACTAGACTTGAAATTGAAATGCTTCTTGCTCATTTCGCCAGCTCCAAAAAAAGAGGGTCAGCCAGATACGACAAAGATGCTACCCGCGTCGCGCATCAACGAGAACGGCCCTTCCCGAACGGGAAGGGCCGCCAACTGACCGCAATGTGAATCAGATCGAGCTAGATATGCTTGCCGCCGGCATCGCCGTCGGTCGAGATGCTTGCGCTGGCGGCCTTCTTGGCCGCCGCGGCGACATCCGTTGGAACGGCGGAGGTCTTGTTCACGGCTTTACTCTGGTTCTCGATATCGGCAATGGCCTCCTTGACGGCTGAAAAGGCGGGGTTGCGGAGGGCGATGACGCAATCATCCAGGACATCCAAGTGGAAATTAGGCTGGGGTGTGTAGACGGAATCGAAATACATCTCCTCCGTCGGCTCAATACTGCGCTCGCACGCTTGGAGGATGAAGTCCGTCTGCGTGAACGCCAACTGAACCTGACAGGCCGCAAAAAGCTCGGTGGCATGGTCGCGTATGGCCTCGAGACCGGTTTTCCAATAACGGTACCTGCGGACAAACTCGTCATCGGCGCCTCATACCACACATTAGCAACGGTTCTGTAACTCTCCCCGGTGATCTCGGCCAGCTTCACGAACACGATATTGCTGAAGACCTCGCTATCGGAACCGATAAGGTCGCTCAGATCGATACCGTTCGCCATGCCCACGACGACGTCCGCGAATGTGATATCGGGACGGATCTGGACATCGAAACTGTTTTCCGGGCAGAAGTCTCTGTACCAATCGAGGACGCTCGATTCGAGGTCGTATTGTTTCGCTGCCATGTCATCAGCTCCCAGATAAAAGCAGGCAGTATACACCGAAGATGCTACCCGGAGCACCCTACAACGAGAACGGTCCTTCCCGAATGGGAAGGACCGCCAGCTGACCGCAGTGAGAATCGGATTCGCACTAGATATGCTTGCCGCCACCGGCCTCGCCGGAAACGTTTTTGCAGGCCGCGGCTCTAGCCGCCATAGCCTGCGCACCGGGCTCGGGCGCTACATCGGCGGCCTTCGGGATCGGGAGCGCTTCGCGCTCCTTGAGCCCCGGCGCGTCGATGCCGAGCTTGCCGCACGCGCGCGCCGCCAGGCGATCAAACCCGATGTTCTCGGCGAACTCACGGGCCTCCTCGCCGTCGAAGGTCCAGAATTCCGGCCCGATGGTGGCGCCGGACCACGAATCAGCGTTGCGGTCATAGCTCAAAGTCGTTTCATGGCAGAAGAACTTCCTGCCATTCACATCGACGGCATGCGTGATGGGGGAGAAGTTCAGGACGGTATTGTGCTCACCCGACGGGCAATCGATGCCGGTGGCATCGACCGAAAGCGAGTCGGGATACTGCATGCCCCAGCCGTATCCGAGCCCGGAGAAATCGACCCTTCCGAGCCCGCGGATGACCTGCTCCCTCTTCGGCATGACGGGCTTCGGAGCCGGCGCAGTCTTCTGTACGCTGCTGGGGTCGGCCATGTCACCGAGTCCGCGTTCGCGGCGGCGCGGGATCATCTTCCGGTTGAAGGCGAGCACCGCCGCACGGCACTCCTCGGGTCCCGCGGACGGGATGATCGGGCGCCCGCCGAGCTTCGCGATATCTTGGGAGTCCACGAGCGTGAGGTTCTGGAAGAACGTCATCGCCTCGACATCGGTGAAGTCGGCCAACGTACTCTCGCAGAGCCAGTCGCGCCCGGTATCGTGGTCGGTGAACTGGTCGGCATCCTCGATGATGAGGAAGCAGCGCGAACGCACCTCGTCGTTGCCGATTTCATGGTCCCAGTCGTCGGCCAGGATGCGGGCGCCCACCGTGAACGCATCGGGGAAGAATTCCTCGTGTTCGCGGCGCTCCTCGGGCGTGTCGTCGTCCCAGTCGAGCAGCATGCCGTCGAAGAGCCCGCAGGTCCCGGTGGGGTCGAGCTCCATTTCGGTATAGTCCCAGCCCAGCTCCTCGACGTTGATGGAGGAGAGGACGTTGACGGCACCGAAGCCGTTGCAGACGACTGCATTCCACTTGCCGGGCTCGTGATTCTCAGCCATGACCCTATCCTTTCGAAATCGCTTTACAGCTTGATCGCGCCGGCATCTCCGGCACCGTCCCCGCCGGAGCACCCGGCGGCCGTCTTCGCCGCGGCGGCGAAGACGGCCGGCTCGGGCTTCTTATCGTCCTCGGCGAGCTCGCGCAGGGAGTACCGATGGCACCACGCTTTGGCCTCGCCGACGGAGGCGAACCGGAGTCCTGCATCCTTGCAGGCACCTTCACCCGTCGAGATCTTCACCAAGTAGGGCCGATCGGGGGAATCGGCAACCTGGTAGATATCGAACGCCGTCTCCCCGAAGCGGTAGGACTCCCGCGCCGTGCCGTAGGCGCGCTCCGAAAAACGCGGCAGCGAGCACGGCCCGACATCGGGCGAGTCGTAGAGGTTATCCAGGAGGATATAGAAATCGACCAGGTCCATTTTGCCGGGCGCATAATATTCGCCGCCGAGCTTGAACCCCTTGGCATCGTACGAGACCCCGGAGATGAGCCGGACGTCCAGATTGGCGGAGCCGTCATGATGGGAGGCCTCGATATGGAACTCGCCGTTCGTGTCCACGAGGCGGTCGATTTGGCAATCCTTGAGGGCATCCGCGCTGCCGGTGCCCTGTACGAGGGAAAGCAGGGAGTCGGCCACGACCAGCCCGCGTGAAGGCTCGTCCCAGCGCTCGACCGTCCCCTTGGCGACCACGGAGATCTCGGTCGGGTGTTCCGGGTCGCCGCCGCATTTCAAGTCGCGCAGCATGCGATCGAAACAGGAGATTTCGTCGGAGAGGTCGTTGTCGATGGCGTAATCGATCTCTTTCCAAACCTCATTCATAAAGAAATCGAGGGAGGACACCACATCGACATTGACGCCGTCTCGGTCCGCTATATATTCGTTATAATCATCCACCGCCTCATCGGAGAGATAGTAGGCCCGGTCGTAGAGGACGCGTTCCGCGGGCATGAAGAGATCCATGGAGAAGTCCTTTCGGTTGAGAAGGAAGGCACGGGACCGACCCGGTCACCGCTATAGGCCGATAGTACCCGCCCGCATCGCCGCCAGCCGCAGCCATGGTCACCATTTCCCGTACGGGAAGCCGACGGACCTGCCGAGGTCTTGCGCTCAAAAGGCCCCGGACTCGAAAGGGCCCGGGGCCGAAAACGCCTTCCGCGAGCCGGCCCCCTAGAGACGGCGGCCGATCTCGACAGCGTCACCGCGCCCGCTGAGGCGATCCTTCATCGCGAGCGCCCCCGCGGCGAGCTTCGCCGCCGCAGAGCTGCCGAGCGAGGCGCGATAGATGAGGGTGTCGGTGCCGTAGGCCTGGATCCTGCATCCCGTGATCGCGCTGAGCATGGCCATGGCCTCATCCTGGTTGCCGAAGTGCTTGACCGCATCGGCCTGCCCGCCATCGGCGCGGCGCACGGCGATGTCGCACAGCGGCTCTAGGCCGCGGGGGGGAATCCTCGAGATAGGCGAGAACGCTGTCGAGGCCGTTGGAGGCCGCCGCGGAGGCGACCTCGTCGAAACCGATATTCGAGCAGTCGAGCTTGACGCCGCCGACCTCGAAGCCCTCCTCCCCGTCGCGCATGCAGTACCAAAGGCAGGGGACGGTCGCGCCCGCACCGGCATCTAGGGTGCGCGACAGAAACGCAACGCCGTCCTCGTCCTCCCAGGGCGTGAGCGGCGTGACGTCGCGCGCGGCATCCTGCGCCAAATAGAAGGATGACATGAACGTGTCGTCGGCATAGGCGCCGAGCACGGTTCCCGCGCGGCTGTACTCGGTCTCGCCGAACGCAGCCTCGATCGCGCGCAGCACGTCGTCCGCATCGGCGCCGGCGGAAAAGCCGCGCCAGTCCCGGACAAGCCTGCCTGAGCGGTCGACGTTGACCGTAAGCTCCTTATAGAGCCCATGAACGGTCCGGGGGAGGTCGTAGATGTCCTCCGGGGCGATGGGCCGCCCGGCGAGCGTGAAGGTCTCGGTCTCGCGGATATCCTGGTCGACCAGCGTCTCGGGGTGAAGCCCCTCTTCGGGCTCGCCAGGCGAGGTCCTGTCGATGAGCATGGCAGCGTAGCGGGCGTTGCCGCCCGCAATGTCGAGGAAGTCGCCCCATCGGTAGGCCTTCTCATCGGACGCATTGCCGTCCGGCACGTACTCGCAATCGAGATAGGCCTTTACCGCCGCGAGGCGGTCGGGGCAGTCCTCGGGCAGGTGCCGGGCGATTTCGAGGATATCGCTATCGGCGAGCCCGTATCTGCACGACAGCTCCTTGGCGTAATACGAGAAGTCGAGGAGGCTCTTCTTCGTATAGGGTCCGACGCGCATATCCGCCTCGCCGGGCACACCGAGCCAGAAACCGTCGAACAGTCCAAGATCGCATCCGATGGCGTCTTCGATGGAATCGACCGCCTCGCGCGGGTCGAGCCCGCGGTTCACGCCGGGCGTGTGCTTGAACGACCTTCCGCTGAAATACTCCAGGAGGTCGACCCTGGACTCGGAACGCGGGAGGTCGGCGGCAGGCAAGTCGAACGACCCCGCCTCGAATCGCTCGGTGTACGCCCCGGTGGCGTCGTCGACATCGTTGCGCAGGAACGCGATCTGGATCAGGTCCGCCCCGTCGTGGGACACCGGGCGGAACAGTGCGACTCCGTCGCTAAGACCGCAGCACCCGACGACCTCGCAGGCATAGGCATGCTCCGGCTCATCCCCTTCGTACTGGCCGCCGGTCGAGACCATATCGATGGTATCCATGGCGCTGTAGACGTGGCCGCCCGCGATCCCGAGGAAATCGTCCCAGCGGTACACGTCCGTATGGCCGTCGGGCGTGTACTCCACATCGGTATATCTGAAAGTGTCCTTGTAGTTCTGTCCGCTTGCGTCCATATCGATGCGCTCCAATCCGAGAAGGCCGGCACCCAAAAGCCGGCGCTCTGATACCCGAGATGGTAGGGCCGCCGTCCCGCGATGCGGTCCGGCGGCCCGTAAGGTTCCCGAACGGGAACCCGGTCACTTCCTCTGCCGCTTGGTCGGCGTCAGCTTGCCCGAGCCGGTCTTCTTGAGGATCGACTTGGCGGCATGCGCCATCTGCGGAGGCGTCTTCTCGTAGAGCTTTCCGGCCTCGACGTCGTCCACGAGCCGTTCGGCCTCGCCCGGCGTGAGCGTCTGGGCGCAGACCTGCCTACAGCTCAGGTCCTCGGACTCCACGGCATCCACGACCTCGATTCCCTCGCGGCGGCACGGCGCCCCGACCAGGTCGAGCGGAGCGCGGACGCGTCCCGCCTCGATGAGCGCGGCGACCTTCTCGCGGGCAGCCTCGGCGTCCGTGGCGAGCGCGGGATAGCTGAAGGTGGCGGACTCGGAGACCGTCACCATGTAGTATTCGGCGCCGGTCTCGGCCGCCGCCTCGAGTCTTTCAACCAAATAGACCAATCTCCTTACGACGAGCCCTTGCCAGTCGGCGGTTTCTTCTTCTTTCCGCGGTCCTTTGCGGTCCGGGCCGCTGCGCTCTTAGCGTGCCCCGCGGTCTCCCGTGGCGGGCGGCCGTGCGGGTAGTACTTCTCGGGCGGCGCCTCGGGCGCGGGCTTGGCCTCGACGGCGCGCCGCCGGCGCATCGCATGGCGCTCGGGCCCGTTGCCGTCCGCATCCTCGCCATCCATGCGGCGGTAGCGCCGCCCATGTGGGCGTATGGTATCGACCTCTCCGCCATCGTCCGCACCGCGCTCGGACGGCCGTCCGTGGCGCCCCAGGCGCTCCCGTCGGCGCTCATGGGCCTCTGTGCGCGATTCGGAGATCCGTCCGCCCTCTCTGGCCGGCACGGCCCCGCCTGCATCTCCGGCTGTGTCCCGAACTGGTTTCACGTCGGGACCTCTATCGTCGGTCCCTGCGGCCCGCAACGGCACGGGAGGGGCCTCCGGGCGGGAAACCGTCTTGACATCCGCCCCCTTACGGCTCCCGACCTGGTCGCCGGCCACGGGGGAGTCAGCGGTCTCGCCCTTCCGCGCGAAGTGTCGGCCGATGGTGCCGGCGTCCCCGGCGGTTTCCGAAGAGAGGGAGGCCGCGGTCTCCATATCCACCCGATCGCCATCCGCCCTGGAGTGCCTGCCGATCGCCCTCATGGCCCTCTCGATGGGCTCCCGCGCTAGGTTGCCCACATCGACGCCCGGGCCGCCGCGGTCTTCCTTGGCTTCCACCGGTGCAGGGCGGTCGCCGCCTTCGTCGGGGTGGGATTCCTGCACGTCCCCCGCCTTCACCCCGGCGCCGCCGATGGCGGCATCGGGGCCGTTATCCCTATCTGGACCGCTTTCGGGGATGACGTTCCGGCGGTGCCTCTCGAAGGCCGCGCGGTAGCCGTTGCGCATCTGCTTGATAAGGGGCGCCGCGGTCTTCACGATCTCGTTGACGTACATCTTGAGCGAGGAGGCCTTGCCCTTCACGTCGTCGGGCGGAAGCACGGGGCTGGCGCACCCGGGACCCTGGGCGCGGAAGTGCGCCTCGATGACGAAGCGGGTGTTCTGGTCGAGGTCGCCCCATGCGACCGGCACGCGCTCGGCCTCCGGCGCCGCGCCGACGTCGCTGTCCATGTCGGCGACGTTGACTATACGGTACAGCCCGGCCTTGGCGTCGCTCCATGACGCCGCCGCGATATCGACCGAGAGGTCGAGAACGCGGGCCGCGCCCCTGAGCATCGTGGGAGGCAGTCCAACGAGAAGCGCGGGCGGGAACAGCTCGTCGACATAGAACAGCCCGCCGCCCGAGCCGCGCGGCCTGGACTTGACGCCGTAGACGCCCGTGCACCCGTCGGCGGGCTTGATGTCCGCGCCGGGGAAGAGGGACTTCCATGTGGCGATGGGCAGGATCTCGCGGGATTCGTGCCAATCGGATGCGGCGAGCCCCGCACAGTTCATCGCGGACAGGTTGTAGAAGGCGTTGGCGCATCCCGTGTGCCTGGAAAGCGTCTCAAGATAGCGCCGCCATCCCGCCTCGTTCGAGGCGGCATGGACCAGATGGTTTTGGTTTTGCGCGTTTACCGTTCGGACGGTCGGGGTGGCCATGGCGTGCTAGAGCTTCTTGCCGCCGGCATCGCCCTCGGCCGTGGCCGATTTGGCCGCGGCCGCCTGGGCCATGGCGCCGATGATCTGCGGGTCGCGCTTCTCGGTTGCGTCCTTGCAGTAGGTACGCACCTCGCGCAGCGCGGGCGCGATATCGTCTCCGGCGCGGTCCTCGACGGTGAGTGACTTGCCCAGGCTGGAGCCGAACAAGTAGACGTCGGCGTCCGTGCGCAGGAAGAGGCGTACCTCCTCGGGCTTCTCCCAGAAATCGTCGACATGGACCTCGCGGGTGCCGATGCTGTCGAGGTCGCGGACCGTGATGGGGCCATCGCCGATCTTGTCGACATCGACCGAATAGACGGCGAGGTCATGCTCTCCGGAGCTGACGGGGCAGACGCAGACGTGGGCCCCGCCGTCTTCGACCGCGGGCCAGACGTGGACGTTGGAATCGGGGTCGCCGCCGCAGTCGAAGACATGCTCGTAGAAGTCGATGGCCTGCTTGCTGCGCCCGACGCCCAGGTCGAACGAGCGGGGGTCGAGGCGATCGTGGATGGTTTTCCAACCGTCCTCGAAGATCATGTCGTCGATATGGTTCCCGAGCTGGTCCATCGCGCTCTCGATGTTCTCCTCGGTCGCGGGGATGGGTATGGGGAAATCTCTCTTGAGCGAGTCGGCGATGTCCTGCCGGCGCCAGCGGAGCGTGATGATCTCGTCATCGTAGAGCTTGCCGCCGGTGGGCACGTACTCGCGTCCGCAGGCCTTCTCGTAGCGGAGTTTGACGCGCGTCACGTCGTCGAAGGGGTCGATCGACTCCCAGGTGCGTGCATCCGCGTCGTAGCCGCGGGCCAAGGCATACGGAAGGCCCGCGCCGTCCGCGATGCGGCTGCCGTCGCCCTCGGTCATCGCGAGCAGCGCGATACCGCTCTCGCCGTCGTACTCGAGGACGAAATGGTCCAGCTTGTCGTTCATGTTGTGACTCCTAACGTATAGGGCGGGGGACAAAGACGTCCGCCGCGAGGTTACCGGTGCTTATACCCGCGATGTGCCGGCAGGGCCGCCGCGCCGCCGAATGTGGCGCATCTCGCCGACGATGCCGACTCGTCCGGGTCGATCGGGTGCGAGATGCGCTGGCAGCGCTGCGCGGTCTGCCGCAGGTAGGGCGAGATGTCGCGTTTTGCCTCCCTGACCGAATCGCTCGGCTCCGGGATATAGGCGCAAAGGGGTTCGACGAAGGCGCGGACGACGGGCGATGAGCCGGCGAAGGCGCGGACCTTCTCGATGTCCTGACCGATGTTATCCACGCAAAGCTCGATTTTCCCACCCAGTCGGTCGATCTTCTCGAAGGTGACGGGTTCGTTGCCGATGGCCGCGGCCGGGATCGTTCGGACGGTGAGCCCGAACGAGGGGCCGTCTCCCAGGCGGCAATGGGACACATGCACCGCGCTGCCGTCGCCCGACGGCCAGAACATCGAATTATGGTGCGCGGTCACGTCGTAGACGCCCCTGTAGAAGTTATCCGCCTGGGAGCTGCCGAGACCTAGGTCGAGACGTTCTTTGCGGATGGAATCGGCGATCTCCCTCCATCCATCCTTAATGAGGCGGTCCTGGACATGCGCGATCTGCCCGATAGCGGTATCGATGTTCTCCTTCGTCGCGGGGATGGGGTAGTCAAGCGACTCCTCCAGGACCCCGGCGATATCGCCACGGCGCCAGCGGCAGGCGATGACCTCGTCGTCGTGGAGCCTGCCTTCGTTGGGGGCGTAGTCGCGGCCGACACGGTGCTCGAAGACGACCTTGGCGCGCGTGATGTCGCCGAACGGTGTAGCCCTGGCCCAGGTGCGCGATCCGCGGTGGTAGCCGCTCGTGACGAGATAGGGCATGTCGGTGCCGTCGCGCACTGCCGAGTGAGCGTCGTCGGTCAACGCGACCAGCGCGCAATCGCTCCATTTGTCGTACTCTAGGACGACGTGCGGGACGGTCTCCATTTCGATACTCCAATCATATTGCCGCGGGCGGTGTGGCTGTCCTATTGTTTCTTGCCGCCTCGTCCGAGCTCGGCCCCATCGCAATGCAGCGCGGCTTTGGCGGCTGCTGCGGCCATGGCTTGCGGCTCGCGTTGACTTTCCCTCTGTCCGCGATCTATCGGTGCGCGGAGTCTGCGGTCTTTCTCGAGCCGGAGGTCTGCGTACCTTTTCCGGGCGGCGTAGTATGCGGCGCTGTCGCCATCGCCGCCGCCGAGGCCGTGGACATGCGCCATATGGGCATCGACGTGCTCGACCATTGCGGCGCCCGCCTTCTCGATTTCGATTGCGAGCTCCGCATCGGTGAGCCCGCGGATATCCAACGTGGCGGAATCGTCCCGGCGCATGGCCCCGTCAAGCGGGTATCCCCGCCCGCGCAATCCCTCGTAGGTGAGTTTCGCTTTCACGATGTCGTCGTATAGCGTGCAGTTCTCCCAGTTGCGGGTCGCATGGTCGTATCCCATGGCGACGACGTAGGGCGTGTTGTGCCCGTCGATGGCCGGCACGACCCCGTCGACGGCACCGGCGATGAGGGCGCATCCGGCGACGTCGTCGTGCTCGAGGACGATGAAATCGATAGTTCCATCCATGTTGAAACTCCCAAACGAAAAGCGCCGCGGCAGGAACCGCCTGCCGCGGCAAAGTGAACTCAGTGCTTGTTGCCGACGTGCTCGACGGCGCCCTTCGCGCCGCCCTCGGCGGCCGACAGCGCGGCCGCGGCGATGGCCTGCGGGTCGCGGGGCGTCTGCACGGTCGTGCGGGCACCCTCGGTCACCTTGCGCAGCGTCGGGGCGAGATCGGGCAGATCGCCGTACAGGTTGTTGACCCCGAAACGCTCGTCGAACCTATCGACCGCGACGCGGTTGGCGAAGTTGCGGATGGCCTCGATGCCGTCGAAGCCATGCTTATACACGCACAGCTCGCGTTTACCGCCCAATCGCTCGATATCGTCGACGGTGATCTCGTCGTCCCCGATGAGGCAGGCATCGATCTTGTAGACCGCAAGGTCGCCGTCCTCGCTGTCGGCGGGTACCGCCATGACGAACGCGGCGTCACCCTCGCTGCTCGGCCAGACGATGGCCTCGGTGGAGTTCCAGTGTCCGAAGGCATCCCTGTAGAAGTCCACGCCCTGTTTTGTCGAGAGACCAAGGTCGAGCGCATCCTCGTCGATGATGGCGCTGATGGTCTCCCAGCCGTTCTCGATGGAGCGGTCCTGGAAGCTGCCGTGCGCCATGAGCTGACCGACCACGTCATCGATATTCTTTTTGGTGGCGGGGATGGGGTAGGAGAGGTATTCGGAGAGCGCGGTGGCGACATCCTCGCGGCACCAGCGGATCGTGCAGAACTCGTCATCGCGCAGCTTGCCCTCCGCTAGAGGATAGGAATGGCGGCACGAGCGCTCGTAGTCGATCTTGGCCGCGGCGATATCGGTGAAGTAGTGCCCGGCTCCCCAGGAACGGGACTCGAAATCGTATCCGTCGGCGACGATGTAGGGCGAGGCGTGCCCGCTCAGGACGGGCTCGCGTTTGTTGGACGTGGCGACGACGAGCGCGGTGCGCGTGCTCTCGTCATATTCGAGGACGATGTGCTCCATGGCGCAGCTCCTTAAGGGGAGCCGCCGCGGAGAAGCGGCGGCTGAGTGGATATTGCCCTGATGATAGGGTCGGGGCGCGGCCATGTGAACGCGTGTTCCCGAACGGGAAGCGCCTCCCTAGAGCGCCGGCCCGCGCCCGGCGGCCCCGTCCTGCGCGCTCGAGCCCGCGGCCCTCTTGGCGCCGCGGGCCTGCGTGCCCGGGTCGGTGAGCGAGCGGGAGCGCTCGCGCGACTCGGCGGCGAGGCGCGCCACGAGGCACGGGTCGGCCGTGTTGGGCGACAGCGTGGCGCATGATGCGGCCAGTGCCGCATCGGCGAGCCGCTTGAAGCCGTCGGCGCCGTCCGGGACCTCGCGCATGTGGCTTTTCGGGTCCTCCGTGGTGTCCTCGAACCCGAAGAACGCGCGCTCGTCCCCGCCGTCCGCGATGGGATAGGCGGCGCCCTCGATCAGCAGGTTCCCGTCCTCGAGCGCGTCGGCGCAGATGACGCCGATCTCGGCGGTATCTGCGCCCCCGATTCCGATCGTGGCGGAGAACAGTCCCTCGGAGGTGCCGATCGCTTCCGGGACCTCCCCGCCGAACCGCCGGGCCGTCGAGATCGCCGTCTCGGCGGCCATGAGCGCGGTGGCGTACAGCTCCGGGCTCGACAGCCCGCGCACGAGCGCGGCGCGGCAGCACCCGGCGAGCGTGTAGGAGTTCGCGGCGGGCGCGATGCCTCCTGGGAACACGGGAATGCCCGGCGTGTTGGCCTTGAGGAGAGGGGAGGCCGCTGCGAGCTGTTCGAGTTCGAAGCGGGTCGGCGTCTCATCCAGCAGGTCGGCGAGCGCGTCGGCCACCGCGTCGAGCGGGTCGCCGGCGATGCGGCACCAGGTCGGGACGTCGACGGCGATGCACGCGGCGTGCCCCGTCAGGCCGCCGATTTCCCGGTCGATGTCGCGGCCCTCGACCCTGTTGAGCGCGTACCCGCCCGCCCCGCTCGTGACCGGGCAGGTCAGGATGCTGGAGTTCTCGCGGGAGATGATCGTGTAGTGTGCGCCGTCGCAGAATACGGCGGAGTCGATTTCGAGCGGCTGCATGCCGAGTCCTTTCGGTTTAAAGGGGACAGGGGACCGGAGACCGGCCCCCTGTCGGACGTGTCCTCTATGGCGTATACCCTAAAAGCGCCCCGGATTACATGCCGGCCTTGTGCTTCTCGCCCTCGGCGCCCTCGTCACGCGCGGACGCGGCCGCCGAGCATCGCGCTGCCTCGGCGATGTCGCCCGGGACGCCGAGCGCGACGCCGTTGGGCGAGGCGGTCGCGGCGTTGTGCGCGGCGGAGTCCTCGCAGATGAGGCCCTGGCGGCGCAGTTCCGCCACGCGTGCGGCCTCGCGGGCCTCGTCGTCTGCAACGGCGGCGCGCTCGTGCTCGCGCTCGGTCGCGCGCTCCTCCTCGACGCCCACCTCGATCGCGGCGGCCTCGGCCTCGTCGCGCTGCGCCTGCTCGCGCTGGAGCTGCAGCTCGGCCTCGATGCGCTCCTGCTCGAGGACGGCCAGGCGTTGCTCGAGCTCGTCGAGCTCGGCCTGCTTGGGGAACGGCTCCTTGGCCGCCTTCTGGGCGTCGGCGAGCGCGCGCCGGGCGGTCCCCAGCTTCAGCTCGATCTCGGCGGGGCCCTTCGCGTCCTTGGCGATGATTCGGTCCATCTGGGTGAGCACGGTGAACGCTCCTTTCTCTCCGGAGGGGAAGACCCTCTCCGACATGTGCACGTGTTTGGCGGGATCGACCGCGAGGCCGATATAGGGCAGCCAGTCGTCGTCGAGGACGTGCTGGCGGCGGCACACGACCGACAGGCCGCGGTAGGTCCCGATGGTCTCCTGGCAGCCGGGTCGGACGTCGTAGGCGGCGCGGCGCAGGGCCCGGATGGCCTCCTCCTTGTCGGCGATGTGCACTCCGCCGACGGTGAGGAAGCTGTCCTTGGAGCCGAGCGTCTGCTGGCGGACCAGGTCGGCCTCGGAGAACGGGATCTGGTCGTCGGCGAGCATGTCCCGTTCGGCGGCAAGTGCATCGACCAGCGGGCGGTACTGCGTCTCGATCTTGTGCTGGACGTCGGCAAGGCCCTCCAGATGGGACTCCCTCATGAGCTTGAGCTGGCCGATCTTGTTCTCGACGTCCATGCGCTCGGCCACGGTGGGGTCGCCCTCGGCGATCTGCTTCATCTGCGCGAGCGACAGCACGGTCTCGTCCAGGTCGTCCATGGTGCGCACGGGCGACTTGTTCGTGAAGACCTGGCTGATGAAGCGCTGCTTGCGCTCGACGATGGAGTAGAGGTAGCTGTCGAACGTGCCGGTCGAAACGTAGCGGAAGTCGTGGACGCGGTCGAAGCCGTTGCCCTGGCGCACGATGCGCCCCAATCGCTGCTCGAGGTCGGACGGTCGCCACGGGCAGTCGAGGTCGTGGATCGCGGCGAGGCGCGTCTGAACGTTCGTTCCGGTGCCGAGCGTCGTGGTCGAGCCCAGCAGGATGCGGATGTCGCCGCTGCGGACCTTCTCGTACAGGGCCTCCTTCTGCTTCGACTTGCCCTTGGCGTCGGTCACGCAGGCGATCTCGGACTCGGGGACGCCCGCCTCGATGAGGCGGCGGCGCACGTCGTCCTGGATGTTCCAGCGCCCCGAGGCGGGCGTCGAGGAGTCCACGAACACGAGCTGGGCGCCGCGCTCGTCCTCGGTGCGCTCGCGGATGTCGAGGATGTTCCGCACGCACGCGTCGACCTTGCCGCCGGAAAGCGGCTCCATGTCGGGGTCGTCCTCGAGGTAGAGCAGCTTCGGGTCGAGGGCGACCTTCCTGCCGTCGCCGGTGATCTTGAGCATGTTGTCCACGCTCGGGTCGCACCCGCTGTGGACCTTCTCGCCGCGCTTCACCAGCGCCTCGACCTCCGCGAGCTGTTCGGGGGTGGCAGGCACCGCGACCGCGTGGCTCTCGAGCTCGGGGAGGTCCAGGTCGAGGTCGTCGGCGGTCATGATGTCGCTGTAGCAGTGGAACGAGCTCATGAGTTCCGGGAGGTTCTGGAACCTCGCGAAGCGGCGCTTGATGTCCAGGCCGCCGCCCTCGGGCTTCGGCTCCAGGGTCTCGGTGACCTCGCCGAAGGTCTTGGCCCACGCGCTGAAGTTCGAGACCCCCTGGCTGGCCAGCAGGTTCGGCGAGAGGTAGCGCTGCATGTTGTAGAGCTCGGCCATCGTGTTCGTGACGGGCGTGCCCGTGGCGAACACGATGTTGTTGCCGCGCCCGTTGCCGCGGAGGTATTCGCACTTCATCAGAAGGTCCTCGCACTTGGCGGCGTCGCTGGTCTGCATGCCCGGCACCGAGCCGCCCGACACCGCGAGGTTCTTGAAGTAGTGGGCCTCGTCGACGAACAGCGCGTCGCAGCCGATCTCCTCGAAAGTCGCGCCGTCGAGGGTCTTGGACGCGTTTCGCTTCTCGAGCGACTGGAGCTTGCTCTTGAACTTGTCGCGCACGCCCTCGATCTGCTTGACCGAGAAGTCCTTCTCGTCGGCGCCGTCCTGGAGTTCCATCAGCCTGGATTCCTCGAGCTCGTCGATGCGCGCCGTGAGCGCGGCCTTCTGCGCCGCATAGGACATCTGAAGTTTCTCGAAACGGCTGAAGCCGACGATGACGGCATCCCAGTCGCCCGCGGCGGCCTGTCCCCAGAAGCGTCGCACCGAGTCGGTGTTCTTCGCCGCGGCGTCCGTGAGGACGAGCAGCTTCGCGTCTGGGTAGAGCTTGAGGTAGTCGGCGGCCCACTGCTCGGTGAGGTTGTTCGGCACGACGATCATCGGCTTGCGGGCGCGCCCCAGGCGCTTGAGCTCGTGCATGGCGGTGATGCCGGTGAAGGTCTTGCCGGCGCCGACCGTGTGCGCGATCAGCGTGCCCTCGCCGTCCTGGATGATGCGCGCCACGGCGTCGCGCTGGTGCTTCCTGAGCTGGATGTCGGGAGACATGCCCGGCAGCGAGAGGTAGTCGCCGCTGTAGGCGCGCGGGGCGACGCGGTTGAGCTTCCTGTTGTAGATCTCGGCGAGCATGGCCGCGCGGTCCTCGTCCTTCCAGACCCACTCGCGGAAGGCCTCCTCCAGCTCGCGGCGCTTCGCGTTGGCCGCGGCCGTGGCGACCGGGTCGGGGATCTTCTTCTTGGACTTGCCCGATACGGGGTTGTAGTCGGGATTGTCCTTCTCGATCTGGATGAGGCCGCCGCTGGCGGACGTGACGCTCCACCTGCCGGACACCTCGGAGTAGCGGACCTCGAGGCCTCGCGCCTGGGCGGCGGTCTGGTAGCTGCCGCGTTCCCTGCTCTCGTATCCGTATCCGATCTTGAAGGTCTCGAGTGCGAAGTCGCGAATCACCGACGCGGGGACCCAGGAACTTCCGAGCTGACAGGCGATCTGCCCGGGCACGAGCTTGACCGGCTGCACGGCCTCTAGACGCGATTCAAGGCGCTCGAGCGCCGCGATGCGGTCCGGGTCGGCGGGCGGGACGGCGCGCTTGGCGGCATCCATGAAGCGCGCCCTGTGCTCGCGGAAGCGCTCCAGCCCCTCCTCGGTGGCGAGGTCGGACAGCTTTGCCGGCTCGCCGGCATAATAATCGACCAGGTAGGCGGGGCGGCCGTCGCGGCGGAGCAGGTCGGCTTTCGTCACGCGCTCATCGGAGCGCTGCTTCTGCTCGATGCGGTACAGGTACTCGACGGCATCGGGCGCCGCCCTGAGGGCGCGGGCCAGGCGCATGCCGTTCTCGATGCGCGCCTCCCTCACGGAGAGCTCGCCGTAGGACGAGCGGACGGGCGGCTCGATCTCGGCGCCCGCGATCGCGCGGAAGGTCTCGAAATACTCCGACCTGTTGAGGATACCCGAGCCGCCCGCGGCGAAGAAGACACCCAGCTCCTCATCGGAAAGGTCGCTGTCGCAGACGAGGTACTTGAGCGCATGGGCGGGCGTCTTCACGATGTCCTTGTTGTTCTGGCTGGAATAGAAGTCCCCGAGCCCGCGGGCGAGCAGGTCGATCAGCGGGTTGCCGGTTGAGACCGATGCGCGGCGGTCATCATCGCCTCGGTCCGCGATCGGACGCGGCCCGTCATAGGCCTCGAATGCGAGGGGGATGAGCGCTGGCCAGCAGTCCCAGTTTATCCGGCGCGCGCCGTGGTCGAGGCCTTCGGAGTGCGCTGCGACGTCCACCGCGAAGCGCGAGGTCGTCGGGTCCAGGCTGCTCTCCCACAGGTGGGTCTTGCGCAGCTGCGCGAGGGCGCCGCGGGCGTCGTCGGGCAGGCCGTCGGCATCTACGGAGAACCCGAGGTGTTCGTTCCATGCCTCGCGGGTCTGGCGTTCCGCACGTCCGCACTCGGCATCCAGCAGCGCACGGACGTGCTCGAGCTTGCCGCCCACGTCGCCGGAAAGGTACTCGTCGGCGGTCATGACGTGCGAGGCGTCGTCGGGGTCGGTGACCACAAGGTCGCCCAGGCGCTCGAGCGCGGTCTGCGTATCGGTCTCCATGAGGTCGGCGAGGAAGTCCATATCGACCCCGCCGCGCGCGTCGATCGTGACGGCGAGGGCGTCCGAGGGGTTGCCGACGTGCTCGGGCGTGGGCGCCTCGGGGGTGACGAGGCGCTTCTTGAGGATGTCCGCCTTGCCGGTCACCTCGCCGTCGGAGTCCACCTTCTCGAGGCTCAGGAGGTTGAGGGCCAGCGAGTGGTCCGTGAACCCCTTGGAGGGGAACACGGCGAGGTTCTTCTTGGAGTTGATGCGGCCGTAGCGCTCGAGGAAGGAGTCGTATTCGGCGGAGAGCCCGGCGATGGCCTCCTCGACCTCGTCGTCGTCCGCGCCGGGGTCGCGCTCGAGGGCGAGCAGCGCGCGGGCGCCGTCGCGAAGCAGGAGCATGGCGCGGGCGCGCTCGGGGCCGGTCTTGCCGCCGTCGGGTGTGAAGGGTTCCACGGCGTCTTCCGTGCCGTACCAGATCGTGCCGTCCGCGGCGACGGAGAACTCGAACTTCGTGGGCGAGGTCGGGACCACCGAGACCCCGGCGGCCTCCTCGGCTGCGGCCATCTCGACGGCGCCGGCGCGGGCGACGCTGTCGCGCAGCAGGTCGGAGACGCGGTCGCCGAGGGCGGCGACCCCGCCCTTGAAGCTGACGCCGAGCGTCGGGCCCATGGGACCGCTGACGATCGACATGTCGCCGACGGCGCGGCCGGGATGCTCGTTGAAGTATCGGTTGATGTTGACGGTGTCCTCGAAAGGCGAGGTCTCGACCCACTCGGGAAGCTCGTCCTCGGACAGGGCGATGGGCTCGGGACGGCGGCGGAGCAGCAGGATGTCGCTCAGCGCCTCGGTTCCCGCCTGGCGCCTGAACGTCTCGGCCGGCAGGCGCACCGCGCCCAGGAGCTCGGCCTGCTCGGCCATGGCGCGGCGGGTCGCGGTCGAGTTCTTGTCGAGCGTGTAGCGGCTGGTGAGCACCGCGACGATGCCGCCGGGGCGCACGGACTCGATGCTCTTCCTGATGAAGTAGTCGTGGATCGGCATGCCGTCGATCTTGATGTCGCCGCTGTAGGGGACGTTGCCGATCGCGGCGTCGAAGGAGGCGGGGGAGACCCGGCACTCCTCGAGGCCGGCGGCGGTGATGTGCGCCTCGGGGCAGAGCGCCTGCGCGATGCGCGCCGAGATCGGGTCGAGCTCGACGCCGTGGAAGTCCAGGGCGAGGTCGGCGGGCGCCAAGCGCATGAAGTTGCCGGTGCCGCAGCCCGGCTCTAGGATCGCCGCGGGCGTGTCGCCCTGGCCGATGCCGGCCTCGCGCAGCGCGTCGTAGATGGCGCCGATGACGGGCGCCGGCGTGTAGAAGGCGGTGAGGACGGTATGGCGCTGGGACGCGAACTCGTCCTCGCTCAGCAGCTCCCTGAGCCCGTCGCGGATCTCGCCCCACTCGCCCTCGGCCTTCTCGGAGAAGGCCTTCTGCGCGCCGCCCCAGCCCGAATAGGCCTCCATGGCGGTGATCTCGGCGGCGGTGGCGCGGCCTCGCTCCTCGGCGGCGGCAAGCGCCTCCAGGGCCGCCAGGTTCTTCCTGGCTCGCGTGATGGGGCTGCCCGCGCACTGCGAGTCAACGCCGGCGGCGGGATCGATGGGTTCCGCGGCTTCTGCCGCGGCGGGCTCATCGATAGCCGTCGGGGTCTCGGCCCCGGAAGTCTCTACATGGCCTCGATGATCTCCTTGATAGCGATCTCGGTCGCCATCGCCTCGGCGGAGTTCGCCTTCTTGATGAAGCTCGGCAGGTCGCTCGAGCGGAGTTCCGTCGTCGCCCCGCACGACTTCATGCAGCCCGGCGTGAGCTCGCTGATCCTGTTGCGGTACGCCGTCTCGATCTGCTCGAGATAGGATTCCGTCTCCCCGGACGCCTTCAGCTCGGCTACCTTCTCCGGCAGGTTGTCCAGCATGAACTGGTACCTCATGCCGCGGATCCCGGTGTACGGTTGTTTCAGGACGGCCATCTTCGTCTCCCTTCCGAGATGCGTCGGCGGGCGGCTCGCCCGCGATTTGGTTTACATAAGACCGCGACTCGGCGGCTTTGTCAACGACATTCTCCGTGTTTTCAGTGACGGCGAACAGAAAGTCGTCGGTCATGGCGAAAAGGGAGAGCTGCCCTTCTGCCTGAAGCGTCTTGCGGGAGCGGCGCGCCATCGGTGCCTCGCCTTCATGGTCGGGTTTGCGTTATCTCGGATACCGTATCCCCATGGGCCGCCGCCAACGCGCTTTCCCGAACGGGAAGCGCCGGCCCGGGTATCGTGAAGTTAACGATTGACGTTGGCAAGAAGTAACTGCGGAACTGAAATTGCCTTTTATTCGTGGGTACGATTGCGAATATCGACAGCGGCTATCTCGATTGGAGCTGTTTGGTAAATGACCAGAAGCGTATTCATCGCAAGGAATCGGAGCACCGGCTTCCATTCACTGCTCGAGGTGGTCGGATCCGGCAATCCGGCACCAACGACGAAACCCATGGACTTCGAGCTAGCCGAACGCCTGCTTCGCTGGGGCACGCTCGACGAGCTTGTCTCGGCCATCTCGGAATCGGAACCGCTCATCGACCGCAGTATCTATAGAGAGGAGAGCAGAAGGCTTTCCATCTCCGATGCCATCGAGATCGTCGAAGAGTCCGTTAACGGGGAACACGGCTTCGGACGTTGCAGCGAGAAGTCTCTTTTCCTTCAATTGTGCCTTGAGGGGACGTCTGCGACGGGCAGCGCATCTTCGCTTTATCCGTCCCGGGCCTCCGTCTCGCGCGACACGAAAAGGCACGGCCTCATCGAATCTGGCGGGCTCGCCGAGCTGAAAAAGTGGAGGGAGGCCGATCCTGGGTGCGCCGTCGTGGTCGAACCCCTGGAGGATATCGTGCTGTGCCGAAACCTCGGGTCGTTGGTGCTGAGGCTGATGGCGAACATCGCCGCCGGGCACGATGACGTTCTCGAGAGAAGCGGTTTCAGGCATTTCGACGAAATGCGCCGCCGTCAAATCGCCGGAAAGCTCATGGGTTCCTGCTGGGTCTTGCCCTTCAAGCACGCCCCGTCTATCGACATGACCCTCAACTACTCGACGAGGCGGTTTGGCAACGTCTTTGCCTATATGGTCGCCGACCCTCTCGAGAGGCGCTTCCTCGATCTAAGACCCAAAGGAAACGGAGATCTTTTCGGCTCGGTTCCCAATGCGATCCTGATGACCGCGCGGGACGGCGCCGCCGCGCCGTTCTTTGACATCGGCTGGAAGCCGGAGATCGAGAGGACCAAGCTGTATCTGGGCATCGACGACGGCGGCTCCCAAAGGGAAGAGGCGGTTGCCTTCGTGGAGTCCGTTGCCGAGATGTTGGCGGGGCTGACGACGAAGGACGGCGATCTGCTCGGATGGTCTGTGAACGCGCCTTCCATCTTCGACGACGAGCCGGCATCCAGATACAGTTTCCACTCGACGGCGGCTGCGATGTTCGGGGCTATCTTCTACCGATACGGCTGCGTCCCCGCGAAGTGCAAAAATTGCGGGAACGGCATCTTGGTTAAAACCAAGGGGAAGAGGCGCGAGTTCTGTTCCCCGTCGTGCAGGACGCGGTACTCGAACCGAAAGGCGGGACCCTAGAGAGATCCGCCTTTCATCCTCGCGCTGCGGCCTCCGCCTTCATCGGTACGTGCCCCGTGCTTCGCCGCGACCGTCGCCTGCTTGGCGACGATATACGGTGCGCAGATCTCGCCGGGCTCGATCTCCAGGACTGCGGGGCTCGCCGTATCGGCTGCCGGGTGTTTCCTGGCAATGGGAATCCTGTCCTGGTTATCTACCCGTGAGGCATCCCGTTTGCCCTTTAGGTCGAGCAGGTACGCTTCATCACATTCGGAGAAGACCGTGCAGATTCCGCCTTCGGAGAAACGCTCGCGGTAATGCTCGAGGGATGGCGAGGGCGTGGCATTCTCGTCGGAGAAGGTCTGGAACTCCGTGACGAGATTTGCGCCGGACGGCCAACGGCACTCGAAAACGATGTCCGATATATATTCGGGCGGATCGGGCCACGTGCACTCAGCATCGGCCAAGCTCAAGATGACCGTCTGGCTCGTTGTGGCCGGCTCCTCGAGATCGTATTGCGAGGTCACGACCATGAGGCCCAACTGGGGCGAGAATACTGCGATATCGTCTCCGCCGATCAGCTTCACGGCATCTGCCGCCGGGGTCTTGAAAGCGGAAAACATATCCGAGACGGACTGCACTTCCAGGATGTCTGCTTCTTCAACGTCGCAATCGTGGAAAGCCATCCCACACACCTCTTTCTACCTGTGTACCTTGATGTCTGCGCTTCCGGTCTCACCGGCATGCGCTGCCGCCTTGGCGGCTGCCGCCATGGCCGCGGGGCTCATGCCCTTTGCGGGCGCCTGCGCGAAGGCATCGACGGCCGCGCCGATCTTCGCCTCGATCTCGTCGCAGCGCGCGGAAACCCTCTCGCACTCCTCCTTGACGTACTTAAGTGCCGCCGGGACGGGGACGCCGAGCTCGCGCATGGCGCTCTCCGCCTCGGCGGAGAGCGCCGCGAGGTCGAAGTCGCGGGCAAGCCTCGCGCTCGGCATGTCGTGTCGGATGGAGACCGTGGAGCCCCCGAACGAGAGGGGGGAGGACTGGAAGCCGTGCCAGCCGAGGCGCCTCGAGCTGAAGGTGAGGATGGTGCCGGTCTGCGGTCGCACGGTCGCGCAGAACCCGTCGGCGAGCGTGCAGGAGATCTCGATGTCGCGCCCGTGGACCGTGACCGTGCCGAGCTCGCGGGACCTGTCGCGGCCGAGCGTGCGGACGACGTTGAAGTCATCGGTCATCAGCCGGTCGAAAAGCTCGACATCGACCGACGATGCGCGAAGCTCCTCCATGCTGTCCAGAAACGCCAGGATGCTCTCGCGCGCCTGCATGCCCAGGCCCTCGATGAGGGGGCGGGAGCGGTCGAGTCTGGCGATATCTACGAGCGTGAGGTCCTGCATGAGGCGGCGCGCGTCCACCTCGCTGATCGAGGTCCTGAAGTTCTTGCCGATCCACTGCGACGCTGCGAACGGGTGTCCCGCGAAATCGATCATCGAGGCGCCGGCACCGCCGAGCTCGATGCAGTTGCGGCGTACCGATTCCGCTACCGACTTCGCCGCGGCGTCGATCGCGTGCGCGTCCCGGCCGTCGGCGTAACCCTCGGCGACGCGGTCGAGCGCGAGCAGGCGGGCGCCGGCGAAGATCTCGGCGGTGGGGTAGATCGCCGCGTCGGCGACGCCCTCGCCCAGGCCTTCCAACGTGCCGTCGTGGCAGATGAGTGCGCCCGAGATGCGGTCGATGGAGGCCTCGCTGCAATCGAAGCCGCCATGCTCTGATTGGAAGGCGAGGCAGATGCCCTCGCCGTCCGTCATGGTTGCGTGTTTTCTGGTCATGGTAGCTCCGGGAGTCTAGTGCTTGGGCCCGCGTGCCTGCGCGGGCTCCTCTTCGGCGGGCTTGGCCGCGGGAACGGCCTCGATGATTTCCTTGGCGACGGTCCACAAATTGATGCCCTCCGTGGCGCGCATGCGGAAGTCTTCGTCGAAGTACTCGGCGTCCGCACGCGCATGCTCAAGTGCGGCCTCGGCGAGCATGGTGCCGATTGCCGCGATGGGGTTCTCGTAGACGCCCGACTCATCGACATAGCCGTATTCGATCAGCTCGTCGATGCTCTCCACGAGACAACGGCCGAATCCCTTGTCCAGGCTGTGGTACTCATCGAGGTAGGAGGAAGCGAGTTTGTAATGATACCTGGCATCGCCGTGGCCGCTCTCCTTCCACTCCAGGAGCTTCCCCTTGGCCTCGGCGAAGGCGGCCTCCATGGGATTGATGGCCTCGGGCAGCTCGGGCATGTCCTCGAATTTCATATCCGCGAGCAGACGTCCGAGCGCGCGCTGGTTCTGCTCGGTGGCGACGGCGAGCGCCCCGAGGAGCACCGGCAGGTCCTCGCCCTTGAGCTTTTCATAGAACGCGAGCTTGTCGAGCGCGATAGAGCTGTCCTCGGCGCGGCGGCACGCCTCCAGCGCCTCGCGGTAGGGGTCGAGATTGTCCAGCTCTTCACCCACGCGGTCGCGAACCTCTCCCAGGGCGAGCTCGGATGTCTTGCAGATGGGGGAGGTGATCAGGAAGAAGCCTGCATCGTCGGAGAGTTGGAAGGACAGCGACTTGCGCCCGTCCTTGTACTCATGGATTCCGGCGGTCCATCGCCCGCCGGACATGTTGGCGGCGAGTGCGGCCATGCGTTTGGTGGACTGTACGAGCTGATCGTCCAGCTCGAAGCAGGTATCCACCTCCTCGCCGGAAAGCCAGAGTTCGGCCGCCTCGCGGTTCTCGAAGGCTTCGCACAACCAGGTGTTGCGTTCGAAATCGAACGCCTCCCAGGTGGCGAAACCGAGCTCGTTGCCGCAGCTTCGGACGAGAAGTTCGCCGGTCTCGGCTTCCGTTCCATGCTCGACGGTGCGCGTGGCGTCCTCGCCGTAGAGCGAGGCCATGCGCTCCGCTTCCTTTTTGTCGACGGCGTCGTAGTTCCACATGGCGGTCGATCCTTTCATCGGGCGCCCTCCGGCGCCGCGGGTATATTCGCCCTCGATGCTATCCGCGCTCGGCCCCGACCGCCCCCGCGCCCGTTCATGTTTCCCGAACGGGAAGCACTCATCCGCACCCCAGACACCCTGGAACGCGAAAGGAAAGAGCCGCCGCCCGATGGGCGACGGCTCCAGGGCCTCGCATATGGTTCCTCATTGCCCCTTGGGGCAACGCAGCGTGCGCATCTACCCGAAAAGTTCGATGAGTTTTTCGGCCTGTCGCTGCCCGATGCCCGCGACGCGGCGGGACTCCGCGATGCCGATTGCGGTCATGGCGCTTTGCGCCTTCGCCGCGCCGACACCCGGCAGGGCCATGAGCAGACGCTTCGCCTTGATGCGCCCGACGACGGGGTTTTCCTTGCCATCGGCCAGGGCGGTCGCGATGGCCACTTCGCCCGATTTGACGCGGTCAAGGTACTCGGCGCGCGCGGCGCGCATCTCGGCGGCTCGCTTCAGTGCGGCGGCCCGCTGCTCGGGGGGGAAGTTGTTCCCGAAGGCGGCCTTCTTCTCGGTCATGGTCGTTTCCTTTCAGTCCTGCGGCATCGCGGTCGCGTACCGCCTAGAGCCATTCGACTACGGTATCGCCGGAATGGACCGAGGCGAAATCGACGCACAGGGTCCGGCGGTGTCCCGGCTGCGTGTGCCTGCCGTCGTTCACGGTGAAGATAGCGAAGCTATCGAATACCTGCGCGAGCGTGCAGCGCACCTTCGCGAGGTTCGCCGCGGTGCCGCGTTTCGAGCCCGTGTGTCCCGGGATAGTCGCCCGATGGCCCAACTTGCCCGAGAACTGTTCGCGGTATTCGGCGATCGTCAGCCGCCCGTCCCTCGCGGGGTCGCACTCCCATCCGAACAACTACACCGCCCCCATGCCAAGCATATGGGCGCCGCGTCCGGCGGCAAAGTCGATGATCGGCTTCATAGATGCTCACGCCTTCCAGAGGTCTTTCAGATACGGCAGGAGGTATACCCCGCAACTGCCTAAAAGATGCGCTCAGACCGCAAAAACCTTACATCCTCGACCGGATATGGAGAAATGGGGCCGCTAGATGGAACGCCGCGCCACAAGGTAGAATCGATAGCAAGCGGAACCCGTTCCTTATGTCACACCTTGGGAACGCGGGCAACGCAGGTGCGCGCCCCGGGGCCGGGCGAAAACGGCCCCCTCCCTTCCCTCAAAAACATCTCCGATTGCAAGCGGCGGCCTGCCGAAATCGGCGGGGCGGCCATTCCGCTCATCCGCAAGAGACCCAAGGGCGATATGTACCCGGACGCCATGCTCCCGGGCTGCCGTCAATCGTCTCAACGGATCATCGTCAATCGTCCCAACGGATCATCGTCAATCGTCCCAACGCAGCAGGTAGATGACCGTATTTAATTGTCTGGAATTGAGGGGGGCGACGCACCCCGCGAGCAGGCGGGCGGCGGGGTTGTCGCAGTAAAAATGGCCGGGGGTGCAGCCCGGCCTTTAAACCTGAAATCCGCATCGCCCGTGTAACTGGCTAATCACCTGCGCAGGGTCCGCTTCGTTCACCCGTGATTCTACCCGGTGGACCGGAGTTGATACGCAGATGCCCGGGGTGGAGCCCGGGCATCTAACTAAACCAGAAAACTAGGCCGCCCGCGCTCCTTGTTGCTTGCACGGGACGCATCGTCTTCTACAGCCATCTTACCCAACTCCGGCAAGGTATAGACGCGCCCTCAGATTCTACATTTGAGCATATCGACCTCGGCCGTCCGCCGATCTCCCTAGTGCTTCGCAAGTGCGGCGATAAGCTCGGCGCGCTGCGCTTCCGTGAGACTGTCCGCATTGCGGGCTACGTGGTGCACGGCGTCATTCAGCTCCTGATCGCAGGAGGTTCCGATGATGTCCGACGGTTCGACCCCGAGGGCGCGCGACATCGCGGCGATCGTGGCAGGCCACGGCAGCCGCTCGCCGTTGACGTACCTGCTCACCGAGGCCGGTGTGGGGCCTGCCGCCTCGGCAAGCTCCTTTTGACTCATACCCCGTTCCTTAAGTAGGGCAGCTAGGTTCCATCCGATCAATGTAGCCATTCGTCGCTCTCTCCTGTTTGGCGATATAAACCGCCTATCGGTAATCCCGATAGATATGGTTCCCAAAAAATGAACCCTAATAGGCCATCACGGCCTATTTACAGCCATTCCAGAAGATGCCCAGTTAGCAACGCAAGATATCGCGCAGATCGTTTTGACAATCGTTAGCAGCCGTTTTTTCAATAGAGACGAGCCCTAGCGCGTTGCCATTCCTCAAGCTGATATAATCCTCTACTTCCTCCCGCACATTTCCAGACCTTTTACCCCGAATACCCCGAGCTCACACCCACAAAAAATGGCCAGCACCGCATCCGCGGCCCCGACCGTGAAACACCCTGTGTATCGAGATGTAGTCCGCCCGCTCAGGCCCGCCCGGCGAACCCTCCGCATATCGACGGGGCTAATACCCGCCAAGGCCCCGATCGAGACTCGAGAAGTCCGGGACCCTATCAGCTCCACAGGGCGAAAGTCCCGGTCCACACCATCTCCAGCCGATCGCCAGCCGAAGCCGGCCGCGAGGCGTTTCCCACATCCGGCGGCCCTACGGGACGGATGGGGTTCCTCCATGCCGCCACCCATGGAAAACGCGAAGGCAAACCGGGCGCGATACCCAAAAGCCGTCTGCCTACACAGGCAGACGGCGGCATTGCGGCCGAAATCGCCTATTTCCTCTTCTTCGGGCGCGCGATCTCGGCCGGTCTGTCCGCGGGGTCGAACGACCCGGCGCGGAACTCAACGCAGCCGGTGGCGCCGCGCGGCGCGGCGAAGAACCGCCAGGGCTTGAGCGCGACATCGAGCGATACCGCCTTGAGCTCGCCGGGCTCGCCTTCGCGCACCCAGACGACGTCGATGGGCACGCGCATCATGCAGGTGTGGATCGACCGGCAGCCGGGGAAGTACAGGCCGCACGCCTCGGGCACCTCGCGTTTGAGCATGAGCCCGCAGAAGCGCTCGAGAAAGCCCCGGCAGGTATGGGTGAGGATCGGGACCCTCTTGCCCGAGGCCGTGACGGCCACGGCCTCGTCGAGATATCTGTCGTTCATATCGGATGGCTCCTTGATCGGAAGGTTAGAAGAACTGACCGAGCTGTAGGATCATCGGCGCGAGCATGAGCATGATGATCGAGGGCAGCATGAGCAGAAGCATGGGGAAGAGCATCTTGGTGGACAGCTTGTTGGTCATGTCGTCGACCCTCAGGCGGCGCTCGGTGCGGACGGACTGCGCCTGCATGCGGATGATGTCGACCAGAGAAGATCCCGCGCGCTCCGCCTGCACGAGCGATGCCGTGAAGAAGGTGATCGAGTTCACCTGGGCGCGGTCGGCCAGTCCCAGCAGGGCCTCGGAACGGCTCGAGTAGGCGGCCTCCTTGGCGACGCGGGCGAAGGCCTCGGCGATCGCCCCGTCCATGCGGGTGCCGACCGATGCCAGCGCGCCCTCGAACGACGACCCGGCCGAGATGCAGATGGCCATGAGGTCGAGCGCGTCGGGCAGCTGGCGGTCGAGCTCGTCGCGCCATTCGGCGCGGCGGGCGAGCAGCCACGCCTGCGGCGCGGCGAG
>ERZ827496.131-NODE-131-length-107129-cov-5.772793_pt1 | contig 107129 bp, 85 predicted proteins | sample MGYA00519769_ERZ827496 | MGnify/ENA primary metagenome ERZ827496 (study PRJEB31778, sample SAMEA3449327) | human gut metagenome | biome: human gut; feature: human-associated habitat; material: faeces | place: United Kingdom | collected 2010/2012 ...
CGGTCGCCTTCGCCAGCGGTGTCATGGAAACGCATTTGCTGACCGGCGAACGAAATATTTCACTGCAATCCCAAAGGCTATTGACGTTCCAAACCTTAGCTTTTCCCCGCTATCACTCCATCCTTCCTAAACATCCCTTTAATCCCGCGTACCGCCTGACGAATGCGATCCTGATTCTCGATCAGGGCGAAGCGAACGTGGGTGTCACCGTAGTCGCCAAAACCAATACCGGGTGAAACTGACACTTTGGCATCGGCCAACAGTTTTTTGGCAAATTCGAGTGAACCTAGATGTGCGTACGCATCAGGGATTTTAGCCCACACATACATTGAGGCTTTTGGATTTTCAACCATCCAGCCCGCCTCGTGTAAACCTTTTACTAATACGTTGCGGCGCTGGCGGTATTGTTCAGCAATATCTCTGACGCATTGTTGGTCCCCTTCGAGCGCGGCGATAGCCGCAACCTGCAAGGGGGTAAAGGTGCCGTAATCGTGATAGCTTTTGATACGCGCCAAGGCACTCACCAGTTCTGGATTACCCACCATAAAACCGATACGCCAGCCTGCCATGTTGTAGCTTTTTGACAGCGTAAAGAACTCTACCGCCACGTCTTTTGCACCAGGAATTTGCATGATAGACGGTGCTTTCCATCCGTCATACACGATGTCGGCATAGGCCAAGTCGTGTACCACTAAAATATCGTGCTCTTTTGCCAGCTTAATAACGCGCTCGAAGAAATCTAATTCAACGCATTGTGCGGTAGGGTTGGAAGGAAAACCTAAGATCATCATCTTCGGTTTAGGAATACTTTCGCGAATGGCACGTTCCAGCTCGTTGAAAAAATCGATACCGGATACCAGAGGCACAGAGCGCACCTGAGCGCCTGCGATAACTGCGCCATAGATATGAATAGGATAACTTGGGTTAGGAACCAGAACGGTATCGCCATGATCTAGCGTTGCTAGCATTAAATGCGCCAGCCCTTCTTTGGAGCCAATGGTGACAATGGCTTCGCTGTCAGGATCGATGTCTACCTGATAGCGATCCTGATACCAATGGGAGATCGCACGACGCAAGCGTGGTATACCGCGCGAGGTCGAGTAGCCGTGGGTATCTTCACGCTGCGCCACGGTACACATTTTTTCGACAATATGTGGCGGCGTAGGGCCGTCTGGATTCCCCATGCTCAGGTCGATAATGTCTTCGCCGCGCCGACGCGCAGCCATTTTCAACTCAGCGGTGATGTTAAATACATAAGGGGGAAGACGATCAATACGGGTAAAGCGACGCGGAGTGCGTGAATCTGTCATAGATACCTCAGAGATTACGTTAGCGCCCGGACCGTCCGAGCGACGCTGCCTGTTTAAGCTTGGAGCATTGCAAACCGGCTATTAACGAAAATAAGCGAAGCTGAGGGAACTGTCGAGAGGATTTTTTAACCGATGATTATTCGCGTTTGACGGTGTTTCCAGAACAGTCCGAGTCTTAATTGCCGAGTTTCTCTTTTTTTTCAACTATGCTTATTAGCTAACGTTAAATCTGCTCACCGTTTTTTTCGGCAGGCATGTGACCATGATTTTGATACTGCAAAGAGGGAGCACTATGTTTAGAAAAACCGACCGAGTTGAACGCACAATCGAAGAAGAAGTGTCATTGTTAGCAGATGCCTTGGAAGGCGTATTGCAAGAAGGCGCAGATAAAACTGAGGATGAAATCGCATCGCTACGTCGAAGTGCGCAAGATACGCTGCGTGAAGTAAAGGCAAGAATTAGCGGCGAAACACCTTGTCCAATGACCGAACGAGTGAAAAGTGCCTGTTGTGAGGTGGACGGTTATGTGCGTAATAAACCATGGCACAGCGTAGGAATTGGAGCTACGGCGGGGCTGATTCTTGGGTTGCTGCTTTCTAAACGCTGATAAAAATGTCAGGTCGTTAACTCAATGAATGTGACCGGTGTAATACCGGTCACGCATTCACGTCATTAGCCGCGGTAGGTACAGCCAGCAGTACAGGTTTCTTTCACCAATACCGCGCTCAGCAGAGGGAGCTCAGGCTTGAGCTGTTGCCAGATCCACTGTGCCAAGACTTCGCTCGTTGGATTTTCCAGACCAGGAATATCGTTTAGATAATAATGGTCGAGGCGATCCAGAATCGGTTTGAACGCCGCTTTCAGCTCGGCAAAATCCATCACCCAGCCGGTATAGGCATCAACTTCTCCGGTAATTTCAATGCGAACTAAAAACGAATGACCGTGCAGGCGTCCACATTTATGTCCTTCTGGAACATGGGGTAGATGGTGCGCAGCTTCGAACTGGAAATCTTTAAACAGGGTGGTTGTCATGATGACGCCTCGTAACCTAAAAAACCTGCGCATACTACCGGAAAGCGCCCGTTGGCGGTAGTTTTACCGCATCTATGGTTTAATCCTATTGCTTTAAAGAGTGGAAAAAGCGAGCAGGGAAAGCGACCATTCAACCAGTATAGGCGATTGGCAGTGTGTTTATCTCAAGGTCGTTTACCCTCATTTTCTTCTCTCTCATCCTTCCTATCAACGTCAGCTCAGGGCTAAGTCAATTTTTTATTTAAATTGCTAAGACTTTGGGATGTGCAGAATATATAAATGAATCTATTCATAATGCGTCTATTTATTCATTAAAAATATGTTTGTAACTGATTTTAATGGTTTTTATTGAAAACACTTCCACCTCTATCACCAATCAGAATTAGTGTTTAGTTCAAATCGTTATTTGTTATTTCCATCACTTATTTAATTGTTATTATCCAGCTAGGTAACCTTACAAAAAACGCTACATCATTCGTCACACCCATGGTTCTAAAAGCTCAGTCTGAGGCTGCTTGAAGTGCCACAGGGATCACTGTGCAAGGAAAACTTAGCAATGACGACTCAGGCTCCTCCTACTTCTATGCTGCCACTGACGCCAGAGCAGTTGGCAAAGCTCCAGTCGGCTATTGGTGAGTTTTCACCAAACCAGCTGGCTTGGCTATCCGGTTATTTCTGGGGAATGGTCAATCAACAGCCGGGTGCTGTAGCCATTGCTCCAGCACCTGCGGTCGCGGCTTCAATCACCGTGATTTCTGCTTCGCAAACGGGCAATGCTCGGCGCGTGTCAGAACAGCTACGCGATGATCTCACCGCTGCTGGTCTGAGCGTTACGTTGGTTAATGCCGGTGATTATAAATTCAAGCAGATTGCACAGGAAAAACTGCTGCTGGTCGTTGCTTCTACGCAAGGGGAAGGTGAACCGCCAGAGGAAGCCGTAGCGCTGCATAAATATTTGTTCTCGAAAAAAGCCCCACAGCTGACAGGGACTGCGTTTGCGGTGTTTGGCTTGGGTGATACATCCTATGAAAATTTCTGTCAGACCGGAAAAGACTTTGATACACGTTTAGGTGAACTTGGCGCTGAGCGTTTATTAGATCGCGCAGATGTGGACGTCGATTTCAAGGCTGCCGCTGAAGCATGGCGTAATCAGGTTGTTGAGGTGCTTAAACTTAAACAGCGCGTACCACAAGCTACACCCGCACAGGCTCAGGCCAGCGTTGCCGGAAGTGTGGCGCAGGTACTCAGCAGCCCTTATAGCAAAGAATCGCCGTTGACTGCGACGCTCGCGGTAAATCAAAAAATCACGGGACGTAACTCTGATAAAGACGTTCGTCATCTCGAAATTGATCTGGGCGACTCGGGCTTAAGTTACCAGCCGGGTGATGCGTTGGGCGTGTGGTATCACAACGATCCTGATTTAGTTGAAGAGATTATCGGACTGGTGTGGCGCACGGGCGATGAAAAAATCACGCTTAATGGGCAAACGCTGACGCTGCGCGAAGCGCTGACTGACCATTTGGAGCTTACGCAAAATACCACCGTGATCGTAGAGAAATATGCCTCTCTGTCACGTGATGAACGGTTGATTGAGCTGCTGGCGGATAAGCACCAGCTGCAACAATATGCTCAGACAACCCCGCTGCCGGATATGATCCGTCAAGCTCCGGCCGATCTGGACGCTGAGCAACTGGTTGCACTGCTGCGCCCACTGACGCCACGTCTCTATTCCATCGCCTCTGCGCAAGAAGAAGTGGGTAATGAAGTTCATATCACCGTTGGTGTGGTGCGCTATGACGTTGAAGGCCGCGCTCGCACCGGTGGCGCCTCGGGTTATCTGGCCGATCGTCTAGAGGAAGAGGGCGAATTACGCGTATTTATTGAACATAACGATAATTTCCGACTGCCAGCAAACCCGCAAACGCCGGTGATTATGATTGGCCCAGGCACCGGTATTGCACCGTTTCGAGCCTTCATTCAACAACGTGCGGCGGAGGGCGCTGAAGGGCTCAATTGGCTATTCTTTGGCAACCCACATTTTACCGAAGATTTTCTCTATCAGGTGGAGTGGCAGCGCTATGTCAAAGTGGGGGTTCTATCCCGTATCGATCTGGCGTGGTCACGCGATCAAAATCACAAAGTCTATGTTCAAGACAAACTGCGTGAACAAGGTGCAGAAGTGTGGCGCTGGATTGAAAAGGGCGCACATATTTACGTCTGCGGAGACGCCAACCGCATGGCGAAAGACGTTGAACAGGCGTTACTGGAGCTATTGGCTGAACACGGTGGTATGGACGCCGAACAAGCCGATGAATTTTTAAGTGAGCTGCGCGTTGAGCGCCGCTATCAGCGGGACGTTTATTAATGAGCAACTATACCTTTAGCAGCAAACATCCAGGGCCGCTGGTGGTAGATGCGCCATTGGCCGACGCTGAGCGCCTGAAGCGCGAAAGCAACTTCCTGCGTGGTACTATCGCCGAAGATTTAAATGACGGGCTAACAGGCGGATTCAACGGCGATAATTTCTTGTTGATCCGTTTTCACGGCATGTACCAACAGGATGATCGCGATATCCGAGCTGAACGCGCCGAGCAAAAGCTGGAGCCTCGTCATGCCATGATGTTGCGCTGCCGTTTACCGGGCGGGGTGATGACGCCGCAGCAGTGGTTAGGTATTGATAAGTTTGCTGACGAAAGCACCCTTTATGGCAGCATTCGTATTACGAACCGCCAGACTTTCCAGTTCCACGGTATTCTCAAACAGAATGTGAAACCGGTGCATCAGTTGCTTAATCGTCTAGGGCTGGATGCGTTAGCAACGGCTAACGACGTTAACCGTAACGTGCTCTGTACTTCAAATCCAGTGGAGTCCGAGCTCCATCAAGAAGCCTATGAGTGGGCGAAAAAACTCTCTGAGCATCTTTTGCCACGTACTCGTGCCTATGCGGAAGTCTGGCTGGATCAGGAGAAAGTAGAGACTACCGACGAAGAGCCGATTTTAGGCGCGACCTATCTACCGCGTAAGTTTAAAACTACGGTAGTCATCCCTCCGCAGAATGATGTCGATTTGCACGCTAACGATCTTAACTTTGTGGCGATTGCTGAAAACGGCAAGCTGGTTGGCTTCAACGTATTGGTCGGCGGCGGGCTCTCTATTGCACATGGCGATAAGGCAACCTATGCTCGTACTGCCAGCGAGTTAGGTTTTATCCCGGTTGAGCATACGCTGGCTGTGGCCGAAGGCGTAGTGACTACCCAGCGCGATTGGGGAAACCGTACCAATCGTAAAAATGCCAAAACCAAATACACATTGGAACGCGTGGGAGTCGAAAACTTCAAAGCTGAAGTGGAAAAGCGCGCGGGTGTCATCTTTGAACCGGTACGCGCCTATGAATTTACTGGCCGTGGCGATCGTATTGGTTGGGTAAAAGGCATCGACAAAAAATGGCATCTCACGCTGTTTATCGAAAATGGACGCATTTTGGATTATCCAAATCGTCCTCTTAAAACGGGCATGGCTGAAATAGCCAAAATCCATACCGGTGATTTCCGTTTAACCGCTAACCAGAATTTGATTGTGGCGGGCGTGGCTGAAGAAGACAAAGCCCGCATTGAGCGAATTGCACGTGAGCATGGGTTGATGGATGACAGCGTCAGCGAGCAACGTAAAAACTCGATGGCCTGTGTTTCGTATCCCACGTGCCCGCTGGCAATGGCGGAAGCCGAGCGCTTTTTACCTCAGTTTGTTACGCAGGTTGAGGAAATTATGCAAAGCCACGGCGTGGGTGATGAACATATTGTACTACGCGTTACCGGATGTCCAAACGGCTGTGGTCGAGCACTGCTGGCGGAAATTGGTTTGGTGGGTAAAGCAATTGGCCGCTACAACCTCCATCTCGGTGGCAACCGCGCTGGAACCCGTATCCCGCGTATGTATCGAGAGAACATTAGTGACGCAGAAATTCTTGCTGTGATTGACGAACTGGTTGGCCGCTGGGCAAAAGAGCGCCATACAGATGAAGGTTTTGGCGATTTTACTATTCGAGCAGGAATTGTGCGGCCAGTACTCGATCCGGCAAGAGACTTCTATGACTAAGTTGCTTGTTAGGGCGCATTGATGTGGAGGACTTTGATTATGTCCCAATTAGATCTGAACGAATTAAAAGCGCTCCCAAAAGTTGAGCAGGTGATGGCTTTAGCTGAAATCAATACTCAGTTGGAGAAGCTCAGTGCGCAGCAGCGAGTGCAGTGGGCGTTGGAGCATTTGCCTGCCGAGTTTGCGTTGTCTTCCAGTTTTGGGATTCAGGCTGCGGTGTCGTTGCATTTAGTCACGCGTGAACTGCCCACGATTCCCGTGATTCTGACGGATACGGGTTATCTCTTTCCTGAAACGTATCAATTTATTGATTCGCTTACCGAAAAGCTGAATTTGAATCTCAAAGTTTACCGCGCAGTACAGTCACCGGCATGGCAGGAAGCGCGCTATGGCAAACTTTGGGAACAGGGCGTTGAAGGCATAGAACGCTATAACGATATGAATAAAGTCGAGCCGATGAACCGTGCGCTGCAAGAGCTCGAAGCGCAAACGTGGTTTGCAGGCCTACGCCGTGAGCAGTCGGGTAGTCGAGCACATTTACCTGTGTTAGCTATTCAACGTGGCGTATTTAAAATTCTGCCGATCATCGACTGGGATAATCAGCAAATTTATCAATATTTACAGCAAAATGGTCTGAGCTATCATCCGCTGTGGGAACAGGGATATCTCTCCGTTGGCGATACGCATACCACGCGCAAATGGGAACCGGGGATGGCGGAGGAAGAAACGCGATTCTTTGGCCTAAAACGCGAATGCGGGCTGCATGAGTAGCCGTGTTTTTACTTCAAAAGCCTGACCTTTGTGTCGGGCTTTTTTTGTCGTGTGGGTAAATTATTTATTTAACTAATTAGTATAATTTTTTTCACATTCGTTCAAAAAGCGGTATTCTCGAAAGGATTCATCATACTAATAAAAGGACGATGGCTATGCAGGTACAACCTCACGCTGGAAATCAGTTATCTGACTCACGTGCGCTCATTCATCAACTCACAGAGATCGTGGGAAAATCCCATATTCTTACCGATGCTCGCAAGACCGAGCGTTATCGCAAGGGATTTCGGTCAGGGCAGGGTGATGCGCTTGCGGTCGTTTTTCCGAGCAGTTTGCTGGAGCAGTGGAAGGTGTTCAAAGCCTGCGTAGAGGCCGATAAAATTGTATTGATGCAAGCAGCCAATACCGGGCTCACGGAAGGATCTACCCCGAGTGGTAACGATTATGACCGAGAGATCGTCATTATCAGCACCCAACGTTTGGATAAAATTCAGGTGCTAGATGAAGGTAAACAGGTGGTTGCTTTGCCTGGCAGCACGCTGTGGCATCTGGAACGCGTGCTAAAACCGCTTGGGCGCGAACCGCATTCGGTCATTGGTTCTTCGTGTATCGGCGCATCGGTAGTGGGAGGGATCTGCAATAACTCGGGGGGCTCCTTGGTTCACCGTGGCCCTGCCTATACCGAAATGGCGCTTTATGGCCGGGTAAATGAACTGGGACAGGTTGAGCTCATCAACCACTTGGGCATTGAGTTAGGTAGTACGCCGGAAGAGATCCTGACACGTTTGGAGATGCAACAGTACACTCCACAAGACGTCGAGCATGACGAGCGTCAGGCTTCAGACCATGATTACGCTGAGCGTATTCGTGATGTTGATGCTGACACGCCTTCGCGTTTTAACGCAGACGAGCGCCGTTTGTTTGAAGCTTCTGGTTGTGCAGGCAAGTTGGCGGTATTTGCGGTTCGTTTAGATACTTTTCCGGCACAAAAATCTTCGCAGGTGTTTTATATCGGTACTAACCAGCCGCAGGTGCTGACGGAATTGCGCCGTCATATGCTGGCTAATTTTAAAAATTTGCCGGTCGCGGGTGAATACATGCACCGCGATATATTTGATATCGCTGAAGTCTATGGGAAAGACACCTTTGTGATGATCGACAAGTTAGGCACCGACAAAATGCCGACTTTCTTCACGCTCAAAGGCCGTATGGATGCCTTATTTGGCAAAGTGCCTTTCTTACCCTCACATCTGGTCGATCGTACGATGCAAACCTTGAGCCATTTGCTGCCATCGCATTTGCCTAAACGATTGAAAGAGTATCGTGACCGTTTTGAACATCACCTGATGCTAAAAATGTCAGGCGAAGGTATTGAAGAAGCCCGCACATGGTTGGAATCTTACTTTGCTCAGGCCGAAGGTGAATTCTTTGTCTGCACACCGGAAGAAGGGGCGAAGGCATTCTTACACCGTTTTGCCGCGGCAGGCGCCGCAATACGCTATAACGCGGTGCACAGCAAAGAGGTTGAGGATATTTTGGCGCTGGATATCGCACTGCGTCGTAACGATCATGATTGGTTTGAACGCTTGCCGCCGGAGTTTGATGATGCGCTGGTACATCGCCTCTATTACGGGCATTTCATGTGCTACGTTTTCCATCAGGATTACATCGTCAAAAAAGGCGTCGATGTGCATGCGCTGAAAGATAAAATGCTGGCGCTGCTGGATCAGCGTGGCGCGGAATATCCTGCGGAGCATAACGTGGGTCACTTATATCAGGCCAAACCGCAGTTAAAAGCGTTCTATCAGCAAAACGATCCTACCAATACATTGAATCCTGGTATTGGTAAAACATCTAAATTGAAAAACTGGGGCTGTGGCTGTGAGCATCACCAGAAGTAAATATTAGGATGAGATGAACAAACAGAGCCCGATAAAATCGGGCTCTGCTGTATCCGGCGAACTAAAATCAGAGTCCGGTTGGATTCACCGGCGGCGTCGGTGATTTGTATTTCGCCAAATAGTCAGGTTGGAAAATACACATGCGGATCGCATTGCGATATTCACCGTTGATAAAGAATTCGTGGATCAGTTCGCCTTCAATTTCAAAACCAAGCTTGCTGTAGATATGGATCGCCTTTTGGTTTTCTTTGTCGACGATTAAATACAGCTTGTAGAGATTGAGCACGGAAAATCCGTGATCCATTGCCAGCTTGGCAGCTTTGCTGGCATAGCCGTGGCCTTGATGGGCTGGATCAATAATGATCTGGAATTCTGCTCGGCGGTGGATATGGTCAATTTCTACCAACTCTACCAGACCGATTTTTACCCCGTCATGCTCAACGACGAAGCGACGCTCGCTCTGATCGTGGATATGTTTGTCATACAGCTCAGAGAGTTCTACAAAGGCAATATAGGGTTCTTCAAACCAGTAACGCATAATGCTGGCGTTATTATCGAGTTGATGAACGAACGTCAAATCTTCCCGTTCCAGGGGACGTAATCTGACGTTGTTGTCGCTGGACATGTTGATTCCTCTCACTGTCATAATTTTCAGCTGAATAGCCGATGTAGTGAATACTACGAGTTTTATTATAGCGTTAGTTAATGTCAGAAAAAGCCACGGAAGCGTAAATACAAAAATCCCCAGCTAAAACCGGGGATTTAAAGGAATATTCGTGATTGTAACGATACTAGTCCGGCGCATATCCCTGCGGTGGCAAACGAACGCCGTCTAGCCAAGCCGCATCGTCTTTAGTCGTTAAACGGCCTTCGACAAACCAGCTGACAACCAGCGGATAGATGGCGTGTTCTTGTACCTGAACGCGCTCGATAATCTCGTCTTCGCTATCTTGCTCAAAGATCGGCACCTTGGCTTGCAATACGACTGGGCCACCGTCGAGCTCATCGGTGACGAAGTGCACTGAGGTGCCATGCTCTTCATCGCCGTTGTTTAACGCTTGTTGGTGCGTATGCAGACCCGGATATTTTGGTAACAGCGACGGATGGATGTTGAGCATCCGACCATTATAGTGCTGAACAAAACGCGGCGACAGAATACGCATATACCCAGCGAGAACGACCAGGTCGGGATGGTAATTGTCGATCTCATGCATCAAGGCAAGATCGAAAGCATCGCGGTCGGCAAAGGCTTTCGGATCTAAATAATGAGCAGGAATATTGTCATGTGCCGCGCGTTCAAGCCCATAGGCATCGGCCTTGTTGCTAAATACGGCACTGATACGAGCACGGATCCGACCCTCATGACAGGCGTCGATTAACGCCTGTAAATTGCTGCCGTTGCCGGAAATTAAAACCACGATGTTTTTCATAACATGAACCGCTTATGCGTTAATCACCACACGCTCTTCGCTGGTGGAAGCGGCAATTGTACCGATTTTCCACGCCTTTTCACCGTTGGCATTCATGAGTGCGATAGCGGCATCGGCTTCTACGGCTGGCAGAGCGATAATCATACCTACGCCACAGTTAAAGGTACGATACATTTCATGACGGCTGACGTTACCGGTCTGCTGGAGCCAGTTAAAGACTGCAGGCCACTGCCAACTGGATTCATCAATGACGGCCTGAGTACCTTCCGGCAGAACGCGTGGGATATTCTCCCAGAATCCGCCACCGGTCAGGTGGGCAATGGCATGAATGTCATGTTCTTCAATCAGTTTCAGAACTGATTTTACGTAGATTTTAGTGGGAGCCAATAAATGATCGGCGAGTGGTTTTCCTTCTAGCTCTATGGTGAGTGGGTCGGCATGGCTGACTTCAAGAATTTTGCGAACCAGAGAGTAACCGTTCGAATGAGGGCCGCTTGCGCCGAGTGCGATTAATACGTCACCCGCTTCAACTTTGCTGCCGTCGATGATTTCTGATTTTTCGACCACGCCGACACAGAAGCCGGCGACGTCGTAATCTTCGCCGTGGTACATACCGGGCATTTCAGCGGTTTCGCCACCGACCAATGCGCAACCGGACTGTTTACAGCCTTCAGCGATACCGGTGATAACGCTAGCCGCGGTATCTACGTCCAGTTTACCCGTAGCGTAATAATCGAGGAAGAACAGCGGCTCGGCGCCCTGTACGACTAAGTCATTGACGCACATTGCGACTAAATCAATGCCGATAGTATCGTGACGTTTCAAGTCCATCGCCAGACGTAGCTTGGTGCCGACGCCGTCGGTGCCAGAAACCAAAATTGGTTCGCGATATTTTTGTGGTAGGGCGCAAAGCGCACCGAATCCACCCAGCCCCCCCATGACCTCTGGGCGACGAGTTTCTTTTACCACACCTTTAATGCGATCAACTAAGGCATTGCCAGCATCAATGTCTACACCTGCGTCTTTGTAACTGAGAGCGGTTTTGTCGGTCACTGCGAAAATCCCCATGGCGGTTAGGATGAGTTCTGGTATCTGTGATAAAGCGAGTGGTCGCGTGGCCTAAGCTCACATCAGATAACAGAAACCACCCTGAAATATTCAAGAGCGCGGCAATTCTAACAGTCTAGGCAAACGTTTGCGAGCGGCTTGTGAAGGGGATCTGGTTTTTTCCTGTAATCCGTGTAGATCTCATCTAAGCTGATCTGGATCATGATTTTAACGGTGGCGCAGAAATTAAAAGGCGGTATAATCTCGCGATTTTTTTTTGCGCTGACCGCTACCTGGGAGATGAAATGATGAAGATCGTCGAAGTAAAACACCCGCTCGTAAGACACAAACTGGGCTTGATGCGCGAGAACGATATTAGCACCAAACGTTTTCGCGAACTGGCATCAGAGGTCGGGAGTTTACTGACCTATGAAGCGACCGCAGACCTAGAAACAGAAAAAGTCACTATTGATGGTTGGTGCGGTCCGGTCGAAGTAGATCAGATCAAAGGCAAAAAAATCACCGTGGTTCCAATCCTGCGCGCAGGTCTGGGCATGATGGAAGGCGTCTTGGAGCACGTACCAAGCGCGCGTATCAGCGTCGTTGGCGTTTACCGTGACGAAGAAACTCTGGAGCCTGTACCTTATTTCCAGAAACTGGTTTCTAACATCGATGAGCGTATGGCTCTGGTGGTTGACCCGATGTTGGCAACCGGCGGTTCTATGATTGCCACCATCGACCTGCTGAAGAAAGCGGGCTGCCATAGCATTAAAGTGCTGGTATTGGTTGCTGCGCCTGAAGGTATTGCCGCACTGGAAAAAGCACATCCAGACGTTGAGCTGTATACCGCATCTATCGATCAGGGCTTGAATGAGAAGGGGTACATCATTCCTGGCTTGGGCGATGCGGGCGATAAGATATTTGGTACTAAATAAAAGATGAGCCGGCTTTGAGAGTCGGCTTTTTTTTGGCCTGTATCCTTCATATATGAAGCGGCATTTGTGCTAGCGAGGTTCACTCCCAAATTACTGATGAGACCAAGTGATTTGGGAGTGAACCTAGGCGGTTAGATGCAACTCCCAATATTTAGGGGGAGGCCAAGTTCAAAACACAACACCTGATAATTCAATAAAATCACTTAGAGGATGTAACCATGACTCGTCGCGTCATCGGAGTAAGCGAACGCCCACCGCTTTTGCAAACGATTCCGTTGAGCTTTCAGCACCTGTTTGCCATGTTTGGGGCAACGGTGCTCGTGCCTATTTTATTTAAGATTAACCCTGCGACGGTTTTGCTGTTTAACGGTATTGGTACGCTGCTGTATTTATTCATCTGTAAGGGCAAAATCCCTGCTTATCTGGGCTCTAGCTTTGCCTTTATTTCCCCTGTGATGCTGCTTTTACCGTTGGGTTATGAACTTGCGTTAGGGGGTTTTATCGTCTGCGGCGCACTGTTTTGTTTGGTCGCGCTAATTGTGAAAAAAGCGGGAACCGGCTGGCTGGATGTGATGTTTCCACCCGCGGCGATGGGCGCGATTGTGGCCGTAATTGGTTTGGAGTTGGCTGGGGTCGCGGCCAACATGGCTGGATTGCTGCCTGCCAACGGGTCTTCTGTAGATAGCACGACGATTACGATCTCCATGGTCACTCTTGGCGTGACCGTTCTGGGCTCGGTACTGTTCCGTGGTTTCTTGGCAATTATTCCTATTCTTATTGGTGTGCTGGCGGGTTATGCCCTGTCGTTTGCGATGGGCGTTGTCGATTTAACGCCGATCCGTGAAGCACACTGGTTTGCGTTGCCGACGTTCTATACGCCGAAATTTGAGTGGTTTGCGATTCTGACGATTCTGCCCGCCGCGCTGGTGGTTATTGCAGAGCACGTTGGTCATTTAGTTGTTACGGCGAATATTGTGAAGAAAGATTTGCTACGCGATCCGGGGCTGCATCGTTCGATGTTTGCTAACGGTCTGTCCACGATGTTCTCTGGTTTCTTTGGCTCAACACCCAATACTACTTACGGTGAAAACATCGGCGTTATGGCGATTACCAAAGTGTACAGCACATGGGTCATCGGCGGCGCAGCGGTGTTGGCGATTCTATTATCCTGCATCGGCAAACTGGCTGCGGCGATCCAAATGGTACCTGTACCGGTGATGGGCGGGGTGTCCCTACTGCTGTATGGGGTAATCGGGGCTTCTGGTATCCGCGTACTGATTGAGTCTAAAGTGGACTACAACAAGGCGCAGAACCTGATCCTGACCTCGATTATTTTGATCATCGGCGTGAGCGGCGCGACGATCCATATTGGTGCGGCTGAGCTGAAAGGCATGGCTTTGGCAACGATCGTGGGTATCGCGATGAGCTTGTTATTCAAAGTGATCAGTATGGTGCGTGGTGAAGAAGTGATCATCGACGAACAGGAAGAAGAGCAAACGCCTGCTCGTTAATTCGATCCTTCAGATCCTAACTCAACAGCCGCTGGTTTATGTGTTAAACTGGCGGCGTTTTTTTGCCTGTTTTGGTTTGAGGTGCTTCTGAATACGCCGGCACAGCTTTCACTGCCACTTTATTTACCTGATGACGAGACTTTCGCAAGTTTCTATTCGGGAGAGAATTCTTCTCTGTTAGCTGCATTGCAGGGCGCTTTGCAGCAGGAGCATGGTACCTATATCTATTTTTGGTCGCGTGAGGGTGGGGGACGAAGTCACCTGCTGCATGCGGCCTGCGCAGAACTTTCCCAACGCGGAGAAGCCGTGGGCTATGTGCCTTTGGATAAACGCGCCTACTTTGTGCCAGAGGTTCTTGATGGCATGGAGCAACTTTCTCTGGTGTGTATCGATAATATCGAATGTATCGCGGGAGAAGAGGAGTGGGAGATGGCAATTTTCAATCTCTATAACCGCATCCTTGAAACCGGCCGCACACGCCTATTGATCACCGGCGATCGCCCACCGCGCCAACTGAATCTGCGTTTACCCGATTTGGCCTCGCGTCTGGACTGGGGACAAATCTATAAACTCCAGCCACTCGGCGACGAAGACAAACTTTTAGCATTACAGCTACGCTCTAAATTGCGCGGTTTTGAATTGCCAGAGGATGTCGGACGTTTCCTGCTAAAGCGTCTGGATCGTGAAATGCGTACGCTGTTTATGACGTTGGATCAGTTGGATAGGGCGTCGATCACCGCACAGCGCAAGCTGACGATCCCGTTTGTGAAAGAGATATTGTCGCTTTAAGATTTTGTTTTTTGTCTGGCATCTATGTTGTGCCAGAGTTTAATACCATAGGCTGTTTACCTGATTGTTATCAGCCTTGTCCGTTCTAATTTGAACGGAACATCGTCGTAATAGTGTGTTTTAAATGACTCGGGGTGCCCTTCTTTGTGAAGGCTGAGAAATACCCGTATTACCTGATCTGGATAATGCCAGCGTAGGGAAGTCAGATGCTTTAAGGCATCGTCTTCTTGACCGCCGGTTGGGAGGAATATGTCTATCACGTCCAATACATGCCCCACCGACTTACTCATCGATTTCCCCACAGACCGTGCCGCAGCCGTTTTTACTCAGTTTCGCTGTTGTGCCCCGTTGGTACACTGTCTCACTAACGAAGTCGTACAGACGTTCACCGCCAATGTCCTACTGGCTTTGGGAGCATCACCCGCAATGGTGGTTGAGCCTGCAGAGGCTGCTCAGTTTTCTTCCATAGCTGACGCTTTGTTGATTAATATCGGGACACTGCATGCGCAACGAGCGCAATCGATGTTGGCAGCCATTGCCTCGGCCAAGCAAAACCAAAAACCTTGGATTTTAGACCCCGTAGCCGTTGGGGGGCTGACCTATCGTACCGAATTCGCTAATCATCTTTTATCTCTTCAACCTGCGGTTATTCGCGGGAATGCTTCTGAAATCCTCGCATTAAGCGGAACAGCTCCCGGTGGGCGCGGTGTTGATAGTGTTGATGGTTCTTTGGATGCCTTGCCTGCAGCGCAAGCTTTAGCGCAGCAAACGGGCGCTATCGTTGCTGTCACCGGCGTGACTGACTACGTGACTGACGGAGATAAAACCTACGCGGTTAACGGTGGTGATGCATTGATGACACGCGTTGTCGGCACTGGTTGCGCACTCTCCGCCGTGGTGGCGGCGTTTAGCGTTCAACAGCCTGATAGGTTGTTGGCAGTAGCGACAGCGTGCCGAGTGATGTCGCTAGCCGGTGAACGAGCTGTGCGTCATTCATCCGGTCCTGGCAGTTTCATTCCCGCTTTCCTCGACTCTCTGTACCAACTTTCCCCGCAGGATTTTTTACGTTCAGGAGATATTCAATGAAGCGAATTAATGCACTGACTATTGCAGGAACGGATCCGAGCGGTGGCGCGGGTATTCAGGCAGATTTAAAAACTTTTTCAGCGCTGGGAGCTTATGGCACCAGCGTGATCACCGCACTAGTGGCGCAAAATACCTGTGGAGTACAGTCGGTTTATCAGATTGACCCCTTGTTTGTTGGGGCACAGCTGGATTCAGTATTAACCGATGTTCGTATCGATAGTGCGAAAATCGGCATGTTGGCGAATGCAGAAATTGTTGCGCAGGTTGCTCAGGCGTTAAAGCGCTACACGATCCCCTTTGTGGTGTTAGATACCGTTATGGTGGCAAAAAGCGGCGATCCGCTACTCGCACCTGAAGCTGTACAAGCCGTCCGTGAACTGCTACTGCCCAACGTGGCGTTGATTACTCCCAATTTGCCGGAGGCCGCGGCCTTGTTAGCCTGTCCCATGGCGACAAATGAAGATGAAATGCGCCGCCAAGGGTACGCGTTGCTTGAGATGGGATGCCAAGCGGTGTTGATGAAAGGTGGACACCTAAGCAATAACGAAAGTCCCGATTGGCTATTTAGCGCCGACGGTGAGCAGCGGTTTACGGCTCCCAGAGTTCACACCCGTCATACTCATGGCACCGGATGTACGTTATCTGCGGCGCTAGCTGCACTGCGTCCTCGACACCATAGTTGGAGTGAAACGTTATTCATGGCGAAAAATTATCTGCAAAATGCTCTGGAAGCCGCGGATTCATTAGAGGTCGGGCAAGGGATTGGACCCGTGCATCATTTTCATCAGTGGTGGTAAAAGCCTGAGACGCCAAATGAAGAGAGGATTTTGTGTAACTCGCTGATTTATATTGTGTAAGTTGAATCACACTTGCATGGAAACTGTGATGTAACACGAGGTTTAGATATTTAGTCATCCGAGTTAAGTGTGACCTTTCTTCATTTTGATACCAAACAGTTTTTGCTTGGAAATCGTGATTATCATGTACTGGCAAATAAATTAACCAGGTGACATTAATGAAAAAAATAATTCTAGGCCTTATTCCATTTGTTGTTTTTGCAGCCCACGCCGATACAAAGGTTCTGACTCCTGAAAAAAATGGCACGCCAAATAAAATCTATAGCGAATCTCAAGCGCCTCAGCTGACTATTGCTAATTACAATATGGCTGCGGCAAGGGTATCCGATCTCAGCACGCTTGCTAAAGCGATTAAGGCGATGAATGCCGACATTATTTCGTTGAATGAGGTCGATAAAAATACGCAGCGCAGCGGAAAGGTCGATCAAGTTGCCGAGCTTGCTAAGTTAACGGGTATGCACGCTGCATTTGGCAAAGCGATTGATTTCGAAGGTGGTGAGTACGGCGTTGCGCTGCTTTCCAAATATCCAATCGATAAGCAACAGGTGTTTCCTCTGCCATCAGGAGATGGGGAGCAGCGAGTTTTACTCGTGACTCAAATTCAGGTGCCACATTTTGATTCCCCTATCATCATGATGAGTACGCATCTTGATTGGCAAGAAGATCCTACGATCCGTTTGCAGCAAATTCGTGAGATAGAAAACGTGACGATCGGGAATACCGACTCGTCGTTCAATAATATCGCTTCATCGATTAAACTTTTGGCTGGTGACTTCAACGATACCTACAATGGACCTGCAATTAGAGAGCTTGAACGCTATTGGAATCCGTTGGTTGTTGAAGGGGCTGATATGAGAACGTGGCCTGCAGCGAACCCTGCTCTCGACTTAGATCACCTTTTTGCTTTCCGTGGACAGCAGTGGAAAATTGAAGAGCTTACGGTTCCGAATAAGAAAGCAGAATGGAAGGCGGTGAATTGGCCGGTTGCCAGCGATCATATTCCAGTGATTGTTAAGATGAAGCTGCTAGAGCAATAAGATGACGTGATTGTCTGAGGATCTCTCTCTTCATCGAGAATTTCCTCAGACATATTCATGCCCAGCCTTTATTCACGGTGGGTCACCAAACTAAATAGCGCTTTGGCTCTTTGTATGTGTTCTGCATCAAAACGATTGAGCGTGAAAAATTGCTCGTTTTTTCCGGGGCGAATCGCCAAGGCTAACTGCTTCTTCCCCTGTTCATCCTGTAGCCAGCCATAAAGGTAGCTGCCAATTCCGTCGCCGTCATGCCAGCTAATCATTACCGATGTACATGGCGAGGTTTCTCCAGCAGGTCGAGTTGCAATAAAGAGTTCACCCTGCCATAGGCCGCTAAATTCATCGTCTTTTTGCAGTTTTTTCCCATTACTGGCCAACGTATTCGCTAGAGCATCGGCTTTATCTTCGGTAACTTCATTTTCAAGCGTTTGCCAAAGTGGGTAATCGTTTTCAACCTGATAACAGGCGGCACCAAGATAGTCGTTAATATCTCGCCACTGTTGGTTCACGGTTTCTTTCATCTCGGCATCAAGAATATTGCGATACTGAATCAGTCCGCCACCGTTTTCACCTAGTTGCTGGTAGGCAATTAATGCCATGGTGCGAGGCTTACGTCGAAATGTTGCCCACAGTAGAAATTTGGGAATACGGAAGGTGATGGCTTGCACGCTAAAGCGAAAATGCCCCGGTCGAGTGAGCATGAAACCGTTTGAGGTGCCGCGTTTATCTTGGTAATTGCGGATCATCACCAACGGACAGAGCCCCATCCAACCCGTTAGATAATGTTCTTTCATTGAGCCGTTCAAATCCAGATCGGCCACCATTTGCGAGATCTTATCTTCCTCGAGCTTATTCAGTGGGTGCGCAAGCTCGGCGCTGTGAAGGCTTTTATCAAGTGGTGGCAACGATGGGAGCGTGAACATATTCCTGTTTCTCAAGTCGATTCTGTTGGTTGATAGCTTACCCTAAGTTGTCATACCAACGTGAATTTCCCGCTTTTTTGTCCTAACTTTCGTGGTATGGATCAACTTTTGGCTTGTCGCGTGGTCATATAGAATATTCGTATGTTTTTAATTGTTAGATTTGCATTAGATATTAGAGCCGCAAAGGATGTTGACTATGATTGATAAAAAAATGCTTAGAATCGCGTTGTTTGGTGTCGTACTGGGGATCAGTTCGACCAGTTTTGCTGTAAATATCCCTATTTCAACGTCGGAGCTGGTACAGCAATCAGGCTATCAACAAACGTGGCAAAAGATGGTGAAGGGGCAGAAAAATTTGCCTGTTTGGGCCCGCAAAGGTACTGGCACCTCAACCCCTCCTGAATGGGTAACTTGGCAAGGCAAAAAATATCAGATAGGGAATATTTGCAAACCCCACGACTGCGCCAATAACTTCATGTATGTGGCATTTAGTAGCGATAAGAAGCAGGCATGGGGCGTTCGTGTTGAAATAACGGATACTCCAGATGCACTTGAACACCCAAGCAAGTATGCAAAATATCAGTGGCTGGGTAAGCCGAACGAGCAGATGAAGGCGATGCTCACTAACCAAATTGAAAGCAAGCCAGACTGGAAATAATCTGTCATAACGTACTTTTGTTATATATTTCCCGAGCATTAAGAGTGCTCGGGAAATAAAATTTTTAATTTTTGACTCTTTTTATGGTTATTTCTATCGTAATTATCAGCGAGCAATTAATACTCAAGTTTGTATTTCTGTGTAATTAACCGTAAATAGGGCGTGGTTTTTTGCGTGTTGATGCTAACATTTTTGCCGATGTTTCACTCTCTAATAACGGTAATGCTCAAACATATGAAAAAGTATCTTTTGCTGGCGTTGTTCAGCGCATTCTCATTATTCGCTTTTGCGTCGCATGCGGCGGATTATCAAGAAGGCAAACAGTACATAAAACTGCAGAATAAAGTACCGAATGCCCCCGCGGTTGTTGAGTTTTTCTCCTTTTATTGCCCACCGTGCAACCAATTTGCCAACGTTTACAAAGTAGGACAAGCGGTGAATGAGCGCTTACCTCAGGGCGAAAAGGTGGTGAAGTATCACGCTAGCTTCTTGGGCGCAATGGGAGAAGAGCTTACCGAGGCATGGTCTATCGCGATTGCTTTAGGGGTTGAAGACAAAGTTGAACAGCCTCTTTTTGACGCCGTGCAGAAAAACAAATCAATTAATAGCAAAGAAGATATCCGTCAGGTATTTATTAAAGCGGGTATCCCTGCCGAAGAATATGATGGGGCAGCGCATAGCTTTATGGTGAAATCGATTACCGCTAAGCAAAAAAATGCACTTGAAGCCTTCGGCGTGCGCGGCACTCCATCATTCTACGTAGATGGACAATATCAGATTAAAAATGATGGTATGCAGTCGAAGACGGTAGAAGGCTACCGCACCGAGTATGCCGATGTAGTGAAATTCCTAATCGATCACAATAAATAAAACTCTCTTTTAATAAAAAAGCCCGTTAGGTCATCTAGCGGGCTTTTTGGTTATTTAAATCTCAGACTAAAACACTTTTTCTTGTAACACCCAAACGGCAGCTTCCACTCGTGATTTTAACTTCATCTTTTTCAGTAAGTGTTTGACGTGAACTTTTACCGTACTTTCGGTAATCATGAGTTTACGTGCGATCATTTTCTTAGGTAGCCCTTGGGCAATCAGCTTCAAAATGTCACATTCGCGCGGTGTTAACTGTTGGACGTCACGTTCAGAGGAAGGCCGGCTTTCACGCAGGCTAGCGGCTAAAACGGGGGTGAGTGCCTCGCTGAGCACCACCTGTCCAGCGGCGGCTTGATGTAGAGAGCGCAGCAGATCTTCTGGCTCCATATCTTTCAGCAGATAGCCATCGGCACCGCGCTTTAGCGCGCTGATCACATCGTCTTCATGGTTGGAAACGCTAAACACCACCACACGGCCAGAAAGCGTCCGGGTGCGCAGTTGATCCAGCGTTTCTAGCCCATTCATACCAGGCATATTGAGGTCGAGCAAAATTAAATCAGGATCGAGTTTTTCAGCTAATTCGATACCTTGTTGACCACTGCTGGCCTCACCAATCACCTTGAGCTGTGGTTCTAAGCTAATGAGTTGTTTTACGCCGCTACGCAGCATCGGATGATCGTCAATCAATATAATAGTGTATTGATCTTCTGGGGCTAATTCGGAATTCATCACTCTCTCCTCTAAACCAGATGCCGCGGAATTAACGTGATTCCTGTGGGAAGACAACGCGCACTTCCGTGCCGCCGTTCTCTCGGCGTGAAATGGCACACTCTCCGTTTAGGCTATTGGCGCGATCGCTCATAATCACTAACCCATAGTGGTTGTGTCGCTCAGGTGTATCGCTTATGCCAAGGCCGTTATCTCGAACGCACATAACAATGTCGTCGTTTTGCATCGCAACGCTGATGTCTACCTGCGTTGCCTGCGCATGCTTAAGAATGTTGCTTAGTGCCTCGCGGGCGATTTGTACTAGATGAATTGCCTGATGCGGTGGTACTGACTTGGCGGGAAGCTGATAATCCAGCTGAATATCGAAGCCAAAGCGCTGATTAAATTCGGCTACGGTAACCTGTAACGCGGCCAACAGCCCAGGTTCGCTGAGCTTAAGTCGGAAAGTGGTTAGCAGTTCGCGTAGCTGACGGTAAGCTGCATTTAGCTCCTCACGCATTTCTTGAAGCTGCTCCCGAATATTATCGGGCAGCGCAGTAGATTGCATCTGCAAGTAACTGATTTTCATCTTGAGGCAGGATAAAGACTGTGCAATGGAATCATGCAGTTCGCGCGCGATGGCGGAGCGTTCTTCCATCACCGCAAGCTGCTGTTGTTGGTCAGCCTGTTGTTCTAACGCTAATGTGCTGGTGATCTGTTCGGCCAGCGTCATCATCAGTTGCTGTTGCTCCGGCTGAAGGCTAAATCCGTCAGGCAACTGCGCAAGAATCAGACCATACTTACCGGCCTGATCGTTGAGGCGCCAGCTTACGGTATGACTAGGTGCGGCATGCAGGTGCTCAGGCTGATTTAAGCACTGTACACAGTGGCTATCGGGGCAGCGCAATGGGCGCTCTGTCTCAACACAGTTCAGTTCGTCAAACTGCTCATCGCTGTTATTTTCATAAAGGCGAATTTGTAAGGAGTGCAGCGGGGTGAGTTCCTGTAACTCGGTCAGAACAGGTAGCAAACGGGAACACAGTGGCGCCCGCGAATGTAACTGGCGGCTGGCTCGGTAAAGATAAGAAAGCACCTGATTTTTCTTTTGCAGGTCATTGGTTTTTTGTTCGACGAGCTGTTCAAGCTTGCCATACATCAGCGACAGTTCTGATGACATGGCATTCAGCGTTGAGCCAAGGATGGCCATCTCATCCTGATGCGTGGTTTGCTGAAAGCGTTGGCTGAAATTTCCTTGTCCAATAGTTTGCGACATGCTCACCAGTTGGCGCCAAGGGTGTAGTAAACGGCGGCGTAAATAGAAAACGGTTCCGGCCAGAAGTAGCAACGTCAGCAGGATAAAAATTTTCTGTACCACGCCGACCATGGTTAAACGTTGTTCGGTCTGATGATCGATAGAGGAAACCAACTCATCGAGATGCCCGACAAATCTCACCACATTTTCTCTGGCGTCAGCGGGGTGCTTAGATGCAATCAACGCAGGACGCAACTGTTCTTGCCAGTAGCGCTGTAGCGCGGTGAACTGACCGTTGAGATGTTCTTCTTTGACCGCAGAGAGCAAGACTGGGCTATTTAAAGATTTTTCCAGCTCATCGAGATAGCGTTGATTGCTGCTATTTAACGGTACCATCGATAACAGGCGATAACTCTGCATACGCAGAGATCCAGACGTATTTATCGCATGGGCATTGCCCTGAATACTTTGTGCCATCCAACCTGAAACGCTCATGCCTGCAATGCCAATGATACCCAGCAACAGCATCAAAGCTGCCACCTGACTGACAATTGAAAAACGGGCACAGAAATGTTTCATAGCGATTTACCGGCGGTCGAAATGAGTCAGCAAAGGGAAAGATGCCCTTAAAAGGCCTTTTTAAATCATCCTAGTGAATAACCCCATACCCATAAGGAAGTAACCCTTAATATTTGCCTATGCTACTCACGCAGTGAATGCCATTTTCACCCGCTTTTAACCAGATGATTCTTCAGAAATATTTATCATAAAGCCGACTACTCATTAAGGGAGTTATGGCTAATTACGGTAAATTGCTACCTTACAGCGGCTTGATTTGTATCAAGTTTGCTCAGGTGCGTGATGCGTACAACTCCGCTACTTAACCGGATAAAAGCAGAGGTTTATATGACACAAGCATCCGCTCCAGACTTAAAGCAAAAAGGGGGCGTGATTCAGGACTGGCGCCCTGAAGAGCCAGCGTTTTGGCAGAAAATAGGCCAGAAAACGGCTCAGCGTAATCTATGGATTTCAATTCCTTGTTTATTACTCGCTTTTTGCGTCTGGATGTTATTCAGCGCGGTGGCGGTAAATCTTAACAAAGTCGGTTTTAACTTCACGACCGACCAACTGTTTATGTTAACTGCGCTACCGTCTGTTTCTGGCGCTATTTTGCGGGTGCCATACTCCTTTGTGATCCCTATGTTTGGCGGGCGTCGCTGGACGGCAATTAGCACCATCTTCTTAGTGATCCCATGTGTATGGCTGGGTTTTGCCGTGCAGGATCCCTCGACGTCGTTTAGCGTGTTTGTGACGATTTCCCTGCTGTGCGGTTTTGCCGGGGCAAACTTTGCTTCCAGCATGGCTAACATTAGTTTCTTCTTCCCGAAAAACAAACAGGGCGGCGCACTGGGGCTAAACGGTGGTTTGGGGAATTTGGGCGTAAGCGTGATGCAGCTGATTGCGCCTATCGCTATTTCAATCAGCATTTTCGGTATTTTTGGTGGTACGGGTCATACTCAGCCCGACGGCAGCAGTTTGTGGCTGGAGAATGCGGCTTGGATCTGGGTTCCTTTCCTGATCATCGCTACGCTGTTTGCTTGGTTCGGAATGAACGATCTGGCGGCGTCTAAAGCGTCTTTGAGCCAGCAGTTACCGGTATTAAAACGTGCACATCTATGGATATTGAGCGTGCTCTACCTCTCGACCTTTGGCTCATTCATCGGTTTTTCTGCTGGTTTTGCCATGCTGTCGAAAACACAGTTCCCAGATGTGGTGATTTTGCATTATGCGTTCTTTGGGCCTTTCTTAGGGGCGTTAGCTCGTCCAGTGGGGGGCGCGTTGTCCGATCGCTTTGGGGGGATTCGCGTCACCCTGATTAACTTCGTATTGATGGCAATTTTTGCCGCGCTGCTGTTCTTGACCTTACCAACACACGGTATCGGTGGCTCATTTATCGCGTTCTACAGCGTCTTTATGTTGTTGTTCTTAACTGCGGGGTTGGGGAGTGGTTCTACTTTCCAGATGATCGCTGTGGTATTTCGTAAAATCACGATAGATAGCGTCAAGGCTCGTGGGGGGAGCGATGAGCAGGCTCAACGCGAAGCGGTCACTGACACTGCGGCAGCATTGGGCTTTATCTCTGCGATTGGGGCAGCGGGTGGGTTCTTCATTCCTAAAGCGTTTGGTACTTCTTTGGCGCTGACGGGCTCTCCGGCTGGCGCAATGAAGGTTTTCGTGGTGTTTTATGTGGTCTGTATTCTGATTACCTGGTTTGTTTACGGGCGAAATTTGAAAACGTTAGCGACCAAAAAACCACGCTAATTTTTTCATCAATATATAAAAAACCCCCGGCTAAAATTGTTTAATGCTGTTCATTTAAGAGAGCGAGATACACGGGGCTAGCACACCGCGGGGCGGTTATGGAACACATCCATGTGTTCCTCCCTAAGGGCCAACGCTAAAGCGTTGTTCAACTTTGCTCCCAGCAAAGTTGTCGGCGGCTTCGCCGCTACGACCCCATCGGTGTACTTTCCCTAAAATCAGGCTTAACTGACAAGCATTAGGCTAAAATGGCTGGGGATTTTTTATTTCTCACGTTATTTATCTGGCGTTCGTTTATTAAGCATCGCGCCTGTTTATTCGCCATAGACCGCGTTTAAGTTTTCGTTGGTGCTGCGTGAATTTGTCTCAGGCGCGCTTAAAGCGCCACAGCGATAGTTGTGTCCACCGAGAGAAAGCAAATAATTACCGGCTTTGTCCGCGCCCCAAAATATAGGGGCGCTTGAAGCCGCCGTTTGTTTAACCAGCTCATATTTATTCGCTTTAGTGTCATACCAAACGGGCACATATTGAGAATACTTACGATAGTTAATAAAACCATGCTGTGAATAGAAATAATCCCAGGATTTAGTTTTATGATTAATCAACCCAATCACGGCATGACCACTATCGACGTCTCGCACCGTCAGGCTGATATTCTTGCCACATTTCTGGCGTTCAATGGGCGTACTCGTATCGGATTCGCTAGCGCTGGCGAACAGCGGAAGCCCAACTAAAAGGGACAGCAGCACAGGTTTTATCGTGATCATCAGGATCAACCTCAAGGATGAAAACAGCTTCTGGAAGAGATATTTTGTCCAGAAACGGATATTTTGCCGCGAGATGCTGATATGTCTGGCGAAAAAACACAATACGTTATTTTCATACTGTTACTATTATTACTAATACTATCTGAGTTTGCTTTAATTCATCCCCCCATTTTTTATTTTCAGCGTTAAAAACGGCTACCTACCCCTAAATAGTCTTCCACCTCAAATTTTACTCAACAAAATCTCAATGTTTTAAATTAATCTTTATTTTTCATATAAATAAATGATTTTTGCGTTGTTATCCTTTGGTGGTATTTCACCCAGCCTGACGTTATGACCTCCCATTCTGCCTTGATCGCAATCAAGTTCCGCGCGCGTAACGGTCGGTAGGCTGAGCCCAATCTGAGCAATGCATCATGCATATTTCACAATAATGACAGGGGCTTTAATCCCCGTACCAGGAGAACTCCGGATGAGCAAATTTCTTGACCGGTTCCGTTATTTCAAACAGAAAGGTGAAACGTTCGCTGACGGCCACGGCCAAGAATGGAACGTAAACCGTGACTGGGAAGACGGATACCGTAGCCGCTGGCAGCATGACAAAATCGTTCGTTCTACCCATGGGGTAAACTGCACAGGTTCATGCAGCTGGAAGATTTACGTCAAGAATGGCCTAGTCACTTGGGAAACCCAGCAGACGGACTATCCTCGTACACGCCCTGATTTGCCAAACCATGAACCTCGTGGATGCCCACGCGGTGCAAGCTACTCTTGGTATCTGTATAGCGCTAACCGCGTGAAATACCCCATGATGCGTAAGCGCCTGATGAAGCTTTGGCGTGAAGCAAAAGCACAGCATAGCGATCCGGTAGATGCATGGGCTTCTATCGTCAGCGACAGCGAAAAGGCGAAAGAATATAAGCAGGCGCGAGGCCGCGGTGGTTTTGTGCGTTCTAGCTGGAAAGAGGTCAACGAGCTGATTGCGGCGTCTAACGTTTACACCGCCAAACAGTATGGTCCAGACCGTATTATCGGCTTCTCACCGATTCCGGCGATGTCGATGGTTTCCTATGCCGCTGGTGCTCGCTATCTGTCGCTGATCGGTGGCGTATGCTTGAGCTTCTATGACTGGTACTGTGATTTGCCACCGGCATCACCGATGACGTGGGGCGAGCAGACCGACGTTCCTGAATCTGCTGATTGGTATAACTCTTCTTATATCATCGCATGGGGCTCGAATGTTCCACAGACGCGTACTCCTGATGCGCACTTTTTTACCGAAGTTCGTTACAAGGGAACCAAAACCGTAGCGGTGACACCAGACTACGCAGAAATTGCCAAACTTTGCGATCAGTGGCTTAACCCTAAACAGGGCACCGACAGTGCGATGGCGCTGGCGATGGGGCACGTGATCTTGAAAGAGTTCCACGTACAACGTCAGACAGAATACTTTGCCGACTATGTGCGTACATACACCGATATGCCAATGCTGGTGCTGTTGGAACCGCGCGAGGGTGGATATTATGCGGCTGGCCGTATGCTGCGTGCCTCAGATTTGGTTGATGGTCTAGGCCAGGAAAATAACCCTGAATGGAAAACCGTGGCAATTAACCAAAATGGCGAACTGACCGCTCCACAGGGTTCTATCGGTTATCGCTGGGGCGAAAAAGGCAAATGGAACTTAGAACAACGTGATGGCACCAGCGGTGAAGAGATTAAGCTACAGCTCAGTCTGCTGGATAATTATGACGAGCTTGCTGAAGTGGGCTTCCCTTACTTTGGTGGTATCAAAACCGGTGAGCGCGATCCGTTTAACAGCGTTGAACTGCAGGACATTCTGCTGCATAAACTGCCGGTAAAACGCCTTCAGTTAGCCGATGGTTCAAGTGCCTTAGTGACTAGCGTATATGATCTAACGTTAGCCAACTATGGCATTGAGCGCGGCTTAAACGATGACAACTGCGCGCAGAGCTATGACGATGTGAAAGCCTATTCTCCTGCGTGGGCTGAATTGGTCACCGGCGTAAGCAAAGAAAACATCGTACGTATTGCGCGTGAGTTTGCACAAAACGCAGAAAAAACGCGCGGACGCTCGATGATTATCGTGGGTGCCGGTGTCAACCACTGGTACCACATGGATATGACCTATCGCGGTCTTATCAATATGCTGATTTTCTGTGGTTGCGTAGGCCAGAGCGGCGGCGGTTGGGCTCACTATGTTGGACAAGAAAAACTGCGTCCGCAAACTGGTTGGACCCCGCTGGCGTTTGGCCTAGATTGGCAGCGTCCACCGCGCCACATGAATAGCACCTCATTCTTCTATAACCATTCAAGCCAATGGCGTTATGAAACGGTGGGTACCGAAGAGCTGTTATCGCCAATGGCGGATAAAACCCGCTTCAGCGCCAGCCTGATTGATCTGAACGTGCGCGCCGAACGTATGGGCTGGTTGCCATCAGCACCACAGTTGGGAACTAATCCGCTGCACATTGCCGAGCAGGCACGCGCGGCAGGGATGTCTCCGGTTGATTACACGGTAAAAAGCCTGAAAGACGGTTCAATTCGATTTGCTGCTGAGCAGCCTGACGATGAGAAAAACTTCCCACGTAATCTGTTTGTATGGCGTTCCAATCTGTTGGGATCTTCCGGTAAAGGGCATGAGTATATGCTCAAATATTTGCTGGGTACTGAACATGGAATTCAGGGGCAGGATTTGGGGCAGCCGGGTGGCGTCAAGCCTGAAGACGTCGAGTGGAAAGACAACGGCGCTGAAGGCAAGTTGGATCTGGTGGTGACGCTGGATTTCCGCATGTCGAGCACCTGTTTATACTCGGATATCGTGCTGCCAACGGCAACATGGTATGAAAAAGACGATATGAATACGTCGGATATGCATCCGTTTATTCATCCATTGTCTGCCGCCGTCGATCCCGCTTGGGAATCTAAAAGCGACTGGGAAATCTATAAAGGTATCGCCGACGCGTTTTCGCGCCTGTGTGAAGGGCATCTGGGTAAAGAAACCGATATTGTCACCTTACCTATTCAGCACGATTCTGCCGCAGAGTTGGCTCAGCCGTTTGGCGTGAAGGATTGGAAAAAAGGCGAATGCGACCTAATTCCAGGGCAAACCGCGCCGCACATTATCGCAGTGGAGCGTGATTACCCAAATACCTATGCACGCTTCACGTCTCTCGGCCCATTAATGGATACGCTAGGCAACGGCGGTAAAGGCATCAGTTGGAACACACAGACTGAGGTCGATTTCCTCAAACAGCTGAACTACACCCAGCCAGACGGCGCAGCAGCCGGTCGCCCTAAAATTGAAACGGCCATTGATGCTGCGGAAGTCATTCTGTCGTTAGCCCCTGAAACTAACGGTCAAGTTGCGGTGAAAGCATGGCAGGCCTTAAGCAATATTACGGGTCGTGACCATACACATCTGGCGTTAAACAAGGAAGACGAGAAAATTCGCTTCCGCGATATTCAGGCGCAACCACGCAAAATTATCTCTAGCCCAACATGGTCTGGCTTAGAAGACGAACATGTATCTTACAACGCCTGCTACACCAACGTTCACGAGCTCATTCCTTGGCGTACGCTGAGTGGCCGCCAGCAGCTGTATCAGGATCATGAGTGGATGCGTGCCTTTGGTGAAAGCCTACTGGTATATCGTCCGCCTATCGATACTCGCGCCGCGGCGCCGGTCATGGGGAAAACGCCGAATGGTAATAAAGAAAAAGCGTTGAACTTCCTGACGCCACACCAGAAGTGGGGGATCCACTCTACTTACAGCGACAACCTGTTGATGCTGACCTTAGGTCGCGGTGGCCCAATTGTTTGGCTGAGTGAAGATGATGCCAAAGAATTAGGTATCGAGGATAACGATTGGGTTGAAGCCTTTAACGCCAACGGCGCGCTGACTGCGCGTGCGGTGGTCAGCCAGCGTGTTCCTGCGGGTATGACCATGATGTACCACGCGCAAGAACGTATTGTGAATATTCCGGGCTCGGAAATCACTAGCCAGCGAGGGGGAATTCATAACTCCGTGACACGTATTTCACCGAAGCCGACACACATGATTGGCGGCTACGCTCAACTGGCCTACGGCTTTAACTACTACGGCACCGTCGGCTCTAACCGCGATGAGTTTGTCGTGGTACGTAAGATGAATCGTATCGACTGGTTAGACGATGAAGGTAACGATTACACGCAAGATCAAAAGGATAGCCAGCAGGAGAAGGCCAAATGAAAATCCGTTCTCAAGTCGGTATGGTGCTAAATCTCGATAAATGTATTGGCTGCCATACGTGTTCTGTGACCTGTAAAAATGTTTGGACTAGCCGTGAGGGCACCGAATATACCTGGTTCAACAACGTTGAAAGCAAACCGGGCGTTGGCTATCCCCACAACTGGGAAGATCAGGAAAAGTGGAAGGGCGGCTGGATCCGTAAGATCAACGGTAAACTCGAACCACGCATGGGGAACCGCGTTGGTTTACTGTCTAAAATCTTCGCCAACCCTGATGTTCCGGGTTTAGACGATTATTACGAACCGTTTGATTACGATTATCATCATCTGCAAAACGCACCAGAAAGCAAGCATCAGCCCATTGCGCGCCCGCGTTCACTGATCACCGGTCAGCGCATGAAGAAAATCGAAAATGGTCCGAACTGGGACGATATTCTGGGCGGTGAGTTTGAAAAACGCGCTAAAGACCAGAATTTCGCCAACATGCAAAAAGAGATGTATGGGGTCAGTTCGAAAACACTTTCATGATGTATTTGCCGCGCCTATGTGAACACTGCCTGAATCCGGCTTGTGTTGCGACCTGCCCGAGTGGTGCGATTTACAAGCGTTCAGAAGACGGCATTGTATTGATTGATCAAGATAAATGCCGCGGTTGGCGCATGTGTTTGACCGGTTGTCCATACAAGAAAATCTACTTTAACTGGAAGAGTGGCAAATCGGAGAAGTGCATCTTCTGTTATCCACGTATTGAATCCGGACAGCCAACGATCTGCTCTGAAACCTGCGTGGGGCGTATTCGTTACTTGGGCGTATTGCTATATGACGCAGATAAGATTGCCGATGCCGCTTCAGCAGAGAATGAGCAGGATTTGTATCAGCGTCAGTTGGATATTTTCCTCGACCCTAACGATCCCGTAGTAATCGAACAGGCGCTGAAAGATGGCGTGCCGCAGGGCGTGATTGAATCAGCCCAGAAATCGCCGGTGTACAAAATGGCGATGGATTGGAAACTCGCTCTGCCATTGCATCCTGAATATCGTACGCTGCCAATGGTCTGGTATGTGCCGCCGTTGTCGCCCATTCAGTCGGCGGCGGATGCTGGAGCGTTGCCACATTCTGGCGTGCTGCCTGATGTCGAAAGTCTGCGCATTCCCGTCCAGTATCTTGCCAACTTATTAACCGCAGGTGATACCGCGCCGGTGTTGCTGGCGTTAAAACGCATGTTGGCAATGCGTCATTTCAAACGGGCTGAAACCGTGGACGGTGTCACCGACACCAGCGCGTTGGAGCAGGTGGGGTTAACTGAGGCTCAGGCACAAGAGATGTATCGCTATTTGGCAATCGCCAACTATGAAGATCGCTTTGTGATCCCATCAAGTCATCGTGAACAGGCTCGCGAGGCCTTCCCTGAAAGTAAGGGCTGTGGTTTCAGCTTTGGTGATGGCTGTCATGGTAGTGATACCACGTTTAATTTGTTTAATAGCCGCCGTATTGATGCCATTGACGTGACGCAGAAAACGCCGCGTGATGCGGATATTCATGGGGAGAAACGCTCATGATAACGCTACGCATTGTGGCTCGTCTGCTGGATTATCCCGATGAAGCCCTATGGGAAAACCAGCAGGAGCTGATCGCCGCGCTGGATGATGCGAATGAGTTAACGCTGGCGCAATCTGCTCAGTTGATGGCTTACATCCGTGACTTCACAAGCCATGATCTGATGGATGTACAGGCGCAGTACTGTGAGCTCTTCGATCGCGGGCGTGCCACCTCATTACTGTTGTTTGAGCATGTGCACGGCGAGTCTCGAGATCGCGGTCAGGCGATGGTTGATTTGATGGCGCAATATAGCGCGGCAGGTTTAGAGATCGATAGCCGCGAGTTGCCGGACTTTCTGCCAATGTATCTCGAGTTCCTCGCGAGTCGCGATCGTGAAGCGGCGCGCCAAGGTTTACTGGATATTGTGCCAATTCTTGCCTTGCTGGGCGCGCGTTTGAAAGATCGCCAAAGCCACTACGCGACGCTATTTGATCTGTTGCTAGCGGTTTCAGGCACTCATGTTGAAAGTGAACAGCTTAGCGACAAAGTGGCTCAGGAAGCACGGGACGATACTCCAGCTGCATTGGATGCCGTGTGGGAAGAGGAACAAGTGAAGTTTCTTGGTGAGGAAGGCTGCGCTTCGGCACAGCAAAATGCACATCAACGTCGCTTTGTCGGAGCCGTAGCGCCGCAGTACCTCAGTTTGGACGCCACGCCGGTGGCAGGAGAACGTCAATGAATTATCTCAACCAGTTCTTTTTTGATATTTATCCCTACATGGCAGGCGCCATTTTTATTATTGGCAGTTGGATACGTTATGACTATGGTCAATATAGCTGGCGTGCGGGCTCTAGCCAAATGTTGGATAAAAAGGGAATGCGTCTGGCTTCTAACCTATTCCATATTGGGATTTTAGGTATCTTCGCTGGGCATTTTCTTGGCATGCTGACGCCGCATTGGATGTATGAGTCGTTTCTCCCTGTGCCGGTTAAGCAGAAAATGGCGATGTTTGCAGGTGGTGCATGTGGTGTGATGATGTTGATTGGCGGCGTAATGCTACTGAAGCGTCGTTTAACTAACCCACGCGTACGTGCGACCTCAAGCGTTGGCGATATTCTTATTTTGACGCTGTTGGTGGTGCAAGTATGCTTGGGACTGCTGACGATTCCGTTCTCTGCTCAACATATGGACGGCAGCGAAATGATGAAGCTGGTGGCATGGGCACAGTCAATTGTGACCTTCCACGCAGGGGCGGCTGAGCACTTAGAGGGCGTAGCACTCATTTTCAAGCTGCATATCGTATTAGGGCTTACGCTATTTGTGCTATTTCCATTCTGCCGTTTAGTGCACATCTGGAGTGTTCCCGTGGAGTATTTAACGCGTCGGTACCAAATCGTTCGTCATCGTCATTGATATTTTGAGTTTTAACAAGCCTCGTATCTCATTAAGAACACGAGGCTTTTTTTTATCTCTTATAAAACTTCGTGACTTTCGCTCATTGCTCTTGCTATGTAGCCTCATTTAGTTGTTTATAATAACTTAACAAGGCATGTAGCGCTGGTTAATGGATTTAATTTAATTATCAATTAGGATGAAAACAATCAAATTAATGATCATTTAAATAAGAGCATATTCTTTATGGCTGAGCGCAACGAACGTAATTCACTTAGTAAAATTAAGGTTTTTGACCTTAACCTATTAACCATTTTCGAAATGGTCTTTATCCATTCCAGTGTCAGTAATGCAGCCGCCTCTTTAGGAATGACGCCTTCTGCAGTGAGCCAGTCGCTACAAAAATTGCGTAATCACTTCTCTGATCCTTTGTTTATTCGAGAAGGCAAAGGGATTTCACCAACCACCGTAGCGGCGAATTTACATGAGCAACTGGCTCAGAGTATGGGGCAGTTAAATAAGGCAATTAACCCAACGCCTGATATGGCTCTTAAAACTAAATTTGTGGTTTACGCACCGCCCTTTATGAGTATGGCGCTGTTACCTACCGTGGTACGTAGTTTACAAAATGACGGAATGGATTATGAAATTGTGCATTACAGCTCTTACACCCAGCGTAGTAGTACAGAAGAGCTACTCAATTTTCGCAAAGCCGATATTATTTTTAGTCCAAGCCCTTATGTGAGCTTCTCGACGGTCTGTACGCCATGTTCTGTAGAACCGATGGCCGTTATTTGCCGCAATGATCATCCACGTGTTGGTGATACGCTAACTAAACTTGATGTTGCCAATGAGCGTTTTACCTCGATGAATTTGGATGATGCTGAAGTGTTAACCCATAAGGTGATGTTGAACGAAGTTTTAGGTGAACGTCATTTTCTATTTTCGAGTAACTCTATGCTGGGGATTATTAGCGTGGTTGAAAATACCGATGCTATCGGCGTTGTTCCACAAAGTTTATTAGATCGTTTTGGCTCATCATTCAAAGTTCGCTCGCTAAAAACCGAATTTGAGATGCTAAAAACTACGATTTATATGATTTATAATAAAAGCTCTCTGCAAAATCGCGCCTTTACGCATATGTTGGATCGTTTAAAGAGAGAGATCCCTACAGCGTTGTTAAATAGGCCAGAAGATAACTAAGTCTGCGACTAAGGCGTTATATTCCTAACAGTTATTCTATAAATTTTCTTGTGCGAACCAATCCTGATTCTGCTGTTCGATTGGTGTGATGGTGTGGATCATCTCTTGAAGATGCACTAACACAGCCTTTTCAGCGGACTCTGGATTGTGATCGGCAATTGCCTGATAGATTTTTTCATGCTGGGTAATCAGACTTTCAGGAGGGGATACCTTACTGAGAGTGAGAAAACGAACCCGATCCATCGTCGCTTTGATATTTTCAATGGTTTCCCATGCTAGCGGGCAATCGGCTATTTCCGTTAATAGCTGGTGAAATTGGTCATCAAGCGCGAGAAACTCGCTGGTTTGATTGTGCTGAGCGGCCAACTTTTGTCGACTAATATTGTGTTCCAGCATCAGCAACTGTTCTGCTGTAGCTAACTCAGCGGCTCGCCGAGCAATACTGCACTCAATGGCACTGCGGATAAAACGTCCGTCAGCAACGCGTTTCACGGAGATCTTCTGCACGAAAGTGCCACGCTGAGGCAAGATTTGTACTAAGCCATTTTCAGCTAATTTGATAAATGCTTCTCGTACCGGCTGGCGTGACACATTGAAACGGGTCGATATTTCCTTTTCTGACAGCAAGGTACCCGGCGGGATCGTGCATTCAACGATGTCTTTACGCAGGTAGCGATAGATTTGCTGATTGACTGGCAAGTTGCCATTTAGGTCATAATTTTGCTGCGGAGTATGCATTGACATGCGTATGGCGTCATTTTGTATTTAAGGGGGAAGTCGCATCAGTCTAGCATAAGTTTGCTAAAGATTTGCCGTTGCTGATACAGGGATTTAGCGAGAATGAATCGCTTGGATCATGGCTCCTCACTGGCGTATGAGGAGCCGGAATGTGTGTGCTTTTATCGCGCGTTTGTCGCAGCGAGTTTGAGAACGTCATCCCAAACGCCGTCGTCAACAGGAATGCCCTCGACGAGATTTTCTCGACGGGTTTTGACTTCGAGTTCACCTGGGTAATAAACGGCAGTTTGTCCCTCGGCGGGCTCCGAGCTTTTCACATAGGCGGCCACGCTGTCGGCCATTTTGTTGGTAAAGTCACGCCCCCCCAGTTGGGTTGGATCAAAAACCATAAATATTTGGCTAGCGCCGGTACAGCTCCCTTTTTGAATCTTATCTATCCCGTTGGTGGGCTCACCGGCAGACAGCAGCGCCGCCATCGCATCCAGCAGTATTGCCATACTTGAGCCTTTCCAATAGCCCGTCGGCAAGATACGCATGGATTGCTCAATCGGGCCCGGTTCATCGGTTAAGTTGCCGTCTTTGTCATAGCCGCCGGGGTAGGGAAGTTTTTCACCTTTTAAGCGTGTGACCTGTAGTTTGCCATAGGCGTATTGTGACATTGCCATGTCGAGCACCAAAGGACCGCTTTCTCGCGGTACTGCCATCACAAACGGATTATTGCCAAGGCGAGTATTTTTCGCGCCCCAAGCAGGCATACAGGATTCGGTGTTGGTCCAGCAAATTGCCGCCAGCCCTTTTTCTGCGGCTTTCCAACCATAGGTTCCACCGCGCATCCAGTGAGTGGTGTTGCGCAGTGCGACAATACCAATACCGTTCTCTTTCGCTATTTTACTGGCTTGTTCTGTGGCAAACAGGGCATTTGTGATACCAATCCCACGTTGACCGTCATAAATTTCGATAGCCCCAAGCGATTTAACCAAGGTGGGGTCGGCATCAATAGCAATCCAGCCTTGCTTCACGTAATCCACGAAACGTGCGACACGGTTTAATCCGTGAGAATAGATGCCGTCGCAGCTAGACTCAGTATGGATCTGAGCACAGATATCGGCCCGTGCTGCGTTTAATCCTGCATTAATGAAGGCTTGTTTGACTGTGTGTTTCATGACATCGAAGGTAATTCTTTGCATGTTGTACACCTTATTTTTTGAGCTGAACCAGATAGTGTGCGACGGTGGCTTTTGCCCCCTTTTCTAACAGGGCGCGATAGGCCGCGTGAACGGCTTGAGTGAATCGAGGCTGTTTGGCGAGGTCGTGGCCAAAAATAGCGGTTAGCGACAGCAAGGCATCCACGCGCTTTTCCCCCTGCGAAGAGCCTGTGACGACGGTTTGGATCTCAGCCAGCAGCGGATCGCTGATCTCAATGTGATTACCTCGTTCGTCGATACCGCCCACGTAGCGCATCCAACTGGCCACGCCCAGCGCCAACAGCTCAAAGCTAGAACCATGACTGAGGTGCCAACGTACAGAGTCCAGCATGCGCTGTGGCAGTTTTTGGCTACCGTCCATGGCGATTTGCCAGGTGCGATGTTTCAGCGCTGGATTCGCGTAGCGAGCGATTAGTGAATCCGCGTAGGCGGCAAGATCGATGTCTGGCACGCTGAGAGTGGGCGCCTGTTCATCCAGCATCAGAGTGCGAGCGGCAAGGCGATAGTTTTCGTCCTGCATGCAGTCGTTAATGTGTTGATAACCCGCTAGATAGCCGAGATAGGCTAAAAATGAGTGGCTACCGTTCAGCATTCGCAGCTTCATTTCTTCATAAGGTAATACGTTGCTTACCAGTTCCGCCCCCACTTTTTCCCATGCGGGGCGGCCTGCGACGAAATTGTCTTCGATGACCCATTGGCGAAATGGCTCACAGGCTACGCCAACGGGATCGGCCATGCCAAGCTGCTGTTCTATTTGCGCTAATGTTGCGGTGGTAACTGCCGGAACGATGCGATCGACCATGGTTGACGGGAACGTCACATTTTTCTCGATCCATTCAGCCAAATCTGGCGACTGGGCCGCGGCCAGCCCACAAATGACATTGTGGGTGACATGACCATTTTCCGGCATGTTGTCACATGACATCACGGTAAATGCGGGCAAATGAGCGGCGCGACGTTTAGCCAACGCGGCGACGATAACGCCTGCGGCTGAGTGCGGATGCTGTGGATGCGCAATATCATGAATGATTAATGGATGTTCAAGGTTAAGTACACCGCTGGCGGGATAGTGACAGTAACCTTTTTCCGTGATTGTCAGAGAGACAATGGCAATTTCTGGCTGGCAGAGGACGTCAAGAACGGCATCAATACCGTCAATTTGCGCATGCAATGCTTGGCGAACCACGCCCACCACCCGACATTGCCAGCCTTGCTCTGACAATTCTGCCACGCTGAATACGTTATCCTGTTGGTGCAAGTCTTGGATCTGTTGCTCGCCGCCAATCAGGTTGATCTCACAGTATCCCCAGTCGCTGCCGTGTTCGGCAGCTAACCGATCGGCGTATACCGCTTGATGTGCACGATGAAAGGCGCCAAAGCCAATATGTGCAATGCGTGGAATCAGTCGTTCGCGAGAGTAGGTGGGAACGACGGCGTTAGCCTGCAATAAGGTCTGTTTCATAGTTATATCCATTATTCTTGGCGAAGTGGTGCTGGTTTTGTTAACTCAGGAACCGCGACATCTTGAGTGGCGTTATTGGACTCTCCACACCACAGCGTGTCGTAGCGATAGCCGGTGAGATCTTCTATAACGCCTCTGGTTTTTGCCTCCACCCTGAGTTTTGATCCACCGGCTTTTAGGCGATCGATTTCATCCACGAGAATTTTGTGGGTGGTCTTATTCAGCCGGAACGAAAGTGCCTGAATGAGTGCTCCGACCAACAGCAACGTGGTGCCGATAAATAACACCATGGCGATGGTGTGAGTTGCCTCAGGGGGCTGTACTAAGCTGCCTTTTACAAAACCGCCGGTTTGCAGCAGGATGCCAACGATAAAAGTGGCGATAGCGACTGTGGTTTTGCGTGAGAAGGTCATTACCGCGGCAAATAGTCCTTCTCGGCGCTGGCGTGTGATCATTTCGTCCACATCAGGAATGAACGGGAAAACGTTCCACGGGGTGAATTCTAATATGCAGCGGCCAACCTGATAGAACGCCGCCAGTACAATAAGAACCATGGCCTGATTTGATATTGGGAACAGATAGACGCAGAGCAATCCACCGAGGCAGAGAAGCATGATTGAATAGGCGAAAACATACAGCTTAGCGGGTCCATATTTAATCATGGCAACCCCAGCGAGCAGGGTGACAGGTAATCCAACAATGCTCAGCGAAAGCAAACTTGCGGCAAATGACGAGGAAATACTTAAGCAATAGACACAGAAGAATACGAAAACGGTGTTATAGACATCTTTGGCGGTGAATGAGAGTAGATAAATGGATAGGTGTTTTCTGAAGGCTCTCACTTTTAAGGTTGAAATATAGTCTTTAAATAGATTTCCTACTGCTTTTACTTTCTCCCTGGCCGATCTTTTTATTTGAGATTTTTCCAGCTCTGCATACATTTCGGGGGTTAGTTCACGCTCCCATGTGACCTTCCAAGAAATAAATACGCATACCATAAAGACAATTGAAAAGGCGATTCCGTTGAATAGGTAAGCATTGGCATTTCCTTCACCAAAATGTTTAATCAGCAAGCCAGGAATAAAAGTCGCTAGAAAAGTACCTAACGCTGAAATAAACATCCGGCAGGTGGAGAGTTTAGTTCTGGCGTTAAAATCTTTAGTCATCTCAGAGGGTAATGTTTCCCAAGGGATCAATACGATAGCGGCGATAATTTCAAACGCGAGATAGATTGTGAGATAGAACCAGTAGTTCATGCCCGTTATCCATAGCAACGAGTACACCAGCATCAGCGGAGCACCAATTAACAGGAAAAAACGGCGGCGACCAAATTTTTTACCTAAATAGGTTTTATAGAAGTGATCGGTAAAACTCCCCATAAATAAACTGACTATGGCATCGACAATGCGTGCAATCGCTACAATTGAGGCGGCTTCAATGGGGGTTAACCCAACGAAAGTGGTATAGAAGAACAACAGCCATGCACCAATGATAGTGAAAGCGCCACCGCCCATAATATCGGTAAGTCCATAACCAATACTGACGGGGATGGTTATTTTTCGAGTGATACGCGACATATAAAATCCTTTACTGGTTAATGTCGATATGAATTCGATTCTGTGTATACCCGTCATACTTCAAGCTGCATTTTTGTTGGTTACGTTCGCTTCCCCGAATCACTGGCTAGAGTTAGCTCATCGGTGCTCGCTTATTTACCGCCTCAATGCAACTCGAATTATTTAGGGTATAGATAAACGCGGATGTTTATCTACACAGGGTGTTAAGTTTGGCTGTTAAATATGAGGGGCTAATTCCGGTTCAGAACGTGAAGGCCGGATAACAAACAGCACCAAAATTGCGCCGAGCGCGGCGACACCGCCTGCCAGAATAAATGCGCTATCGAATTTCCCGGTGTTTTGCACGATAAACCCAGTCACGATTGGCCCCACAATGCCGGATATGCTGCCGATAAGATGAATAAAGCCGCTGGCACCACCGATACGTGATTTATGCACCACGTCTTGAATAATCGCCCAGTAAATCGAACCGGTGACATATAGGAAGAAAATGGAAACCGACATCAGTATCACGGCCGGTATAACCTGAGTGACGGTTCCAGCCAGCGCGACACAGATAGCGGATGCGAGCAGACACACGACTAGCACGATTTTGCGTGAAAGCAGCAGCTTGCCCGTCATACGGTAAATTTTGTCAGAAATGATGCCGCCCAACGCTAATCCAATGAAGCCGACGAACCACGGAATAACGGTGGTAATGCTCATTTCTTTGATGTTCAGGCCGTGCGCCTGAACCAGATAAGAGGGAAACCAGCTTAGGAAGAAGAACAAGATGTAGTTGTAGCAAAAGAAAGCAAAAGCAGTGACCAGAATAATTGGCTGCTTCATATAGAACATGAGCGAATGGCCAGGCTGCTGGTTGGTGTCCGTTGTGGCTTCTTCGTGTTTCTGCTGTGTAATTAACGCGCGTTCAGCTTGGCTGACGTGACGGCTTTTCTCTGGAGAATCGGATACCACGAAGAACCAGATTAGCATCCAGACAATGCCGATAGCACAGATGATCATAAATGCAGGACGCCAGCCGAAGGCCAGTGCCAGATAGCCGACAATCGGGCCTGCGACTGCGCCGCCCAAGGGGGAACCGGCACTGAGTAATCCCATTGCGGTTGCAGCCTGTTTGCGAGGGAACCAGCCATTGATCATTTTGTTGGCTGATGAACAAATCGGGCCTTCAGCCATGCCAAAAAGTACACGAAGGATCAGCATGGAGTAGAAACCCGAGGCGAGGGCAGTGAAGCCGCAGAATATTGACCACAACCCAACCGCGACGCCGAGCACCAGCATAGGTCCGAATTTGTCTACGGCAAGGCCACCGATAAAATTGAATACGGCGTACCCAAAAAAGAAACTGCCAAAAATAATCCCGAACTGTTCAGCGTTGAGCGAGAGATCTTGTTCGATCATCGGCAACGTAATGGAAAGTGCGACACGATCTAAGTAGTTGATCATGTAAACTAAAAATAATAAAAAAACGATTGTCCAACGCAAGTTCTTAAACATAAGTACTCCACGCAGTTATTATTATGTTGTAGGGTGCGTGCCGCCTAAGAGGCACGCATTTAGCGGGTTCGCATTTAACGGATTAGTCGCTCTGACTTACTGATGAAAACTTAAAAGTACTTTGCAGCAGGTTTTCTGATCTTGTTCAAACAGCACTAATGCATCTCTAACCTGTTCAAGCGGGAAGCTATGGGTAATCAGCTTTTCGGGATGAATTTTTTTCTCCGTCATCCACTCAATAACCTGCGGAAAACGTGCGCTATTTAGGCGTGAGCTGAAGATCGCGATTTCCTTACTGGTGATACTTTGCTGATTGAGTACGCACGGTTCGGATGAGAATCCCATGATGCCGATACGTGCGGCGGGTGAGGCCAACGCAATAGCCTGAGGCAAAATCGACGGATGACATGCGGCGTCAATAATTAATGTTGGGCGGATATTTTCCTGTGCTAATACGTCAGCGACATCGACATTGGTGTTGTTTATTAGGCGATCGGCTCCGTTGTCTTGAGCCATTTGCAGACGCTCTGAAATACGATCGGCTACGATAATTTTTGCTACGCCATAAACGCCGCGCAAGGCTTGTATGACGGTCAGCCCCATTGGTCCTGCACCGTAAACCAGTGCAATATCATTAGGTTGTGGTTTAACCTGCGCACATATGTTTGCTGCAATAGAGAACGGTTCAATCATCGTGGCTTCCGCATCGGGAATGCGGGTAGGCACTAAATACGCATTGCGGGCGGGGACACAGGCATATTCGCTAAAGCCACCGTCGCGGTGGACGCCGATCACCTGCAACTCGGTGCAGACGTTCGGCCGCCCAATAGAGCAGGGATAGCAATGACCACAGTTAACTACCGGATCGGCAACCACTCGTTCACCGATGCGTGCGTTTTCTACACCGTCGCCAACGGCATCAATGATGCCAAAAAATTCATGACCGATAACGCGAGGATATTTGGCGAACGGATTATGCCCACGAAAAATATGTACGTCTGAGCCGCAGATCCCCGCGCTACAAACGCGGATACGTACTTCCCCTGCCTGTGGCTGGGGGATAGGACGCTCTTCGATCGCTAATTGTTCTGGTTGCTGTATTACAACGCTTTTCATCAATAAATCCTCTTATTTACCAGTTCCATAGAGTGCCGTCTTCTAGGCGAGCGACCGGTAAATATGCCGGTTCGTACGGATACTTGGCGGCCAATTTCTCGTCAAACTCGATGCCTAAACCGGGTTTCTCTCCTGGATGCATATAACCGTTGTCGAATGTCCAGCTATGTGGGAAGACTTCCAGCATTTGCTCGGAATATCCCATGTATTCCTGAACACCGAAGTTAGGTACCCAGAGATCAAAGTGCAGTGCCGCAGCCATACAGATTGGCGACAAATCAGAAGGGCCGTGTGAGCCGGTACGAACTTGGTACAGTGAGGCGAAATCTGCGATACGGCGCATACCGGTAATGCCACCGGCGTGGGTGATCGTGGTACGGATATAATCGATTAGCTGCTCTTCGATCAGCTGTTTGCAGTCCCAAATGCTGTTGAAGACCTCACCAACGGCAATCGGGGTTACGGTATGCTGACGAATGAGACGGAAGCTCTCTTGGTTTTCTGCGGGGGTAGGATCCTCCATCCAGAATAGGCGGTAATCCTCGATGCTTTTACCAAAGCGTGCCGCTTCAATAGGCGTTAAACGATGGTGCATGTCGTGCAGCAGATGCTCATCAAAGCCAAATCGAGAGCGCACGGCTTCAAATAGTTTCGGTGTGAAATCGAGATATTTTTCAGTTGACCATAGTTGCTCTTCTGGCCAGTTTCCTTTGGTTGCCGGTTCGTAGGCTAACCCTTTTCCTTTTGACATGCCGTAGGTGGTTTTCATTCCTGGAACGCCACACTGAACGCGGATAGCCTTAAATCCCATCTCTTTGTGCTTGGCATAATCTTCAAGCACGTCATCAATCGAGTGGCCGGTCGTGTGGCAGTAAACCATGACGCCTTCGCGAGATGCCCCGCCAAGTAACTGATACAACGGCATATTGGCGGCTTTGGCTTTGATATCCCACAGCGCCATATCGACGGCAGAAATCGCGGACATCGTAACTGGTCCACGGCGCCAGTACGCACCTTTGTAGAAAAACTGCCAGATATCTTCGATCCGGTGAGCATCACGGCCGATCAACTGCGGGCAAACATGATCTTGCAAATAAGAAGCCACTGGCAATTCGCGGCCGTTGAGCGTTGCATCGCCGATGCCTGTGAGTCCCTGATCGGTAGTGATTTTTACCGTGACAAAATTACGTCCTGGACAAGTTACGAATACTTCGGCCTTAACGATCTTCATTTGAACTCCCTCACCACTGTTTTCTGGACTTGCTTTGCGAGCGTTTCGATGTCGGAAACATAGATCTGATATAACTACCATACAAGTATTTAGTTCAAAAAGTGCGCGCGTAGATCACGTTTTTTGATGAGAAAGGAGGCTTGCGGAGGGACAGCGGTAATGCAAAGAGAACGCTCTCCCCTAGAAGGGGAGAGCGTTGGAGTCAATAAATCGTATTAACTTATCCGATTAACGGGCAGTTTGGAGGAAGACGAAGGTTTATCGCATCAGGTTCAATTTCGATGCGGAACTGTTTGGCGCTTAGGGGTTCGCCGTCTAGATTGAGTGTCATGTCGTGAGGTGCGCTAATCTCCAGCCAAGGCAGTGAGGCTTCGATGACATTTTTATTGCTTTCGCCCTTGAGTAAGCTTTCAAGAAGTGCTGGTAACAACTCGTCAGAAGTGAGAACGCGTAGCTCGAGTTTCCCATCGTTGATGCGTGCTTCTGGACACAGCGGCTGTCCACCTCCGGCCTGACGACCATTGCCGATGGCGACAATCAGTGCTTTTCCTTCCCAATTGAAGTTAGGGCCGGATATCTGGCAGAAATCCGCTTTTAGCGTATCCATGCGTAAGATGCCGTGTAGGAAGTAGGAGGCTCCACCGAGCACTGATTTCAATTTTTCAGGGGTTTCAGTCGTGATTTTAGTGCCAAATCCCCCCGTCGCCATATTGATGAAGACGCGCTTTCCATTGACGCGGGCGAAGTCGATGGGGACGGCTCGTCCCTGTAAAGCAAGCTGAAGTGCAGACTGCGGATTTTCTGGAATTAAGCAGGCAGTCGCAAAATCATTGGCGGTACCGAGTGGCAATACGGCTAATACAGGACGCGATGATTCACTATGCTGACTTAGTGCGTCCGAGACCTCGTTAATGGTGCCATCTCCACCGCCTGCGACAACGGTTTCAACGCCAAGCTCAACGGCTTCAGCCACATAGCGCTTCGCATCACCGTGCTCCCAAGTGACGCGAACATGTAGCGTATGACCTGCAGTACGCAGCCCATCAATTGCTTCGCGTACTTCCTCATTTCCAGCACCTTTACCATTCAAGATGATGAGCGCAGAGTGTTGTTGATGCATGAGTGATCTCCTGAAACGGGTAAAAACGTTAGTGCTTACATTGTTATAACATAGATGGTTCTTATGGTTTACCGATAAAATTATTCATATTAATAAATAATAATGAAACCGCTCTCATTGGAAAATATAGGGGATTTACTTAAGCTGAAAGGTTTCAGTTTGTAGGAATAAACGAATTGGCTAAATAGATTATGCGTGTTTTTAATTAATTAATCGGAGGGGTAATCATCTGGGAAATTATGAGTCATCATGTTGGTGATATATATTCCTATTAAGCTGTTTTTTTCTTATGGTTAATCATAATAATAAATCACTTAACGAAATTAACTAAATATGAAATGAATTTATTTTCTTTTGTTATTGATTTTTAATGATTTTCTTGGATTTCTTAAGTTGATGAGTACGGTTTTTATAAAGGGAAGTTTAGGGATGTGAGTATTTGTATAAAAAAAGAAAACCAGCCCAAGGGAGATTGGGCTGGCAAGGAGGTGGTTCCTAGTATTGCTTTTTCGTTATATCTTTTTGCCACTCAATAATATCGATATGAGATAAGATTAAGTGTGATCTTAATCTTATATTCGAAATATTAATGACAAAAAATAGATAAAGAAGCGCAGCTTTTTAAGAATCAGCTACGCCTAGATAGATATTAAGAAGCAGAATGCGGATTACGAGTGTCCGTTCCTTGCAAATTACGCATGAGCAGAGCGAACTCCAAATCTAAATCCTCAGGTACAGGGATGTAAACGATATGCCCATTTCCTGGTGCTACATCGGTCGGCTCGCCTTTCTTGTTTTGCATGGCTTCCAATGTGAAGTGAATATTGCCTTTTGGCGTCATCATTTCAACACTGTCTCCGAGTGAGAACTTATTCTTCACCACGACTTCTGCATAACCATTACGGCGGACGCCGGTAAGCTCGCCAACAAACTGCTGGCTATCAGAGACGGAGTAACCGTAGTCATAATTTTGCTGATCTTCATGTACATGACGACGTAAGAAGCCTTCGGTATAGCCACGATGCGCCAGTGCTTCTAGCGTGGTCAGCAACGTTGGATCGAAAGGTTTACCCGCAACAGCATCATCAATTGCACGGCGATAGACCTGAGCGGTACGTGCAACGTAATAGAAAGATTTAGTGCGGCCTTCGATTTTCAGCGAATGAACACCCATCTTAGTCAAGCGCTCAACGTGTTGGATAGCGCGCAGATCTTTGGAGTTCATGATGTAAGTGCCGTGTTCGTCCTCAAACGCACTCATGTATTCGCCTGGGCGCATTGCTTCTTCCAGCATGAACACTTTGTCCGTTGGCGCACCGATACCCAGAGTGGGTTCAACTGCCGGTACTTCGGTCACTGGGATAGGTTCGTGGATGTGTACGATATTGCCAACGGCGTCTTCTTTGCCTTCCTGTACTTTGTATTCCCAGCGACAGGCGTTAGTACAGGTTCCCTGATTGGGATCGCGCTTATTGATATAGCCAGACAGCAGGCAGCGGCCAGAGTAGGCCATGCACAATGCGCCGTGCACGAAGATTTCCAGTTCCATATCAGGAACCTGCTGGCGGATCTCTTCAATTTCTTCCAGAGAAAGTTCGCGCGACAAGATCACGCGGGTTAGTCCCATTTGTTTCCAGAATTTCACCGTCGCCCAGTTAACCGCGTTGGCCTGTACGGAAAGGTGAATCGCCATCTCGGGGAAAGCTTCGCGCACCATCGAAATCAAGCCAGGATCTGACATAATCAGCGCGTCAGGCCCCATCTCAATGACGGGCTTCAGGTCACGCAGGAAGGTTTTCAATTTGGCATTGTGCGGTGCAATATTCACCACCACATAGAATTTTTTCCCCAGAGCGTGAGCTTCATTGATGCCCTGAGCCAGATTATCATGGTTGAATTCGTTGTTACGGACACGCAGGCTGTAACGAGGCTGACCGGCATAAACTGCATCTGCGCCATAGGCGAACGCATAACGCATGTTTTTCAGCGTACCGGCCGGAGAGAGTAATTCCGGAGTAAACATAGGTTTGTATTTCTCTTTAAAGGTCTGATCACAAGTCAGTCTGTACCCGCAGGTACAGTGAAGGCGGGCATTATAGAGGGTTCAGCGGTTCCGCACAAATGCTGTGGGTAATCGAAGGCCAATGCGCTTTAGAAGACGGTGGCATGTGGAGGCTTCTGTGCGCATATATTGGTTTATTATTCCGGTATTGGCGGAACGAACAGCAATCGCGCATATTCGGCGCGTCCCTGCGCCCACCCCTGATCTGAGTGCGCTCACTTATGCCAGAAGGAACCGGTAGTGATAAGCGTGCAGAAACTTTATACAGATGACAAAAGATTAATTCGCGTTAGCCGCCATGCTTCACCCGTGCGTCAAATCTCTAATATCTGTTGTCGCACCGTTTTTTACCACCGACTGAATCCCTTTCTTGGCGGCGCTCTCAGAGCTATACATTTCACTGGTGCCGATCACCTGATGGTTTTTCGCTTTGAGAACAAAATAGGGTTGATCGCTGCTGCTATTTTTTATCTCAAACTGTGCTTCGTCGGGTGAATTAGCCTGCACTGAGGCGATGCCATTATCGGCGGATGCTTTACTGGCATACATCTCGCTGGAGAGAATAATCTCACCGTTGCTTGCTTTCAGATTAAAGTGGAACTGCCCGTTCTTCGCTTTTTTAATTTCGTAATAGCCGATTGCCATGGGTATCTCCTTAAATCTACATCGCCGTATTCAATTAACTGCGCTAATGAGGATGGATACTTTTCATGCTAAATAAATCAAGGTAAGTATAGACAATGGCTGAATATTTGCAGGAGAGGACGAGGGAGATAAACGTCGTGCTCCCGCGATGACGCGGGAGCCAGAGTTAACGTTTACAGCACTTTACACGCAGTGCCTTCCCAACGATAACCGATGCCATAAACCGAACGAATAAACGGCTCGCCGTTTTCAAGCTGTTCGAGTTTGCGGCGCAGATTTTTTATATGACTGTCTACGGTGCGATCGGTCACCACCCGATAGTCGTCATACAGGTGGTTTAGCAACTGTTCACGAGAGAGTACCGTACCAGGTTGAGTTGCCAGCGTTTTTAATAGCCTGAATTCGGCGGGCGTTAAGTCTAGGAGTTGATCTTGGAAGCTGGCCTGATAGCGATTTTCATCGATGATTAACATCGGTTCTGCATTGGCTTCGGTTCTGCGTACACAGCGCCGCAAAATAGTTTTCACGCGAGCGACGACTTCTCTCGGGCTATATGGCTTACAGATGTAATCATCTGCGCCAATCTCTAATCCCAATAGGCGGTCTATTTCTTCTATTTTTGCGGTTACCATGACGATAGGAACGTCGGAGAAACGGCGGATTTCACGGCATAATGTGAGCCCATCGGTACCCGGCAGCATCAAATCAAGCAGAATCAAATCCGGCGGCGTTTGATGTACATACGGCAGCACCGCGTTGCCATCAGCCAAGAGATGAGGCTGGTAGCCGCCAGCGGTGAGATAATCGATGAGGAGCTGACCTAGCTTGGGTTCGTCTTCGACGATCAATACATGTTGCCCTGATGGGTCGATGGCCATACTTCCAGTGATACTGTTCATATCCATTACCTTTTATAGTTTTCCGTATCAAGCGGCAATTGCAGGCTGATGGTTAAGCCTCCCAGTGGAGAATGCTCTGCGACCATTACGCCGCTATGTGCTTCAACAATATTTTGGCAAATTGATAAGCCGAGGCCAGAGCCGCCGCTGGCGCGGTTGCGTGAGCCTTCCGCGCGGTAAAAACGTTCGAATATCTTTTCAAGTTGCTCGTCGGTCACACCGGGGGCGCTATCTTGCCAGTAGAGCTGAAGGGCGGTGTCGCTGATTTGCCCTTTAACTTGCAATTGTCCGTTACCGTCAGTGTAACGCAGGCTATTTTCGAAGAGATTATTGAAGAGTTGCAATAAACGGTCGGGATCACCAAATACGCAGGCTTTCTCCGGTAAATCGAGCGAGAGCGTGATATTTTTTAAGCTAAAACGATCGTGAAATGCACTGGCAGCCAACTGAACCAGATGAATCACATCAATGTGCTGTTTGCGATAGGCCAAGGCACCTGCGTCGGACATAGAGAGCTGGTGCAGATCATTGACCAATTTAGTTAACGTTTCTACTTCGGCTTGCAACGACGCGAGCGAATCCTGCGTCATCTGGCGCACACCATCCTGCATCGCTTCCAATTCTCCACGCAGCACCGCCAGCGGTGTGCGCAGTTCGTGTGAAACATCTGCCATTAATGCTCGGCGCATATGCTCGTTTTTTTCAAGCGTAATCGCGAGCTGGTTAAAATCCTGTGCCAGTTTGCCTAATTCGTCGCGTGACTCCACCTCAACGCGCGTCGAGAAATTTCCTGCTGCCAATTTATGCATGGCGTTGACCAACCGTTTTACCGGTGCCAGCATGCTGCGGGACAGCGCCCATGTCACCGCTGCGGCTAGCAATGTCGCTAGCGCCACAATGATCCAACTGGTACGTCTTTGCTGAAGGTCAAAATTAATATCGGTATTACGCGTTAAACGTTCGGGTGGCGTAGTGACGACCCAACCCACGGTCTGGCCCTGATACATCACGGGTTGGCGTGTGCCTTCACTCGGAATGTCGCCTGGCGGTCCCACCATTTTACGGTTGCGGCTATCAATTACCCAAAACGGTGTGCGCCAGCCGTGTGGGGGGAGCGTATCGTTACCTTCGTTACTTTGTTCGATGTTATGCATAATCTGGAAAATCACGCGGTCATTATGACGCAGAAAACGCCAGTTTCCGGCCTGCGCGTAGCGTTCTTCCAGTTCGGCGGCGAGCAGGCGAACACGTTGCTCATTGCCGTGTTTAATGTAGTCAATAAAGCCGCGCTCGAAACTGACCCGAACGCCCCAGTGCATGGTGATCAGCACCAGAATGCAGGTGGAGAAGATGGCAAGAAACAGTTTGCCGGTAATGCCAAGCTTCATGAGTTCTCCTTGCGGCGACGCGCGGTACGTTCAAGAGTGTTGTTTTCTAAGGTATCGTCCGGTACACGTAAAAACACCAGCGCGGGAAGGGCGATAATCAGCGCGATACAGCCATAAGTGAGCAAAAATGCCTGATGGATCGCCGCGCTGTCAGCGGTGATTTGATGATGAGAGAACAAGCCCAACAGCAGACCGGCAATGCTTACACCAAGGCTCATTGAGAGTTGCATGATCATCGATAACAGACTGTTGCCGCTGCTGGCGAGTTCATCAGGTAAATCTTTGAGGGTCAGCGTATTCATGGATGAAAAGCGCATGGCATTGATCATGCCTTGGAAAAATAACACCACGGGAATTATCCATAGGCTGATATACATCGCGCTCAACGGCAGAGCTAGACTGACCGCCGCTAACGCCAGCGTGGCGCAGACCAATACGCGCCGATAACCAAACTGATTCACTACTCTCACCACGATACGCTTCATGCCCATACTGCCGATAATCATTGGGATCATCATTAGCCCGGCGTGGAACGGCGAGAACCCCATGCCGATTTGCAGAAATATCGGGGTCATGAAGGGCAACATTCCGCTGCCGATACGCCCTAGAAAGCTGCCGCTGAGCCCAAGTGAAAAGGTCGGTGTTTTCATCAGATCTAGGCTAAACAGCGGGGCGTCGCTGCGTTTGGCGTGCCAATAATAACTGGCTAATGCGATTCCGCCAGAAAGTACCAAGCCATAAATCATGCTGGTATCTAGTCCGAGCCCTTTGTGGCCGTCGAGTGCCAACGTGAGCGTCGCCATACCAATCGCCAGCATGACAAAACCTCGAATGTCAAAGCGACGAGTTTGCATGCTGTAGTTAGGCATTAGCCATAGGGTGGCGATCGCACCCACAATTCCTACCGGTAAGTTAATCAGAAAGATCCAGTGCCAACTGGCGTATTGCACCAGAAAACCACCTAATGCCGGGCCGACCAGTGGACCGATTTGGCCGGGGAGGGTGACAAAGGTCATCGCTGCCATATATTGACTGCGCGGCACAATTTTCATGACGGTCAGACGCCCCACTGGAACCATCATGGCTCCGCCGACGCCTTGTAATACGCGGGCCATCAGCAATTGGTTGAGGGTTTCGGCCTGCGCACAAAACAGCGATCCGAGCGTAAACAGGACTATGGCGCTGAAAAAAACGCGTTTTACTCCCACCCGATCGGCAAGCCAGCCGCTAGCCGGTAGCATTACCGCCACGGTCAACACATAGGCGACCACCACCGACTGCATGCGCAGCGGACTTTCACCGAGGCTGGCTGCCATTGCGGGCAGCGCGGTGTTAACGATGGTGGTATCCAACGTTTGCATGAAGAAGCCAAAGGCGACAATCCATAGCTGCCAGCGAACTGAAGCGGATTGTTCAGGCATGGATAAAACTCCGATTGTTTAAACAATAATTTAGGCAAGAGGCATGCCTCCTGCCGTTTTCCGCTCAATTGTCCGGTAATGTGCCGTTGTATGAGGCCTATCTCGGCAGCGGTTTCAGCGTTTTTACTTTGCTAAAACGACTGCGGAGTCGGTCAAAATAGAGATAGACCACCGGCGTCGTGTAGAGCGTTAATAGCTGGCTCATGATCAGACCACCCGCAATGGTTATCCCCAGCGGCTGACGCAGTTCTGCGCCATCGCCGCTGCTAAATGCTAACGGCAGAGCGCCAAACAGCGCCGCCAATGTGGTCATCATTATTGGTCGGAAGCGCAATAAGCTGGCTTGAAATATCGCGTCACGTGCGCTCATACCGCCGTTGCGTTCGGCATCAAGGGCAAAATCGACCATCATGATAGCGTTCTTTTTCACTATGCCTATCAATAACATAATGCCAATCAGGGCAATTAAGCTAAAGGGCGCGCCAAACATTTCCAATGCTAATAGTGCCCCGACGCCCGCTGAAGGCAGCGTCGACAGAATGGTCAGCGGGTGCACATAGCTTTCATACAATACGCCGAGCACGATATACACCGTTGCGATAGCGGCCAGAATCAAAACGATCTGCGAATTTTGCGTATCCTGAAAGACCTGAGCAGTACCGGCGAAAGTGCCGCGTACCGTATTCGGCACTCCTAATGCCGTCATGGTGCGTTCGATGGCGGCTGAGGCATCTGACAGCGCCTTGCCTTCTGGCAGGTTGAAGGAGATGGTTGAGGCCGCGGTTAAGCCTTGATGGTTAACCGACAGTGGGGCATTAGCCGGTTGCCACTTAGCAAAATAGGATAGTGGAATAGCCTTGCCATCGCTGTTGATCACAAACATTTTGTCTAGCGAACTTTCATCCTGCGTATACTCCGGCGCGACCTCCATCACCACGTGATATTGATTGAGTGGTTGATAAATAGTCGAAATCTGCCGTTGGCCGAAGGCGTTATTCAGCAAGCTGTTAGCGTCGGCAACGTTGATACCCAGCCGCGCCATGCTCTCACGATCGTAGGTCAACGCCAGTTCTGAGCCTTTGTCCTGCTGGTCAGAACTGACATCGGCGAGTTCGGGCCGCTTGGCGAATGCGGCTCGGATCTTAGGTTCCCACTTGCGCAGTTCGCTGAGATCGTCGGAGAGCAGTGTGTATTGATAGCTCGCATTTCCCTGACGGCCACCAACGCGAATATCTTGCTCCGCCATTAAAAACAGATTGGCGCCGGGTTCTTTGGCCAGTTTTCCACGTAGGCGAGCGATAACCTGTTGGGCGCTATCTTTACGTTCGCTCAATGGTTTCAATGAGATAAACATCATGCCGCTGTTAGTACTAGAACCACCGGTAAAGCCTGTCACGTTATCCACGTCTGGATCGTTACGCACGATTTTCATGAAGTCTTGCAGCTTACCGCGCATTGCCTGAAATGAAATGCTTTGGTCAGCTTGAATAAAGCCCATCAAACGACCAACGTCCTGTTCGGGGAAGAACGTTTTGGGGATGGAAATATACAGCCAGACGTTTAACCCAATCGTCGCTATCAGGATCAGTAGCACCCAGCGTGCGTGATCCAGCACCCAGCGTAAACTTTTGCCATAGCCTTGTTGGAGTTTCAGTAGCAGCTTGCCGAAGCCACGAATACGTTCCTGATGGCGTGAAGGGCGCTGTTTAAGCAGATAGGCACACATCATGGGGGTTAATGTCAGGGATACCACCAGTGAAATGCCGATCGCCACGGAGAGCGTAACCGAAAACTCACGGAATAGACGTCCCGGCAACCCGCTCATCAATAGCAATGGAATGAAGACAGCGATCAACGACAGACTCATCGATAGCACGGTGAAGCCCACTTCTCGTGCGCCGATGAGTGCAGCTTTTTTCGGTTTCATTCCTGCCTCAACGTGGCGAGAAATGTTTTCCAGCACGACGATGGCATCATCCACGACAAAACCGGTCGCAATGGTGAGCGCCATTAGCGACAGATTATTCAGGCTAAAATCGCACAGATACATAGCGGCAAAGGTGCCGATCAATGAAACCGGTACAGCAACGGCAGGGATCAGCGTGGCGCGGCCCGAACGCAGGAACAAGAACACCACCATGATTACCAATCCCACGGCGATCGCCAGCGAACTTTCTACTTCGTCAAGCGAGGCGCGGATCGTAGGCGAACGATCTTGTGCCACCTGCAGATCAATTGACGCCGGGATCAGCGCACGAAACTCGGGGATCTGTGCGCGTATGCGATCGACGGTTTCAATAATGTTGGCATCAGCGCTACGGCGGATCATGATCAGAATGGCGGGTTTGGCGTTGGTCATGCCGGCATTACGCACGTTTTCGACCGAATCCTTCACGTTCGCCACGTCGCTTAAACGTACCGCCGAGCCGTTGTTGTAATGAATAATTAACGGCTGGTAATCCTGCGCAGTTTTAATTTCATCGTTAGCTTGCACCTGCCAACGTTTATCGTTCGCTTCAATCGATCCCTGTGGACGTCGAACGTTGGCGTTGGCAATCGACGTTCGTACGTTATCGAGCGAAACACCCTGATTAAATAGGGCTTCAGGATTGAGCTCGATGCGTACGGCAGGCAGTGAACTCCCCCCAACGGAAACGTCGCCTACGCCGTCAACCTGCGCGATTTTTTGCGCCAGCTGAGTCGAGGCAATGTCGTAAAGCTTTGCCTGATCGTAGGTGTCTGACGTGAGCGTCATGATCATAATCGGCGCGTCAGACGGATTTGCCTTACGATAGCTAGGACGGCTTGGCATTCCCGATGGCAGTAAGCTTTGCGCCGCGTTAATGGCGGCCTGTACATCGCGTGCGGCACCGTTGATATCGCGATTAAAATCAAACTGGATAATGATGCGGGTGCTCCCCAGCGAACTGGAGGACGTCATCTCGCTGATACCCGCAATACGACCAAGGGCGCGTTCCAACGGCGTGGCCACCGACGACGCCATGGTTTCTGGCGATGCGCCCGGCAAAGAGGCGCTCACCATGATGACTGGATAATCTACCTGCGGTAGCGGAGCAATAGGTAATAGCTTGAAACCTAAAATCCCGCACAGGGTGATCGCCAGCGTCAGCAGCGTGGTGGCGACCGGCCGATTGATAAATAAAGCGAAGAAACCTTTAGACGGCGAGAATCTCACTGGGTGCTCTCCTGTGGATCTTTCGCTGGATGCGTGTTTCTTGAAACCTTATCAAAGAGCAGGTAAATCACCGGCGTGGTAAACAGTGTTAGAACCTGACTCATCACTAGGCCGCCGACCATACAAATCCCCAGCGGTTGGCGCAGTTCAGCCCCCACGCCGGTGCTTAGCATCAGCGGTAATGCGCCGAGCAAGGCCGCGAGCGTCGTCATCAGAATAGGGCGGAAGCGCAGTAGGCAGGCTTGATAAATTGCATCGTAAGGGGCCATCCCCTGTTCACGCTCGGCGGCAAGCGCGAAGTCGATCATCATGATGGCATTTTTCTTCACGATACCAATCAGCAAAATGATGCCGATAATGGCAATCACATCCAGCTCACTGCCGGCCATAATCAGCGCCAGCAACGCCCCCACACCGGCGGTAGGCAGCGTCGAGAGAATGGTGACAGGATGGATAAAGCTTTCATACAGCACACCCAGAACGATGTACATCGCCACAATTGCCGCCACAATCAGCCATAACGTGTTACCCAAGGCAGATTCAAACGCCAGCGTGGCACCTTGGAAATGGGTGGTGATATCTACCGGCATATTAAGCTGTTGCTCAGTGCTGGTGATGGTTTTCATCGCTTGCTCTAGCGAGTAACCATCGGCAACGTTAAATGACACCGTCGTTGATGGGAACTGATCGACATGGTTAATCGACAGCGGCCCGAAGCGCTCTTCAATGGTCGCGATGGTGTTCAGCGGCACGTTTTTACCGTCTGAACTGGTCAAGTACAAATCGTTGAAGGCGGTTAAGCCGTCGGTATGATCCTGATTATGTTCTAGAACCACGCGATATTGGTTAGCCTGAGTATAAATAGTTGAAATCAGGCGTTGACCGAAAGCGTTGTACAGCGCGTTGTCAACGTCAGCCATGGTAACGCCTAAGCGGCTTGCCGTATCGCGATTGACGTTGACAAAAGCGACCAGACCTTGATCTTGCCAGTCACTGCTTACGTCTTTGAGCATGGGGGATTCTTGCAGTGCACCGATCAGCTTTGGCACCCATGCGCTGAGCTGATCCAACGACATGGCCTGCAGCGTGAATTGATACTGGGTACGGCTCACCTGTGTATCGATAGTGAGATCTTGCACCGGTTGGAGGTACAGCTTAATACCGGGAATTTTGTCAGCCAGAGTTTGTAGGCGCGGGATGATCTGCTGTACCCGATCTGTGCGTTCATCTAACGGCTTGAGATTGATCTGCAAACGTCCGCTGTTTAGCGTTGCGTTGGTGCCATCCACGCCGATAAAAGAGCTTAGGCTCGCAACGTCAGGATCTTTCAAAATCTCAGCCGCCAGTTTTTGCTGGCGCTGTGCCATTTCGCTAAAGGAAACGGACTGTGGAGCCTGCACAGTCCCTTGAATCAGGCCGTTATCCTGAATCGGGAAAAATCCTTTAGGGATAAAAATATACAGTAAAACGGTCAACACCAGCGTGCTGAGCGCAACACCTAGCGTCAGCATAGGATGATTCAAGACGACTTTTAGCCATTCGCCATATTTAGCAATCACGCGCTCAAAGAAACGTTCGCTGGCGCGGGAGAAACGGTTCTGCTTACGCAGCGATTCGTGGCTGAGCATACGGGCACACATCATTGGCGTTAGCGTCAGAGAAACCACCGCTGAAATGAGGATTGCCACCGCTAGCGTGACCGCAAACTCACGGAATAGACGGCCAATAATATCGCCCATAAACAGCAGCGGGATGAGTACGGCGATCAGTGAGAAGGTTAACGAGATGATGGTAAAACCGATTTCCCCTGCGCCTTTCAATGCGGCATCGAGCGGTTTTTCCCCTTTTTCGATATAGCGGGAGATGTTTTCAATCACCACAATCGCATCATCCACCACGAATCCGGTGGCAATGGTCAGCGCCATCAGCGTGAGGTTGTTGATCGAAAAATTAAGAAAGTACATGACAGCGAATGTGCCCACCAACGATAGCGGCACGGCGACGCTGGGGATAATCGTGGCCGGAACGTTGCGTAGGAACAGATAAATCACCATAACCACCAGCGCGATGGCGAGCAGTAACTCAGTTTGCACATCGCTAACGGAGGCACGAATGGTTTCGGTACGATCGGTTAACACCGTGAGTTTAACTGATTTCGGTAAACTTTCCGTCAGCTGTGGCAGTAACGCCTGAATGCTGTCAGCGGTAGTGATGACGTTAGCGCCTGGCTGGCGTTGAACGTTCAAAATAATGGCGGGTTTTTTGTCTGCCCACGCTGCCAGTTTGGTATTTTCTGCCGCTTGCTCAATGGTTGCCACGTCGCTTAAACGTACCGGCGCACCGTTGGAGTAAGCCACTATCAGATCGCGGTAGTCTTCCGCCGATTTCATTTGGTCGTTGGCGGATAGCGTAACCGAGCGCGTCGGGCCGTCGAAACTCCCTTTGGCGGAGTTAACGTTGGCGTTAGCAATGGCAGTACGAATGGTTTCACTGTCTAAACCATAAGCCGCAACCGCCGGTGCATTTAAACGTACTCGAACGGCAGGGCGCTGCCCGCCGGAAAGGGTGACGAGGCCAACGCCGCTGACCTGCGAAATTTTCTGCGAAATGCGCGTTTCCACCATGTCTTCCACCTGCGTCATGGCGACGGCGTCGGAGGTGACGGCGATAGTCATGATCGGTGGATCGGCAGGGTTAACCTTACTGTAAATCGGCGGATAGGGCAGATCGTTAGGAAGAAGATTGGTCGCCGCGTTAATAGCAGCCTGAACTTCCTGCTCAGCGACATCAAGTGACAGGCTGAGTTGGAACTGTAAGGTGATAACCGATGCGCCGCCTGAGCTTTGCGAGGCCATCTGTTTCAGCCCCGACATCTGCCCAAACTGACGCTCTAAGGGGGCGGTAATGGCCGACGTGGTCACGTCAGGGCTGGCACCCGGATAGAGCGTTACAACTTGAATGGTCGGATAGTCTACTTCTGGCAAGGCAGAAACCGAAAGTGAGCGGTAACCCACAATACCGGCAAGCAGGATGGCCACCATTAGCAGCGTGGTAGCAACTGGGCGGAGAATAAACAGGCGAGAAGGCCCGCCGGTGGCGGGGATCTCGTTTTTAGGCTCTTCAGAACCGACAGGCATATGTTGCATTATGACTTGTCCTGTTTACCAGTGGTCTGCTTAGCTGAAACATCTTTATCTTTACCGGAAGTGGCCTGAGTCTGAGCCGCATTTTCTGTGTGCGGAGCAATGACCTCAACGGTTGCACCTTCCGTAAGCTGATCGATACCGTCAGTAACCACTCGCTCACCGGCAGAAAGTCCACCGGTAATCACCACTTCTGATGCGTCACGGGTGCCTACGGACACGGCGTGTTTGCTGACCTGATTTTTATCGTTTAGCACCCACACAAAGCTGCCTTCATTTCCCATCTGTACCGCAGCGGCAGGAGCCACCACAGCGTCGCTTTGAGTCGATACTTTCAAACGAACGTTAACAAACTGATTAGGGAATAACGTGTCGTCTTGGTTATCAAAACGGGCTTTAATTTTGATGGTGCCGGTGCTGGTGTCGATCTGGTTATCCATACTCAGCAAGGTGCCGGTAGTGAGTAAGTGCTGATTAGTGCGGTCCCATGCTTCTACTTCTAACTTACCGTTTTCTTTTTGTGCCTGCTGAATGCTGGCGATATTGTTTTCAGGCAGAGTGAAAACCACATCAATAGGATGTGTCTGGGTAAGCACCACTAAGCCGGTGGTATCACCGCTGGTGATATAGTTACCTTCATCGACCAGCTTCAAGCCGACACGTCCATCAATCGGTGCGGTGATGCGGCTGTAGGTCAGCTGTAGTTTGGCGCTGTCAACGGCGCCCTGATCGGCCACAATGCTGCCCTGAGTCTGAGTCACTAACGATGCCTGAGTATCCAACTCTTGCTGAGAAACCATATTGGTCTTGCTCAACTTTTGATAACGCGCTAGATCGCGTCGAGCATTAGCTAAAATGGCTTGGTCTTTGGCAAGCTGACCCTGAGCTTGAGCTAACTGCACCTGAAACGGGCGCGGATCGATTTCTGCCAATAAATCTCCTGCTTTCACCTGCTGGCCTTCGGTGAAGTGGATTTTCATCAGTTGCCCATCAACGCGACTACGGACGGTGACGGTATTTGCAGCGGTTACCGTACCTAAACCTGTTAAGTAGTTAGGCATATTGGACGTGCGCGTTTCCGAGGCTTGCACCGGTGCGAGCATTCCGCTGCCGCCACGGCGTCCACCGGCTTTCCCCCCCGTTTTGCCTTTCTGTGCCTGTTCTGCGCTCGCGACAGGTTTGTCAGCGTTGCCGCTGCTGGTGTAACGCCAAACAATCACACCAGCCACAACGATAATGGCTATCGCCCACCAAAGGCGTTTACGGGAGGTCGGTTTATTGAAAGCACTCATTGCAGACAGAATTCTCCAGAGAAATATCCGCGCTTATGCGCAAATATAAATATTGGGAGTAGTGGCCCAATCACCCACAAAAATTAGTTACTCATCACAGTTTACTATTCTAGGCCTTAGGCTCGATCTAAAAATGAAGGAAATGTGGAAGATAGGTCAGCGAGCGTAAGACCTTTCTGTAATTAGCCTGATTTGTCTATACCCTGTCATACTTCAAGTTGCCTTTTTGTTAGCCACGTTTACTTACTCGAATCACTGACGAGAGTAAGCTCATCGAGGGACGCTCACTTGCCGCCCATACCATTCGAATTATTTAGGGTATTTCGTCACAGTGAATAATTAGTGTTATTAGTATTCGTTATCAACGTCGTTTTCACAAACCTTAAGACAGGAGACTGCAATGAAACTACGCGAACTGGGCCGCTCTGGCATTCGAGTACCTACCCTGACATTTGGTGGCAACGTGTTTGGTTGGACGGTCGATCAGGCCACGTCCTTTAGCCTGCTCGACGCCTTGTTGGAGCATCAGTTGAACTTCATTGATACCGCTGATGTTTACTCATCCTGGGTGCCGGGAAATAGGGGCGGTGAATCTGAAACGATTATTGGTAACTGGCTACAGAAAAGCGGCAAACGCGATCACATTATTCTTGCCACGAAAGTAGGCAAACCGATGGGGGAACATCACAAAGGGCTATCGGCGCGTTATATTCGCGAAGCCGTAGAAGCTTCTTTACGCCGTCTGAAAACGGATTATATCGACCTCTATCAGTCTCATGACGACGATCGCGATACGCCGTTAGCAGAAACCATGAATGCTTTCGATGCGTTAATCAAAGAGGGCAAGGTACGTGCCATTGGTGCCTCCAACTACAGTGCTGAGCGCTTGGCGAAAGCGTTGGAGGTGAGCGCTGAGCTGGGATTAGCCCGCTATGAGACAATTCAGCCGGAATATAATCTGTATGACCGCCAGAACTTTGAGCTCGAACTGGCTCCTCTCGTGCAAAAAGAGCATTTGGGCGTCATTAACTATTATGCACTGGCGAGCGGCTTCCTATCGGGTAAATACCGCAGCGCCGAGGATGCGCATAAGAGTGCGCGTGGCGATGGCATTGTGGCGAAATATCTCAATCATCGGGGATTAGGTATTCTCGATGCGTTAGAGCAAGTCGCTCATGAGGTTGATGCTTCACCGGTGGCTGTGGCGCTGGCATGGCAGATTGCTCAGCCGGGGATCACGGCGCCGATTGCAAGCGCGACGTCATTACAGCAGCTAGAGGAATTAGCGTTGGCGGCGCGTTTAACGCTGAGCCAGTCGCAAATTGCACTAATTACCGACGCTAGCGCCTACTAAACGTTCAGTAAGTGAGCGCTTGAGGCGATAACTTTCGCTGGCCTCTCACAGTGTGAACTAAGTCAGTGACAGCACCGGTTTTTTCATCCAATATGCAGTAACCCCTTCTCAATACAGGTGCCATAGTATGTTGAATGTAAATGAGTATTTTGCTGGTAAAGTAAAGTCGATTGGTTTTGACAGTGGCAGCATTGGGCGTCAAAGCATTGGCGTAATGGACGCAGGGGAATACACCTTCTCAACCGATAAACCGGAAGAGATGACGGTCATTACAGGTGCTCTGCGTGTGTTGATTCCGGGTGCGCCTGATTGGCAGGTGTTCTCATCAGGAGAAACCTTCTTTGTGCCGGGTCATAGTGAGTTTAACTTGCAGGTGGCAGAGCCAACGTCGTATCTGTGTAAGTATTTGAGCTAATATCGCGAACGATCGTTATTAGGGCTAGGTGTTTAACCTAGCCCTTTCTTTTTTCTTCTTTTGCTGTTCATTCTTCTTAATTTCTCAATATTTTCCGCGAGTTATCTAATTTTCTGACGAATTCCCAAGATTAAAATTTGTGACTGCTTAGGCATTATTGCACTTAGCGGGTTGTACTTTAATCAGTTAAGATTATTGTATTCACATTGTATACAATATGAATACAAGGAAAATAGAATGAAAATTATTGATACTCATAACCATCTTTGGGTGTGCGAAGGCGAGCACTTTGAATGGATTACTGCCGATCTGGAGGCTATTCGCCGAGATTTCACCATCGAAGATCTTCTCGACGTCTTAGAGGGTCACCAAGTTGAAGGTGCGATCCTTGTACAGGCCGTCCCACAGTTAGAAGAAAGCGAATGGCTTTTGAGGATTGCTGCCGATACGCCACAAATTAAAGGCGTGGTTGGCTGGGCAGATATGACCAAAGGACAACGCGTGGGCAGCGATCTCGACAGGTTAATCAGCCAGTCGAACAAGCTGAAAGGCATTCGCTATATGTCGCAAGGATTACCTGCTGAACATTTGATTGATCCTGATTTTATCGATGGTGTGCGGTGCGTGGGAGAAAGGGGGTTGGTTTATGAACTTCTGATTACGCCATCGCAGTTGGCATGCGTCGCTCAGCTAATATCACAGTGCCCAGATACAACGTTTGTCATTGAACATTGCGCCAAACCTATTATTCGCGAGTGCCTGATTGAAGAATGGCAAGAAGGAATACGTTTTATTGGACAACGTTATTCAAACGTTTATTGCAAATTATCTGGGATCGCGACTGAAGCAAATTACGGGTGTTGGAAAGATCAAGACCAAGCTTATAAAGACTTAGAACCTTATATCGATGCCGTATTTAACGCATTTGGCGATCGGCGCGTGATGTTTGGCTCTGATTGGCCGGTGTCATTATTGGCGCTTCATTACGCTGACATCGTTTCGCTGTGTCAACGCTATCTTAAATCACATCCTCATTACTCTATGGAGCAGTTCTATCACGCAGTTGCCGAACACGTTTATTCACTGAAATAACAGGAGGCATCATGGAAGTCGTTCAATATATATTGGGCTTTGGCCCCGCTGTGGTTATTCCCATCATTATGTTTATTTTCGCCCTGATCTTCGGCGCTAAGCTGGGTATTGCGGCAAAAAATGCGATGACGGTGGGTATTGGTTTTCTAGGTTTATCATTGCTTATTAGTTTTATGGTGAGTTCTTTAAGCGGTTCAACGGAAGCCATGGTCAAAAACCTCAATCTGCATTATGAGGTATTAGATTTAGGCTGGCCGCTCATTAGCGCATTTAGTCTAGCTGCGCTGTCTCTGCCTGTCGTCTACGCGTTGTGCTTTATCACTAACTTAATAATGATCTCTACCAATACGACCAAAACGCTGAATGTGGATTTCTGGAACTATTGGCACTTTGTATTTGCAGGCGTCATTGTTGAACAGGTTACGGGCTCTTTCTGGATTGGGGTTTTTGCAAGTCTGCTAACATTTATTGTCACGCTCAAGATCGCCGACTACATTGCACCGCATATTCAGACGTTCTGCGATACGCCTAATGTCACGATAACGCAGGCGGAAATCGTGGCGTGGGCACCGCTGGCGTTCTTGATGGATCGCATTATTGACCGTATCCCCGTGATTAATAAAATCGATCTTAATCTTAATAAAATTGAAGCTAAGCTCGGGTTTTTTGGTAGTCCCTTAGCCATGGGGGCAATTCTTGGCGTTATCATCGGGGGTTTAGGTGCATTACCTTTTAGTGAGATTGTTAAAAGCGGAATGAACTTTGCCGCCGTGATGGTCTTGTTACCTACGATGGCGGGTGTATTGGTGAGTGGTTTAGTCCCTATTACTGAAATTGCTTCAGAATGGGTAAAAAAACGCTTCCCGACTAAAGCACTTTATTTTGGTATTAGCGGTGAAATCACCTTTAAAAATCCCGCAGTATTATCCGTTGGTATATTGATGGTGCCGATAACAATACTGATTAGCACTGTTTTACCCTTTAATACTATGATGCCTTTTGCTGATATTCCCTATCTACCCATGTTTGTGGTATTTGGCACCGTGGCATGTAATGGGAATATGTTCCGTGGCTTAATCAATGGCATTGTGATTGTGTGTGGTATTTTATGGTTTGGTTCTGACCTTGCCGTTGTGTCTCAGGCTTTGGCAGAGAAAGCCCATCTAAACGTGCCGAAAGAAATGCTTTCTTCATCGATTGACGGTGGTTCGCATGCATTCTCATATCTGTTTTATAAAATGTTCGAACTGTTAAAAGATATGAATCCTATTTTCTCTGGTGTTCTAACGCTGGCTGCTACAGCGGTGATTATCATTGTTTTAAAATTGATTTTTAATATTAAAGAAAAAACCATTAAAACAGTCTAGACCGTAGTTATTTAAAAAAATATCACTTATTAATTTATTAAACAAGATTGCTAAAGTATAGCTAATAACATAACGACTAAAAAATCAGTCAGTAAATTCTGTTCCTCATTGAATTGTGGAGATTATCATGATTACCATGAATGAAATTAAGAGTGTCGGCTTATCTGTGCCAAGCCTAACATTTGGTGCAGCAAGCCTAGCTAATCTGTTTAAAGAGCTAACCAATGCTGAAGCAATTGCTATTGTAGATAAAGCTATTCAGGTGGGATGGCGTTATTTTGATTGCGCACCACATTATGGCAGTGGGCTATCTGAACTGCGTTTGGGATTAGGGTTGAGGGGAATTGAACGGAACGACTATATATTGTCTACAAAAGTAGGGCGCCTGTTGCAATCGAGAAAGCATCAAAGCGGTCTCGAAGCAGGCGATTTCTTCTTTAATGAAAACCCGTTTGATCGTGTCGCTGATTATTCTTATCAGGGTATTATGCGTTCTTATGAGGATTCAATACAGCGATTAGGGGTGCGGTATATCGATATTCTCTATGTTCATGATCTGGGGACTTATACCTACGGAAAAACGGAACAAGAGCGTTATCATTTCAAAAACTTTTGCGAATCGGGTCAAAAGGCGCTGGATGAACTTAAACGTAATGGCGATATAAAAGCTTGGGGTGTAGGAGCCAACGAAGAGGATATTTTAATGGAGGTGATGGATTATGCCTCACCAGACATCTTTATGCTGGCTAATCGTTATAATTTACTAGAAACCGATCATCAGAGTTTTTTTGCAAAGTGTGAGAAAAATGGTGTATCGGTCGCTGTTGCTGCACCATTTGCGACCGGTGTGTTGGTGGCTAAGGATAAAAAATCATCCATATATGAATATGGCAAGGTTCCTGACGCTACGCTATTACGAGTTAATGAAATTGAAACTATTTGTCAGCAACATGATGTTCCTATTGGTGCTGCGGCTTTGCAGTTTCCGCTTAGAAATAAAAATGTGGTGACGGTGACCTGTGGCGTACAGTCGATAGAACAGGCCGAAACAAATTATCAGTGGGCCAATATGAATATTCCTCAATCATTGTGGGATGCACTCGCCAATATTGGTATTCAATAACGTTAAACTGTTTAGAAAATAAAAAATCTATACCCAAAATAATTGAAATCGCATCACAAAAGGCTGGCACCTTCAGGGGATGCTTGGCTGAATTACGTGGCAGGTGAGTAAATTCTGATGAGCTTACGAAGGTGAAGTGATTTGGACGAGCGAACATAGCCAACGTAGAAGCAACTTCAAGCATGGAGGGTATTGGTTAATGACATCAAGCAAGGAAGTAAGGGAAATAGCAATGAAAATTATCAAAGCCGAAATATTTATGGTGAATTTAGAACCGAAAGTTAAACGTGTCGATGCGATACAGTCTTTTATTTCGCAGGAAACACCGATTGTTCGACTGACCACTCAAAGTGGTCTGGTTGGGGAGGGATATACCTACACCATCGGCACGGGCGGCTCTTCCGTTATTGCCTTGCTTAAAGATCATCTCTTACCCAGGTTGATTGGGTGCGATGCTTCCATGATTGAGGAAATATGGGAGTCATTGTTGTTTTCTACCCATTCGACGTCGGTAGGAGCTATTACGTCACTGTCTCTTGCCGCCATCGACACGGCGCTATGGGATCTAAAATGCAAGCGAATGCAACTCCCGTTGTATAAAGTCGCCGGAGGGGCAAAATCAAAAATGCGGCTATATACCACCGAGGGCGGTTGGTTACATTTAAGTACGCAAGAATTAGTGGATGATGCTTTAGCCGTTAAAGCAAAAGGGTTTTGTGGTTCGAAGATTAAAATTGGCTCGGAGAACCCAGTTCGCGATATTGCACGCTTAGACGCTGTGCGCAAAGCGGTAGGGGATGATTATGTGATTATGACCGACTGCAATCAGGCATTTAAATATTCAGAGGGTAAACAGCGCGCGGCCTTACTTGAACACATCAACTTGTCATGGATTGAAGAACCCTTTTTAGCACATGATGTGGACTCACATAAAAAACTGTGCGAATCCACGGTTATTCCTGTGGCAGTAGGGGAATCAATTTATTCAATTCAGCATTTTAAAGAATATTTGCAAAATAATGCGGCCGATATTATTCAGGTCGATGTGGCGCGTATCGGTGGTATTACCCCGTGGTTGAAAGTCGCTCATATGGCTGAATGTTTTAATAAAATCGTTTGCCCTCACTTCTTAATGGAGCTTCATGTCTCCCTATGCTGTGCGATTACCAACAGTCGCTGGTTGGAATATATTCCTCAGCTTGACAGTGTGACTCTTGCGCCTGTGACCATCGAAAACGGTTTTGCTTTTCCACCCGAAGAGGCTGGCTTAGGTATTCGTTGGGATTGGGAAAAAATTCAGAATGAGACATTGGTGCATATTGTTATCGAATGACCTTGTTATGAAAAACCTTGTTATGAAAAACAGACTCTATTTTAGATAAAGCAGTCTTTCATTTTTATGATTTGCAAAAAGGACAGTACCATGGTTAAAACAGTCAATTTTTCAGGCGTTTGGTGTCCTTCAATAACCCCGTTTAGCCCACAAGGTGAGATTGATCTATCGGGACTTGCTGAGCATATGCAGCGTCTGACGACGGCAGAAATCAACGTTATTCTGCTGATGGGAAGCATTGGTGAATTTACGTCATTAAGTCAGGAAGAGCGCTTAATGTTGCTGCGTGAAGCACGCGGTATGTCGCCTCTGCCGATGGTCGCGAATATTTCATCAACCTGTGTTTCCGATATGCTTGCGTTAGCCGAAGAAGCTTATGCCTGCGGCTATGATGCGGTCATGGTGCTGCCGCATTACTATTTTTATCAAACGTCGCACCAGCTGCTGTGCTATTACCGTGAATTAGGAAAACGGCTGAGGGGTAAATGGTTTGCTTATAATTTCCCTGCGCGTACCGGGTGCGATTTAGATGCTGGCTTAGTTGCTCAACTGGCGACTGAATTTCCAAACTTTGTGGGCATTAAAGATACCGTTGATTGCCTATCGCACAACCGTTTGATGATTCAGACGATGGCCGACGTCCGTACTGATTTCGTCGTGCTCTCGGGTTATGACGAATATTTTTTTCCAAATTTATTGGCGGGTGGCTCCGGTGTTATTTCAGGGCTGAATAACATTGTCCCAGAGCTTTTTGTTCAGGCGTGGGGAGCATGGGAAAAGGGAGATCTTCATCAGCTTAGCTCTATTCAGCGTGAAATCAGCAAGCTTTCTTCGATATATACCATCGGCAATGATTTTGTCACGACGATAAAAACGGTCTTATCTCGTAAGTTTCATTCTACGCGTCCGTTATCACGTAATTTCGGTGGGGAGCTTACGGCGGAAGAATGTCAGGCTATCGATATTATTTTTGATATTAACCCTTCATAAAGAAGTAAAGGATAAACGATGACTTATAGAATGATTTTAAATGAGACCTCTTATTTTGGTGCGGGGTCAATTAATTCGTTGGTGGATGAGATAAAGAAACGCGGATTTCGCAAGGCGCTCATTGTCACCGATGCTGATCTCATTAAATATAATGTGGTTGCGAAGATAACTGATATTTTGCAGCAGGCAGATTTGGCCTATAGCATATACGATAAAGTGATTCCTAACCCTACCATTGAAGTGGTACAGCAGGGTGTTGCCGCTTTCAAACAGGCCGATGCCGATTATCTGATCGCGGTAGGCGGTGGATCGCCGCAGGATACGAGTAAAGCGATCGGTATTATTATTAATAACCCTGAGTTTGCCGATGTGCGTAGTTTAGAAGGGGGTGCAGAAACGAAAAATAAATCTGTACCGATGATCGCTATTCCTACCACAGCAGGCACGGCTGCTGAAGTGACGATAAATTACGTCATCACTGACATCGAGAAAAAGCGTAAATTTGTTTGCTACGATCCGCATGATATACCTATCGTCGCGATTATTGACTCAGACATGATGTCCAGCATGCCTGCTAGCCTGAAGGCCGCTACGGGCGTTGATGCACTGACTCATGCGATAGAAGGTTACATCACTAAAGGTGCGTGGGAGCTATCCGATATGCTGCATCTCAAGGCCATTGAAATTATTGGTCGTGCGTTACGTCTGTCAGTTAAAGGTGTACAGGCGGGGATGGATGACATGGCATTGGGACAATATATTGCAGGTATGGGGTTTTCTAATGTTGGATTAGGCTTGGTGCACGGAATGGCTCATCCGCTCGGTGCGTTTTATGGCACTGCGCACGGTGTCGCGAATGCGGTTTTGTTACCTCATATCATGGCTTACAACGCAGAATATACGGGTGAAAAGTATCGCCATATTGCGGCGGCGTTAGGCGTGAGTAATATGAACGATGTACCGATTTCTATGGCGCGCAAAGCAGCCATTGATGCGGTTTTCCAGCTCAATAGCGATGTAGGCATCCCTGCATCTCTGCGTGAAGTGGGAATGTTAGAGGCCGATATTGACGCATTGGCAGAGGCAGCATTAGCTGATATTTGCACCGGTGGGAATCCACGCGAAGCACATTTAGATGACATTAAGCAGCTGTATCGCAGTATCTACTGATAGCACAGACAGGGCAAAAGCATAGTCATCGTATATCCATGGCATGGTCAGACCTTCTGGCTATGTCATATTCCAGATAAAATCTTATTTAAAACTAGAAAATAATCGGGCATAGGAATGACTTACATGCTGTTCGATAGCTTGGCGTGTTTGCTCAATGTCTCGACTGATGATGCCATCACAGATTTTCAAATGCTCTGCCGATGATTCTAATATTGAGTCATTTTTCATTTTTTGCGAACGCAGCATCCGTAAGCGGTCGTAGATAAATGACAGCATTTTAGTGACAATTTCATTATGACAATCAGTGAGCATTTGCTCATGTAGTTCGTTGTCTGCCTCAAGAAGTAAATCCTGATTCTCAGCTTTAAAGCCAAGCTGGATTTTGTCTCTGATGGCGGTGTACAGCGCTACATTCTGGTTATCCCAAGATAAATTGAGCACCATGATTTCGATATCCTTTCTTATTTGGAAGATATCTTTTATTTCACTGAATGTGATTGGCTTGATGGTTTTAGTTTTATTTTTTGAAGGCTCAATCCACCCCTCGGTCATCAAACGAAATATGGCCTCTCGTAAGGGGGTGCGGCTAACATTCAGTTCCTGACAAAGTTCATTTTCAGATACAGCCCCAACCAACTCATTGGCAATAATTTTAGTTTTGAGTTGATGATAGGTTTTTTCACTGATGTTCATAGATTCGTTGAGTTATCGCAAAAATCGTGGATAAAGCCAAGCGGACTATCCGTTCAGCGTGGTGACATCAATATAGACGGCAGATTACCTGAAAATGTCCGTGTTGGCGCAATTTTATATATCCGTCATCATGCAAGTTGCAGGTTTACTGACACTTCCTGCAACTCGAATGATGTTAGGTACCGTCTTTACTTCTCTGACTCACCGCCTAGCGCTTCGACCAAGTTTTTGATCAATGCAGCCAGTTCGCTGGTCATCAGAATAAAGTCGGCATCAAAACGCTGAGCATAATCATCGCGATCGATATCTTCGTTTTGGTCGCGAATTGTCTCAGAGAATTTCAAACGCTTCAGCGAGCCGTCATCCGACAGCACCAGTTGAATACGCTCCTGCCAGTCTAACGCCAGCTTGGTGACGAGTTTGCCAGCCTCAATGTGTACCGCAATTTCGTCGGAGACCAGATCCTGTTTTTTACAGCGGATGACGCCGCCTTCTTCCAGAATGGCTTTCAACTCGGCTTCGTCTTGCAGCGTAAAGCCTGCGGGAACTTCGCCTGAGCGTACCCATTCGGTCATGGTGAGCTCAATTGGGCTTTCCATGGTTAATGGCACTACGGGCAATGAACCCAAGCTTTTACGTAGCAGCGCCAGCGTATCTTCCGCTTTCTTTGGACTCGCGGCGTCAACCATAATCAGGCCGTTAGCCATATCGATCCACAGCCACGTTTGGCTGAAACGGCTAAACGCACGCGGCAGTAAGGTATGCAGCACTTCGTCTTTCAGCGAGTCTTTTTCCGTTTTCTTTAGCTTACGGCCCTGTTCGCCTTCCAACTTCTCAATTTTGGCTTGAAGCGCCTGTTTTAATACCGGCGACGGCAGGATTTTTTCTTCTTTGCGGGCGCATAGCAGGATTTGATCGTTGACGTAATGAGTCAGAGCATCGCTGTGAGAACCCATCGGTGAAACCCAGCCCGTTTTTGCCATATCTTGGCTACCGCAGGGCGTGAAAGCCATAGAGCCCAGCTGTTTTTCCACTTCATCTGGAACCAGATGAACGTCGCGGCTCAGACGGTAAACCAATAAATTCTTAAACCATAGCATTAGCGTTGTCCCTGATCGTGACGCATCGCGCGCCATGTTTTAGCAATGTGAGCTTATGCCCGTCATATTTCACGTTGCGGGGAGCTGTACTCACTCATCCCAGCCACTGACTTTAGTCTGCGCTAGGGGATTTATAAGTTTGTCGCCGACCCACAATTCGAATTATTTGGGGTATACAAAAATAAGCATTAAACAGGGCGCATGATAACGAATAAAGAGGGGCGGCTGTAGTATTAATTATCTGAGAAATTCTGCACACTAGCCCTGATCAACTATCCGTTTTGCGAGGGGGCAATGTGCGTATTGGTATAGATTTAGGCGGCACTAAAATTGAAGTTATCGCGCTGGAAAACGATGGGCGAGAGCTGTTTCGTCATCGTATTGCCACGCCACGGGATGACTATGCGCAAACCGTTGAAGCTATTGCTGGGCTGGTGGAGTTAGCCGAAGAAAAAACCGGTCAGCGAGGCAGCGTTGGAGTGGGAATTCCAGGGACGTTATCGCCGTTTACTGGGCTGGTTAAAAATGCAAACTCCACATGGCTGAATGGCAAGCCGCTCGACAAAGATCTCTGCGCTCGTCTATCGCGAGAGGTTCGCCTTGCCAATGATGCTAACTGCCTTGCTGTATCGGAAGCCACGGACGGTGCTGCCGCCGGTGCCCATCTGGTGTTTGCGGTGATTATCGGCACGGGCTGCGGATCGGGTATTGCTATTGATGGTCGGGTTCACGCAGGTGGCAACGGTATCGCAGGAGAGTGGGGGCATAATCCGTTACCGTGGCTCAATGAAGACGAGTGGCAGTACCAGAAAGAGGTTGCATGCTATTGCGGAAAATCCGGTTGCATTGAGACGTTTATCTCCGGCACTGGCTTTGAGACTGACTATCAGCGCTTAGGTGGGGAAAAACGCATTGGCGCAGAGATTATGTCGCTCTCGCGTCAAGGCGATCCTCGTGCGGAAAAGGCGATAGCGCACTATGAGCAGCGGTTGGCTAAGTCTTTAGCTCATGTGATTAATATTATCGATCCTGACGTTGTGGTATTGGGGGGAGGAATGAGCAATGTTGACCGCTTATACACCACGGTTCCACCGCTGATTTCTTCGTGGGTATTTGGACGTGAGTGTCAAACGCCGGTAAGAAAGGCTAAACACGGCGATTCGAGCGGCGTGCGCGGCGCGGCATGGCTCTGGCCGCTATGAGACAAAATCCCGACTTTCCGCTAAGAAAGTCGGGACAAGGTATTATTCCGTTATTTTAAGTCGTGCAATTACTTTGGCGTCGCGACACCGTGGTTAGGCGCTGTCTCCGTGCGTTGGTGATTCAATTTTTGAATCGCTGGCAGAGCAATCGCGGCCACCAGCCCGCAGGCTGCTGCGGCAGAAAGCCATAATCCTGGCATGGCTTTATCACCGGTAGCGTGGATCAGATAGCTGGAAATTGCTGGAGTGAAACCGCCAAAAATGGCAGTGGCTAAGCTATAGGCCATGGAGAAACCAGATGCTCGTACTTCGGCCGGCATAATTTCGGTTAAACACACCACCATTGCGCCGTTATAGCTGGCGTACATAAATGACAGCCACAGTTCCACTTCCACCAAGTGGGCAAAACTAGGATGAGCAACTAACCAACTCAAAGAAGGGTAGGACGTCAGCAGCATCAACGCGCTAAACAGCAAAAGCAGTGGACGACGCCCAACTTTATCTGACAACGCTCCCATTACCGGCAGCCAGAACAGGTTGGACAGGCCGACCAACAGCGTCACCAAGAAACTTTGCTGTGCGGTGAACTGCAGCACAGTTTTCCCGTAGGTTGGGGTGAATGCGGTGATCAGATAGAACGATACCGTGGTTGTTACCACCATAAACATGCCAACCAATACCAACTGCCAGTTACTGGCGACTGAGCGGGTGATCTCACTCATGCTAGGACGATGTTTGCGTTGGTTAAAGGCTTCTGTTTCTTCAAGCATACGGCGGATATAAAACAGGAAAGGCACGATCAAGCAGCCGACGATAAATGGAATACGCCATCCCCACTCAGCCATCACGCTTTTGCCTAAATACTGATTCAGCGTCACTCCGAGCAATGCGGCAAAAATCACGGCAATCTGTTGGCTGCCTGATTGCCAACTGACGTAAAATCCTTTACGGTTTTTCGGCGCGATTTCAGACAGATAAACGGACACACCTCCCAGTTCCACACCCGCAGAAAACCCCTGAAGTAAACGTCCAGCCAGAATGAGAAGCGGTGCGGCCATACCAATGCTGTGATAGGACGGCGTACAGGCGATGGTCAGCGTGCCGAGTGCCATTAATCCTAAAGTAATCAGCAGACCACGGCGGCGTCCATGATGATCAATGTAAGCGCCTAACACGATGGCTCCCAGTGGTCGCATCAAGAAGCCAGCGCCGAAGGTCATCAGCGTTAACATCAGCGAGGCGAAGGGGCTTTGGGTGGGAAAAAAAGTGTCGGCAATGGCGCTGGCATAGTAGCCAAATACCATAAAGTCGTACATCTCTAGAAAATTACCGCTGGTTACGCGGAATACGGTTCGGGCGTTGGCCTGTGTAGGCGCTGAGGCAGATGATGTCATGTGCTACTTCCTGTGTTTTTGTTTTCATTTTTTTTACAAGTTATTAGCAATGAAAAGTGTGATGTTGGTAGGTGTTTCTTTTTTGTGCATAAAAACCAATGTAACTATTTGTAAGCTCATTAGTTCTTTATAAATAAGCGCGGCAGTGGCCTGTAGTCGCTATGAATAAATGACGATAAACACTTGGGGTAAATGAATAAAATCTTTCTGCATAGCGCAGCGCTATAATTTCTCAACGTAGGGAACACTTGGCTGACGGCGGCCAAATGAACATGGAGATTGATTGATGAAATTACGTATAGCGTTTCTGGTGACCACGCTTTTACTTGGCTTTTCATCGGCCTCTTTTAGCCAATCATACGGTTGGAAGGATAAGAATAACTGCCCCGCAACGGATACGGCATCAAGGCGTTCAGTGGACGGTTTTGGCGGAATGATGATCATCACCCCAGACGCCGACTGGGAGGAAAAATGGAATACGCCTTCAGGCACGTCCCCTTTTTATAAAAAGGTTAATGAAGCAAAAGTGGGTGAGACCATCTATATTCTCAGCTTCTTTTCTAATCCGAAAAGTAATCCACTACATGTTGTTAATATCAGTTGCGATATCCAGATAATTCAGCCAGATGGCACCGTGGCGATGACTGAAAAGAATCGTCCTTGTTTCCATGGTGTTTTAGGGGGCGCTCCAGAGATGATTTACATGACCAATGCTGCCGTTGGTTTTATGGGCGAAGAGAAGGATCCTAAAGGCGTTTGGACGGTGAAGCTCGCGATGAAAGATCAGCTCAGAACTGAACCGGTGATGTTGACGCAAAGCTTCACGCTGAAGTAGTGACGCTGTTTGCTCATGATGTGCTGGGTGTTGATTATTCAAATAAGCGCAGTCAATCACAGAAGCGAACATATGAAGTTGGCTTTTTTGATATCATTGGCAATACTGTTTATGGATACAGTTGTTTCTTGTTCACTCTTTATTGTTAAACAGAGGGCGTTACGATGGAGATGATAGTAGAGCAGCGCGCTGAGCGTGTTTTTGCTGGCATTCGAATGGTTGGTCCGCTTGACCAAAATGTTGGCAAGGGATTCCAAAAGCTATATCAGTGGATCGAAAGCAACAATATTCCAGAGAGTGGCGACTGGATGGCTATTTATTATGACAATCCTGAAGAAGTGCCACCGGAAGAGATGCGCGTTGATACCGTGATCTCCGTTGAACCTGATTTCGTTTTACCGGCGAACAGCGAAGGCGTGCGAATCGATACCTTAAAAGGTGGGCTTTACGCCGTAGCGCAGGCTCACGTTGAGGACGGTGACTTTGGTCGGCCGTGGATGGAGTTTTTCAACGACGTGTTGCCTCGTAGTGGCTACGTGCCGATTAATGCGCCCTGTTTTGAAAAATACCACAATGATGGCACTGAAAGTGGCATCTGGGATTTTGAAATGTGCGTGCCGGTGAAGAAGGCCGAAGAGAGTGCTTGATTAGCGGTGAGCACGGTAGGGGCTCCTGACGATACCGCAACTGATAACGAGGGAATATGTCTCTGACGGAACAGGCTTTTTTTAGCGAGCTCTTGAGCGGGCTGGTGCTGAATCCACAGCAGCTTAAGCACACGTTTTTTGCTCAACGTTATCAGGATAGCCAAGGCCATCTACAGGGGATGGGTGGCCTTACGGTAAAATTTCCGCGTCTCGACATTGTTCTGCGCGGAACTTATACCACCAGTGCGCGGTTGAATGACGATGATCTGAGACATGGAACGTTAACGCATGGCGATCTTCTTTTCATCCCTGCATATAGCAACAGCCAGCCAACATGGGAGAAAGACGTTTTATTATTGAGCCTGCTTTTTACTCCGTCATACATTGGCTTTAGCTTCTTTGATAAACGCGCTGCGTCTGCGGGATTTCATCGGCTGCGTAAATTGGAGGTTCCTCAGCAAAATGCCGGTGAACTGGAGCATATTTTACAAGCATTAAGCTATTTAGGGGCGAGAGTCACAGATCCTAATGTGAGTCGATATCTGGTGTTAAGCCTGCTGCATGTGTGTCATAGCCAACTCTGTTTGCCCCCTGTCAATAAGATACAGCGTGGGGCTTTTCTTTATAAAAGCATCTGTACGTATATTCAGGATAATTATGCTGGCGCATTAAGCCGTGAGAGTACGGCCGCTATTTTCAATATAACGGCAAATCATTTGTCTCGTATTTTTCAATTGGAAGGAAATATGAGTTTTATTGATTATTTGCACTGGGTGCGGTTAGGGAAAGCCAAGATGATTTTGCAGAAGTATCACTTGAATGTAAATGAGGTTGCTCGCCGCTGTGGTTACAGCGACGGCAACTATTTTTGTCGTTTGTTTAAACGGCAGTTTGGTTTAACGCCTTCAGAATACAGAAAGCAGTTTCTATCCGTTTAAAACGTTAGCTCTGCCTGTAGTAACGCCAAAATCGCGCTGGCATCTGTTGCTGAACGCATCGCCTCGCGAAATTCTTTTTTCACTAATTTGCGAGCGAGCTGAGAAAACACTTTTACATGGCTGACGCTATCTTGAGCGCCTAGCGTGAGCATAATAACGAAATCGACGTTGCCCATTTCCGATTGCCAGTCAATTTCTTGCTCCAGCCGAGCAATACTGATGCTGGAGTGCTTAATGTGAGGCGATTTAGTATGCGGAATGGCAAAACCAAAACCGACTCCGGTGGTGACAATATCTTCGCGCTGCCAAATATCCTCCTCGAGTTCTATCGGATTATCTGTACGATCTTGCATGGCTAGATTGCCGCACAGGTACTGGATAACTTGCTCTTTGCGCGTCATGTGGGCAGGAACGATGATGTTTTCAAGAGCGAGCAACGGTTTCTGATCTGCTGGGATCGCCAATGAATCGAGCAAGATCTCTATCTCTTCTGCTGATTTGCACTCACAAGCATGATTGGCCAAGGTAATGCATTCTTGAGCATTAAGTTTTCGAGCGAGCTCTTTGACCGCCGGAATGCGCGCACTGCTCATGCTCAGTTCATCGAGGCCAAGACCAATGAGCAACGGCAGATAGCGAGTTTCGCCACCGAGTTCCCCACATAGACCAACCCAACGTTCGCGCCGGTGAGCAACATCAATAATCTGGCGCAGCATGCGTAAGAATGACGGAGTGATAGGGTTATACAGGTGGGCAACGCGCTGATTATTGCGATCCACGGCATAGAGGTACTGTGTCATGTCATTGGAGCCTACGCTGAAGAAATCAACTTCATCGCAGAAATGATCGATGATAAAGCACACTGAAGGCACTTCGACCATAATACCGAGCTCAATGGTTTCTGCATAACGTAACCCTTCATTTTTCAGCGATTGCTGGGCTGCATTGATTTGCTGTTTGACCCATAAAATCTCATCCAGCGTGTGCACCATAGGGATCATTAAACGAGCATAGCCCACGGTGGCAGCACGCAAAATAGCGCGTAGTTGAATAGTGAATAGCTCGGTGAACTCTGGATAAATTCGCACGGCGCGATAGCCAAGGAATGGGTTTTCTTCCTGTGGGATATTGAGATAGCTGATTTTTTTATCACCACCGATGTCCATGGTTCGGAAAATAACTGGGTGGTTGTCCGCATTCATTAACACTTGCTGATAGGCTTCGAACTGCTCTTGTTCATCAGGCGCTTTGTCACGATCCATAAATAGCATTTCGGTGCGGAATAAGCCGACGCCCTCTGCGCCGTGGATAAATGCCGCAGGCGCTTCCTGAGCGGTGCCAATATTTGCGCCTATCTCTAAACAGCGACCATCGCGTGTTACTGCTGGTAAGTCAGCCATTTTAAGCTGTCGAATTCGATTTTTTTCTTCGAGCTGCATGGCAACAGCAAAGTAATGGCGCACGTCGTCGCTAGGCTCAGTAACCAAAACGCCAAACTGAGCATCAATAAATACGTCTTTGTCATCTAGCTGTTGTAAGGCTTCCAGTTCGATGCCGGATAATACCGGGATGCCAAATGAGCGGGCGAGGATCAGCGTATGCGATGTGCGGCCCGTTTGGGCTAAAACCATGCCCTGTAGATATTGCCGATCCAAGCTTAAAAATTGGCTGGGTGTAATATCATCGGCGGCAATAATCGTTGGCTTATATAGTGTTAATGGCGTACCCAAGTTAATGGTTGGGTACGCGACCTGCAGCAACTGTGCTGTGATATCACGAATATCCTGTACGCGCTCCCGTAGATATTCGCTGGCTGAATTGGCTAATTTTCCGCATACCTCTTCCATATTTTCAATGGCGGCAATGGCTAAACTGCATTTACGTTGCTTCAGATGGCGCACAATATTTTGGCTAAACTCTTTGTCCTGAATTAACGAGAGATGCGCATTGATAATGGTTTTACTTTGCCCCTTCAGGTTCGCCAACTGTTGGTTTAGCCGTTCGGCTAAGGTGATGATGCTGTGTTCAAGTAAGAGTAAATCTTGCACGGTGGCAGGTTGTGACTTGTACACATCAAGGCTAGTGTGACGATAGATAAAAAGTGCACCATGCCCAAGGCCGTCTGATAAGCCATAGCCTTGAATCAGCGAGGGCTGAAAGCGAGAAAGAGAGCGTGGCAGCGCGCGCGAGGTGGCGACGGCGGCGGGTTCGGGTTCGCTATCACTATCGGCAAAACGTTGTTCAATATAAAGGCCGAGTGCGCGATAAGCTTTTTCTTCATCATGACCATGAATTTCAAGCTGACAGGCGTCGTTGAATAATGTCCCCGTGCCGATGAGTGCCAATGAGCTTTTAGCATCGGCACGGTGCGCTAACCGTTGGTTAATAAAGATAATCTCACTATCAAACTGACTGCACTGTTCTTTAAGTTCATAGGCAGGGCGGGCGTGCAGACCGTTAGGCAGAGGACAGAGAAACGCTATCTTTAACATGATGGTAAATCCTTTTCTGAAGCCGAGTTAATGCGAAAAATCCGTCAGGTGCTGCACTGAATCTGAATTTAGCTGCTTTATCAAAGCAATTAACAGTTGTTGAGTTTGCTCAAGATCGCGCAAATCAGCGATAGAAGCTGCGCAGTGTCCATGACGCGTAGGCGCGCCTAAAACCGCCGTTGGGATACCACGACCACACAGATGGACATTGCCTCCGTCGGTGCCACCGTTGCTGAACATATCGGTTTGTAGTGGGATATGATGTTGCAACGCGATATCTTGGATAAAACCCAGAAGGCGAGGGGAGGGAATCATTGTTTTATCGTACATCACCAACATTGGCCCTTGACCAATCTGGCGATGGTTGGCAGCACCATAATCAAAGTTTTTCGCCCAGCAGGCGGTATCGAGAATCAACGCTAAATCGGGTTTGATGATATTGGCCGCTGTTTTCCCGCCACGCATTCCAACCTCTTCGCTTGACGAAGCCACGAGCCAGATTTCTGCGTTTAACGCTACGTCGCACAATGCGTGCAACAATTCGATCAGCAGGTAGCATCCAAGCCGGTCATCGAAAGCCTTACCCATGATTCTGGAATTTGGCGTCAATATTTTGAAATCACTATCATAGGTAACACGGTCGCCGATTCTTACACCGCTGTTGTTCACTTCCTCGGCGGATGTTGCACCAATATCAACGCATAGGTTTCGTGATTCACCGCCATGGAGTTCCGCATCCAATAGGCCATGAACTTTATTGCCCTGTTGGGTGGTGATACGTACTGGCTGCATAAAACGTGCGAGTTGACGGACGTTGCCGATCGGGATGACTTCAATTGCGCCTTCGCGCGTGATGTTGCGCACCATAAAACCGACTTCATCCATATGAGCACATATCATGATCTTTGGCCCAGTGGATTGGTTTAGCCTAATCAACGTGGAACCCAGCCCATCAAAAGAAATCGGTTTATTGCACTGTTTGGCATGTGTAATCAGGATGTCTCGCACTTCCTGCTCGGACGATGCGATCGCATCGGCGTTAGATAATGCCTGTAGTAATTCGATATTCATTGGGCTTCTCCCCCTGTAAGCTGCAACTGCTTGGGCATCTGATATAAAACCTCACAGCCGTTTTCAGTGACTAGCACGACATCTTCGATACGAACACCACCACGCTCGGGTAGATAAATGCCTGGCTCAACGGTGAGTAGCATTCCGGGCTGTAATTGAGTGGTATCGCTCGGGGAAAATCGCGGGTTTTCATGGACATCAATGCCAATCGCATGACCTGTGTTATGAGAGAAACGGTCACCATACCCCGCAGAGCTAATGACATCGCGGGCGGCCCTATCGACGTCACAGCAACGCACCCCTGGACGAATGGCGGCAATAGCGGCGAGTTGGGCTTGCAGAACGATTTGGTAGATTCCATACAAAGGATGTTCTTCAATGGCCTGTGGTTGAGAACCGCTGACGAGAAACGTTCGAGTCATATCGGAACAGTAGCCTTGGTGTTGGGCACCAAAATCAAGAGTGATAAATTCGCCGGCTTGGACTCTTTTTGTTGATGCCTTCGCATGTGGCATCGCACCGCGAATACCGCTCGCGACGATAGTGTCGAAGGCGGTTTTTTCAGCGCCCTCATTCTTCATAAACCACTCGAGCTCTGTTGCGATCTGATGTTCTGTCATGCCCGGCTGAATGTAGTGACGGATATAAGCACAGGCTCGGTCTGCCATCAGACAGGCTGATTTTAACGTGCTAATTTCCGACGCGTGTTTGATTTGGCGTAGGACATCCAAATCGACGGGTTTCAGAACGGCATTCATGCTGTCCATCAGTTTTATGCTGTCGCTGTAGCTTAAATGTTGGCCTTCAAAGCCGACTTGCTCGAGGTTTTCAGATGCAATAATTTGGTTGATGTGGTCTGCGGCGCTGTTTTGGCCATCAATTAAATGGAGCTGATAATCGTCTAATTTAGCCGATAACTCCTGTATATAGCGAGAATCAACCAGAATGTGCTGACTGGTGCGAGTGATAAAGACATAACCAGATGCGCTAAGTAATCCCGTATGAGCAAACTTATTCTGTTTTGAATTAACGATCACCGCATCCAAATTTTGCTGTTTCAACCATGAATGATAGCGTGAGATAGCGGTGAGAGAAGGTTGGTGCATGACATGCTCGCTTAGCTCGGAAGGATAAATTTGGAGTGTCATCCGCTACCGTTCGTCAGGGTACGCGAGTAGTAGCGGTGACGCGCTGAGTTCTGAATCAGGACATAGCCTCGATATGCAACTTGCCTTTTTTATATAGAATATTGCGGATGAAGATGGTAATCAGCGCGGTCAATACTGCACCTAAGGCAATGCCGAACATATAAGCGCCTAAATTACTGACTAAAGGCCATGCCCAAATGGCTGACTCAGGGAACCACTGCACTGCACCTAACGCTACGGCGGCAGTAGAACCAACGATTGCACCTGTCATGTATGCCGGAATTGAGGCTAATGGACTTTCGAGCAAGAAGGGAATTGCCCCTTCGCTGATCCCCATGAATGCGAGAAATATCGCGGTTTTTCCCTGTGGATAGAGCTGGCTGCTAAATAAACGACGGCCCGTTAAACGGCGGTCAATTAATGTTGCCAGCCCTAAGCCAATCGGTGGGATGACGATAGCGATAGCGCGTGCGGTAACCGGTAGCACGTGATCTGTCGTGAAACTAAAGGCGATAAACCCCGCGGCTTTATTAATTGGGCCACCGAGGTCGATTGCGGTCGTTGCTGAAATCCCCGCCGCATACATCAGAACGCCTTTATCACCAGCGGCTTGTAACAACACGCGAATGCATGCGTTTACCCAGCCGCCAAACGGCGTAATGATGTAATACATTGTCAGCATGACAAAAATGGCAGAGAGAATAGGCAGTAAAAATGTGGTTTTAAATGCCAGCAGATATTGTGGCAATTGGATTTTTGCATTCATCCATTTCACTAAGTACCCTGCGGCGATAGCAATAATCAGCGCACCGATAAAGGTGGAAGGAACCGGTGAATGGGTAACCCATTGCAGTTTGCTGAGATCCCAGGTGAGTTCAGGCGTTGGCTGAGTTGCGATTAGCCCACCGATGAAGCCCGCGGGAAAGGCCAGCTTTCCGCCGATAGAATTGGCGACAAACGCCGAAAACATCGGGATAGCAAAACTAAATAGAATGCCGCCAAAGGACTGCGACAGATAAGCGAACTTCATCAAGGATAAATTAAATCCAACATACTTGCCGGTATTGATGGCGTCCAGAATCCCCATATCAGGGGGGACATCGAGCCATGCGTAGGCAATGAGCTGGGAGAAGGCTAGGATGACGCCCCCCATAATCAGCGTTGGTACCATACGTGAAATACCAGACATCACGTGCTGAGGTAAATCGCCCCAGATACTTGGTTTTGCCGTTGGAGTTGATGCCGGATTCGCTGTCAGTGAAGCACCGCCATTTGCTGAGGGATTCACTGCACTCCTTTTTTTAATCGCCATTGATAGTTATCCCTAATGATGTGATTGAAAGTCAGAAGCGAATATTGATTAGCCAGCCTGAATCATTTCTTCGATTTCTTTGATAATCCCGTCTGCGTTTTTAATCGCATCTTGTAGTGTGATTTCATACACATCACGGTTCTCAAAGCGTTCATTATCTTCCGGAGTGATGGCGACCGAGTGAATGATGATGTCTGCTTCTGCGATATCTTGTGCGGTTAAACGGTTCTCGATGCCATCAGCACCCTGAGTCTCGATTTTTATCTGGTCATAGCCTGCGGCTTTGGCGGCATCTTCCAGCGCTTGCGCCGCCATGAAGGTATGAGCTAATCCCATTGGACATGCACACAATGCGATAAATTTTTTTGACATAAACACCTCTGCGTTAGGTATTGGGGAGGATTGCTCTCGTTTCGGGAGAGCGAAGCGATGAAAGGAGTATGGCGGCTAAGAAAGGGCATAGGTTATTGGACAAAACCTGCATTTACTGGACATTTGCACCACTAATATTGAAGTGTGAGCTGACTCGCATTGCAAGGATGAGCGTGTGACAGAAGGACTAGAGTTGCATGATGGGATGAGGTAGCTCACTATACGCAGGCTTTTTTTATTTCATTCCAATCGGCTTATCGCATGAATATCAATCGTTTTTGTTACCTTCTTCTTGTTTTGGCTGCGGTTGGCAGTCTGTTCTCGATGCATCCGTTGGTGATGTGGTGCTTGTTGCTCAATGCGTTAACGCTGATTATTTATGGCATAGATAAACTCGCCGCCGTGAAGTCATGGCAACGTGTTCCAGAAATGACGCTACTCTTTTTCGGACTGATTGGCGGCTGGGTAGGTGCGATCCTCGGCCAGCAGATTTTTCGCCATAAGACACAGAAACAACCGTATAAAACTTACTTCATCATTACGGTGATTTTGAATTTGGCGGTAACGCTTGGCGCGATGTATTGGGTTTATCAGTATGGGATTGGCGTGCAGTGGTAGGGGGAGCATTTCGTGCGCCTAATGCACTGAAATCTGATGAACAGTGCGCTGGCGCCCCTCATCGTTCGCCCATGTCAGCAATCTCATGGAAGCGCAGTTGCTGACTGGCGAACGAAACATTACACGGCCTTTCCATAAACGACAGGCGGTCGAAACTTACTCCATCCGCTCATAGACTCTCTTCAGCCGTCGGTGAAACCTTTACTCTCCCACGGCATACTGCGCTTCTAACCGGCTTATCCCCAATCCATTCACCTTTTTCACTTTTATCTGCACCGGTATTCGTTCTTTCATGGCTTCGACATGGCTAATAACGCCGATCATTTTGCCGGAGGCATTGAGCGTGTCGAGTGCGTCGAGCGCGGTGTCGAGGGTTTCTGCATCCAATGTACCAAAGCCTTCATCGAGGAATAGAGAATCGATGCTGGTTTTATGGCTAACCAGATCTGACAGCGCCAGCGCCAGCGCTAAGCTCACCAAGAAGCTTTCACCGCCGGAAAGGGTTCGGGTATCGCGTACCGCATCAGCTTGCCAAGTATCAACCACTTCCAGTTCTAATGCGTCGCTGGTTTTACGCTGCAGCAAATAGCGTCCATGTAAACGAGACAGTTGTTGATTGGCTAAATAGACCAAGTGATCTAGCGTCAGCCCCTGTGCGAATTTGCGGAATTTATCTCCACTGCTAGAACCAATGAGCTGGTTGAGATAGCTCCAGTCTTCGTATTCCTGACGGCTTTGCTCAATACGAGCAAACAGGCTTTGCTGCCCTTGTTTTCGTTCGGCGTCACTGCGAATTTGCTGCTGAATTTGTCCTTGTTGAACGCTATTTTCACGCAGTTGCTCAGCAAGCGCCGTTAACTGCTGGTTTAGATGCTCTAGCGTGCTGTCATCCGCTAACGTCGCAGGGCGCTGAGTGACCCAGTCAGCTAGCTCGGCATCAGCCTGTTGTAAGAACGCCTGCGCCTGTGAAAGCTGATTTTTGCTGTGTTCGCGTAGCGTCGTTAGGCGTTGGTGTTCATTCTCATCTAACAGCGCAGCGAGCAGATTCTCTTCATCGCGGAATTGGCTGGCAGCGAGAGCCTGTTCGAAATCAGTTTGCTGTTGGCTTAACCGTTGTTCCAACTGTGATAGCTGTTGCTGGGCGCTGCTTAGCTCGCCGCTCAGTTTATCTAACTGCTGGCGAACCGTGCTCTCGGCGTGCTGTGCCTGCTGTAATTGATGTTCGGCTAACTGCTCGGTCTGAACCAATGAGCGGCGTACGTCATCTACGCTGCGACCGTCAAGCAACGTTTGGCGCTCGGCCTGCATCTGGGCGAGCAGCTTTTCCTGTTCCGCACAAAGCTGTTGCTGGGTTAGCCACTGTTTTTCCAGCGTTGCTAATGTTTGGCTCAGGTTTTGTTCATCTGCGCTGAGACGTGTGTTTTCCAACGTCAGCTTTTGGCTGTGAAGCTGACGCTGTTGCCAAAGGGAGAACTCTTGTTCACGGGCAGCTAGCCATTCGTTTTCTTCACCCGCGAGTGGCGCAACTAAATGCAGCTCCAGCAACTCTGTCGCTAAACGCTCTTGGCGCTGTTGCTGGTGCGAGGTTTGTTTGTGGTATTCCTCGCGCCACTCTGCCAACTGCCGACGTTGGGTTTGAATGCTTTGTTCCAGTAAGGTGATTTGCTGGATAGTGTGGCTCGTCTCTTGCTGAATTTTATTCAGCTCATCTTTAGCCTGCTGCCACGTTTTATTCAGCGTTTCTTGTTGGCGAATGCTTTTCTGAATGCTGTCTTCTTGTTGAACGATATCCGCCAGATAGTTTTCTAACGCGGAGCGATCTTCAATCGCTATTTTGAGCTCAAGCGAAGCGGTGGCCTGTTCCCAGCGGTGTTGGTACTGGGTAATTTCTTGGTCGACGGTTTGAGTTTCTTGCTGTTGCTGACTTTGAGTTTGAAGCAACAGTTTTTGTCGTTCTCCAAGTTCACTCCCCTCGCGGCTAAGGGTTTCTACCTCTAGGCGTAGGGCATCGCGTCGTTGCTCGCTGTCAGAAAGAATCGGTGCTTGATAGTTTTCAACTGCCGGATGCTCCAACGATCCGCAGAGGGGGCAGGGATCGCCAGCTACCAGGCGTGCTCGCTCTTGCTCAAGGCCGATCACGCGTCGCTGTAGATCGATCTGTTTTTCCAAGTCGATGAGATGCTGACGTTTTTCCTTATAAGCTAATCGCTTGGCCGCTAACTGCTGTTCGAGCGTTTGCAGCTCTTGGCTTCGCTGAGCGGTTTGCTGTTGGAGCTGTTGCTGCCGCTGAGCCGCTTTTTCAAACAGCGGGCTGGTTTGCAGGAGTATCTGGCGTGAGGGTTGTCCACTATGCAGTTTTTCACGCATCGCCTCTAACTGCTGTAGGTTGTGGTTCTGCTGGGCTTGTTGATAGTGTTCTTCGGCTTCGGCGCAACGTTTTTGCTGCTCAATTAAACGTTGGTTGAGCGATGCTCCGGCCTGCTGCTGAAGCGTGAGCTTTTCAGCGTCAGCGGTAATCACTTTTTCGGCGTTGGCGATACGTTTTTGCAGATCGCTCAGCGTCTGCTGTGATTCGGCAGATTGCTCGAACTGGCTTTTCCAACGGCCAAGATGGTTATTCCATTCTGCATGCGGAGCGGTTTGCGTCAGAGTTTGTTGTAGCTGACTGAGCTCTCGTTGCTGTTTTTGCAGTTGCTCACGCAACTGATTGAGCGCGGTATTATGCTGCCGTTTTTCTGCGTCGATTTGCGTCAGCTTTTGCCGCTGCTGTGCAAGTGCGTCGTGGGTTTGTGCCAAACGAGCATCAAGCGGGACAACGTGCTGGTTAATCAGCGTTTCCGTTGTTGTACGGATCTGCTGCTGTTGCTGCTTCGCCGTTAACGCATGGGCCGAGGCGGTTTGGAGCGGTTCCAACTGCGAGGCTAGTCGCTGTTGCTGTTCTTGGCGCTGTTGCTGGCTTTTGAGCAGAAGTGATAAGTCGCTACGGGTCTGTCGTAGGCTTTGTAACAGCGGACGCAGCTTCTCTGCGGGTTCGCTGCGCTCTAAGCGCAAAATCTCAGGCTGTGCATCCAACCATTGCTGCTGCGCCTGCGTCGTACGTTGATTGCATAGCTCGCGGTTTTGCGTCAGCTCTTGGTGTTTTTGCAACCATTGAAGTTCAGACGTCAGCGTTTTACGTGCCGTCTCTTGGCGTTGCTCTTCGTTTTGTAGCAGTGCCAAGCGTTCGGCGAGCTGGGCAAGCGCCTCTTCGCTCAGCAGTTCTACACCCGCAGCACGTTCGTGTAGCGCATCGAGATCGATTTTGGCCTGTTTGAAACGCTGGAAAATTTGTTCGGAAAGCTGCCCATAAATTTCGGTTCCGGTCAGCTCTTCCAGTAGCTCTGCGCGCTCGGCGGGATCGGCATTGAGGAACGCGGCAAACTGCCCCTGCGACAGCATCATCGATTTGGTAAAACGGCCAAAATCCAAGCCGGTGATTTCGGCAATCTTGTGCAGCTTGGTTTGAATTTTATCGGTGATAATTTCGCCGTCGGCGATGTATGCCAGCTCTACCTTCGGCGCTTGTAGATTGCCTTCTGGTTTGTTGTTGGCGCGGCGCTGGCTCCAGAATGCACGGTATCCGGTGCCTTTGACTTCGAATTCAACCTCGGCCAAGGACTCTGCGGTACCCCGGGTCATAAGCTCATTTTGCGTAGGCGAAACTTTCAAACGCGGCGTTTGGTGATAAAGCGCTAAACATAGCGCATCAAGCAGCGTGGTTTTCCCCGCCCCCGTTGGGCCGGTAATGGCAAAAAGACCATTGTTGGCAAAATCCTCGCGCGTGAAGTCGATCTTCCACTCACCTTTGAGCGAGTTGATATTTTTTAGGCGTAGGCTGAGGATTTTCATGCGTTATGCCCCTCTGCGGTATTGTCTTGATTTTGCTCTAGTACCAGCGCATCCAGCACTCGAAGGAAATGGGTTCGAATTCGCGCCTGCTGGGCGAGCACGTTTTCATCCTCGGTTTCTTCTTGCGCCAAGCGGCGCTCAAACACATCGCTGACGCTCAGTTCGCTGAGCGTTTCTTTATCTTGGCGGGTGAGAGCGCTGAGGCGTTGCTCTTTACTGCGGCGTAGCAAAATAACCTCAACTGGCAGAGATTCTGTCTGTTGTTGGATGCGGCGTTGTAGATCGTTTAAATAGGCGCTGCTGCTGATTTCGATATCCAGCCAGATAGGTTTTTCGTTATCGCAATCTTTAAACGCGGCGAGTTGCTGTTCGATTTGCTCAATACTGCCTTTGATAAGCTGCATGGGTTGAAACTGCGGCACCGGCAGTAGCGTGACTTTTTCTAACGTCGAACCGGTGAAATCGACCAGACAGATGCTTTTTTCACTGCCCAGTTCGTCAAAGCTCAGCGGAATCGGAGAGCCGCTGTAGCGAATGTGTTCGCTGCTGGTCACACGCTGTGGCCGGTGTATGTGCCCAAGCGCGATATAGTCTGCGGGCGGAAATGCCGAAGCTGGAAACGCATCCAGCGAGCCAATGTAAATATCACGCACAGAGTCAGAGGTGCTTGCGCCGATCGTTGTGAGATGTCCGGTGGCGACGATCGGGAGGTTTCCGCCTAATGCATCACGTTGAGCGGCTGCGAGATCGTATAGCGACTGGTAATGTTCGGCGATGGCTTGCTGTAGCGCATTCTGTTTTTCAGCCGCCGATTGACCCGCCATACTGGTTTGAATGTCTCGTGGACGTAGATAGGGCACGGCGCACAGGATGGCGCCGACAGAACCGTCACGTTGCTTTAAGGGCAGAACCTGATGCTGTAAATCCCCCGCGCTGCTGGCGATAACCTGAGTATTTAGGCAAGCCAGTAAATCCCGCGATTCGTTCAGCGTGGCTACCGAGTCATGATTTCCACCTAATACCACTAACTGACAGCCGGTTGTCTGTAGCTCTACCACAAAGCTGTTGTACAGCTCGCGCGCATAGCTGGGCGGCGATCCGGTATCAAACACATCACCTGCCACAATAATGGCATCAACCTGATGCTCGCTAGCCTGTTTAATCAACCAGCTTAAGAAAGCTTGATGTTCTGCGCTGCGGCTTTTGGTATAGAAATGCTGACCGAGGTGCCAGTCTGAAGTATGAATAAGACGCATGGTACTCCTGCCGTCCTTGCTGAACGTAGCCTAGGGGCTACGGAGAATAGAGGGATTATACGCAAACTCGGGAGGACGTGAAGCCGTCGGCATAAGTTCGGTTTACTGTTTACAAAAACATTTATGACAGTGATATTGGGTATACTGTTATTTTTCATAAATCTGTCATAAATCTGACGCATAATGGCGCCCGCAACCAAACTTAAGCAGGATTAACAATGGCCAGACGCATATTGGTAGTAGAAGATGAAGCGCCAATTCGTGAAATGGTGTGTTTTGTTCTTGAGCAAAACGGCTACCAACCGGTAGAAGCAGAGGATTATGACAGCGCAGTGAACTCTTTGTCTGAGCCTTATCCTGATTTAGTCTTATTGGATTGGATGTTACCCGGCGGTTCAGGGATCCAGTTCATCAAGCATATGAAGCGCGAGGCGCTAACGCGTGAAATCCCCGTGATGATGCTAACTGCACGCGGAGAGGAAGAAGATCGGGTGCGTGGTTTAGAAGTGGGGGCGGATGACTACATTACCAAACCTTTTTCTCCGAAAGAGCTGGTGGCAAGAATTAAGGCCGTAATGCGGCGAATTTCCCCGATGGCGGTGGAAGAGGTCATTGAAGTGCAGGGGTTGAGTCTTGATCCGACCTCGCACCGCGTTATGGCTAACGAAGCCCCGCTGGATATGGGACCTACCGAATTTAAGCTTCTGCATTTTTTCATGACGCATCCAGAGCGTGTCTATAGCCGTGAGCAGTTGCTAAATCATGTGTGGGGCACTAACGTTTATGTAGAAGATCGCACCGTTGATGTACATATTCGCCGCTTGCGCAAAGCGCTTGAGCTGAGCGGGCATGATAAAATGGTGCAGACCGTACGCGGTACGGGTTATCGTTTCTCGGCACGTTTTTGAATCCTATGCTCGCGATGTGCACGTTTAAGAATAAGGCCGCATGAGTGCGGCTTTGACGATTCTGGGGAAGCCCTTATGTCTATTCCGTTAAGAATAAAGAGCCAACACCGTGCTTGAACGCCTATCCTGGAAAAGATTGCTGCTGGAGCTGGTGTTTTGCTGTATTCCAGCATTGATCCTCGGGCTACTGATCGGCTATTTGCCGTGGTTTCTATTGACTGCTGTTTTAGCGCTCTTGGGATGGCATTGCTATAACCAACTGCGTCTTTCCCATTGGCTATGGGTTGACCGTAGCATGACCCCCCCCGCAGGGCGAGGCAGTTGGGAACCCTTGTTCTACGGCCTCTACCAGATGCAGCAACGTAACCGTCGCAGACGGCGTGAACTAGCATTACTGATTAAACGTTTTCGTAGCGGGGCAGAATCTCTCCCTGATGCGATCATCATGACAACCGAAGAAGGGAATATTTTTTGGTGTAATGGACTGGCCCAACATTTGTTGGGCTTCCGTTGGCCGGAAGACAATGGTCAGCATATTCTCAACCTTCTGCGTTACCCCGAATTTACTCAGTATCTGCAATCCCAAGATTTTACTCGTCCGCTTACTCTGCATCTGAATAATGGCCGTTTTGTCGAATTTCGTGTGATGCCTTATGCCGAAGGCCAGCTTCTGATGGTGGCGCGTGATGTCACGCAAACACGACAATTAGAAGGCACTCGCCGTAACTTCTTTGCCAACGTTAGCCACGAACTACGTACCCCGCTAACGGTGTTGCAGGGCTATCTGGAAATGATGAACGATGAAGATATGGTGGCGCCGGTGCGACAAAAAGCGCTGGTTACCATGCAGGAACAAACCAGACGCATGGATAGTCTCGTAAAACAGCTGTTGACGTTGTCAAAAATAGAAGCCGCACCGCCGATTGCACTCAATGAAATTGTCGATATACCGGTAATGCTCCATATGTTGGAGCGAGAAGCTCTCTCATTGAGCAATGGTCGCCATGAAATCACTTTCCGCATTAATGACAAACTGAAGGTGTTTGGCAATGACGATCAGTTGCGTAGTGCGGTATCGAATCTGGTGTATAACGCAGTGAACCATACGCCTGACGGCACGAAAATCGAGGTTTGCTGGCAGCAAACAGCGCAGGGCGCACAGTTTGAGGTGAGCGATAACGGACCGGGCATTGCGCCAGAGCATTTAGGGCATTTAACCGAGCGTTTCTACCGGGTAGATAAAGCGCGTTCGCGGCAAACCGGCGGCAGCGGCCTTGGTTTGGCCATTGTGAAGCATGCGTTGAATCATCATGAAGCCACGCTGAATATCATGAGTGAAATTGGCTTGGGAACGCGTTTCGTCTTTACTCTTCCACCCCATTTAATTGTACCGTTGGACAGTGAAAAACCAACGGCAAAAAACAAGGGCCAGAAAGGGCTTCCGAGTAAGGAAATTTGATGCAGGGACGTCAATTAAAGTATTGGAGAGCGGCGCTTGTTGGTGTCGTTTGTAGCGTTATTATTTACCCGTCGCTGGCTACTGCAAACCAATCCATGCTGTCAGGTAATCTTTCTAGCGCGGGTTCCGATACCATGGTGAACCTGATGTCGCTGTGGTCGGCGAATTTTTCGCAAGATAATCCCAACGTGAACGTTCAGCTACAGGCGGCGGGGTCTTCCAGTGCGCCAACGGCGTTAGCTGCGGGGGCAGCACAGTTAGGTCCGATGAGTCGGCCAATGAAGGCGGCAGAAGTTTCAGCCTTCGAACAACGCTATGGTTATCCACCGCTGGCGGTGCCGGTGGCGTTGGATGCGCTGGTGGTGTTAGTGCATCAGGATAATCCGCTGCGTGAAATTAGTTTTAATCAGCTCGATAGTCTCTACTCCACCACGTTGCGCTGTGGTGAAGCTTCCCAAATTACCCACTGGAAAAAGTTGGGATTGGGAGGGGAGTGGAAATCGCGTGCCATTTCGCTCTATGGCCGTAATTCTGCATCTGGCACCTATGGCTATTTCAAACAGCAGGTGCTGTGCGACGGTGATTTCAGCCCAAGGGTGAACGAACTGCCGGGCTCGGCGTCAGTGGTGCAGGCCGTTGCGGGCTCACTCAACAGCATTGGCTATGCCAGTATCGGTTTTCGCGCCAGCGGTGTGCGAACGCTAGCGGTAAGCAAATTTGGCAGCCCTGCGGTAGAACCGACGGCTGAAAATATTGTGCAAGGTCGTTACCCGCTGGTGCGCCATCTCTACATTTATGTGAATAAAGCACCGGGGCGGCCTCTGTCGCCATTAACTGCGGCGTTTATGGATAGCGTGCTTTCAGAGCAAGGGCAAAAGCTGGTGTTACAGGATGGCTATATGCCGCTGTCGGCGGCTGATATCGCACGAGTGAGAGCGGAGTTGGGGTTGAAGTAAAGACACCTCATATTGATTGGCGTTGTATTGATATTCGCGCTGAGTCTCAGGATTTGAGCCATACTCGCTCTGTCGATGGGGCGAGTCATGATCAACGCTAATACGATCGTTGCTACCGGTATGAAGGAGATAATAATTCAGTGTCGCTGATTCCGTTTTACCGAAATTCGACTAGTTCGACTGATAGCAGTTTCCACTGTTTATTTTCTTTTATCATTTGAACAGCAATATCACCTTCAAGGTCATTTTTAAACGTCACGCTTCCTGAAAGCTCACCTCGGTTATCCTGCACTGCTATGCGATTAAAGGTGTAATCTTCAATATTGGTAAAGTTCAGCGGTGATAAATTTAAATTTCTCCTAAACTCGTCAAGCGTAATAATTTTTTTCATGGAGTATGAACTGGCCTGATAGGCTTCTGTAATGTGTCCACTTTGCAACAGATCTATCTCTGTACGAGCCTCATCCTTTATACCGTGCATCATAGCGTACAGGGTTGGACCAATAGCACTGAAAAATGCCAGCATACCCAACGCAACAAATATGATAATTTTACTGGTTTGATTCTTTTTACGTTCCATCGGTGATACTCCATGAAACAATAATGTTATAATTCTGTTCCGTTAAGATAAAAGGATGAATGTTATTTTTTTGAAGTTAAGTATCTATTCTTTTAATTGAACTTTCTTTAGTAAAGTATTTTTTAGAAGCATGAGAGAGGTTAAATCTAAATAATAAAATGGCGAATAACAGTACTTCAATTAAGTCAGCCAAATATGCGCCAGCTCTTTGTGCATCGTTATCCAGTGTAAATAGTTGGTTGGAAGAATCGGAGGCAGAGTTGTGAGCATAAATCATCATGGAAAATATAATAATGAGTGATAACGATGCTAATGGTCTTCCAAGTTTTTTTCTTTTAAATACAGAAACTACCGCCCATATCATAACAATGGCAATAACCACTCTGATAATAAACTCCACGATGAGATACATAGTAATATTCAATGATGGGTATTTATTGATTAAAGCTATTGATGAAAACAAAGCATGTATACTTAATGGTATGAAAAATAAAATAAAAAGCATTAATATGAATAAAACACACCAGACACATAACGGTCTTTTCACGCCTCACCTCAAGAAATTGATTACCCATGTTGTTGAAGGTAGATTAGCAAGGCAATGGCGCTGTTATCAATGGCTATTTGATTAATTAATGTTTGTGCAGGAAATTAAATTGTCCATAATCTGAAATAAAGCTGGTGGTATTATCCACCAGCTAAATAAGTATGGCTAAGTTTGACATTTCCCTGATTTATCATCGGGGATGGCTCATATAATATTTTTACTTCACAGTTGCTCTTCTACCAATAGATGCCAGCCTTCAACATCTTTCCAGTATGACTGCTCTTTTTCCACGTCCAGCTGTACAAGGTTATTTTGTTGCAAATAACCTTTAGGGAAACGCAGGATCCAGTGGAAACCATCCGTTTCTAGCTCTAGTGATTCCGGCGTGGTGGTGGACTGGCGCTGATTGTTTAGCAGCGTTGCTAGTCGCAAAATTTGAATCAGCGGAATGTACTGTTTCTTTTTAAACAGCGTTAAACGTGGCAGTTCATCGAGCTTCACGCCTTTGCGGTGGAAACGTACTAACGTTGCCAGAAGTAACTGCTGTTCCTGATTAAACCCCGGTAGGTTGGTGTTTTGCAGGATATAGGCCGAATGGCGGTGCATGCCGCTGTGGTTAATGCTTAAGCCAACTTCATGCAGCATCGCCGCCCAGTTAAGCAGTGCTTCCAACTGTGGATGCACCAGTTTGCTGTTCTGCGCCATCCATTGCGCATAAAGTTGTTGTACCGTACTGAGCACACGTTGAGCCTGCTCGCGGTCTATATTGTAATGTTCCGCCAAACTGCGTGCGGTGCGGCTGCGGATGTCCTGATGGCGGAAACGGCCTTCCATCTCATACAGAACCCCTTCGCGCAATGCGCCGTCCGAAAGACGTAGCTGTTTAATCGCTAGCGCATCAAAGACACCGCAGAGAATGGAGAGCCCCGGCACAAAGACGGCTTGGCGATCTTCTGATAGTCCCGGGAGCGTTAGCTCACTAAAACGCTTGTACTTGAGGACTTCACTGCGCAGCAATTCCAGACGTTCTGGCGTGATCAGCCCATCTTTTTCGCCCAAAGCAATCAGCACTTCATGGGCCGCCTTGATCGAACCCGACGCGCCGAGAGCAGCTTGCCAGCCTTGAATGCGATACTGCCATGCCATATTTTCCAGCTTTTGCGCCGCAGCTAGGCGCGCACGCTGGAAGTTATCTTTGCTAATAGTGCCGTTCGGGAAGAACTGTCGAGCGAAGCTGACGCAGCCCATCCGGCGGCTTTCGACCAGCAGCGGATCGAAATCTTCGCCGATCACCATTTCCGTGGAGCCGCCGCCGATATCAATCACCAGCTTGCGCCCTTTTTCTGGCTGGGTGTGCGCTACGCCCATGAAAATCAGGCGAGCTTCTTCGTGACCGGAAATAATCTCAATCGGGTAGGGAATCACTTTTGCTGCCCGTTTGAGAAACTCTTCCGCATTGGCGGCTTGACGCAACGAATGGGTGCCAACGATACAGACGTTTTCTGCAGGAAACCCTTGTAAACGCTCAGCAAACAATGCCAAACAAGCGATGCCGCGTTCCATGGCTTCTTCACTCAGCATGTTGTTGCTGTCTAGGCCATCGGCGAGATGTACCCGTTGCTTCAGGCGTCCCAGAACCTGAAGCGCGCCGTTAACGATACGGGCTATAACCATATGGAAACTGTTAGAGCCTAAATCGATAGCAGCAATTTCCTGCGGTTTATTATTAGAATGAGTTAGCGGCATAAGCGGCCTATAAGTCTGTAATTGTTATTGGTTATCGGGTTGTTCAAGAGCTTTGAGGTAATCATAAATAGCCAACTGAGAGCGCACCTTGCGGCGATTTCCGCGCGGAACATAGCGGTTACTGAGATCTTTATCAAGAAAACGTGCTTTGACGGTATCGCTGAACTGCAGTTCCAACAGATCCAATACGCGCTGGCGCAGCGTTGGATCGAGCAGAGATACGGCAACTTCAATACGATAGTCGATATTGCGCGTCATCCAGTCGGCAGATGAGAGATAGACCAGCGGATCGCCATGATTTTCAAACACGTAGACGCGCGCGTGCTCCAAGAATCGATCGACGATGCTGATAACCTGAATGTTTTCGCTAACGCCTGGAATATTTGGCACCAGCGAGCACATGCCACGTACCAAAAGGCGAATTTTTACCCCAGCCGAAGAGGCGGTATATAAGCGATCGACCAAGCCTCTATCAACCAGATTGTTGATTTTCAGCGTGATCCCAGCGCTGAGCCCTGCCTGTGCACTGGTAATTTCCTGATCGATAAGCTGGTAAAGCATACGACGCGAGTTTTGTGGCGATACCATCAAATGCTCGAAACTGACCGGACGATACGGGTTCTCAATAAAATTGAACACCCGACGCACTTCGTTGGTAATACGCGCATCGGCGGTGAGTAGGGAATAGTCGGTGTACAGACGCGCGGTTTTTTCGTTGAAGTTACCGGTACCGATATGAGCGTAACGAACGATGTGATCGCCTTCTTTACGAGAGATCAGGAACAGCTTGGCGTGGATTTTCAACCCTGGCGCGGAGAAAATGACATGCACGCCGGCTTCGGTTAAACGCTTCGCCCAGTGGATGTTGGCTTCTTCATCGAAGCGTGCCTGCAGCTCCACCACGACGGTCACTTTTTTCCCGTTGTGTGCTGCATGGATCATCGATTCGATAATGCGGGAATCTTTGGCGACGCGATAGATATTGATTTTTATGGCTAGCACGCTGGGGTCAAACGAGGCCTGACGTAGCAGTTCAAGTACGTGCTCGAAGGTGTGATACGGATAGTAAAGCAGCACATCGTGATCGCGGATGGCGTCGAATCCGTTGCGGAATTTATCGAACCAGATATGGCGCAAACGTGGCAACGGCTTATTCACCAAATGGGCGTTGCCGACATTCGGAAATTTAATGAAGTCTTTGAAATTGTGGTATCGACCACCGGCGATCACCGAGTCGTAGGAGGATATCCCTAATTTCTGACGCAGCAGTTCAACCAGTTCATCCGGCATATCCCGTTGATAAACAAAGCGTACTGGCTCTGCGGTGAGACGTTGCTTTAGGCTTGACGACATTAACTCCATCAAGCTGGACTCCATTTCCGTCACCAAGTCATATTCCGCGTCACGGGTCATTTTCATGGAATAGGCATTCAGCGCGTCATAATCGAAGAAGCCTTTGAAAATATCATCTAGGCAGTAGCGCAGGATATTATCGACCAGAATCATAGGCTTGCGGCGACGCGGGGTTTCCGGCGGCAGTATAATGAAGCGCTCAACCTTGTCGGAAGGGATCTCCAGCAGCGCATAGCTGGTGTGATGACCACGAATAATTTCGACGGCTAGATAGGTGTAGTCATCTTTGAGGAACGAGACCAAATCGGTTTCATTGTTTATCAGAATCGGAGTGATGTGCTGGCGTAGGTGATTCTTGAAATATTGGCGCAGCCATACCTGCTGGTTCTCTGAGAGTTGGCGCTCGTTAATCAAGAAAATCTGATTACGCGCCATTTCTAGCAGCAGTTCGTTGTATAACGAATCGAACTCCTGATCGGTTTTGAGCACTTTGGCCTGAATTTTTTTGAGTAAGTGGCGTGAGGCGCCGGTCGAACCTTGCTCTTCGCTGATAAGAATACGGCGCTTCAGATCGGCAAACCGAACCTTGTAGAATTCATCCAGATTGCTGGAGTAAATTCCCAGAAAACGCATGCGCTCAATGAGCGGATTGCTCTTGTCTGCGGCTTCCTGTAGAACGCGTTCGTTAAATGACAACCAACTTAGTTCTTTATCGATATAGAGCTTTTCCTGACCCATTGCGACTCCAATACTAGACAGCGACGATAAAAGTGGGAGTACCCAGTGTCTGCCTTTATTATGGCGAGAAGTTGACGCTAAAGTCCAATGACCAAACAGTAATGTAGCGTTAACAATGATGCCATATTATGCTGTGTCGCTTTTATTCGCCCTGTTAATGGAATTTGCATGGATCACACTACACCTGCGTTATTAATACGTGATAAGCGTCGAGCTTGGCGAGATCGCCTGACTCGCTACGTCGTTAGCGCGGGCGGGATGGTGGTGCTAGCTATGCTGATGTTAATTTTTGTCTATTTGCTGGTTGCTGTCTGGCCGTTGTTTAAACCCGCCAGTATTGGTCAACCTCAAGCGCTGGCTTGGCCGCAAAATGGCAACGCGCTAGCCGTCGGCGTTGATGCGACCCATCAAATGGTATGGCGCATTGATGAGAATGGAAAAGGGATGTTTCTTGCGCTTCAATCAGCCGATAAGCCGTTGCAATCGTTGCAGGAACAGCAGCTTACAACGTCTGCCCTCAGTGCTGTCGCCAGTATGAACGGCGATACTTACACTATTGTATTAGCCACCGTGGATGGCAAGGTGCTCTTAGTGAGCCCGCAGTTCCACCCAGTGGGTAAAACCGGAGATACCGGCCACTTCGCCCCAGACTGGGTCTATCTTCGTGGTTCAACACCGGAACCGTTTGATAATAAGCATCAGCCACTGCGTCAGGTTAGCCTAGGGACACAACAAAATCAGCCAATGGTAGCGGCGTTGACGCAAGATGGCCGAGTATTGTTAGGTCAGCTAGCCCAGACGGGATGGCAGGTGCGTCAGATTGAAGTGAATGCCCCCGTGAGTCAGGTGTTACTGTCTCCAGAGGGGAGTCGCCTGTTTGTGCTCAGTCCGAATCAACTTACCGTTTTCCCGCTAAGCCAGACGGCGGTAGGCAAAGGCCAGAATATTATTTTCGATCCACAAAAAACGGCACAGAAAAATATCGTCCGCATGGCATTGCTGCCGGGAGCCAGCTCCCTGTTGCTACAAAATGCTGAAGGCCAAATTAGCCAATGGTTTGATGTTCAGCGTAACGGCCAACGCGAACTGACTGAAATTAGACATTATCAGCCAGCCTTGGCCGATAGTATGTTGATTAATGAACCGTACCGGCGAGTATTTGCGGCGTTGGCACCGAGTGGAAAACTGGATCTCTATTCTTCTCTACGCGAAAACGCGGTATTGCAGACGTCGATCGAATCAGGAGTCAAAACCGCATGGTTCGATCCGCAGGGAAAAGGGCTGCTGGTAGAGACGATGAAGGGCGCGTTTTGGTATCCACTGAGTAACGATTATCCTGAAATCAGTTGGCGAACGCTGCTTAAACCGACTTGGTTTGAGAACTATCCACAGCCGGACTCTGTGTGGCAAACCACGTCAGGTAGCGATAATTATCAGGCCAAGTACAGCCTATGGCCTGTCGTCTTTGGCACACTGAAGGCCGCTTTTTATGCGCTTTTATTTGCAACGCCGTTGGCGGTAGCTGGAGCGATTTATACCGCCTGTTTTATGTCTGCGCGTCAGAGAAGCATAGTAAAACCCGCGATTGAGATGATAGGTGCGTTTCCTACGGTGGTGATTGGTTTAGTCGCTGCCATTTGGCTGGCTCCCATCATTGAGAACCATCTTTTAGCTTTGCTGGCGCTGCCGGTGCTAATCCCTTTGGTGATAGTCGGCGGAGCCGCGCTTTGGACGCGCCTTTTCCCTGCGCTGGCTCAGCGTACAGGTTATCGGTTTGACGTCTGCGTGTTGTTACCGTTGCTGACGGTACTGCTGGTGCTATGGTTCATGTTGGCACCTCATGTAGAGATTTTATTATGGGGTATGCCGCTGCATGAACGTTTGGGCGACGGTTACGATCAGCGTAATACGTTGGTAGTCGCGATTGCACTTGGATTTGCATTAGTGCCGGTTATTTTCTCTCTGGCAGAAGACGCGCTGTTTAGCGTGCCATCCAGCTTGGCTCAGGGCTCTTTGGCGTTGGGTGCGACCCAGTGGCAAACCTTGATGAGAGTGTTGTTACCTAGCGCCAGTGCTGGGATATTTTCCGCTTTGATGATTGGTCTGGGGCGGGCAGTAGGGGAAACCATGATTGTGCTGATGGCGACGGGTAACACACCGCTATTGGATAATACGCCGTTCCAAGGTCTGCGAGCATTGGCGGCAAATATTGCGATTGAAATGCCAGAGGCCGTAGTGGGAAGCGCGCATTACCGCGTGCTGTTCCTAACGGCGCTGGTCTTGTTCCTATTTACCTTTGTTGTTAACACGTTGGCAGAGGCCGTGCGTTTGAAACTACGTTTGCGTTACAGCGCTGATCGGGAAGGACTATGAGTACTCAGAGTCCAGTTCAAAACGTGGCAAAAACGCCTTGGATACGCAGTGGACGCCCGTGGATTTGGCTCAGCGCTGGCGCCGTGACTATCAGCCTCTTAGCGCTGATTGGGTTGATCGCTTTGCTAGCGGGGCAGGGAATGCGTTATTTCTGGCCGCATTCCGTCTATGAGTTTGAGCTGAAAAGCGGGCAGCATATTATCGGGGAGCGCTACGGCATCACTCAGGTTCCGCGTCAGCAGCTGTTGGATGCCGGCGTGAAATTAGCGCCGAACGCCCCCGCCCAGCTTTCACGCTTTCTCATTAAAACCGGCAACCGTGAGTGGGAAAATCAGGATTTTTTAGTGGTGATGGCTGCGGATATCAGTCATACACGTAAGCCTAAAGATCTACTGGTTCTGGAGCGCGAGCATAACGGCAATGCTTATGGTTATTTGGTTGGGCTACTGGAGAATGGTCAACCTTTGGTCGGCCGCGAAATAGTACGCGATCTTGAGAGGCGAATTGCCAGAACTAAAGAGCTCAGCCAGAAAATAACTCATTTGCGCCAACATCAGCTTTCTGCCATCAGCGCCCAGTTTGAGAGCCTGCGTTTGACACAGCGACAGGCCGAAATGAAGGGGAAATGGGATGCGCGTTTACAAGCACAGGTAAAAGCCGAGCGTCAGGAGTTGGAGCGTAAACACCAACAGCTGATTGCTCGTATAGATGCGCTGGGTAGAGAGCAAAAAAGCGATAGCGTTCTATTACGTGATATGAACGGCGTGCAGAGAGAAATTCCGATTTATGAAATTCACGATGCTTGGCAGCCGAATGCGATGAGTACGGGCGACAAAGCTCGCCACTGGGTGAAGCAGGTTAAAAAATTTCTGGTGGATAGTCCGCGAGAATCCAACACCGAAGGCGGCGTTTTCCCTGCAATTTTCGGCACTATGCTGATGGTGATACTCATGTCCGTGATTGTGATGCCTTTGGGCGTGATTGCCGCCGTTTATCTGCATGAATATGCGCGTAAGAATTGGTTTACCCGCTTGATTCGTATCGCGGTCGTGAATTTGGCGGGGGTGCCCTCCATTGTGTACGGTATTTTTGGCTTGGGTTTCTTTGTATATGTACTGGGTGGCTCGATAGATCAGCTGCTCTTTAGTGAATCGCTGCCGAATCCAACGTTTGGCACGCCGGGGCTGCTGTGGGCGTCACTTACGCTGGCACTGTTAACGCTGCCGGTGGTGATAGTTTCTACTGAAGAAGGGTTGGCGCGAATTCCCGCCTCGTTACGACAAGGATCTTTGGCATTGGGGGCCACGAAAGCAGAAACGCTGCGCCGTGTTGTTTTACCTTTGGCTGTGCCTGCGATGCTAACAGGGCTGATCCTCGCCATTGCGCGAGCTGCCGGTGAAACCGCCCCGCTGATGCTGGTTGGGGTGGTGAAGTCAGCGCCTGAATTGCCAATTGATAGCGTGTTCCCTTATTTGCACCTGGATCGGAAATTTATGCATCTAGGATTCCAAGTTTATGACGGCGCACTGCAAAGTCCGAATGTTGAGGCTGCTCGTCCGCTGGTGTTTGCTACTGCATTTTTGTTAGTGACACTGGTGGTCGGGTTGAATTTAGCCGCGATGTCGATTCGTCATTATTTACGTGAGAAGTATCGTGCGTTGTCGCTTTAACGGTTTGTTGCCTATCTATTCTTCGAATTCCGCAGGGATAGGTATTTATTGTGAGGAGTCAATCCCGTGGGTTTAACCGCACCGGAAACATTGCCCCTATTGGATGTCCAAGCATTGCCAGCAGAGCAAACGGCGTTGGCCGCTCAAGACCTGAATCTGTTTTATGGTGCCAAACAGGTGCTGTTTGACGTGAATTTACGCGTCCCTAAGAATAGGGTAACCGCATTGATTGGGCCTTCTGGCTGCGGAAAATCAACGTTGCTGCGCTGCTTTAATCGTATGAACGATTTAGTGGAACAGTGTCGCGTGGAAGGTGAGGTAAGCGTCAACGGTAGCCGCGTGAGCGGCAATGATGTTGATGTGGCTACGCTGCGTCGTCGTGTAGGCATGGTGTTTCAGCGGCCAAATCCGTTTCCGAAATCCATCTATGAAAACGTGGTTTATGGCCTACGGCTAAACGGTGTGCGCGATCGCCGCGTCTTAGATGAGACCGTTGAACGAGCGCTGCGACAGGCAGCATTATGGCATGAGGTGAAAGGTCGTTTGAGTGACAACGCTTTTAAGCTTTCCAGCGGTCAGCAGCAACGACTGGTTATTGCCCGTGCTATCGCCATTGAACCGGAAGTATTGCTCTTGGATGAGCCAACGTCGGCGCTAGATCCCATCTCAACCCTAACGATTGAAGAACTGATTGTTGGGTTAAAACAAAATTACAGCGTGGTACTGGTGACGCACAACATGCAGCAGGCCGCACGAGTATCCGATTACACCGCATTTATCCATCAGGGAGAAGTGGTGGAATATGCAGATACCGACACCTTATTTACCTCGCCAAGGCAGAAAAGAACTGAGGATTATATTACGGGTCGGTATGGGTGATTTATTTATGCTGATCGTGCTATAGATCTCACTTTATCGAATTGATTAATAACTCCATTAATAGTGGAGTTATTCTCTTTTATATATAGTAGCGCGTTTTTACATCAGTTGTTAAAGAAAGCATCCGATAAAAACTGTATGGTGTTTTTATCTTTTATGCCACACATCAACACAATATCTTTTATTTTATGCTTTCCTCCTCTAATTAATCTGATCGCCATATTGAATCTAGCCTCATTGACAATTTTTTTTGTAGACGTCCCTTCAATAACAAGCTGTCTTTTTAGTGAGGACTCGTTTATTTCTAGAGCTGAAGTTATTTTTTTTATAGTCCATTTTTTATTTAACTCCCGTGTCACTAGATCATATACTCTTTCATGTAATGTGGGTTTTATACATTTTGCTAACAGATCTATAAACCCTGACATGTTAACGAGATTATTGAGCAGTATGAAGATCATCGTTTTTTTCATTTGATGATCATTATGCACGGGTGATTTTCTTTCATTAAACTCACTAAATATTTTTTTTATTAGTTCGTTGCATGGCGAACGATAAATAATTCTATGTTCTATGCTATTGCTTAGTTTGTATATATTACCTCCTTTTTTTATTGGTTTTGTTTTATTTAGCGTTGGATATAATTCTGACATTATAGTAATAGGAATATCAATAACCCTTACATTTTGATATTGAGATGTTGAGATAATATTAATCCTTGTATTCTTAGGTATGAATAAATATTCGCTTTGATTAATTGAGTAAATATTCGCGTCGTCTAAATATAAAGATAAAACCCCATGTTCTATGGTGACAAATACACTGTTAACGACATGTATACACATGATGTTCTGATCATGAATGTGTTTTTTTTCTACTAACGTATTGTTTTCTCTATTCATATACAACCCTTTTTTGATATTTATCTATATCTCTTTTTCTATTCTTTTAAGTGCGCCTAACTTTGATGTGAACCATAGTATTGAATTGATATATCTATGGATTGCCTAAAAAGCTACGTAATGGGATAAATCTTATGTGAGCATACCGTTATTACGTTGATGGGGATTCTTCATTAAGGATGAAATTAATAGCATACAAATAGTGAATGAAGCCAACGTCAGATTCGACTCCAATTTTTACATAAGCGCTTCGTTTGTGAGTGGATAACGTTTTTATACTTCTTTGCGTTATTCGCGAAACTTCAGTAAGGGAGACACCATTAGCAATAAAAGAGATTATTTTAAGCTCTGTGGCTGACAGCTTATGCTCTATAGCGCAGATAGATAGCGCATAAGATAAATTAGTTGTTTTTTTCATAGAAAATTAAGTGTTATATATTTGATTGATTAATAATTTACCTTCCTCAAATGATCGTCAAGTTTTTTTGGATAGCATCTTTATAAGGAGATAAATATGAACTGTAAGATAAAAAAAACGAGCGATGGTAACAATAAAATAAAAGCATCTGTTATTGTTAAAAAAGTTCATGTGGTTAATTCTGTCTTGGTGAGGTTAACCGGCGGGCACGCTTGGGTTGAACTGGGTATAAATAACGTGGAGGTAGTTGAGCTGAATCAAGGGGAAGTCATTTTTATTGAGAAAGGGCAATATATATCATTTTTCCATGAAAAAAAGTCAGAGGAAGATCATGTTCAAATTATTGAACTAAATGATGAGGTATTAATTGAGCTTTTCCCTATAATGTCGCATCTTTCCCCTGTTACGTTAGCGAAGAAAGTGAGCAGACGAATAGTAACATATTATAAAATTAAAGATAAACCATATATCAGCCACGTGTTTTTCGAATTGAATGGAGTCATGCGTACCCGCTCAGAGTTGGGGTATAAGGAGTATTTACATAGTGTGTACTATGTTTTATCTTTTTTTACTTGTTTGCAAGGATTTGTCTCTGTTATAGAGCGGACGATTAAGGTAAAGTATTGTGATAAGCTGTATAATATTATTATAAATGATATAAATAACAAATGGACATTGGAATTATGTGCTAGTATTTTATACGTTAGTGTATCAACGCTAAAAAGAAGGTTAGCCATGGAAGGAAAATCATTTCGTGAGGTTTATCTTGATGCAAGAATGAATGCCTCATTGATATTATTAAGAACGACAAAGCTATCTATATCAGATATTGCTATTGAGAGTGGATTTAGATCTTGCTCAAGTTTTTCTACTACGTTTAAAAAATATTTTGGAGTTTCACCAAAGAGACTCTCATTACAAATTCATTATTGAGTAATTAAAATACATATCGTTCTAATTTTTATTTTTATATTCTCGCTTTAACTCTAAGATAAAATTTTGTATTGAACTTTCTGACTGAGGGATAAACAGTGAAAGATTTGTATTCATGGATTGATAATAATATAGAGTCGGATCTGAGCGTTGATGAAATTGTTGCACGTTCTGGTTACAGTCGTAGGCATTTGTATAATCTGTTTGTACAACAAACGGGAAAGAGCGTTGCTGAGTATATAAGGTTGAAGAAATTACGTTATGCAGCCACTTTATTAAAATTGACACATATGTCTATAGTTGATATTTCAATTCGTTTCGGTTTTGACTCATCACAAAGCTTTAGTCGTTTATTTAAAAAAATCTATCAATTAACTCCATCGGATTATAGGAGGAGTCATTGTTGGGATATATCTAAATATATTGTTGATAATGAGAAACCAAGTTGGTTGAAAGCAAAAGTCATTTACATAGGTGAAAATATTGGTTTGTCAGGGAAGGATTTTAACTATGAATTTGACGTTAGCCATAGAGACTCATCGTGGAAACCGGTAGCAAAGAAAATAATTCAAGATTTGAAAAAAGAAGTGATGAGCTTTGGAAGACGAGAGATTTTTACTCATATAGAATATTCTCCTTCATTTTATAATAAAGAAAAAGTATCAGTTAATTATATGATAGCAGAGAAGTGCAGTCTCTCTGAATCAATTAAAAATATTGATATTGGGATATACCTTAAAGTTTATTATCATGGTAGTATCGACGATATCATCGGTATATCTAAGCTAGCCTACACTCAATTTTTATTAAAAAGTGATTTCATTCGTCGCTCAGGTTGTGATTTTGAATACATTAGAGTTAATAGTGATGGTAGTATTCTGTACAGTTATAATATCCCTGTGTCTATAAAATAATAGCTAGATAAATTAAAAGCCATGCCATAATATAATGCATGACTTTTAAATTATTAAAAAATATTTCCTTTTGAATTTAGAATGACTTCTTACATATTATGTGATGAGCACTGGATCGTTCACTCACTATTCCATATGGAATATTGCTATTTTGTGGTTTTGAAAGACGGTATGTGAGTGCTGTGTCAGAAACAAATCCTGATGCAGTCCAGTGCAACTCTCTGGCATTATTGAAACCATATTTATCGTATCCTCCCCATAATAGTGTTGAAGCAGAAAGAGAACCTTTACCAAATACACCTGATGGATCACCGAAAGTACCTAAGTAAGGTAATACATATCCATTTTTTTCACAGAGTTGCTCCCCTTTCTCTTGGCTAACCATTTTATCTAATGAAAGAAAATACTCATCAAACTTGATGTTAAAGGTAAATTCATATTGATGACTATCTTGTACTCGTAGAGAAATAGCGCCATCTTTGCTATTGACGAAATGTTTATTTACAGTAACAGTGGCACTATGAGTATCCGGATCGGTCATACTCACTGAGGCATACATGGAACTAGACTCTTCAGTCTTTATTTTATAGCTAGGATTTCCTCCCTCTAGATATATAGATAATTTTGCACCTGCAAATACAGAGGGGATTGTGACTACATCATCATCAGGAGAGTCATTATTATTCCTGTCTACTTTTATCTTATGTCCATTGACCTCTACAAATGCCACGCGGAATGAACTTTTATCTCTATCGGATAGTATAATTTTTTTATTTATCCCAGTCATTTTTCCATCTATGCTTGGTTCAATAGTATATTCTCCGTTTAGTGTTCCTTTTAGCGATGCAGTATACTCACCAGGCGCATGCTCTTCGATGTTACTTAATGTAATGTCTGGTGTGGAAGGTGTATTCCCATTATGGTCTTTGATGCTGAACTTAATAACTTTTGCTATACCGCTCATAGTATTGCCAAATTTATCTTTTGGTATGAAAATTAAGTTACTAGTGTCAATATTATCTGCATTGATTTTTTGTGGATTCAAACTAAATATAGATTTTTCCGCCTCAAATTCTCCAGTGATTTTTACTGGTGTGATGTATGTGTACGTAAGAGATGAGCTAGGTACCGCAGTATAGCCAGTCGTTGATGTCGGATTTGTTTTTTTAATAATATTAAACTTAATAAAATACCCTAAGGCTGAATCACTTATTGGATATTCAATTTTATCGAAGCTATCTCTTACACATCCTTGATAGTTATTTTCAATCTGATGCTCATTATTGTTTTCATCAACTAAATAAATATCGCACTCATATAATGATTGTTCATTAGCACCAAAGTTATTATCGTAATCAAATATTTCTTGTCCATTTTTTGGACCAATTAACATTCTTGAGGTGAGTATAGATGTTGATGTGATGTCAGATTGTTTACCGTCAACTGTTTTATGCCAAGACTTAATGTCTATTACAGGGCGATGACCTACACTATATAACTCTGTAGTGGCCTCAACTCTGCTTGATGTTTTTATTTTCGTGGGGAGCGGTGTTCCATCAATATCTGCATTTGCCATTGTTGGTAATAACGATGCCCCAATGATTATTGTCAGTAATTTTTTATTCATCATTTTCATTGCATGTAACTCCCACCGGCTTCAGCGGTAACTTTTACTCTAACTTTTTTATTTTGTAGTGACTGACCATTTAACATAAGAGGCATGACCCATTTGGCCTTATTGGCACCGAGTATAGAGTCCCATCGTTGGCCGTCTGCTGATATTTCCCATTGATAAGTAAATATGGATGTACAGTCGATATTATCTTCGCAGGTTGCGCGCGCTTGTAGCTCACTGCCGACTACAGGAGCTGCCGTACTACCGTTTAACTCATCAGTTCCAGGCGTGAATAGCACTTCCAACATGTTGATTTTCTTTGTCAGGTCAACTTCTGGTGTCATTCTGATGGTGCCGCTGATGGGGTGAATCCCATTTGGCCCAGATGCACTGATATGCAAGTCTACCGGTGAAAGTTTTGCTCGACTTTGAGTTTCATAAACATTCACCTTCACTCGTTCTATCCAGTGACCATCGCGTTCCTCCCCGCCTAGCGGGGTAAACTGTAATCCTGCGGAATCAGAACTGTATTTCACATTTTCTGGTTTCAAAGTAATCCATTCATCTTTTGAGCGTTCTCGTACGTAGTGCCATTCGATCACGGCACCTTCTGTATCGTTAACCTCGGGTGAAGGTAAGATAAATACGCCGTTCTCGTGACGAACGTTCTCATGTATCACATTTATGTGAGACCGGAAGCTCTCTGGATTGACTGTCACAGTAACTGGAATGCGCTCAGAAGTGACACTATTGCCCTTGCTATCTGTAACCTTGAGATACAAGGCATACTCTTTATTTGCTGCGATTGTTAACGGAAGTTCAGGTAGCAGCAGAGGGCTGTTAAGATTTCCTTGTGCTTTCAGGCCGGCGAGGAGTTCAGCATCACCGAGCCATTCTAGTTTCTCTATCGGATAGCGACTGCTGACTCCAGCATGGAGCGTGACTGTCTGACCAGCTATGCCGTTGATTGGAATAGCGTGTACGCTGATCTTGCTTTTCTGCTCTCGGTATTCCATAACGATGTTGTAGTTACGGTCAACAAAAGCGGTTTTGTTGGTGCTATTGTTAGCGGATAAAACCCGAGATGGGTCAAGTTGTGCACTTAACGGCATGCCAAATATATAATTTAGGTTGATACCACCTTCAGCCTGTGAACCTCCGTCTCCGGCGTCTTTATAGCCGGCTCGTACTTCTATTAATGGCACTGGACGCAAGATGATAGCGCCGCTGATGGCGTTAGGGTCACTTGATAAGGTTTCATTTCCCAGAACATCAACCTTGTCACCGAAGTACTGTTCGTAAGCGATCTCGGCTCCAAACCAAGGTAATGAAGTTAGGCTTCCTTTGGCTCGTAGATCGAATCCGGTAGCTGGACGCTCATCGTGTAAATCTCTCACCTCGGATGTTTTCCAGTTCGTCAGAGGGAAATAATAGTTACTGGAGAACGTTAGCGTGTTGCGAAAAGCTTCGAGTCCAATGCTTCCCCGAAGGTGATTATATTTAACATCGCCATCTAGAAATGTATTCATGCCAAATAACCACGGGCCAACGTCCCGGCGATAGCCGACCCCAAGATTGACGAAGGTACGTCCATCAAAGCTATTGTTGTCGTGAGCTCGCAGTCCCAATTGGCCGAATATCAGTGAAGAGGTGTTTTGCATTAAGGGCAGCAGAATGTCGGCTTCAGCCGAACGAAACTGGGTACCATCTTCTAGTTGTATACCGCCGCGAAACTGAGCTTGAGGAAAGAACGAGGTAATACTTTTATTAATAGCATCGTTGGCTAGGGATTCGGGATATGCAACGATCTGATTTTTGGCATATTCGCTGAGGTCGCCTTCTTGCAGTTGGCCTCCGATGGTTGCAGCCGTATTAGCGAGCCAGAGGTCTTGTTGCTGCTTGGCTGAAGCTAAATCGGGTTTCTCCGTTTCGACAGAAGTGCTGTTATCCAAGTGGCGATTTAGTGACGGAAGAGTCGCTGTAGCAATGGCCGTGGGAGTGATGAGCTGGGAGCTCACCAATGCCCAAGTTAGGCAACGAGCTAGAGGGGATTGCGTGAATTTCACTGTATTCTCTCCATGAAATTAAGCGAAGAGAGGAGATAAAAACCCTTCCCCTAGAGGGAAGGGGGGATGAATGCCGTCAACAAGTGGACAGGGCATTACTCCTCTCGTTGAGGCATATCAGAGTGGTTTGGCGCGCTTGTTTTTTTGTGCCGAGGCGTCTGATTTCAGACTGTTATTAGGTGTTACCAGAACGCGGAATAGTTTGTTCTGTTGGGTACCTTGGATTTGATATTGGTGGGCTATATCGCCTGTTGGTGTGATGTCTATGTATTCTGATGATTTATTTTCAGCCATCTGCCACTTGAAGTTGTAGTTTTTGACATCACAGACGTCCGCTGCATCATCAGCGCAAGTCAATGTGGCGACTAACGTGGAACCAACGATTGGTGTTCCTTGAATATCATTGCCGTTCAGCTCATTAGTCGGGCCGCTGACACCACTAGGATATTTTACTTCAATATTGACCAACTTGAGTTTGTTGGTGATGCTACCGTCGGCAGAACCTTCTCCATCAACGCCTGAAGATGCCTTTGTTAATAACACTGCTGTTGGCAAGAATGCGTTGCTTGGTACCCCTGTATCTGTTTGGATACGGTAGATAACCTTCACTTTTTTACCTGCAGCATCCGCTGGAATTTCAAAGGTTTTGCCAACACCGGCTGGATCACCTGAAGTTGCACTGTCGTTGTTGTCAACCAAATACCATTTGATACCTTCCTCAGACTGCACCATCTTATCCAACGAGAGCTTATCGCCATCGCTGTCGGTATATGCAATATTGGTAATTTCTAGCTGAGCTCCAGTCGTCAGATTCCCTTTGACGGTCAGTTTTTTGCCCCCTTCATTCGTTTGGACTGGTCGGTATCCTACGGAGGCGAGCGTGGGTTCAGACGTAGCGCTATTGGCTTTAAGCTCTGCGTTTGCTTGCATTGAAAAAAAAGTTGCTGAAACGGTAGCGGCTAATAATGTTTTTTTAAATATGTTCATGATGTGATTAGTCCATTAATAAAATGCACATTAGGTAGTGTTTTGTTACTTTTTGAAATATACCGACCACTCATGAGTTGTAAAAAAGAAACAAAAAGATACATCATTCAAAATGTTTATTACTTGATTGATATAAAAGGAAAAAATAGATTTCTTTGAAGGGAGGGTTGAGCTGATATATAAAAAACTTGGACTATTTTAATTATGTTAATTGCTTTCTATTACTGATATTTCTATCACTCTTTTCCCAAGACTGTTTATGATCGATCGTGAAAGGTTTCGTACGCCTAATCCACCGAAACCGACATGCACTCCGTGCAGGTACTCGAATCTCGTCATTCCGGCCTTAACGGAACGAACGGCAATCGCGAGTATTCGGGGCCAACGCAAGCGTTGTTCTTTTGCCGACGTCCCTGTCGGCGAATCCTAGCCTACATTTCTCCCTTCGGCTGAATGACAACGTGCCGGAAAAGGTCAACGTCAAAACCAAAAGATAAAATCAAAACCTTTTTTGGGTTTTAGTTTAAGTCTTGGTAGATAGAGCCGGCACGACAGGGATGTCGTGACGGAGTTTGGGGCGCCCGGGATGGGCGA